>Ga0364866_10105_pt1 | contig 53827 bp, 39 predicted proteins | sample ExccelAu500001D3_3_FD_206913 | JGI IMG/M metagenome (GOLD analysis project Ga0364866, IMG submission 206913) | Enriched cells from Trout Bog Lake Hypolimnion, Wisconsin, USA - BchlTB.Aug13.5000.01.D3 | ecosystem: Environmental > Aquatic > Freshwater > Lake > Hypolimnion/Profundal zone | place...
CCCATTTACGTGCCGTTAAAGCATATACTGATACCAATCAACAAAATAAACTCATCGCAGCAACTGCGTATGGTGATACTCAACACCTGGTCCATTATTGGACACAACCTGGATTAAATAAACCCATCATGCATGCTTACGCCGATATTATTCACTACTATCCGGACCGACATTTAATTGAACTGATTGGACATGCCCGCGTTGTACAAGGTGATAATTCTTTTGCTGCAGCAAAAATCACTTATGATACGCTGGCGCAACATGTTATTTCACAATCGGACGGGAATACCCGTACAGTAATTATTTTTCATCCTGAGAAAAAATCATGACATCACTGAGTGCATTAAATTTAAAAAAATCCTTCAAAGGCCGAACTGTTGTCAATGATATCAGTATGACCTTTGATCGAGGCGAATGTGTAGGATTACTTGGACCTAACGGTGCGGGTAAGACAACCTGTTTTTATATGATTGTTGGACTGCAATCTTGTGATGCAGGACAAATCATCCTCAACGGCACAGATATTACAAAGGAATCCATCGATCAACGAGCTCGTCGCGGTATTGGCTATCTTCCCCAAGAAGCATCTATTTTCAGAAAAATGACCGTAGCCAACAACATTATGGCTATTCTAGAGTTGCGACCAGAGCTAACACAAAGTGTCCGTGAGCAAATGCAAGAACAGCTCATGGAAGAATTTCAAATTTCGCATTTACGCAACAGCTTAGGCATGAGTTTATCTGGCGGTGAACGCAGACGAGTTGAAATTGCAAGAACACTGGCTATTGAACCCAGCTTTATCTTTTTGGATGAGCCATTTGCTGGCGTAGATCCGATATCCGTCATTGAAATTAAGAAAATTATTGCCCATCTTTGCCGTAAAAATATTGGTATATTAATTACCGATCATAATGTCAGAGAAACTTTAGATAGTTGTGAGCGTGCTTATATTATCAATCAGGGAAAAATGCTTTGTCAGGGATCGCCCGAAAATATTTTAGCGAATGAAGAAGTGAGACGTGTCTATTTGGGTTCTGAATTTACATTATAAAAAAGTTGGGCCAAGGCCCAACCTACGTGGATCCTAATGCAACGTTCTAATTCTCTGAATTTCTAAAGCCAGTGCCTTGAAATATGAGTATGACATATAAAAATTGCCCTTATCACCAATGCCGTCACCCCAAGAGTTACGCAAAGTCAGTAAACCTTTATGGGAAATACCATGATTATCCACTGCAATAGCATCATCATTATAGCCCGTAATGATCATTTCATGTCCGGCCAAATCTTCATCTGTTTCGTAGGCTAAAATGACTTCTGGTGTAATAACCCAAGTATCTAATGCTTGGTGATGTTTACCCAACGCACCAGCGAGACCTAAATAAACGCCTGGCAAAGCAACACCAAAAGTTAAACGATCTTGTTGATCTAAACTCGATTTCACTTGATTCAAGACGGTATTCATATTAGGACCATCAATAAACGTTTGATAAATATCTAGTATTGATGACCACAACACTGGGACGGCCTCCGGATCATCACTCAATAAAGACTCACTCATTGAATGATAAGCCTCAGGCGCCATGTCACTGCCTGGTGGAACTTCTAATCGAGTCATCGGATACGCAGTCACCCCACCACAGCCAATAGAATGCTCCTTCTCTTTATTCACAATTCCAAATACATTGAATTGATTCAACACAGTACTACCCCACGAACCATCCCATCCACTGGGAGCGTATGCATTGTTTTCGAGATAACGACCCAATTGAAGTGAACACAACTGGCTGACATAATCGCCTTTATTTAAAGCGGCATCGATAGCTGCGGTTGTAGCAAAAGTAACACATGTACCAAATGGCCCTTGATCTAAAACCGGCACATTGTTCATACCCAATTGAACACTTTTACCAAGTGTTGGTTCTGTTGAAGCATCTGTCGTGACTTGAAGTGTTTTATGAAGCCTTTTATCGATTGACTTTTCTGCTTTAGTTGATAGCTCGAGTTTCATGAAACGAATATGCTTCATTGACAAAGAAGCCGCTGGCGCTGAACGAATATTATGTGTCGTTAACGCAACGGGCACATCCATGCTCCCCTCAATCTGAATATCCTGCGCCAAAAGGAGACCTGGGGACATCATTGTTAATAGAAAACAAGATTTAATTAATTTCATAAATAAACACCCATTCTGTATTGATTGTTTAAAAAAAATACTTTATAACATACCATTTGAACAAAATCCACTTTTCCGAAAAATCCCCTATGATTTACCTGATTGATAATTACGACTCATTTACTTACAATTTGGTCGATTATTTCCAAAAATTATCGCAGCAAGTTATCGTTAAAACCCCAGAAGAAACAACCGTTGAAGTGATCAAGGCCATATCGCCAAGCCATTTGGTTATTTCTCCCGGCCCAAAAAGTCCGAAAGAGGCTAACATCACCGTGGATATGATTCAAGCATTCTACCAAACGTTACCCATATTAGGGATCTGTCTGGGACATCAATGTCTAGCTTATGCATTCGGCGCCAAGATAATTCCCGCGCCAAAAATTATTCATGGAAAAACATCATGGATTCATCATAATAAACAGCGACTATTTAGCGATATTCCCAACCCTTTTAAAGCAACACGGTATCATTCACTGGCTGTTGATTGTGCAACATTAAATCAAGCATTTTCAATTGATGCATGGGCTGATAATAATACTATCATGGCAATTTCGCATCGCCAGTATCCCTTGTTCGGTTTACAGTTTCATCCAGAAGCTATTTTAACCGAACATGGGCTAGTATTATTAGAAAATTTTTTAAAATCTTCCAAAGACTAGTAACGATCTATTGATAACGCCACTAAGCCAAGGTTTTTTTGTAGCCTTGATGCAGCGGAGCGCAACCAGGGAATCCAGTTCAAGAAAGTAGGATCTGTTGACATTTCGCTTTCTTGAGCCTCAGCCACTTGATTTTAGAGCATCGCAGCGGAGTTGACTGGGTTGTCAATGAGCAGCGAAGCGCAGAAAATCAGGTAGATCAGGCCAAGAAAGTAGGATATGTTGACATTTCGCTTTCTTGAGCCTCAGCCATTTGATTTTAGAGCATCGCAGCGGAGTTGACTGGGTTGTCAATGAGCAGCGAAGCGCAGAAAATCAAGTGGATCAGGCCAAGAAAGTAGAAATGTAACGCCTAACCTAATTGATCAACAATCCACTTAGCAGGTACATAATTAGGATATTGCTTCACCAGGCGATGTAAGATGCACCGTGAAGAAACTTCATCACCCCGATTCCAATGATTTAATGCATCTAAATACATCAACTCAGCTTGTTGGGGTTCAGGACTCACAATTGCAGCCTCTTCTTGATGAAGCGTCACAGGTTCAATGAAACTGACCCGTTGTGCTTGCTGTGCATCAAGCCAAGACATCATATGACTGGCTTGAACACTTCCATTCGCACTTGCGGCGACAAGCCATTTTTTACCCTCATCAGCTCGCACTTGTCCCATTGAACCATCATAGCAAAACACAGCTAATTGATATTGTGCAAATGCATTGTTGTTAGCAGCTAATTGTCGATATATTTCCGAAGCATGGGCAATATCTTTTGGGACACCTAGGCCAAACTGATACATTCTAGCCATAGCTAACGACGCTTTTTCGTCCCCCAAATCTGCGGCCTTTTGATAAAACTTCAAGGCATTCGGAAAATCAAGCGACATGCCCACACCCGTTTCTGACAAAAGACCCAGTTGATAGTTAGCTTCTCGATTACCTAGATCTGCGGCCTTCTTGTATAATGCAATTGCTTTGTCTTCATCACGCTCGCCATGAATACCTTTAAAGTACAGGCCAGCTAATTGCATCATTGCGGAACTAGAACCCTCATCAGCAGCCGCTTGATATAAACCCATCGCTTTCGATTCATCCACAGGTTGACCTTTTCCGTCTTCGTAAATCAAACCTAAATTATAGCGACCGATAGTACTACCTTGATTTACAGCTAATTGATAATTATCTACTGCAGCAGCATAATTATCATCGACGGTTTCATTAACAAATCCTAAGGCGACGGCAGCCGGCGCATATCTTTTGCTAGCTAAACCATACCATTTTTTACTTTGCTCATAATCAGGTATGCCACCGACTTTGCCTTGTTGATACATCAGACCTAATAAATATTGCGATACAGGTTGCCCTTGTTTAGCAGACATAGTATACCAATAAGCAGCTGTATCATAATTTACCGGTCCACCCAATCCTCGGTCATAAAGAAAGGCTAGTTTAAGTTGCGCCGTTGGCTCTCCTTTATCAGCAAAATGCTGATAAATATCTCGAGATTGCTGCATTTTTTCCGGATCATTCGCTTGCTGTAAATAATAGTCAGCCAATAATAAACCCGCTTTACTATTACCCGCTTCACGCGCTTGATTTAATTCGGCTAAAAATGGCTCACCTAATCCCTTTTTAATGATGGCTAAATTATAACGAGCATAAGCAAAGCCGCCATCGGCTGATTGTTGCAAAAGCGTTCGTCCTTTATCTGCATCTTGGCTAACACCTATCCCTTGCAAATAATAAGTTCCCAAAATAAAGTCACTGACAGGATTTAAACTGGCTTGTTGATACCAATGTATAGCCTCATCTGGATTGCTGGCTGTGCCAATACCTCGCTCAACCATCATACCTAATAATAACGAAGCTAATGGACTACCTGCCTCAGCTTGTGATTTGGCAACATGATATGCATGTTGTTGCTTTGAAACATCAGGATCCATGGCCTCATAAAATGCCGCAGGTAATATGGCCTCAACAACGCCAGTACGAGCTGCATCTTCAAACAATCGTCGTACTAAACCCGTTCTATTTTTCTTCGCTGAAACACTTAACACGCCATTGTTTTCTTGTGTTAATGACTCAGCCAAACGAAATTGTGCTTGATTATAATGATTGGCAGAGGCCAAATAATACATCGCCATCGCTTGTTGATGATTGGCGGTTAAAATGGTCTGACCTTGCTGATTAACTAATCCATTATCATAGATATTGGCAAGTGCAAATTGGGCATAAGCATTACCCTTAAATGCTGCATCCATGATCCAATCTAATCCCTTTTGATAATCAACAGGATCCGTTTTACCTTCAAGATACAACACACCTAAATTATACTCGGCACGAACATCTTGTTGTAATGCAGCTAACTCATAGTAAATAATGGCCTGAGGAATACTGCGATTTAACACAACACCATATTGATACAATTGAGCCAACTTAAATTGCGCATCGGCATCACCCAAAATAGCGCGTTGATAAAGATAGGTTAATACCTGTTGATAATTGACTTGCAATTGCCAACCGGCCGTATATTGATCGAAGAAACTCAATGATTCATTAGGATAAGCTGGATAGGTACGTCCATCATCCACAACCGAGCACCAAGGTGCAGGAGCTAATACAGCTGAATGACTATCCTCTAAGGCTTGTATGGCTTGATCAATCGGATATATCGGAAAAGTCCAACGACTTGCCGAGTTTCCTCCAAAAGCTAACGACATAAAATCAAAATAATCGTTAATAGAAATATCTTTAGGCGAAGCTAAGACAAATTGCGGTTGGTATAATTCCTGGCGATTAATTTGGGGCATTTGTGGTGAAGGATTATAATTGTTTTCTTGTAAAGCCATTGGATTTTGCCAAGCATTAAAGATCCCCCCCAATGCATAAGGTGACTTTTCAAAATGCTGTGTGGCATCTTCTGTTAACCACAATGCAACGCGTTGAGCTGGTTTTGTTGGTGCATTTTTTTCAGTTTGTTGGCGCGTTGTTTGTGCTTTAGATTCCCATTGCTTAGCCAAGGCCAAATCAACAGGTACTATTTTTCCTTGATGATAAATATCTGATAAAGCTGCTTGTGCATCAGCAGAACCTGAGTTCGCGGCTTGCTTCATCCAATAAAGACCCTGCTTCTCATTATAAAGTTTGTTTTTAGGATCCAAATAAAATTGCGCTAAATAATACTGTGCGGCAACATAATGTCGCTCTGCGGCTTTTTTTAATAGTTCTTGCGCTTTTTCAGGATCAGCTGCAGTCACCTTTCCGACTGCATACAGCACACCGAGCTGATACTCAGCTTTTGCATAACCTTGTTCTGCAGCCTTATTCAACCAAAGAATACCAATCTTATGATTGCTTTTATCTCGGCTACCCAAAAAATCCATTCCTAAGCTATATTGCGCTAAAGCATGACCACTTCTTGCCGCATCAATAAAGTACTTTCTTGCCACATCAGAATTTTCATGCGTACCATAACCAAATAAATAAGCGGCAGATACATACATTTGAGATTGATAATCTCCCTTCTCAGCGGCTTTTTTAAACCAATTTAATGCTAAGTCGGATTGATTATTAAATAAATAATATCGTGCTAACCATTGTTGTGCAGGTAATAACCCCTGCTCTGCCGAGCGGATCAAATAACGTAACGCCAATGTATTGTTTTTCAGGAGACCAAAACCATACAAACGCATTTTACCGATGTAATAATCTGAGTAGGCATTATTAGCCTGATTAGCCTTCATCAAAATCTGCGCTGCTTGGAAATAGTCACCTTGTCGATAGTCAACCAAACCATCACTAAGCGGTTGGGGTGAAGGCAAATCAGCACGAGCGGGTTGACTGCCAGCCAATATGGCCAAGTAAATCCAAGGTAATAATGATGTCGATTTCATATCAGTTCTCCCTAATAACTTCATGACTTAATGACAATTAGTATTCACTATTTCTTGCAGGAATGATGCCATAATGCACAACTTCTCGCACCGCTGCATTACGCGTATAACTATTGACCAACCAATAATTGCCACGATTGTTCATACCATAAATCACATTCGTATACTCACAAATTCGTAGGCTATCAGCACAATTAACCACACGGCCAAAACGCAATTTCGGATCGTTAACCGTACAGATAAATTTCAGTTCTTTTTCACCTGTTGAAAACACACCCCATTGATGCAAATTAATTGTATGATTTAAATAGAGGTTTCGATTCCCGTCAGAGTCACGCATTTGATAAAGATTGAGGGGAACATCTAATTGATTAAAAACTAAATATAAGGACTGTTGTGCACCCTGCTCTTGTGGCAATAAATGGAGGGTTTGCAGTTCAAACTTATAACCAACGTCTAAGCATCCATTCGGATTACGATTATCATTATCCTTTTTTTCACTGATTGCTGCTGTCCATCCTAGCCCAGCGACCAATAGCATCACGACGACAACAACTAAATATTGTATATTTTTTTTCATGATGTTTCCTATTTATTGTTCTTCCTAATCTAACATCATGCAAAAAGCATGCTAAAAATGCACGTGAATAAAAAATATTGTGAATTTTATAATATGTTGACCGTCATCCCGGATGAAAATAGAGATAAATACGCTCCGCCAGCGCTTGGCTAATCCCGGATACTTTTACAATTTCCTCAACGGACGCTTTCGTTAATGCTTGAATGCCACCAAACCGTCGTAATAAAGCTTGTCGACGTTTAGGGCCAACACCCTCAATCAAATCTAATGATGATTCAAATCGAGTTTTTTGCCGCTTTTTCCGATGCGCTGTGATGGCAAAACGATGCGCTTCATCTCGAATATGCTGTAACAAGTGCAATGCAGGGGAATCAGAAGGCAGGGTGATTTCTCGCTCTTGTGTTGCTAGAATCAATTGCTCAAGACCAGCTTTACGTTCAGGGCCTTTCGCCACACCAACTATTTCTATCCCATCGACCTGTAATTCATGTAAGACTTTTTTAGCAATATTAACCTGTCCTTTACCCCCATCGATCACGAGTATATCTGGAGGACGCTGTTCCCCAGCTTGCACTCGCTTAAAATGTCGTTGTAAGGCTTGTTGCATCGCCGCATAATCATCACCGGCCTGAATATCCCGAATATTAAAACGTCGGTACTGAGCATTGCATGGGCCATTCTCATCAAATACCACACATGAAGCAATTGTCGCCTCACCTAATGTGTGACTAATATCAAAACACTCCATTCGCGTAATGGTTGTCGTGATACCTAACAAATCCATCAATGCTTGATAACGTGCACGAATGACCGCCTTCGACGCTTGCTGGGCCTCAATCGCCAAATGTAGATTATTCAGGGCAAAATCAATCCATCGTCCCTTCCCCGCACGAGGATTAATTTGAACTCGACACTTCTTACCACGCAATTCACTCAGACATTCAGCGAGCGTTTGATAGTCCCGAGGCGCTTTATCAAATAATATAAGTGCTGGTATCCTGGCCGGCATATCCAGGTAAAAATAAGCAATAAATGCCTCTAAAACTTGTTGCCGAATACATGCATGTTCAGCATCTCCATCTTCCTCATCCAAAACAATAGACGGGACCTCTGGGAAAAAATGTTGACTCGCAATCACTTGACCGTCGCGAACACTCACCCATTGAATACAAGCAAATCCAGGACGCGCTTCTAAGACAATAACATCCGCATCCCCTTGCAACTGAACCACACCTTGACGCTCTTGAACCACACGCAAACTTTTTATTTGATCACGGTAAACAGCCGCTTCCTCAAAAGCTAAACGTGCGACGGCCTGCTCCATACGCATCTCGATATCCGCAATAATTTGCTGCGACTTACCTTGCAAAAATTGGATGGCTTGTTGCACAGAATCATTGTAGGCTGACTTTGAGATATAATCAGTACAAGGTGCTGTACATCGCTTAATTTCATATTGCAAACAAGGTCTGGTACGCGCACTAAAATAACTATCACGACAATTACGAATTTTGAATACTTTCTGAATCGTATTCAGCGTTTCTTTTACTGCGTTGATGCTGGTATATGGTCCAAAAAAATCACGTCCAGAAGGTTTTTTCTTGCTGCGATATAACTCCATTCTAGGATAGGGATGGCTACTCGTTACATGAATATAAGGATATGTTTTATCATCACGCAATAGAACATTATATTTGGGATGCAAGGACTTAATTAAACTACTCTCGAGCAATAAAGCTTCAGCCTCAGTGCGGGTGATGGTCACTTCGATAGTGGCGATTTGTTTGACTAATGATCGTGTCTTAGCGCTGGGATGATGACGATTAAAATAACTGGATACACGTTTCTTAAGATGACTCGCCTTACCTACATATAAGACTGTTCCATCCTGATCTAGCATTCGATAAATGCCCGGTTCATCCGTTAAATGGGCATACAAAGACATTTAGGCGATTTCTTCTGAATAATTATCAATAGGCTGATCAATAATACGGTGTTTCATCGCCAAATAAGTTAATTCAACATCATTCTTAATGTCCAACTTCTCGAACATTCGATAACGATATCCATTAATAGTTTTAGTGCTCAAAAACAAGCGTTCGGCAATATCTTGCACCGTCAGTCCGCGCGTGATCATCAACATGACTTGCATTTCGCGCTCAGAAAGACGTTCAAAAGGGGAATCCTCAACGGCTTCCAGACTATTAATTGCCATTTTTTGCGCAATCTCAGCACTTAGATATTTATCCCCTTTCGCAACTTTGCGAATCGCCGCGGCCATTTCATCAAGACCTGAGTCCTTCGTTAAATAGCCCATTGCTCCCAACTGCAAAATACGCGTCGGTAAAGGCTCAGAGTTCAGCGCTGTAACGGCGATCACTTTAATTTCAGGTGCTGATTTTTTTAAACGACGGGTAACTTCCCAGCCATCAATGCCAGGCATTTTCATATCCAAGAGTACAACATCTGGTTTACATGTTTTAACTAATACTAATGCTTTCTCACCACTTTCTGCTTCGGCCACAACCTCAATATCAGGCACATCATCCAATAACCGCCGAATGCCCATTCTAACTAGGGCGTGATCATCAACAATTAACACTTTGATCAATCAATGCTCCCAAAAAACCATCGCAAATTGATATTAACAATAGTTTTGTCACAATACAATCGGCTTGTTTTAAAGATGTGCGTTCAATCTATTTTTTCCTGATCAGGATACAGCTGTTTCAACCCACGATAATAAGCCGCCTCCATACTCATGATAGATAAAATCAAGCCACTCTTACCATCTAAAAACCCGAGTTGAAATATAAAAGTACGAACAAACATCCAGCCTGCTGAAAATAAAACGCTTAAAAACATCGGTGGCGCATTCTCACTTAAACGCATTTTAGCGGAGAAGGAAGAGTATTGATTCATTTTAGACAAAGCATGACTAATATCTCGATAGGAGTAATGCAAAATATACTCACAAAGTTGAGCAACTTTCGCGCCATCTGGTAATATGATTCGCTCATGAACAATATCATCGCTGTAATGCGCACCAGCACGTTTAAATAAACGGATCCGTCGCGAAGGACTTAAGGTATGCTTCAAGGTTTTATCATAAAAATGAAGCCGAATCGGAATACGATAAGCGGATATCGTTTTTGAAAGAACTGCTGCTTGAATTTCCTTTTGAAGCTCTGGCGTAACAGACTCATCAGCATCCAAATTAAGAACCCAATCCCCGGTCACTTGCATCAGCGCCCGTTGCTTTTGAATGCCATATCCCTTCCAATCTCCCGAAAAAATATTTTCGGTATATTCACTGGCAATCTCAATCGTACGATCCGTACTACCCGAATCTACGATAATAATCTCATCAGCCCATGCAACCGACTTCAAACAGCGCTCAATATTTTCTGCTTCATTTTTTGTGATAATAATGACACTTAACATAAAACTTATTGCTCCTAAATAACCCCTTCCGTATGATCATGACTATCAAAATGTAGTTTGCCATCTTGTACACGGAATGTGACACGACCACCATGACTTAATTTACCAAACAATAACTCATCAGCCAGTGGCTTTTTAATATGCTCTTGAATCAAACGTGCCATGGGCCTTGCCCCCATGACTTTGTCATAACCATGTTCAATTAACCAAGCCCTCACGGAAGGATCGATTTGCAAGATAACGCCTTTACTACTCAGTTGCTCATCTAACTCCATGATAAATTTATCAACAACCAAGCCAATCGTCGAAATATCTAAGGGTGCAAAACTAATCACTGCATCCAATCGATTACGAAACTCAGGGGTAAATTGACGTTTAATGGCTTCAAATATATCACTACCATTGTCTTGCGTTGAAAAGCCCATGGATTGACGGCTAATTTCCACTGCACCTACGTTACTTGTCATCACGACAATCACATGGCGAAAATCGGCATGGCGTCCATTCGTATCCGTGAGTGTGCCATGATCCATAATTTGCAAGAGTAGGTTAAATACATCCGAATGTGCCTTTTCAATCTCATCCAGTAAAAGCACTGAATAAGGGTTCTTGGTGATCGCTTCGGTCAATAAACCACCTTCATCATAACCAACATATCCTGGAGGTGCTCCAATGAGCCTTGATACGGTATGTTTTTCCATATACTCAGACATATCAAACCGAAGTAACTCAACCCCTAATACATGAGCTAACTGCTTAGTTACTTCTGTTTTCCCCACACCAGTTGGCCCTGCAAACAAGAAACAACCGACGGGTTTATGAGCATCACGTAAACCTGAGCGGGATAATTTAATCGCTGACGTTAACTCGGTAATCGCTTGATCTTGTCCATACACCAACAAACGCAGATCTCTATCCAGATTTTTCAATGTATCTCGATCGCGTGTTGATACTTTACTTAATGGAATTCGAGCAATCTTGGAAACGACATTTTCAATTTCGCCCACGCCAATAATCTTGCGACGCTTACTCACACTAAGTAGATTCTGGTAAGCACCCGCTTCATCGACCACATCAATGGCCTTATCGGGTAAAAATCGATCATTGATATATTTTGCGGCTAATTCAGCGGCAAGCCGCAAAGCGGGCAATGAAAACTTCACGCCATGGTGCTCTTCTAAGCGTGCTTTTAAGCCTTTTAATATTTCGTAGGTTTCATCAACGGTTGGTTCAATGATATCAATTTTTTGAAAGCGTCGTGCTAACGCGCGATCTTTTTCAAAAATACCGCGATATTCTTGATAAGTGGTAGACCCAATACACTTCAACTCACCATTGGCTAACAAAGGTTTTATCAAGTTGGAAGCATCCATAACCCCACCAGAAGCCGCACCCGCGCCGATAATGGTATGGATTTCATCAATAAACAACACAGCACCTTCCTGCTGACTAAGCTGCTTCAAGACTGCTTTCAAGCGCTTTTCAAAATCACCACGATATTTGGTTCCAGCTAATAATGCCCCTAAATCCAATGAATAGACAATGGCGTTTTTAATCGCATCAGGCACTTCACTGTCAACAATACGTCGCGCCAATCCTTCGGCAATCGCTGTTTTACCAACCCCAGCTTCTCCAACCAACAACGGATTATTTTTGCGACGACGACAAAGCACTTGAATGGTCCGTTGAATCTCTTCTTCACGACCAATTAACGGATCAATTTTACCTAAACGAGCCCGTTTATTTAGATTTAAGCAATAACTTTCAAGTGGTGACTCATTAAATTCTGCATTGGGTGCACCCATCTCCTCATCCATTGAGGCATGAAATGGATCATGCATACCACCTTGATTTTGCTGTTTCGTCACACCATGAGAAATATAATTAATCACATCGAGACGCGTTACATTTTCTCGTCTAAGGAAATATACGGCTTGGCTTTCTTGTTCGCTAAAAATTGCGGCTAGAACATTGGCGCCTGTGACCTCTGTTTTACCAGCTGATTGAACATGAAACACTGCGCGTTGCAAAACACGTTGAAATCCCAAGGTGGGCTGCGTTTCACGCTCCAATTCCTCATCCGGAATCTTCGGTGTGGTTTCTTCAATAAACTCAATCAGGTCATGTCGTAATGACTCAATATCAGCCTCACAAGCATGCAGAACATTGCCTGCCGAAGGATTATCTAACAAGGACAAAAGAAGATGCTCAACCGTCATAAACTCATGACGCTTTTCTTTTGCTTCTTTAAATGCAAGATTTAAGGTGAATTCCAATTCTTTGTTCAACATGATCGTTGCTCCTTTTCACCCACCACCCAATGACTACTCAGGCTCCATTACACACAATAATGGGTGTTCATTTATTCTCGCAAAATCATTCACTAACATCACTTTTGTTTCAGCTACATCCCTCGTAAAGACACCACACAACCCTCTACCCTGAAAATGTACTTGCAACATCACCTCTATAGCCACTTCCCGTGCCAAATGAAAAAACTGCATCAACACGGCCACTACAAAATCCATCGGGGTATAATCATCATTCACCAAAATCACTTTAAACTTTTTAGGTTGCCTCAGTTCAACATCAAACTCAACCTCCAAATCCGGTGAACCCCAAACTTCTTCTCCAACCGGGTGATTCATTTTCAATACCCTATAGTTATTTTATAGACTTCTATAAGCGATTTGACCAGTAAATTAGTATAAAAAACATAGTAAATATTTTTGATCTATTTTCTTTACAATTTCAAAATAAATGCTTATGTTTAAGCACTAAGCATACGCCTCAATCTTCACACTGATATATCAACCTCATAACCACTCAACAAGCTACATTAGATGCTGTTTACATTTCAGCATAAAACACCGACGTCCCGCGCTTTATCGATCAAGCAGGCTTTGGTGCTGTGTCAGCAGGTGCCGGTGCAGGTGGCTTCGGTCTTTGAAAATCGCCGCCTGGTTCAATTACTTTTTTATGAGGACTCTTCGGATCATTTGCCCCATGATACAACTTCCCATCCCCGGTTGAATGAGCTAATACATTTCCTTTTTCATCCAGCACTGTAAAAGGCTTATTATTGGGTGGGTTAGCAAGTTCTCGTGCAAACGCCATCAGGGACTTATCATCCGGGAACTCAAATCGAACTTGCTCTTTACCATCAGCACTCTTTTCAACTTTTGGCGCAGCATACCCCTTCTTATATTTTCCACTCTCCATAAACTTTTCGTTATAAAGTTGAATTAAGTCATCCAAGACTTTTTTACTATCAGCTTTAATAATGGCGGGAGACGCTTTAGAACGTTTTTCAAACTCAGCTTCGAAATTGACTAAATTTTCCTGGGAAATTTGAAGGGTATTATTTGACTTTGAGTTAACTTTGAGATTTAACCGGGTAGATAACAATTCAATCTCTTTCCGCAAATCATCGATTTTTTTCGTATCCGCAGCATTTAGTGGGTGATTATTAGTAATAGCGGTTATCCCCATTAATCTTCGTTGTTTTTTAATTAACTCTTCAAATTGTTTTTTTTCATCATCGGTCAAAGGCATTTTCTCACTCCATTAAAATGATGTACATTTATCAATAGTGGTCTCTTAAAAACATCATGACCCTTGTGTAGGTTGGGCCTTGGCCCATAGCCACCAGGCTATGGTAAAAATCCTGTCGTTGCGAGCCGCAGGCGAAGCAATCCAGTGACTTTTAAAACTTATTTTAAGGCCTCTGGATTGCTTCGCCGCTGCGCGCCTCGCAACGACGGGTGTTTTTAAACCATTACAGCTTAGCCTGACGGCTATGGGCCAAGGTCCAACAAAAATCTTCGCTGGGCCAAGGCCCAGCCTACTACCTACATATGCTTAACCATCGCCTCACCAAACCCAGAACAACTCACACAAGTGGCGCCATCCATAAGACGCTCTAAATCATAAGTCACTGTTTTTGCGGCAATTGCACCTTCCATACCATGAATAATCAAATCAGCTGCTTCTACCCAACCTAAATGTCGCAACATCATTTCAGCTGACAAAATCAATGAGCCAGGATTCACTTGGTCAAGTCCGGCATACTTCGGTGCGGTCCCGTGCGTTGCTTCAAACACCGCAGCTGAATCACCAATATTCGCGCCCGGTGCAATGCCAATACCACCGACTTGAGCCGCTAAAGCATCAGAAATATAATCACCATTTAGATTTAATGTCGCGATAACGCTGCTATCTTCGGGACGAAGTAAAATCTGTTGTAAAAACGCATCAGCAATGACATCTTTGATGATAATCGGCTTGCCAGTATTTGGATTAGTGACAGACAACCAAGGTCCCCCCTGATAATCAACACCACCGAACTGATCACGCGCGACTTGATAACCCCATTCTTTAAATGCACCTTCAGTAAATTTCATAATATTACCTTTGTGCACTAAGGTCACTGAATCTCGCTGATTATCGATAGCATACTGGATAGCAGCGCGAACTAAACGCTCGGTACCTTGTTTAGAAACGGGCTTAATCCCGATACCACAGTTTTCAGGAAAACGAATTTTGGTCACACCCATCTCATGTTGTAAAAAATGAATAACCTTTTTCGCCTCAGGGGAATTAGCTTGCCATTCAATACCCGCATAAATATCTTCTGAATTCTCACGGAAAATAACCATATTGGTTTTCCATGGCTCCTTTAACGGACTTGGAGTTCCCTTAAAGTATCTAATGGGTCGTAAGCAAATATATAAATCCAATTCTTGACGAATGGCGACATTCAAGGAGCGAATTCCTCCACCCACAGGTGTTGTCAAAGGTCCTTTAATAGAAACAACATATTCTGTCATGGCACGTAATGTTTCACTGGGCAACCAATGCGACTCCCCATAAACCTTCGTTGCCTTTTCACCGGCATAAATTTCCATCCAGCTAATTTTTCTTTCATGACCATAAGCTTTTTCTACCGCCGCATCAACCACACGAATCATCGCTGGTGTCACATCAACACCAATGCCATCACCCTCAATAAAAGGAATAATCGGATTATTCGGCACATCTAATGTATGATCGCTTCGAATACGAATCACTTGCCCATCAGTAGGGACTTTAATTTTTTCAAACATCTCAACTACTCCAACTTAAGATTACAAATGCCGATAATTAAAACGAGCGCTTTTGACGAGAAAAATGACCTAACAATAACTCATCCCCTAGCAACCGTAACCACGGCCACAAAAGAACGCTCGACAAACATCCACCAAAAATCATCCATACTTGCCCTTGGCTCCCCAATGCAAAATCAATCATCACGAGTATTAATTGATAAACCATTGCGTAAAGCCCAATAAACATCATTTGATGACTCATTGGAAACAAACTAAATCGTCGTACTTTACTATTAGCCAGCCAAGCAACCAAACATAAGGCAAATCCATGCACACCCATCACTGTTGACAACAAAGAGTCCAACAATAAACCGAAAAAAAACAAACCATACAATTTAAAATAAGCAGGAAAATAAAATTGAACATATAACGCCAATAATAAAATCCACGGTGGTCGGAAGGACAGTAATATGTGAGGCAAAGGAATAATCGTTAAAATCAAACCCAATATCAAGACCATCATGAAACGAATCAATTGATTACTCATGCAACCTTCCCAATAGCAGCCATGCGCTGATTAATTTGCTCTGTCAGTAAGGCATGATCTTTTCCCGGCCAAATTAATAAAACCAAGCGATCACGATCTAATAATGCTACGGGTGTCACATCTACCTTGATAAAGTCATCACCAGAGATTTTTGTAATCTTTTCAACGCGCCCTACTGGATACCCCTCAGGATAAAGACGACCTAATCCTGAAGTCACCAATAGATCGCCTTCGGCGATCATTGACGTATGGGGCAAATTAATGAGTGACAATAAACCAGGATCGGCCGTTCCCACCAAAATAGCATGTTCACCGGTCCTATTATCACTCACCGGAACCGCGCTTTTTGAATCGGTTATTAATAATACGGTACTCGTTAAGTAGCCCACCTCAATAATCTGCCCCATAACGCCTTTTGCATCCAAGACCGGCTGCCCAACATAGACCCTATCACGCTTGCCTTTATTCAGGATGACCAATTGGCGCGAACTGGTTAAATCAACCGCCATGATTTGCGCGGCCATGGTTTTCATTTTTTCTTTAGATGACGTTAAAAGTAATTGCTTTAATTGGGAATTTTCTTGTTTGATGGCCATGAGTTTTTGCAATTCGGCAGCTAAAATAGTCTGTTGGTAGTGTAATTTGATATTTTCATCAATGAGCGCCTTTTTTGTCGCCACTAATGATTCAACCCAACCTATCATACGCGCAGGATAATCAACCACATACTGGACAGGTAAAACGATCAAAGAAAAACCGTTACGAAATACAGTGAGACCATGATAACGATAATCACAGATCATCATGGCCATAGACAAAAACAACGCACAAAAAAAACCTAGCGCGTAGCTTTTGCCTTTATGAAAAAGTAAATGATTAAAATCATTCTGTTGAGAGGAAGTCACCACCATGTAGATCCATTGTTTCTAGAGCCTTACCGCCACCGCGTGCAACACAAGTCAGTGGATCATCTGCAACTAATACGGGTAAACCGGTCTCTTCCATTAAGAGAGTATCCATGTTTTTTAACAGCGCGCCGCCACCCGTCAAGACCATACCTCGTTCAGCAATGTCAGCAGCCAACTCAGGTGGCGCCAACTCCAATGCGGCTTTTACGGCACCAACAATACCAGATAATGGCTCTTGTAAGGCTTCAAGTATTTCTGCACTGGTTAAAGTGAAACTGCGTGGAACTCCTTCAGCAAGATTACGACCACGTACTTCAATTTCATAGATATCACGTGTAGGAAAAGCTGTGCCTACTTCGTGTTTAATACGCTCTGCAGTTGTTTCACCTATCAACGTACCATAATTACGACGGACATAAGATACAATCGCTTCATCAAACTTGTCTCCGCCAATACGCACTGATTGATGATAAACAATACCACTAAGTGAAATAATCGCGACTTCTGTGGTACCTCCACCAATATCAACCACCATCGATCCACTGGCTTCATCAACTGGCATGCCTGATCCTAAAGCGGCAGCCATCGGCTCTTCGATAAGGTAGACTTCACGTGCGCCAGCGCCCATTGCTGATTCACGAATAGCTCGCCGCTCAACCTGTGTTGATCCACAAGGTACACATACCAAAACACGAGGACTGGGTTTTAAAAACTTATTTTCATGAACCTTATGAATAAAATGTTGCAACATTTTTTCAGTGACATAAAAGTCAGCAATAACACCATCTTTCATAGGCCGAATCGCTGTAATATTACCTGGGGTACGACCTAGCATACGTTTTGCTTCTAAACCAACAGCGGCAACACGCTTTTGTCCAGACTCACTTCTCAGCGCCACGACAGACGGCTCATTGAGCACAATGCCTTTATCGCGGACGTAAATCAATGTATTTGCCGTTCCTAAATCAATTGACAAATCGTTAGAAAAAACCCCTCTCAATTTTCTAAACCCAAATCTAAACATAGATAATATTACCTCTTTATTTTTATCACAGTTAACCATGCTGCGTTGCTATATTCTTCGCGGCTGAATATTTGGCATGATTGCAAGTTCGCTAAGCTTAAGTCATGGATTATCAATACACGCCTTCGCCTGGTTCACTTTCGTCTAGCCAAAAAATCATTCGCTGTGACTATATATACTTTCGCGCGGTCACAAATTGCGGGACATTGAGTATTATAAGCACCATACTCAAGATCTCAAAATAAAACTACTCACGAGTAGCTACTAATTTACCTGATATTCATATAAAAATCGACGATCTTGAACACTTATTCTTTGTTTCGTGCAAAGATAGGGGCTGTTTACATTTCAGCATAAAACACCAACGTCCCGCGCTTTATGCGCGGGACGTAGAGGGACGAAATGCAAACAGCCCCTAGTAGAGTTGTCAACATACCCTAATAAAACTAAGTTAAAGTATTTTATAGGCTTATGGTAAGTCGTTACAATTGAAATTAAAACAAATGTAATAATTGCCATCGTCCCGCAGCATATCCGCGGGAACCTATGCTATAAAAAACAGGCGCAGTTAATTAACAAATTTGATTAAAACATAAGGTTCCATTAATCAAGCGAAAATACCTGCTCCAATTCGGCTTGATGCTGCGCTACAAAATGAGAACCAATGCCAGGCACTTGAGCTAACTCAGTAATTGCTTTAAAACGACCATGATTGACCCTATATAGAACAATAGCTTGGGCGCGCTTCTCACCAATTCCTTTAACCGCATGCGCAATATATTGTACATCCGCTTGATTCAAACTAATTTTAGCAGGTGTGGAAGAGACTTGACTGACAATAGTCTTAGATGTATCGAGTGAGTTAGGTTTGCTAACAGGCTCAGCAGCAATAACCGATGTAGCAATTAAAGATAGCGTTCCAGCTATGATTATTTTTTTCATATTATATTCCTTATTGTGATTGGACTTAAAAATAGCGCTCTAAAACGTTGGAGTATTAAAACGCAACAAATTATCGCAGGTATTCAATAAGGTGTCGAGACCATAAAACACCATGAACTAATTGATTATTTTGACTTTCAGCATATAATAAGCCTCCAATGAATTATTTAAAATCATTATGGGTTTTTTTTACGTAAATCATCGTGGCTATGCTCTGTTTTACGATGAATAATGAGAAAAGTTATTTAGAAGACGATCATGGCATTATTCAAATTAATAACCAGTGTATCCAACGCCGTTGCAAACTTACGACAAGGTGATGTTTTATTTTTTGATATTGATGAAACATTACTATTGTGTGGCATAAAAAAATATGAAGATGCTGTTTCGCTCACCGAAGATAATCTTCCGCTACTTATAGAGAAATGCAAAGAAATAGGCATTAAAATATATGGATTAACTGCTCGTGACTTGGCATTTCAAATACAGACTGTCAAGCAATTACAAGACGTTAACATTCACTTATCCGAGATCATTCATGCGCCCTCTCAAAAAACTCACAACGGAAAAATATATACAAAAGGTGATACATTAAAAAAATGGTTGGAAAAAACCAAACTTGATGCAAAACGAATATTGGTCATTGACGATTCAAAAGAACAACTTTTTTCTATCCAAGAAAGTTTCAATCATCTGAGCGACAATGCATTAATTCTCTATCATTATGTTCGACCTAGGTTTAAGCAATTTCACCCTATTGAGCCAAGATTATTAGAAACATCATTTCCCATTCATTTAAATGACTTTAAACTTCAACACGCCTTAGGTGGCTCGACCAAGAGTACCTTTCTAATTACTGCCCCAAACTGGAACAATCCATTGGTTTTAAAATTTGGGGCCCATCCCGATGCGCTTAAAGCCGAGATAATGACCAATACGCTGTATCGTATTTTGAATGTTCCGGTGCCTCCCAGCCAAATTTATTATAGTGTACCTGATATATTAGCTAGAGCATGTAACATCGGCTATCCACATGGTTTTTTTCAGATCAGTCAATTCATTTCGAGTCAATCTAATAGCGAAAATGAGCTAATACAACATACACGTCGTCATTTTGTAGCACATGCCCTTTTAGGTAATATTGACGTTGCCAAGCCAAATAATTTTGTTGACAATATATTGATTGATGCGGGTGCAAATTTCTTGTTTCGCGCTTGTGGAGAACCACGCAAAGAAGATCCCAGTATGGTTTCTGAAATGATCACCTTAAGAGATCCTGCTATTAATCCAAGCGCTTTTAGGTGGTTTGGCGAAATAACCGATGCCGAGATCAAAACACAAATTATCGATATTCTCGAAAAACAAGATATATTAGAACAAAAAATTTGGGAGCTTTCTGCCCATCTAAAGTTTTCACCTCAACTGCAAGATGCCTACCTACAAAATTTTGCTGATCGATTAGATTATTTAGTCATCCAATATTGTCCTGAGGCTCGCTTAAGCGCCAAAATTGATCGTAAAGCCAGCGCTCAAACAGCAGCAGGTATTCTCACTTACAGCTTAATTGATCGACAACCACATATTTTATTGGCTAAAAGAGTCCGACATGAATGGTGGGGAAATTTTGGTGGCATGAGTGAAGCTGGCGATCAATGGCTTTATGACACAGCGGCTCGAGAAGTATTAGAAGAATCAAATCAGTTAATTTTCTATACGAATTATACATTAATCAATAGTCCATCCCATGACTTCATTTCAAACAAACATGGCGCACCTTTTATTTATCGACTTTATATTGCCACGCACGCTTATGTTGATCCTAGTCTTTTCAAAGATAAAGAACATACTGAATATACTTGGGTACCGGTTAAAAAACTAATTGACGCTCTGGATAATAATGAATTAATTGAAATGGAAAAGCAGACGACTATATCCTTGGATTTAGATGAGGGCAAAAAACTAGCACTATATCCACCGCTTTATCAAATCTTGTCTCAGAAGAGTGTCCGCGTAAATATTCAATACATTCAAAATCAAAAAAAGTTAATTCAAACCCATACTCAAAGCGCTATTTTGGATCGCGCCAAAACTAACCATGCCCCCCTCTTTCGTGTTGTACAATCCCTGGAGTCTAAACGTCACCAAATTAATTCAACGTTGATCAACCATGCTAACCTCTTGCGCGATTTAAAGATTGAACAAGAAAAAATAAACCATGCCAGTAAAGTACGCCAAACTTCATCAATATTAACCCCCTCTGTCCCAACGCCTAAATTTCAGTTGTCACAAAGCGAGTTTCATCTCCAGGTGATTTTGGGAGACAACTATCAACATAACAATTTAAGCCATAACATCGAGGCAGCCTGGGATAAATTAAGATCATGGAATGTTATCGACGAACCCTTACCAGATAAAATCAAAATTAAATTAACAAGCCTGATTGAAACTGAAAAAGCACATCCCGATCAGATCTATTTTTATCATGCTTGTGATGAACAAATTGGATTTGTCTATTTCATTTACTCGTCAATTTTCCACTGGCTAAAAATAAATAATGAAGGCCTTACACTCCGAATATTCAATACATTTTTATCTTCATATCCTGATATTCAGTCATTCATTGCAGCCTATTCTATCGATGGTCAAATTAATAATTTTCAAGATAATTACAGAGAAAACGCAATCAGCGCGAATCTCTTTTTATTTGGAAATCATCGATCAAATACCTCATGCTCTCTTGCTTATCTTGTGAAAAACAAAACACGAACGCCAATTAATTTACCTCTGTTACTAGAAAAATCTTTACGCCCTTTATCGGTTTCAAGCGACACAATTAACAAAATTGTCCAATTATTTAACACCCATGTCAAAGGTGTTGGTGGGCGATTATATCAAATTAGTCTAGACAAAGAATCAGCCTGTAAGTTGAGTTATATCGCTGGTATTAACGGTACGCTCAACCCTTACGAACACACCCATGATACAAACATTGTACTTAGAACACTGATGGAAAAAGGATCGCAAGGAAACCTTAGTAAGGCAGATACTGAATATATCAGATCTGTACAAGCTCGAGTATTGGTGCCTTCCACTCCGTTCCCAACGTATCAAACACTCAGATATACAAAGATACCTCAAATTCATTCTCAAACGTTCTATCAGGAAATGAATCAAATCGTCATGTCAATATGTTGGTCTCTTCTACATACCCTTCCAGATAAAATAACTATGAGCGCTTCGTCGATTCCGCTCATGAAAATCCAAGACGAAATATATAAACTGAATTCGCTCCCTCCCTTGATTGAGTCAAACATCTATTCAGTAGACCAAACAAAGACTAAAAATATCCCGAAAGCATTTGAGGCTATATTGCGAGACCATCCTCAATTTACGAAGGCTTATTTGTCGGAATTTATAGAAAAAAACTCAATACAAGCCTTAATAAAATTATTTTTAATAAATCCCGATATTTCCGAAGCATCGATAACCTCCTATTATGGTGAAGATTGGATTACCCAATATGCTCAGAGTCAATCAGACATCGACGATTTATTCTGCACTGCTGTTAAAGCGGGGAAATGGGCAATTGTTGATCAAATAATGAATGCTGTATTAACTTTCAAACCTGATTCAACTGCAATAAGTTATGCGCTATGTAAAGCAGCTTATTGGGGATATGGAACTATCGTACGAAAGATCATTCAAATAAACACACACGATAGACCTTATTTAGAGGAAATTTATATCGCACTGAATTACGCCATAAACCCCTATTATGGGTCAGATGCTTCTGTGCAAGCTATCTTGGTATCTATAAACCAAATAGATCCAATAAATGCTGATGCAATCATTCAGATATATTTTAAAGCAATTCAATTTGGAAAAATTAGCACTGTCAGAACGATAATCAATATGTACTTTACCAATGAAGCGTATTCAAATCAGCATGTCAAAGAATATCTATTTGATATGGGTCTTAAAAAGGCAATTTTTGCGCGGCAATGGTCTATTGTAAAAGAAATTTTGATAGCAGCAGAGCAACATGAACTGCCTCTCAAAGACTCAATTAGTGCCAAAAATTTATTTCTTTGGTTCACCAACAAAGATTTTTTGTTAAATACATTTCAATTAGACAAACAGCTCGTTGAGAATCAGGATGAACTCGGCAATATTTTCGTTAAATTAGCCAAAAAAAATAATTGGTATCATGTTTTTGCACTACTCAATCTGCGTGGAACGCTTCAACTTAAAAAATCTGATATCGTTAAAGGATTCACTAACCTAATCAATATTAACATTAAAGATCAATGGCTACTTATTGAAGAGTTAGTCAATAAGCTATCAGATACCGATCTCGATGATGCACTGATAGGTCTTTTTTATAAAATTTACCAATGGGCTTATATTTTCCATCATCAAGACCAGCTTAGCTTGAAAATATTGCATAAATACTATCATCGATTTTCTAACACCCAGATCAATGATATATGGTATTGGTCGCTCGAGCGTGGGTTCCTCTCTCATGAAAGTAACCATATTTTAACCGAATTAGTGAAGATGAGTGAATACAATAAACTCGATCCAAAATTTTTAGAGGAGAAAATAAGCAAAATAGTAACTGACTATTCGCAAGGTAATTTATGGCAACATTTCATTCCAGGTAAAGTACAACAAATAAATCTTATCTCGAAAATACGAGGAAAAATCAAACTTAAAGAAGAACTCATCAACAAAGGGATTAATTTTATCAATCAAACAACAGAATATTGGATTAAACCCAATGAAAATCATGAAATACCTTTTTTTGATCTCATTCGACATGAGGGACTATCAGCTATTCATCAATTGCAACTATTCCTCTCAGATGAGTATTTAATGAAATTATTAACCTACAAAAACTCACATGGGTATACAGGAATCCATCTGCTTTTCAAACAACTAACTAACTATATACCCGAAGGTCAAGTTGTGCTTCATCCTACATTACACCAGCTACGCCAATATACTGATATCAAAACAATCAATCTAACACAGCTCATCTATTCATTACATATCATTAATCCCAGCATGGTAGAGCGTTTTTTATTGGTATTGGCTGAGAAGGCCTCGCATCTTGAAGCGTGGATGGCTTTAGCGATGATTGCATTTGCAAATAAAACGACGAATTCAACGAAAAGTTTCTTGGAAGATAAAAATATACAAAAAGCGCTTAGTTATATTGCTAAAATTGAATCATTTCAAATAAGTGCATTTAATATGACTTTTTTTAAAACTGAACCATCTAAAATGAATTGTCGAGACGCATTATTAGCTTGCAAACCATGCATACCGGAAAATGACGATCCACGAAATATCAATGGATTTATTAAAAAGTACCAAGGAGTACTCTTTGCCCTAAGAGAGCTTTCTGTCGAATTAAAAGCACCTTCATACGCTACGATCTGTAAAGTTAATCTTGCCTCAACACCGAACGTATCAATGTAATAATCTTATCCGTTGCAGAAACAATATGAAGTGACCGAATAGCAGCAACCATTTCTGCCGAACCACCTTGAACTTTTTGCATAACATCTAACAACCGTTCTTTGGTTAAATCATCTTCATCAATAATTTGACCAATACCTTGCTTCGCAAAATAACGCGCATTATGGATCTGATCACCTCGACTGACTTTCATTGACAAGGGAATAAATATTACCGGCTTTTGTAGTGCGAGGATTTCATAAACTGAATTAGCACCGGCGCGTGAAATGACCATATCGCTGGCAGCAAATAAATCAGCCATCTCTTCATTTACATATTCAAACTGAGCATATCCCGGCTCATGCGTTAACTTTAAATCGCGCTTACCCTTGCCGCAAAGGTGAATAACTTGATAATGCGCATTCAACTGCGGCAATGCATCTCGAATCACTTGATTGATTCGTTGTGCACCTTGACTACCGCCCATCACTAAAATACAAGGTTTATCATCACGGAAACCGCATAAAGCAAGACCTCGCGCCCTATTGCCCTCAAAAAGAGCCCGTCGAATCGGCGTCCCCGTCACAACCACTTTTTCTGAGTTTTTGAAATACGCTTTTCCTGCAGCAAATGTAACGCAAATCGTCTTAACAAATGGAAAACACAGGCGATTCGCCAAACCAGGCGTTAAATCAGACTCATGCGCAATGACAGGAATATGATTTAACCACGCCCCGACAACCACCGGGAAGGCTACAAACCCACCTTTTGAAAAAACAATATTTACCTTAAGACGACGCAGTAAAAAAAAGGCTTGAATAGTGCCCCAAACAATAAAAAAAGGCTCAAGTAACGTGCGCCAACTGAAATAACGCCGTAGTTTACCCGTTTTAATCGCGTGATAAGGCACCGCTACCAAATAATTCCCTTCATTTTCCCTTCGCCCCGGACACGGGGAGAAAGTGCCCGTAGAGCCTGCCCCCGCAAAGGCGTGCGCGCGGATGAGGGGCTCTTGAACTGCTATTTGCTGTTGCAAGCCACTCCGTGGCTGAGGCACTATTGCTGAAATAATCGATTGCTCCACGCCATTTTCCGAACCAAAATAATGAATATCCCATTCGGTCGGATCAAGCGCTTCAATCAACGCAAGATTAGGTGTCACATGCCCTGCCGTTCCACCACCCGTAAAAACAATCACTTTTTTCATGAGTCAACCAATAAACTGAGATCAATCGCTTGAACTGACTTCGTCAAGTCCCCTACAGAAATATAATCCACTCCCGTTTCTGCAATAGCACGAATCGTATTCAAATGAACACCACCAGATGCTTCCAATGCGCAACTATAGGATTGATTGATCCGAACTGCCTCACGCAAACCTTCTACGGTGAAATTATCCAATAAAATACGGTCAGGCTTTGCTTGTAAAGCCTCTTGATATTCAACTAAATTTTGAACCTCAACCTCTAAAAACAAATCAGTACGCTGCTTTCGCGCTAGAGCAATAGCCTGTGTGATAGAGCCACACGCTGCAATATGATTTTCTTTAATCAAATATGCATCATATAGACCCATACGATGGTTTTTTCCGCCCCCACAAATCACAGCATATTTTTGAGCCACTCGCAAACCCGGTAGCGTTTTTCGCGTATCTAACAAAAAGGCCCCTGTCCCTTCAATCGCTTGAACATAATGCCGCGTTGTCGTTGCAGTACCTGATAAAGTTTGTAAAAAATTCAAGGCCGTTCGCTCAGCGGTCAACAAAGTCCTTGCAGAACCTTTCAAACGACATAACACCTGACCTTCAGATAACCAATCCCCATCCTGAACTAGCCAATTCACTTCAATGAGCGGATCAACGGTCTGAAAAACCCGATCCACCCAAGGGCGGCCGCAAACCAACATAGCCTCTCGAGACAAAATAGCCGCTGAAACACAAGTATCCTTAGATAGTAAAATACTTGTCACATCACCAGCCCCAATATCTTCTGTGAGCGCTTTATCAACATCACGTTGGATCATTTCAAGATCTAATGTCATCTCAATAGCCCCTATTCATTTGAGGTCGCTAAGGCCTGATAACGCTGCTTAAGCAACATGGGCGCAAGCAAAGTCGTTACAATAATCATCAGAATAATAGCCGCAAATAATTCATCCGAAAGAACATCCAGGGTACGACCAATTGATGCAAAAACCAGCCCAACCTCACCTCGAGGAATCATGCCAAAACCAATCAACAAGCGGTCATCTTTCCGGTTAGCGCCTAATCCACTGAGTAATTTGCCCAAAATTGCCGCCACAATGAGTGCTAAAGCCATCAATAATACTGAACCATTCATAAAGGATTCGAGCTTGACTTGAATCCCAATCAACACAAAAAATAGGGGAGCTAAAATAGCCTCAAGTGGCGCAACTAATTCTTTAATATCGAATCGTCGATGTTTTCCATCACCCTCTGCAAAAAAACCATCATGAATAATCAAACCTGCAGCAAATGCACCTATAATGGATGCCAAATGCACCTGAATCGCAATCCAAGACAACACCATAACAAACATAAAAGAGACGAATAATTTTGATTCCCATAATTCAAAAGAATTAAAACAACGAATCGCTTGATGTAAAATCCGTGGCCCAAGTGTTAAAACACCCACAAAAAACGCAATAGCTGAAAGTATAATTTGAATCACCAGCATCGGCTCTAAAGAGCCATTAATAACCACCCCACTGACGATCGCTAAAATAACCAACCCGAGCACATCATCCAACATCGCTGCGCCCAAAATGGTTTTTGCTTCTCGAGTATGTAATTTTTTAAGATCAGAGAGAACTCGCGCAGTGATACCAATACTCGTTGCAGATAACGTTGCTGCAACAAATAAGGCTGTTTGAAAAGTAGCCTCTGGCAATAAATAATAAGCCACACCATAACCCAAAATAATCGGCGCAATAACACCAATCAGGGCAACCCGAGTAGCCTCTTGACCCGTACGTTTTAAATCCTGGAATGAACTTTCCAACCCCACCATAAACAATAAAAAAATAACGCCAAAACGGGAAAATATATCTAAAACATAACCCACTTTGATATATTCCATACCCGCTGATGTCTTAAGAGTTGCGATCATTTGATTAGCATAAAACCCCTTTGGCATCACGGCGTGAACAGCCGTGTCTAACGTTGCGCCATCTAATACATCCCGAATAATATTAAAAGCTGTCGCCCCTTCACGTAACACAATGAATAATTTGACCCCAAAGAAATAAAGCAAATTACCCACTATAACGCCGGCTAACAATTCACCTAAAACACCGGGCTGATTAAATCGTTTTGCTACTGCACGCCCCAAAAGAGCAAACGCAAAAATGACCGTAACCCAGAAAATAACTAAACCCATCGGATCTTGTTCAACATGAGACATGAATGCATGATTCCTTTATATAAACGCGTTGGTAACTGCACACCCACCGCCATGATCATTTTACAGTGGAACCTGGGTTACGCTACGCTAAACCCAGGCTACATTCTGTTCAAAACTTGAGGCGCACCTACCATTCTATTTAGACAAAAACAAGCAAGTATCCCACACCGAATCAGGATTTAAAGATAAGCTTTCAATGCCTTCTTTAACCAGCCACTCAGCAAAATCAGGATGATCCGACGGGCCTTGTCCACAAATGCCAATATATTTTCCGGCCTTTTTACAAGCAGCTATGGCACGATGCAATAACACTTTAACCGCTTCATCTCTCTCATCAAACTGCGCAGCAACCAAGCCAGAATCTCGATCTAAGCCTAATGTTAATTGTGTTAAATCATTAGAGCCAATTGAAAAACCATCAAAATACTCTAAAAATGACTCGGCTAACAACGCATTGGATGGGACTTCACACATCATAATGACACGCAAGCCTGACTTACCACGCTCTAAACCATGTCGCTTCAATACATCAATCACTTGAGCAGCCTCTTTCACGGTCCGCACAAAAGGAATCATGACCTCAACATTTGTTAAACCCATTTCCTCACGAACCATTCGCACGGCTTGGCACTCTAGTGCAAAACAAGGCTCAAAATCTGCAGAAACATAACGCGATGCCCCTCGAAAACCAATCATCGGATTTTCTTCATGAGGCTCAAAATATTGCCCTCCGGCTAAATTAGCATATTCATTGGACTTAAAATCAGATAAACGCACAATCACCGGTTTAGGATAAAAAGCCGCCGCAATACTTGCGATGCCTTCTTTTAAGCGCTCAACATAAAAAGCAACGGGAGAATCATAGGCCATAGTTCGTTGTGCGATTTGTTTTTTTAGTTCTGGATCCTCCAAACTGTCAAAGCCCAATAAAGCTTTCGGATGGATACCTATGGTGTTCGAAATCAAAAACTCCAAGCGAGCCAAACCCACACCACTATTAGGAACGGATTGAAAAGCAAATGCCCGCTCAGGATTACCCACATTCAACATGATTTTTACCGGTAAATCAGGCATAGCATTATTATCTAAAACAACATGCTCAAACGGCAACAATCCAGCATATACAAAGCCAGTATCACCCTCAGCGCAACTCACCGTCACTGAGTCACCATCCACAATTTTTTTAGTGGCATCCCCACACCCCACAACGGCTGGTAATCCCAACTCACGTGCAATAATGGCCGCATGGCAAGTCCGACCGCCACGATTGGTAATAATCGCGGAAGCTCGTTTCATGACCGGCTCCCAGTCTGGATCGGTCATGTCCGTCACCAAAACATCACCTGGGTGAATACGATCCATATCTCGAATGTCTTTAATGATTTTTGCCGTACCTTGACCAATTCGCTGACCAATACTTCGACCTTCTGTCAATACTGCGCCGCGTTGCTTTAAAGTATAACGTTCCTGTTGACCTAAATTAGTTTGACGACTTTTCACTGTTTCAGGACGGGCTTGAAGAATATATAATTTTCCATCTTCCCCATCTTTACCCCACTCAATATCCATCGGACATTGATAGTGTGCTTCGATAATTAAGGCTTGTCGCGCCAAAGCTTCAATCTCTGCTGTTGACAAAGAAAATCGTAAACGCTCCGCTTCATCCACGTCCATGGTTGTTACACATTGATCATGCGCAGGCGTACCACCATGATTTGATGCGTCACTGTAAATCATCTTAATCGCTTTGCTACCCAAGTTACGGCGAATAACCGCAGGCCTGCCTGCACGTAGTCCGGGTTTATGTACATAAAACTCATCAGGATTAACGGCGCCCTGCACAACCATTTCACCTAAACCATATGAGGAAGTAATAAAAACAACATCATCAAAGCCAGATTCAGTATCCAAGGTAAACATCACGCCACTAGCACCTAAATCGCTGCGAACCATTTGTTGAATACCTGCTGAAATTGCAACGTCCGCGTGAACAAATTGATGATGCACACGATAAGTAATTGCCCTGTCATTAAATAACGAAGCATATACATGCTTAATGGCCATCAAAACGGCATCAATACCTTTTACATTCAGATAGGTTTCTTGCTGGCCTGCAAATGATGCGTCCGGCAAATCTTCTGCCGTAGCCGATGAACGAACCGCCACACTAAAGTCATGACCAACAATATTTTTCAAATTTGCATAAGCTGCAGTCACATCAACAATGAACTCATCGGAAAATGGCGTCTTAAGGATAGCATCACGTATTGTTTTACCCACCCGTGCCAGCTCAGCCAAATTATCAACGTCCAACTGCGCTAATTGTTCATAAATCGTTTTATCAAGATTATTTTGCTTCAAAAAAGATCTAAAAGAGTCTGCCGTCGTGGCAAATCCTGTCGGCACTGAAACACCTTGAGCAGATAAATGACTGATCATCTCCCCTAACGATGCATTTTTCCCGCCTACTGCAGGTAAATCCTTCATACCTAAATGCTTAAAATCAATTGTATGTGCCATCACGAGTGCCTTTATCCATCAGAAAGAAATGTCATTTTACTTAAATTAATTAATTTTAGCCATTTTTTGGAAAATCAAATTTTAACGAGCAGAATTGTAAACACACCCTCGTTACTGGCGAAATAACGGCTGATTTTGAAGATATAATGCATCCAAAGGATGGGTCGATCGAATCGGATTGATATCCAAACCACCCCGTCGCGTATAGCGCGCATAAACCGTCAAAGACGTTGGTGAGCAATGCTTAATAATATCGGTAAAAATACGTTCAACACATTGCTCGTGGAATTCATTATGATTACGAAAGGAAACCAGATATTGCAACAAACTAGCTTCAGCAATCCGTTTTCCACTATAAGTAATTAACACACTGCCCCAATCAGGCTGACCTGTCACCAAACAGTTCGACTTGAGAAGATGACTATAAACTGTAGTTTCACCAACGCGCTCGTCTAAGATCTGCAACAATTGGGGATTAACAACATACTCCGTGCAACGAACGTTTAAATCATCTAAACAGCGTCCATTCCATAAAGTTTCTGATGCGATGAAGCGATCACCCTCTACAGATGATAATTTGACATAAACTAGCGCACCAGCGGCCTCACTTAAATCAGCAATCAAACGATCTTGCACCGCCTTATCTGAAGCAAATATTGTATTATTGTATGAGTTCAAATAAAGCTTAAATGATTTCGACTCAATTAAATTTGGCGATTCACAAGGGATTCGAATATCTCCAATCGCAACATGCGGTTTACCTTGCTGATCTAACCAGGACAATTCATAAGCAGTCCAAAGATCGATGCCATGAAAAGGTAATGCCCCCATCATGCCAAGTTCATCTCGTTTAAGTTGGCGTGGAATGGGAAACAATAAAGATTTATCGTATTGATCAACGTAAGCCGAACGTTGATTTAGGGGAGATTCAGATAGTGGATTTTTCATTTTAAACAAAAATGCCTCAACTTCATTAACACATTGAAGTATTATATACTCACGAATAAAAAAATACCCCTCAGATTTGAAGGGGCTGGCGTGCATGGATGAGTTCACAACCACGTCAGGGCTTCAAATCTGAGGGGTATCGTTGGCCTTTAATCTCAATTAATTTTAAACAGCGGTGAACATCCCATGACCTTATCTGCCCTAAATGCTATCTCACCAATTGATGGCCGATACTTAAAGAAAACACGCGCATTAACCCCATACTTCAGTGAGTACGCATTGATGTATTATCGACTCATGGTCGAAATCCGTTGGTTAGAATCCTTAGCAGCCAATCCTGAAATCACCGAAGTTGCACCATTCAATGCGGAACAGCAGGCCTATTTATCAAATTTACTGACTCACTTTGATGAACATGCCGCTGAAAAAGTTAAAACCATCGAAAAAAAAACCAATCATGATGTCAAAGCCATTGAATATTATTTAGGCTCTAAGCTCAGTGAAAATGAAGAGTTAAAAAAATATGTTGGATTTATTCACTTTGCTTGTACCTCTGAGGATATTAATAATGTCGCTTATGCCTTAATGATGAAAGAGGCCATCGCCAAAATCATTCAACCTACGCTCGCTGAACTGATTGGTGGTATTACAATATTAGGCAAACAACACGGCCAAGTGGCCATGTTAGCAAGAACCCATGGCCAACCCGCCACGCCCACAACGATCGGCAAAGAAATGGTCAATTTTGTTGCTCGGCTCAAACGTCCCCTACAACAACTCGTTGAAGTACTCATCCCCGCTAAGTTTAATGGTGCCGTTGGCAATTACAATGCGCATTTCATAGCGTATCCCGAAATCGACTGGCGTAAACATTGTGGTGATTTTGTGAACTCACTCGGGCTGTCATTCAGCGCATATACAACCCAAATTGAGCCGCATGATGGCATCGCTGAAGTCTGCCATATTATGATTCGTATCAATAATATTTTATTAGATTATGCGCAAGATATCTGGACGTACATTTCATTAAACTATTTCAAACAAAAAGCTATCGCTGAAGAGGTGGGCTCGTCAACCATGCCCCATAAAGTCAATCCGATTGATTTCGAAAACGCCGAAGGTAATTTAGGGATGGCCGATGCGTTATTCGCACACTTCGCGGATAAGCTCACCCAGTCGCGTATGCAACGTGACTTATCCGACTCTACCGTTCTAAGAAATCTAGGCACAGCTTTCGCCTACTCGCTCATCGCTTATCAATCCATTGCAAAAGGCAATGATAAATTACAAATTAATTTGCCGGCTTTAAAACATGATCTTGATGCGAATTGGGGTATTCTTGCAGAAGCCATCCAAACCGTCATGCGCCGTTACCAAATTCCAGATGCTTATGAGCAAATGAAGGCATTAACCCGTGGACGAACCATTGATCACGATCATTTAGTCGCATTTATCAACCAACTCGCGATTCCCGAAGAAGCGAAGCAACAACTCATTGAGTTGACACCTGAAAAATATACAGGCCTAGCTGCACGCTTGGTGAAGGCTTTTTCATGATGAATCATAACGACTCATACTATCCACCTAAACGACGTCCCGTGGCTTGTCCGCAGGATCCTGCAAAGATCAAAGAATCCTGGATCCCGCGGGCAAGCCGCGCGACGTCAGTAATGGGAGAACTGTTACGATGAATCAATTGTCTCAACAAGGACAATCTTTCGAGTTTGACGTATTAGTCATTGGTTCAGGGATTGCGGGCTTATCTTACTGTTTACAACTATTAAAACTACAACCAAAAATCAAAATTGCTTTAATCAGTAAAGCAGAGTTAAATGAATCCAATAGTCGCTATGCCCAAGGTGGCATCGCGGCAGCTATGGCCACGGAAGACTCCCCGGAAAGTCATATTCAGGATACCCTAGCAGCAGGTGATGGTTTATGTGATACCAATGCCGTCAACATGATTATTCATCAAGCTCCCCAAGCCATGCGTGAATTAATCCAGCTCGGAGTCCCTTTTCGACAAGAGTCACCAACTATTTTTCATTTAGCACAAGAAGGTGGTCATTCACACCGCCGTATTTTAAATTGCGGTGATGAAACGGGGTTAACCCTCATCGAATCCTTATCCCGACTCGTTGAGCGACACCCACAGATCCACCTCTTTGAACATCACATCGCAGTAAACCTCATTACTCATTATCATCCGCATCGAACGGACATCCAAGGAGAGGTTTTAGGGGCCTATATTCTAGACTGCCTGAATAATCAAATTGACACATTCAAAGCCCATTGTATCGTGCTCGCCACAGGAGGTGCCGGCAAAACCTACCGCTACACATCTAATCCCATGGTTGCGACCGGTGATGGCGTTGCAATGGCCTATCGTGCGGGTGCCCGGGTTGGCAACATGGAATTTTATCAATTTCACCCCACACTATTACATCATCATCGTATCAATAACTTTCTAATATCAGAGGCCGTTCGTGGCGAAGGTGGTCTGTTGAAAAATGCTGAAACCGGTGAACGTTTTATGAAACACTATGCCCCCGAGCAGCAAGAGCTGGCCACTCGAGATATTGTTGCTCGAGCCATTTTTAATGAGATTGAACAAGGTCAATTGCCTTATGTTAATTTAGATATCACGCATCAATCAAAAGCCTTTTTAAAAAAACGTTTTCCACAAATTTATACGACCCTACTCAGCATTGGCATTGATATGAGCCAAGATATGATTCCCGTGGTTCCTGCCGCACATTATCAATGTGGTGGTATATTAACCGACATTGATGGTCGGACTGATCTCATGCGTCTATATGCTATTGGAGAAACCGCTTTTACTGGTTTACATGGTGCTAATCGCTTAGCCAGTAACTCATTATTGGAGGGATTTGTCATGGGACAAAACGCAGCCCATTGCTCCTTAAAAGATATTTCCTCCCCTCCAAAGGCCAATCAACCCATCCCCAGCTGGAACTCTCCTGGGGAGGTTAATACTCGTCGTGCGAGTCAAATTAACGCGCATTGGCGCGGACTTCGTGGCGAAATGACCTCCTATGCAGGCATTGTCCGAACCGAAGCCGGACTGCAAGACTTATTGCAACTCATTATTCGACGCAAAAAAGTCATTGAAGAATATTATTGGAAACATTGCATTACACGTGATTTTATCGAGCTACGTAACATCGTACTCAATGCGGAGCTCATTGTCAGCGCGGCAATTTCACGTCGAGAGTCACGCGGGGGGCATTATCGAGAAGATTTCCCGCAAAAAAATAGCACCGCACGAGAAAGCATCGCTCGACTGACAACCCCGCAAACACCTTTTATCTGAGGTTTATATGTTTAATAAAACATCATCCCATGCCACTCAAAATTACCAACCAGAAAAAACACTGATGCACATCGAACAGGATATGCGTATTTGTCAAAGCGATTACCCATTGGATTGGTATCAACCCGAATTTATCCCTTACGCTGAAGAATACCAAGCCTTACCGGATCGCCAATTAACCACTGTTTTGACTTGGATGACACCCTATATCAAAAAAGCCCAAAACCATTTTGGCGACAAACTGTTGCTCCTCGCGCACTATTATATGGGGGGGGATATTGTCCGTTTAATTGAACAATTTGGCGGGCAAATTGGTGACTCCTACCAACTGGCGCTGATGGCAGCCAATCATCCTGAAAAATCCGTTATCATTGAATCAGCCGTTCATTTTATGGCTGAATCCATCAGCATTCTGGCTGATCCCTCCCAGCAAGTTTATATCACGAACCCTAAATCGGGCTGTACTATGGAGATGCTCGCTAAGGATTTTATGGTCGAGCCCGCATTTATTGACTTGAATGCTCGTTATGGCGCTGAAAATATTTTACCCGTCTGTTATATGAATACATCAGGACGTGTTAAAGCAATGACTGGCGCCCAAGGTGGTGCGGTGTGCACGAGCTCCAATGTCAAAAAAATCTTTCAATGGGCTCAAGCACAAAAGAAAAAAATACTCTTTATTCCTGATCGACATATGGGAGAAAATGTTGCCTACTGGTTAGGCATCAAAAATATGGCCTACTGGCCTGGTGGCACCGCTGGCGCGCAATATTCACTTGCAGCGCAAGATCAAAAAACACTGACTCAATTTGATCAAGCCGATTTAGTTTTATTCTCCAGCGAGTGTGCGGTCCATACCCATTATCAAGCCTATATGTGTGAATATTGGCATTCACAAGGTTACACCACTATCGCTCATCCTGAGTGCCGCAATGAAGTCATTCGCGTGGCCAATCATGCCGGATCAACCGCATTTATTTGGGACTACGTGATACATGATCGCGCAGGAACCAAACGTTACGCCATCGGTACTGAAAATCATATGGTCGAGAATTTAAAACAACATTGCAAAAGCTTAGGTATTCAAGTAGTCAACCTAGCTGAAGCCCCGAAGCCCGATCATGAACAAGGCATCGGCTGCGGCTGTGCCACCATGTCACGCAACGATCCGCCCCATTTAGTTGGCTTACTCGATTTGCTACGAGAAGGCAAAACCATGGATTATAATCGCGTTCAGTCTGGCGATGTGGTCAATGAATTCAGCGGCTCCCGACAAAGGCTAGCTCCACAAGAACAAGAATGGATTAAAGATAATGCGAAAAAAGCATTACGAAAGATGATTGAAATAACTGAGCGCTAAAAGCGAATTAAAGTCTTTGGCAAGACATACCCACAAACAAGTATTCGAGTAGAAAAGAGCGACGATATATTAAGACCATAGAATACACACATACCCATTTTGACCTGATTCACTTTACTCAGTTTTTTAACCAAGAAATGAAGGCAAAATGGGATATTGTGTCATAAAGATATTAACCCGCAACTTCAGCCACAGGAATAATACGGATAAACTTGCGATTTTTTGCACCGCGTACGATAAACTGCACCGTACCTTCAATCAGTGCAAACAATGTATGATCTCGTCCAAGACCAACACCTTCGCCCGGATGAAAACGTGTACCACGTTGACGAACTAAGATTTCACCAGCGTTGACTAACTGACCACCATAACGCTTCACACCAAGATACTTAGGATTCGAGTCGCGTCCATTACGCGTACTACCGCCTGCTTTTTTATGTGCCATTTGTTAAATCCTCACTAACTGTATTACTTTATTTACCAATCGCTGTAATTTTAACTTGGGTATAATTTTGACGATGACCCATGCGTCGCATGTAATGCTTACGGCGGCGGAACTTAATGATTCGAATTTTTTTATGACGACCATGCTCAACAACTTCTGCCTTAACAACAGCATTTTTGATCAAAGGGGTTCCACAAGTAATTTTGTCACCATCAGACAACATCAAAACTTCGTCGAAGCTGATTTCTTGACCTACTTCACCAGGGAGCTGCTCTAACTTAATAACATCCCCTTCCTGAACACGGTATTGCTTTCCACCGGTCTTAATTACGGCATACATGACTATTCTCCAACACACCAAAATGAGGCAAACACCATCCAAAGCTCAAAAAAGAACCTCATGCGGCGCACACCCGTTAAATCACAAAGTGGGCTATTTTATAAAATTAATCGAATGACTTCAAGTTGTATTTAAATTATTGTATACTTCGTTTCCATTTCGTCATGGTTTGGCGTTGGGTATTTGTTCCTGGTCGCGGGATAAATAAACTTATTTTATATTTGGAGTATCAATTATTATGTCAAATGTTCTTTTAGAAGCAGAATCAAGAGCCGACGTAGGAAGAGGTGCGAGCCGCCGTCTTCGTCGTCTCGAAAATAAAGTCCCTGCAGTTATTTATGGCAGTGGCAAAGATGCTGAAAACATTCACTTAGCACAAAACAAAGTCATTAAAGCCTTGGAGAATGAAGCCATTTATTCAAGCGTTTTCACCATTACCGTTGATGGCGCTAAACAACAGGTTATTCTCAAAGACTTGCAACGTCATCCGTACAAGCCTGTCATTCTGCACATGGATTTACAACGCGTATCGGATAAAGACGTACTGATTCGCGCGGTCCCACTGCACTTTATCAATGAAGAAGACGCGCCTGGTATCAGAGACGGTGGTATTATTTCACATACGATGACTCAAGTTGAAGTTCGCTGTCAGGCTAAAAATCTACCTGAATTTATTACGGTCGACATGGCTAATCTTGAACTAAACGGGATTATTCACTTAGCTGATTTATCACTTCCTAAAAACGTCGAGCTAACTGTTGACGTCAGTGATCACGCTCACAATCATCCAGTTGTTAGCATTCACCTTCCTAAAGTAATTGTTGAAGAAGAGCCGGTTGTTGAAGAATCTGCTGAAGAAGCGGCTGCCGAAGAAGGCGAAGAAAAAGACACCACAGAAGCCAATGGCTCTGAATCTTCTGAAGAAGCGAAACCTGAAGAAAACGCATAATCACCAGAGTGAACCAACAAGCTATGACTATCAAACTCATTGTTGGCTTACGAAATCCCGGGTCGGCTTACGAAGCGACCCGACATAATGCGGGTGCCTGGTATGTTAATAGCCTGGCATCACATTACAACCTTTCATTAAAAGTAAATCCTAAATTTCACGGCGAAGTCGGTCAATTCTCCATTCAAGATCATACTTGCTTTGTCATTTTGCCAACAACTTTTATGAACGAAAGTGGCTTAGCTGTCCGTGCTGTCACTCAGTTTTATCGCATTCCTGCAGAAGAAATTCTAGTTATCCATGATGAATTAGATTTACCCGTCGGACGCATTAAACTTAAAACAGGCGGTGGCAATGGTGGACATAATGGGTTACGCGACATTATCACGCATCTTGGTCATTCAAATTTTCATCGTCTACGCATAGGTATTGGGCATCCGGGGCATAAAGAATTGGTCTCGAATTACGTCCTGGGAAAACCTTCTATAGCGGATACACAACTCATCAATGAAGCAATTGACAATACCATGGCGGTTGTCCCTGAATTACTAGCAGGTCATCTTAGTAAAGCAATGAATATTATTAATACTTAGTAACGGGGATATCAATGGGATTTAAATGTGGCATCGTTGGATTACCCAACGTAGGTAAATCAACTTTATTTAATGCATTAACCAAAGCAGGTATTGAGGCTGCTAATTATCCATTTTGCACTATTGAGCCGAATGTTGGCATGGTGACAGTTCCCGACCCACGACTTGATGCCTTGAATCAAATTGTTAAACCACAACAAACGGTTGCCGCGACCATGCAATTTGTTGATATCGCAGGACTCGTTAAAGGTGCAGCCAGTGGCGAAGGATTAGGCAATCAATTCCTAGCAAATATCCGTGAAACCGATGCTATTGCACATGTGGTTCGATGCTTCGAAAACACCGATATTATTCACGTTGAAGGGCAGATTGATCCGCTAAGTGATATTGCGATCATCAATACCGAGTTGGCCCTTGCGGATATGGACACAGTTGAAAAAGCATTATTAAAAAATCAAAAAATAGCCAGAAGTGGTGATAAAGATGCTCTTTTTGAAAAACAAACCTTAGAGAAAGCTAAGCAACAGCTAGATCAAGGCAACCCTGTCAGAACGCTTGCACTAAGCCCTGATGAAAGTGCTATTTTACGTCGACTTTTTTTACTCACGGCCAAGCCAGTATTGTATATTGCAAATGTTGATGATCAAGGCTACACAAATAATCCTTTTCTTGATAAAGTCACCGCGCTAGCTAAAGAGGAAAATGCACGAATTGTTGCTATTTCTGCGGCGACGGAGTCTGAACTAATAGAACTTGATGAAGCAGATCGCGCTGAATTCATGAAGGACTTAGGCTTAGATGAGCCAGGATTAAACCGCGTCATTCGTACGGGCTATGAATTACTTGGCTTGCAAACCTACTTTACCGCCGGCGTTAAAGAGGTCCGCTCATGGACTATTCGTTGTGGTGCGAAAGCGCCTGAAGCAGCTGGTGTCATTCATACTGACTTTGAAAAAGGTTTTATTCGCGCCGAAGTCATTGCTTATGATGATTTTATTACCTTCAAAGGCGAACAAGGTGCCCGCGATGCGGGTAAAATGCGCTTAGAAGGTAAAGACTATATTGTAAAAGATGGCGATGTGATTCATTTTAGATTTAATGTGTAAGTCGTCGGTCACATCACCCGTTTGAGGAAAAAATGACAATAAACCGAATCAAACAATTAGTCCAAGACGATTTCGAGCGTGTTAATGAACTAATCATTGATAAAATTCACTCCCAAATTGGTCTAATCGATGACCTATCACATCATATTGTGAAAAGTGGAGGGAAGCGACTACGGCCCTTATTAGTTCTTTTAGCAAGTCGTGCCTGTCGGTATGAAGGATCTGACCACATCACCTTAGCAACAATGATAGAGTTTTTTCACACAGCCACCCTACTTCATGATGATGTAGTCGATGAATCAACCTTACGTCGTGGTCGTGAAACTGCCAATGCTATTTGGGGTAGCAAAGCCAGTATTTTAGTTGGCGACTACCTATTGACTCAATCCGTTCAGCTTATGGTCAGCGTTAGAAATTGGAAAATCATGGATCTTCTGGCTGCAACATCTCACCAAATCAGTTGCGGTGAGGTTAAGCAGCTTATTAATCGACATAATTTTTCGCTCACCATCTCTGATTATTTGGAAGTTATTCTGTCCAAAACAGCTGTTTTATTTGCGGCATCTGCGTCTATAGGCGGCATTATTACTCACTCTGGTGACGCAATAGAACATGCACTGTATCAATATGGCTTACACCTAGGCAATGCCTTCCAATTGATTGATGATGCTCTCGATTATTGCTCTGATCCCAACACAATTGGCAAAAATATTGGTGATGATTTAGCCGATGGTAAAGCAACCATGCCGTTACTATTCGCATTACATCATGGTACCGCTACGCAAAAAGACCTCATCGAATCCAGTCTTCAAGAAGGTAGTCTGGCTCATCTGAACGAAATTCTCACTGCCATTTATGAAACGAATGCGATAGAATTTACAAAGAATTATGCACGTGAACAAATTGAGATCGCGCTCAAAGCCTTAGAGCCGTTACCAGAGTCACCCTATAAAACAGGCCTCAAGGAATTAGCCTTATTCTCAACAACAAGAGAATATTAATTCATATAAAAATGGATGCTCATTACATCGGAGTGTAGCTCAGCCTGGTAGAGCACTGCCTTCGGGAGGCAGGGGTCGCAAGTTCGATTCTTGTCACTCCGACCAATTAAACAAATCAGTACCGTAGCCCGTATGGAGCAAAGCGTAATATGGGAATGTTTATATTATTTAGGTATGTTCCCGTATTGCACGGCGTTTCATACGGGCTACGGTAACTGAGGTATCATTCTCTGTTATTAATCAAAATGTGATACAATTGTTCTAACATCAAACTCTTCATCGAAAACATTACCATGAAAAAAATAACACTGTTTATCTTAATGATCGGGTTGGTGCGTTCTTTTGCTTCAATTTGTCATCCCCCAATCAATCCGACGCTCCCACAATATATCGTTGGTTACGGGAGTCTAATTAATGAACAGTCAAAAAAAAGAACTGATGAAACCGCTCAAGACAATTTTCCTGTCTTGGTTAAAGGCTATAAAAGAACTTGGGGCGTTTATGGTGATTTTCCGGGTGTTAATGCAACATTTTTAATTGTGTTAGAAGATCCTTCGTCATCTTTTAATGGCGTCATATACAAACTAATCCATCCGAACAAGATTCAAGAATATGATAAAAGAGAGAGCATTTATTGCCGACAAGCCATTAATTCGGATCAATTAAAACAATATGCGGGTACCCTGCCTAAACAAAAACAAATTTGGATTTATAGTTCGAAGCAAAAAGAAATACAATCCCCGTCAACTCAATATCCCATTGTACAATCTTATGTTGATCTATTTATTCGCGGATGTATTGAAATTGAAGAGAAATTTCATATCAAACATTATGCCAGAAACTGCATCATAACCACCGAACATTGGTCATCACATTGGGTCAACGATAGAATATTTCCACGTCGCCCTTCTTTATTTGAGCCTTATGCAGCCGAGATAGATCTTTTGCTGAAAGAAACCCTACCTGAACAATTCAAACAAATCAGTATTGAATAGATTTTTCCTCTATAACCAAAATTAATTAAAACATACATTTTGACTTATCATTCCATTTTATGTCTTTTTGTAGTACAGTAAGGCGTTTTTTATAGTACTTATATCTTTAAGGCATCATGATGTTTAATGTAAATTCTTTAATGACAGAGTGGCTTGATAATCAAAATCCCTTACAAATTGACTTAATTGAATATTTCAATCAATTGACTGATCAAACGACGTCAGGTAGCGGAACTGATTTAAATCTTGGACATTTAATCCGGACGTATCTATATGCGTCTTTGAATGATCCCAAAACATTAATCGGACATTTTTTTACATTTGAAAAAGCATTATCTGATTCAATGCCTGGAAATATAATCTTATTAGAGCGTATCGAAAGACTAATGCCCGCACTCTATAGCGAATTAGCCTGGGTACAACAGATCCGGATAGCAGACTTATCTATAGCACTAGATCATGCACGGTTAACTGCACAAATCAAGCAACATCTAGCGCTTGTCCAACAAGATCCGACTCAAGGAACAAGGCGTTTAGAACAACAATATTTGCACTCTTTCATAGCCTATATCAACTTGAATATACTTGAACAACATTTACTATCTATCAACTCCTCCGATGAAGTCACGACTATCCGAGTACCCCCTATTCATACACAAATGACTCAAGCAAAATCAATCATTCAAATTTTCCTCACACAAGCGCTTTCCAGCTGCAATCATTCTGATTTTTATCAATTATTTTATAATGCCGTTGCATGCCTTGAATGTATTCCTGATGAACAAAGAACTCAACTCACTGGATTTGATAAAATCCACCTTGCGTTGCGCTCAGTGGATAATGAACTAGTACATAATGCGATCTTTGCCGCACCGATCTTAATTGAACTTCATGAGCCACCCGAAATAGCCGTCGCGCAATTAAGTAAAATCATTCAACAGTTGGTCATTTCTGAACCGGAAGCCTGCTTAGCCACTTTACAATATGCACCACATATTTTAACAAAAGCCATCCACGTTATTTATATGAAAAACAAAAGGCAAGCCGAGGTATTGGTTTCACTCATCAATAGCTGTTTAGCACCGCCCGCCCCTGCACAACTACCCTATGAATTAATTCATTTTCTTTTCGCGGTTTATCGATTTAATATCAACTGCGCTATGGTTCAAACCAATCTTGAGCCAGAATCCATAGCAACGTGTTTAGTCAGTGAAAACATATCCCTCATGGCGAGCAGAAACGAAGACATTCTCGATTCAAATGAAACCTCTTTAGCAACAACCGCTATATATATATTATCTCAAGGTAAACTGTATTACGCTTATGCTGGTCACTTAAGCGAAGAAATTCCAATCCCACCAGAGCACCAGGTTGAGTTACAATCATTATTTCAACTACCAATCAACATGCTTAAATATGCGACTCAAAACACGTTGCAACGCATCGAGAAATTAACCCATCATCATCGTGAAATAACCGGTATTGATAGTTTATTAAAAGAACATTTTTTAAATCCACGTTTGCTGATTTTAGAACGAGATTGGCACAAATGGTTTGAAGCAATTTTCATCAAAGATGATTTCTTATTAGCATTCCCATTTGCGCTAGCCACACTCAAGGTCGAAGACTTCAAATCGACCTCAAGACAACAACTTTTTGCTCGTTTTACAGAAAATAATTATCCAAAATCTGTCATTTATGGATTACTGAGTATTTTACAACATCAAGAATATTATCCTGCAATACTTCAAGATCGACTCGCCAGTTTATGCGAATTATATGATTTATCTTTATTTCAAAATGCCACTAATTTACAACTTTATTGTGAGCTCTTAGAAGGATTTCTCGATAAAAGAGTAAGGTATGGAGCCCCCGGACCAAGACAAAATCTAGCCATGGGCGCACGCTATTTTCAACTAGCCGAGGACTATTCTGCTAGATGGTTAACCATATTAACACAAGCAGGAAATCCTGATTTTCCCGCATTTGCCCCCAATATGTTTACCATGCTAGAAAGTATGCGAGATGTGAGTGAAAGTAAAATTCGGTTTTTAATGCAACTGTTGGTGATGAACGGATTTTTAGAAGACTTTTTTACCGACTTTTTAAAACAAACCCAAATAAAAATGAACCCACATGAAGTAGCTCAATTTAATTATGAGCAAATAGAAAAGGCTCTCATTAAAAATAAGCGCGCTCAATTTCCAACCCTCAATGTCAATATTGATAAAAAAGGTGCTGAATGGACGTCAAAGATATTGCTAGCCATATTAGTTTTAGTGTCACGTGATTTAAAAAATCCACGATCACTCCCTCACCAAGCCTTATGGCAAAATTTGATTCACACTATCATTGCACAATTAGTTACTATTGATAAAGACTGTTATTTTGGTCGCGACTTACGCCAACAAATTAAAACAAGTAATGTTTGCTCCTTGCTTCCAGTGGCTCAACAAGAACGATTTCGTCAAACTTTAGTACCGGAGTGCGTCAAAAAAAACTATCAGCTAAAACAAATTCTGAGCTTATTGAATCAAGAAGCTAAAAATCCAATTAAAAATAAGAAAAAAGCCAATAAATCTCTTAACTCAAGTGTTGATGATCGCGAGGATTTCATTGCAGTGACCAGCATAACTCCCGAACCTACAGCCAGCACATCAACTTCAATAGATCCTGCGATTGTCACTGAAACAATCCCCCCCCATCGCTCATTAGATAATTATTGGCCACTTGCCCCCCAAGATGCATCAGCGTTTCTTGAGCAACCAATCAACCCATTCATGTCCGATGCCTCCTCTACAGCACTCCCAGACAAACCACTAGAAAAACATACTCAAAAACGATTAAGAAAAATGTCACGCTTGATATCATCATTAGAGCAAAACGACACATTATCTACCTGTTGGTTGGCATTGATAAATATCGTCAAAAGAAATGTACTTGAATTATCTGACTCCGGTGTTCAAATGGACATTACCCCAGAACAACCAACTCATCAGCTCACTTCATCTAAAGCCTTTTCATTGCACCACAGTGAAAGCCAATGGAATCAAATCTTGTCCGAATTAAATTGGATTGTACAACTCGGCATAACCACCTCGCCTGAACACGAAATAGAGCATCGTACCCTGCTCTCCAGAACGATGACCAGCATGAGCGCTTGTTATTTTAAAGATCCAGAGCAAATTATCGAACCTAATTTACTAACTTTCTTATTTAAAATAGAAAAAGTTCTCGAAAATAGAGGTATCAACTTACTGATAAAAGGGAGCTACTTTGTAGATCCACATACAGCAAGTGATTTAGATCTACTCTGCCTACCCGCAAAAAGTGACTTAACTCTCAAAGATATTTCTGATACGGTCAGAACCTTAGAGAAAGCGCTTAATCTCCATGTCAGTGGCGTACAAATTATCAAAGAAACGGAAACCTATCAGTGCTCAATTGAGTACGTTCTTCAGAGTGGTAAATCAATCAATATTGAATTCAACCTATTGAGTCAATTTATGGATCTACCGCAATTACTCGAATATACCAAACGAGCCATTGTATCCTCAGGAGCAATTTTATTTAAATTAGATGGCTCAGCAATAATGATTTCCTCGACAGCACAAGCCATATTTTGTAAAAATCCTGTTTTGAAGCTCCTGGTATGTCCTGCTGAAAACACGTACAACTTGATTGATAAAATAGGTTATATTCTTAAACAACGCATTAAACATCCGAATTGGCGATGTGATGATGCATTACAACAAATACTCACGGATCACATTGATCCCAACTCACGCACGTCATCTGAACACACATCAAACCTCATTAAACATGCAGTCCACTATTTATTAGCGCCTACTCGCTTCAGCAAACGAACCAAAGCGACTATTCGTTTCATCATAGAGCATGATTTATTACCAGTAGCTTTTCCTTGGTTAGCGATTGATGCTCACTTTTTTAAACGATGCTCGCAAAATTTTATAAAATATTATGCTCGATTGATGGATCAAACACCGTCTCATGAAATTCAAAATTATATTTTTTTGGCAACTTACTTTTCTTGTGGATTAATAAGCTGCTCTGATAGTGCTAGAGACGCTTTAATCAATCTATTAACAAAACATGAAGCAAATATTAAAGAGGCATTAAAACAAGAGTTAATTCATCCGGATTCAGTTCCTACTCTAGGTACCAACAAAATCATTCGCATCCTTTCTGTATTACCAACCAATGTTGATGAATTCAATTGGCGAGCACCAGAATTTATTGACTATAAGTTACCGCCTCAACACCAATTTGATCCGAATCTTGCCATGATACTTATTTTTCAATTTTGGCATGATCCTGACATTGAAGAAAAAATAAACCTGATGACACGAGGTACTGGAGTAGTTCTAAATCAACACGCGCAAAGCACACAAAATATTCAAACAACAAGATCTTGCTCGCCTAGTGTTGCCAGAGCAGCTGTAAGGCTTGGCTTTTACCAGGCGGCTATTGCAACGGAAGCTGAGCCTGTCTTAGCAGTCCATACACCACCAAACCTATAGATCAGATGCAAATGATAGCTCATAGCCGTAACAGATCTCTCGTTAATTTCAAAGGCCTTTTTAAAATGTCTCGAAACGAAGAAGATCAAGCTCTAACACTCGTTGCAACTTAGCTTTTTCACTTGTTTTAACAAACGTATCACAAGCTGTACTGTTCAAATCAGTACACTCAGGTACACGAATAGCCGCGACAGGATCCGCCCATAAGCTTTTGCCGGGTAAAAAACTATAAGTCAAAGAATTACGATTCATTGTCTTAATAGCCGAATAATCTAAACCATGATGCAAAACTGCTTCGACATATTGGCTGGTTAAATCAGTTCTTAGGATTCCCTCATCATCACTGGACAATACAACAGGGACACCATATTTTAAATACTCATTTAATGGGTGTTGCTTACCCTTTACCTTCAATAAAGCCGCATTGCTGATAAGATTGACCTCAACCGCAATTCCCTGCGACTTCATTGTGTGCATGATTTGAAGCGCATTATCTTCAAAAGGCAAATCGACCCCATGTCCAATCCGCTGAGCATGCCCTGTTTGAATGGCATCATGAATATGATATCTCAGATGTTTTGGGTCAACTGACTGAAACGCCAATTCACCAGCATGTAATGAAATAGATACTTTTGGATAATGCTGATGCAAAAATTCAAATACCTTCATCTGCGAATGATAATCGCGTAAAGCAATCAAGCCATCCTCAGCTTGAACCAGATTGACGCCAACGACCATAGGAGTCTGTTGGACTACCAAGAACGACCATAAAGCCTGATCAAATACTTTATCAAGTGACTGCTCACGCAAACTATATTGTTGAAAACGAACTGTAACGCGACAAACATCCGTTTCAGGGTGTTTAATACAATCCAAACGTTGACGCGTATTTTGCCAATCTTGATTGATTTGCTGAACGGTTTGAGTCACCAACAATTGGAAATGTGGATCCGCTAATAATTGTGTTCGACGACGTTCAAAATTATCCTCTTTAAATAGCTCAACTGGCTTCGGTAATTGATCCAGTAACGCGTTATCAGGAATCATTAAAATCTCTAAATAAGCAATATGCTGATTTGCTGCGCGCTGAATAATATCAATTAACAATTCAGGATAATGACCATTATAGATGTCCTTAAATTTACCGAATGTTTCAAAAAAATGATCGTGGGCTGTCTCACCAGCATGCTCATCAAAATCTTGTAATGACCACGCATGCACAACCTGTCGATATAAAGCAGCATGTTGAAGCAAACCTGAAGAAGTAACACCATGACAGACGCCCTTGTCAGGATGAATCCACCAGGATCCTGTTTCATAACAATATCCATATTTAGCGGCTAGTTCTATCATGGCCTCTGGATATACGCCCCCAGCAAAATGATAATGTAGATCGCCGCCTTTAGGCATCGCCTTGAAAAAACTATACAGTGCCACCGGATCATTCTGGATACGATGCAAATACTCACGAGTGTCCGCTTCAGCGCCACGAGCGAATCCAAGTAAGATGGATAACATGATTAACGCATTAAAAAGAATTCTCATGCTTAATTAAAATCCATGAACACTTTTAAAAAACAAAAAAAGTTGGGTCAAAGCCCAACTAACCAAAAAACATATCTCATGAAATTAACGTTTAGCGACGGCCAACCCTTTCAAAATCGTCAATGCGGTATACAATTGATAATCTTGATGCAATAAAGAGTCATCAGTCGGATTAGCACTCAGTTGCGCAGGCACCGCAGTCTCATCTTTTTTAGACACTTCAGCAACGTCTGGTTGCTGTTTATTCCCATTTTGTAAGTGACCACTCAAATCAGCCTCGCTAAAACCATAACTATCAGCTTGATCATCTACTTTACCCACTTTGACTTCTTCAATCACGATATCTGGCGTTATTCCTTTTGCTTGAATCGAAACACCAGATGGCGTGAAATATAAAGCTGTGGTTAATTTAACAGCCGTTTTTTCATCCAGTGGTAATACTGTTTGTACCGATCCTTTACCGAAGCTCTTAGTCCCTACAATAATGGCTCGTTTATTGTCTTTTAAAGCACCAGCAACTATTTCTGCAGCTGAAGCTGAACCATTATTAATAAGAACAACCATCGGGGCATTATTTAAAACATCCCCTGGCTTAGCGACTGCCGTAAAATGTGAGCCAGGCAAACGACCTTGCGTATAAACAATCAACTCTTCCTTACCCTTTGGATCATTGGTAATAAACGCATCAGAGACTTGAATTGCAGAATCTAACAGTCCACCTGGGTTATTGCGCAAATCAAGAATAAGTCCTTTTAAATCGCCTTTTGATTTGGACTTCAACCGTTGAATCGCTTTTTCCATATCATCAGCGGTCGTTGCTTGAAATTGACTTAATCGAATATAACCATAGTTGTTGTCTAATAGTTCCGCTTTTACGCTTTTAATTAAAATCTTTTGTCGAAGTAAAGTGAACGTCAATGGTTTAGACTCCCCTTTGCGAAGAACAGTCAATGTAATAGAGCTTCCCTCTTTACCCCTCATCATGGCTACGGCATCTTTTAAACTAAGACCTTGAACCGATGTTTGGCCTAATTTAATAATATAGTCACCCGCCTTCATCCCAGCTTTAAACGCAGGAGTATCTACTAAAGGTGTAATGACCTTAACCACGCCATCTTCCATGGTTACTTCAAGACCTAAGCCACCAAACTCACCGGTGGTCGCTGTTTGCAATTCATTAAAAGCCTCCTCATCCAAAAAGGTAGAATGGGGGTCGAGGCCGCTTAACATGCCACGGATAGCATTATCAAATAATTCTTTATCATCAACAGGCTTCACATAATATTTTTTAATTAAACTGATAGCATTAGAAAATCGTTGAACATCCTCCATGGGAATACGTTGATTTTTAGGCGTTTCTTCCTCTGCAGCCGCATAAACTGGAATGCTAAGCCCTAAAGATAAAAAGAAAAGTGTGCTTATTACACCACGTTGCAATGTCCTGTTGTACATAGTGTTCTCCAAGATGGCCTCATTACAGCAGGCACTTTGTATTGGGTTCTAATAAATATAAAGCAAAATAGATGCCAGAATGACAACTTATGGAATACGTGTCCCTCGTTGATGTAGATACACAGCCTATTTGGAAGCCAACCACTGAAGCGCCGGGGTTACTTTGCCACGTTGTCTCACCTCAAAATAGAGTCCGTTCTGTTTACTACCGCCACTATGGCCGATCGTTGCAATTTGCTCCCCCTGCAGAACCTGACTGCCTTTTTTCTTAAAAAGTGCCTGATTATGAGCGTATAAAGTCATAAATCCTTGCCCATGATCAATAATCAACAGCAAACCATAACCATTTAACCAATCACTAAACACAACACGCCCTGGATATACTGCCTTCACAGGTGTCCCTTCAGCGGCAAAAAATGTCACGCCCTGACTCACCGACTGAATAGATTGTCGCTGTACATTGACCGGCAGCGGCAAATGATGGCGCATCCCGACAAAAGGCTGTTTAGGTTGAACAATTTGCCGTGCCTGCGACTCTTGCGCAATTTGATTCAATAGTTTCGATAAATTTGATTTATTCAGTTCAAACTCTGAAAGTTTTTCTTGTTGACTCTGAATCGAAGCACTTAATGATTGAATAAGCACCTGATGATAATGTTTTTGATTGGCCAAGCTTTCTTGCTTATCATGTAGACTATGCTGCAAACGGGTCAACTCAGCAATATCTGATTCCAATGTTTGTTTTTGGGCATTTAATTGGTTTTCGGTGTCATGAATTTTATCAATATTCTGCTGCCTCAATCGAACCACATATTGATAATAAGTTAAAATTTGATTGATCTTTTCAGGATTATTTTGATTGAGCGCGATAATTAACGGTCGATACTCACCCATTTTATATCGAGCCTTTACATGCTGTGCGAGTATATTTTGTTGTTGAGCCAACGATTGATTTAACACATTCATTTGTTGTTTCAAACGAGAGATTTCTCTTTGTTTGCTATTCAATGATTGCTGAATTTTAGTAAACTCTTGGATGCTCAAGCTGGTCATTTTTTCATTCATTGCCAGTTCTTGATTTAAAATGCCACGTTTATCCTGTGAGTGCGATAAGGTTTCTTTTAATTGATGAATTTGACTATCCAATTGTTTCAGTTGTTGTTTTGTTGCCAATATCGACACGGCCCCAGCCACACTAGATAAACAAGTCAATGCGGACGTAAAAAAACAAGCCATAACAAATTGATTAATTCGAAACATGATCTTCCTGCAAAAGAGAGTGCCCCGTCATCTCAGCCGGTGGCTGTATCCCTAATAATGTTAACATGGTTGGGGCAATATCAATTAAACGCCCCGTTTTAGCATCACAATGCCAATTCGAACCTAAGAATACAAAGGGAACCGGTTGATTAGTATGTGCTGTATGTGGTTGCCTGGTTTTTTCATCAAACATGATTTCCGCATTCCCATGATCGGCAGTAATCAACATCGCACCACCCTGAGCCGCGACAACCTGCCAGACCTTTTCTAAACAAGTATCAAGACATTCTACAGCAGACACAGCTGCAGAAAAATCACCGGAATGCCCAACCATGTCAGCATTTGCATAATTACAGATGATGACATCATAAAGATCTTGCTTAATCGCATCAACTAGACGACTGGTTACCTCAACGGCGCTCATTTGCGGTAACAAGTCATAAGTTGCCACTTTAGGGGATGGCACTAAAATGCGATCTTCGCCAACAAACGGCGCTTCACGACCACCATTAAAGAAAAATGTCACATGCGCATATTTTTCAGTTTCTGCGATTCGTAATTGTTTTAATCCAGTCTCGGCAACCACCTCACCCAACATATGTTGTAAGGATATCGGCAAAAATACCGGCGTTGTCGGTAAGTGTTCTGCATACTGAGTCATGGTTACAAATTGGCTCAACTGAGGGCGTGCCAACCGAGGAAAATGATCAAACTGAGGTTCGATAAAAACCTCCGTTAATTCACGCGCTCTATCTGAGCGAAAATTGAAAAAAAATACAGCATCCCCTGATTGCATCGGTATTGACTGACCAATACGCGTTGGCGGTATAAATTCGTCGAATATATTATCATGATAAAATGACGCGATGGCCTGTTCTGCCGAATCAAAATGATAAGCGCTCTCACCTTCTGTTAATAAACGATAAACCGGTAGAATACGCTCCCAGCGTTTATCACGGTCCATCGCAAAATATCGCCCCGAAATGGACGCTATCCGTATCTCAGGCATGTGTTGTAATAGTTGCGCTAAGCGATGTAAGCTATCCATAGCACTCTGTGGCGGTACATCACGACCATCTAAAAATAAATGCAACACAACCCGATAAAAAGATTGTTCCTGACAATACTTTAAAAAAGCGAATAAATGATCTTCATGACTATGAACACCTCCAGGCGATAATAGCCCCATCACATGCAACGTTTTATCTGATTGTTTTAACTGGGAAATTAACTCGAGCAATACTGGATTATGATTAAAATCTTGAGCATCTATGGATGCATTGATCCGTGTTAGATCTTGATAAATAACACGCCCTGCACCAATATGCATATGACCCACTTCGGAATTACCCATTTGCCCTTCAGGTAACCCAACAGCTAACCCCGAGGCACTAAGCTCACAATGAGGATAATGGTGAAGCCAATATTCCCAATGCGGTAACTTGGCGCTAGCTATTGCATTGTGTGTTTTGGTCGGATTACATCCAAAGCCATCTAATATAACTAATACAAGTGGCTTTAATCGCCCGCCGGCAGAATTCTGCCGAGTGAGAGAAGGAGTCGTCGCACCTTTGAAAGGCTTCGGCAATTTAAGCGATCTTCTAGGATGTGAAAAAGACATCTCGTTAGCTCCGATTAATTCAGGATGGTTTATCAACGCAAATTGTAAGCCTACCATATTCTCCCAAATTGGCGGGAGTTATTTCGCTTCCGGTCCTTACTATTTTAACTTAAAGCAGTTAGACTATCGTCCATTTATTAATAGTGGAAGAATAGGTTGAAACAAAACACCCCTCAACATATTGCGATCATTATGGACGGTAATGGTCGTTGGGCAGAGAATCGTGGCCTCATGCGCTTTGAAGGCCATAGAGCAGGCGTTAAAACAGTCAAACTTATCACGCAAACCTGTCTTGATATGCAAATTCCCGTTTTAAGTTTATTCGCATTTAGCAGCGAGAATTGGTTACGCCCCGAAGCAGAAGTTGAATTTCTGATGTTGCTTTTTCTGGAAACACTTCGTACTGAAGTCGACAAACTTCACGAAAATAAAATTTGTTTACGTTTCATTGGGGAGCGACGAAGTTTATCAACAGCTATTCAAGACCAAATGGCCTACGCTGAACAACTGACTCATCATAACAGCGGACTCACGCTTAATCTGGCAATCAATTATGGCGGACGTTGGGATATCACTCAAGCAGCTCGTCGAATTGCAGAGGATGCAAAACAAGGTAAAATAAACCCAGAAGATATTAATGAAAAAACCATTGATCAATATCTTGACTCTGTCAATCTACCCGATCCTGATTTATTTATTAGAACCAGTGGTGAAACCCGAGTCAGTAATTTTTTTCTATGGCAATTAGCTTATACAGAGCTCTATTTTACCAAAAAATTATGGCCAGATTTTACCAAAGATGAATTCTTACAAGCATTAACCAATTTTCATGAACGTGAACGTCGTTATGGAAAAACATCCCAACAAATACTCGGAACCGAACATGTTTAAACAACGACTATTCACAGCGCTAATCTTAATTCCCATTGTTTTAGGTGGTCTCTACTATGCTAATAGCTGGGTCATTAAATGTGTGGCCCTACTTGCCCTCATTGGATCAGCCATTGAATGGCAACAATTAATCCCTCTAAAAGGACGCGCCGCACCATTAGTCTTTTTTACCTTACTTATCCTGGCGACGACTGTTGTCCCTCCTGTTTTCAATATTTGGTTAATCGTTGGATTAGGCACCTGGGCATTGATTTGCATGGCTCTCATCCGCTTTCCACAATCGCAAACAATATGGGGATATCCTGCTATAGTTGCCGGATTTGCTCTTATTCTCCTCCCTTTATTTGCAGAAAGCTTAGTTCTCATCACCCAAGAATCTCATGGAAAGGTCTTTCTTGTGACATTACTCTTTATGGTATGGGGCGCTGATACTGGAGGATATGTCATTGGTAAAATGTTCGGTCATCATCATCTTATTCCCCAAGTCAGCCCAGGTAAAACCATTCAAGGTACCATGGGTGGCGCCTTATTTTCATTGATAGTTGCGGCGATAAGTTTTACCTATTTACCCTTTGAACCACAACAACGTCATCTTTGGTTTGCAATGACTATATTTGTGTTTTTTATGGCATTGATAGGTGATTTATTTATTAGCATGCTAAAGCGCCGCGTTCATATTAAGGATACAGGCACACTTTTTCCAGGCCATGGCGATTGACGCTCAAAGCGAATCCATTTTTTAGGCCAATCCATTTTCTGAGAACGCAATCCAATTAACC
>Ga0364866_10132_pt1 | contig 53563 bp, 54 predicted proteins | sample ExccelAu500001D3_3_FD_206913 | JGI IMG/M metagenome (GOLD analysis project Ga0364866, IMG submission 206913) | Enriched cells from Trout Bog Lake Hypolimnion, Wisconsin, USA - BchlTB.Aug13.5000.01.D3 | ecosystem: Environmental > Aquatic > Freshwater > Lake > Hypolimnion/Profundal zone | place...
ATGCGTTGCTGGGACAAACAGTTTCAGAGAGGAAGAAGCAAGCTGCTTCCAACCTGGCCAAACGAGTCCCACTTCTTCATTGGAAGCTTGGTTTCGCACAAATATTTGCGCGGGGTGGTTTTTCAGTAATTTTGGCTAACCCACCGTGGGAGCGCATGAAGCTCCAAGAGGAGGAGTATTTTGCAGAACGAGCACCCGCAGTTGCAGAGGCAAGGAATAAGTCTGAGCGTGAGCGAGCGATCCGCGCTTTAGGACTTTCAGCCCCAGGCAGCCCCGAGCGCCGCATTTATGATGATTTCAATGCTGCAAAGCAAATAGCTGAAGCGGGTAGTGTTTTTTGTCATGGGCCAAGGTACCCATTAACGGGTACAGGCGACGTCAACACATACGCACTTTTTGCGGAAACAGCCTTGCAGATAGTGCGTCCGCAGGGACGCGCTGGTTTGGTTTTACCCAGTGGCATTGCTACTGACGACTCTACAAGTGCATTTTTTGGCGAGATCAGCAAAGGCCGAATCGTTCAACTTATTGATTTTGAAAATAGGGAGAAATTATTCGCTGCTGTTGATTCTCGTATGAGGTTCTGTCTTTTGACTATTGGTGCAGCAGATATAGCTCGATTCGCTTTTTTCCTAACTAATACCGAACAACTTAAAGATCCGCGTCGCAGCTTTACATTGACAGCTGAAGACATTGCGCGATTGAACCCCAACACCCGAACTTGTCCAGTATTTCGAAGTCAAAAAGACGCCGAGATCACAAATGGTATTTACAAGAGAGTTCCTGTCCTTTGGGATGAAAACAAAACCGATGGGAATCCTTGGGGGGTAAAGTTTTTAACTATGTTTCATATGTCTAATGACAGCAGTCTTTTCCGTGATTCCAGAAGACGCAATGAACTAGTAGATTCGGTTCCGTTATACGAGGCCAAGATGGTTCACCAGTTTGACCATAGATGGGCTACATATGTTGGAGATGGAGATGACTCTCGAGATATGACCGATACCGAGAAGGAAAATCCTTATCAATCGATTCAGCCGAGATATTGGGTCGAGAGGTCAGCGGTAGAGTCCAGAGTTGCCGATAGGAATTGGTCCAAAAGCTGGATGTACGGATGGCGTGGGATTACAAATGCTACAAACGAAAGATCAGTAATTGGTGGGGTCATGCCATTGTCTGGAGCGGGAAATTCCCTTCATCTTCTTCTCTCGGAGAAAATTCAGTCTGCGGCCATGTGGGGAGTCTTTTCGGCATGCATCTCATCATTTGTATTTGATTTTTGCGCAAGAACAAAAATTGGGGGCACAAACTTCAATTTCTTTATTCCAAAACAGCTTCCAGTTCTTCCGCCAGATGCTTATTCAGATGCTGATATCAAAATAATTGTTCCTAGAGTGCTGGAGCTTACATATACCTCAATTGACTTGAAAAGTTTTTATGAAGACGTTGTAACCGAAGATCCATCATTTGATATTCGTACAGGTGTAGATCGTGGAACACCTTGGCAATGGAACCCTGAACGCCGATCAAATTTACGCGCTGAGCTTGACGCCTTTTTCGCTCGTTTATATGGCCTATCTCGCGATGACTTAAGGTACATACTTGACCCTACTGACGTCATGGGAGCAGACTACCCAAGTGAATCTTTTCGGGTTTTGAAAGACAGAGAAATCCGTCATTTAGGTGAGTACCGCACGCGTCGCCTTGTACTTGAAGCCTGGGACAAGCTGGAGCAAGGCAAGCTATGAATGCCACGACTGGCGTTATTGGATCTGCATTAACGGTGCTTGAGAGCCATGCAGCTCGCAAGGCCTCACGCGACGCGGGCTTTGATATTTTGTTGGATTTTCAGGGCTCAGTCGTTGGAGAAAGCAGTCATGCCCCACTGAAATGCGCCATTTGGATTTCGATAAACAACGGCTTCATTGTTGCCTTTTCGATGGCCAATGTGGTTCATGCCCTTGAGTCTGATCTCGGTCAAACCATCAATTCAGCCAGGCTACCGACCACTTCGTTCGAAATGGCCGGTGCCTTCGAAGCCTCAGATATCTTCAAGTTAGAAGCCCTGCTTAAAAGGTCCTGGCTACTCTCTCGCAGTCTGCCCAACGCACTGATTGGCCGCTTTGAAAAGGCGTTGTCTGAGGTCAGCACCACGGAGCGTGAAGCGACTGTTAGGCAAAGAGTCGGCCAAAACCTGTTTCGAGAAGGTTTGCTGGCTCTGTGGGGCGGTCGCTGTGCCATCACAGGGCTTGATGCTACTGAGCTATTGCGTGCCAGCCATGCAAAGCCCTGGGCGGACAGTTCCGACACTGAGCGGTTGGATGTTTTCAACGGATTACTGTTAGCTGCCCATTGGGACGCCGCTTTTGACTCCGGCCTCATCACGATATCAACCAACGGGCATGTTGTCCCGAGTGATGCACTTTCGGATTCCACTATTGAGGTTCTGAGGCTGACTGAAGATTTCCGCATCCGGCTTCAACCACAGCATGAACCCTACCTGTCCTGGCATCGTGAGCGAGTGTTCAAAAAATCGTAGGCTACGGACAATCAAAAACAGCTGAACAACGAAATTTCATTCAACTTGGTTCAAAGCCTGTTTTGCCTTCACCCGCAAATTAACGGCTCGGAACCAAGTCCGAAAAAGTCATGAGGTTTTGAGACAAACGGGGTTTGAGACGCCTTTACCGGCCCCCTGGCGCAGGTCGCAGTCAGGAGCCCAAAGCAAAAAGCCCCGCGTGGTGCGGGGCCTGAGGCTGCCTCAAGGCCTGCTGAGCAGGTTTGAGGTCTTTGTACTGGCGGAGAGGGTGGGATTCGAACCCACGGTACTTTGCAGTACGCCTGATTTCGAGTCAGGTACATTCGACCACTCTGCCACCTCTCCGAACGGGCAATTATACCGAGTTAGCCGGCTAACCGGGCTCGCTTTTGCTCTAACAGTTCCCAGCGTTCCATGGTGCTTTCCAGCTCTTTTTCAATAGTGCTGTGGCGCGCCTGTAAGGTTTTAACCACCTCAGCGGGGCCTTGATAGAGAGCGGGATCTGCTAACTGCAGGGCAATGGTGCCTTGCTCTGCTTCCAGCTTTTCAATATCCACGGGCAACGTCTCTAATTCACGGGTTTCTTTGAAAGACATTTTTTCAGGGCGGCCAGTCGCCACGGGTGCAGGGCCTGTTTTTTCTGCGGTGTTGGGTGACGAGTTTACGGCAAGCTCTGCGTTGCGCGCAGCCTCCTCAAAAGCATTGGGTTTGCTTTCTAGGTAACGCACCCAATCGGAATAACCACCAGCGTTCTCCATTACGCCGCCCTCCCCGTCCAACACAATCACCTGAGTGACCACATTGTCTAAAAATGCGCGATCATGACTCACCAAGAACAGTGTTCCAGTATATTCAGCAAGTAAGGATTCTAATAAATCCAGCGTTTCAATATCCAAATCATTAGTGGGTTCATCCAGCACCAACACATTGGCAGGCTGTGTAAACAAGCGCGCCAGCAATAGACGGTTGCGCTCACCACCGGATAAAGATTTCACTTTGGCGCGCACACGCTCGGGTGGAAACAAAAAGTCGCCTAAGTAACTTACCACATGTTTGCGTGTGCCATTAATTTCAACAAAGTCTGCGCCCGGACTGATGGTGTCGGACAAAGTGGCTTCTTCATTAAGCTGTGCGCGCAATTGGTCAAAGTATGCAAAGGTTAAGCGAGTACCCAGCTTAGCGATACCGCTCGTGGGCTCCATCTCGCCTAAGATAACGCGCAGTAAGGTGGTTTTACCGGCGCCATTGGGGCCCATCAAGCCGATCTTATCGCCACGCAGAATGCGGGTGGAGAAATCTTTTACCAATACTCGTTCACCAAAGCTGATGGATACATGTTCCAACTCCACCACCATTTGCCCTGAGCGGTCTCCCGCATCCAAAGACAGGCGCACCTGCCCCACACGATCACGGCGTGCAGCGCGGTCTAAGCGCAAGGACTCTAAGCGACGCACACGGCCTTCATTGCGCGTGCGTCGCGCTTGAATGCCTTTGCGAATCCATACTTCCTCTTGCGCCAATACTTTATCAAACTTGGCATCCAGCACCGATTCAGCAGCCAATTGCTCTGCTTTGCGTCGTTGGTAATCTGAAAATGAAGAGCCAAAGTTTGTTAGGCGCCCACGATCTAATTCAATAATGCGTGTGGCCACACGATCCAAAAACTGCCGATCGTGAGTCACAAAAATAATACTGCCGCGGAAAGAGCGCAATAAATTTTCCAGCCACTCAATGGCGGCAATGTCCAAATGATTGGTGGGCTCATCGAGTACCAGTAAGTCCGGCTCTGCCACCAAGGCGCGCGCCAAGGCTACGCGTTTTTTCCACCCACCGGAGAGCTCTTTAACAATGCGATCGCCTTCCAATCCTAATTGCGAGAGCGTGGTATCCACCTTATGGTGAGCCAACCAATCATCGTCTGTGGACAGCCCTTCCGCCACCACTTCAAACACCGTGGCCTCTTGCGTCAGAATGGGCTCTTGAGGCACGTAACCCATACGTATGCCGGGCTGGCGCCATAAAATGCCATCATCTAACGTGGCTTCATCCACCAATACTTTCAGCAACGTACTTTTGCCACCACCGTTTCGACCAATCAATCCCACGCGTTGAGCGGTATCTACCACCAATTCCGCTTGGTCCAATAGTGCATGATGGCCGTAGGCCAGAGAGGCATTTGATAAGGTAACTAAAGGCATGAGTTATGAACTTTTTAAGGAAGAACGCGTTATAAAATGAATATGAATCAGCAATGTGGCCACAGCTGCCAACAGCGCACCAAATGCAAAAGCTGCCGCACCTGAATAGAGGGTCCATAGACCACCGAACAATAGTCCTGCGGGCACGCCGGCCAAGCCTAAGGTCATGTTGTACCAACCAAAGGCCGCCCCTTGCTCGTTGGGCAAGGCAAACTCGCTGACAATAGCACGTTCAATGCCTTCACTCATCCCGGAGGACAGCCCAAACAATAGTGCAATCACCGATAGCCACACGGGGTCTGGCGCAAAGGCCAAACCCAGATACCAGAAAGCAAACAGGCCCCAACTTAAGCGGATGATAAAGAAATGGCTGTGCCGATCCGCCAATACACCCCCCCAATGGCTGCCCAAAGACTTGGCCAAATTAATGCCCGCCCACATCACCAGTAATTCGGGCGCCGATAAACCCATCTCATGACCGCGCAGCACAATAAACGTATCGGAGGCGCGCGCAAAGGTGAAGAGCGCGATAATGGCCAAATAGCGACGCACGGCGGGGGACAGCAATGACCAACGCAGCGGAGTTTTCGGTCTTGATATGCGATTTATATGCGGTTTAGCGGGCTCTCGTACCAATAGAAAAAGCAATAATACCGCAATGCTACCGGGGATGACGGAGGCCACAATCATATCGGGAATTGAGATTTTTGTATTGGCCAACACCCACGCCGCGACCAATGCACCCAACACAGCGCCGCCATTATCTAAGGCGCGATGAAACCCAAATGCGCGAGCACGCAACTCAGGGGGCGTGACATCCGCAATCAAGGCATCGCGCGGCGCGCTGCGGATACCCTTCCCCACACGATCGGCACTGCGCAACAATAACGCCGGCACCCAAGAATGAATCAATCCCAACAAGGGTCGCATGACATTAGAAAGCGCATAACCTGCCACGGCAAGGCCTTTGCGACGCCCGCCAATGGAATCCGAGTAGCGCCCGGACCACAGCAGCATAAAACTGGCTACCGAGTTGGCCAACCCCTCCACCAACCCCAGCGCCAAAGCCCCTCCGCCAAAACTGCCCGCAAAGAGCAAGGGCAATAGAGGGATCACCATATCGGATGCTGCATCGTTGAGAAAACTGACCCACGACACCACAATCACAGTAAAGGGCAGCCGAGTAGGGGTCAGACCCCTAGGCAAATTAGCCATTAAAAGAATTCGTAGCTCAGGCGAATGGAGATGGTGCGATCGGGCGCCCCTTGATTGAGTCCATACAATAGCGCTGCGCTATATTCCAACTCATCACCTTGGCCCATGCGCAGTTCACCAGAAAATGCCGGGCCCATTTGATGGGCATTGTCATTGGGGCGGTAATAGGCTTCAAAACCCGGAACGAACATAGAATTCACTTTATATCCGGCGCTATAAGCGCTGCGAAATTGATACTTGGTACTGGCGTTGGGCCCAAACTCTTTGGCCCACAACAGATTAAGACGCTGAGTGACATTGCCGATTTGCTTTTCAAAGAGTGGGCCTATGTCTATATTATCAGGCATCGTTGATTGCCTGCTGCGCGTATATGCAAATAAAAACCCAGGGTCTGCCCAATACTCACCTTCATCAGCCAGCTGAAAGGTGTTCTCAAATTCGTAACCCGACGAATAGATGCCATTCACTGGATCGTGAGTGGTACCCGCCATATAAAATTCCCCTTTCCACCAAGGAGTAAAGGTATGCGCCAACGCCAACTCAAACGCGCCTGTTTTATTGACTGCAGTACGACGATCGTCCGTGGTGTACCCGCGAAATTCCACTTCGGATTGCCCTTGGGTGAGGTGCGGGGAATACACCATGAAATCATCATCGGCATACGCAGCGCAAGACACGCTCAACACCAACAGAGCGCTTAGGATTAATGCGAACCGTTTCATGAGGCGCTTAAATAACCAAAGAACAGGTTTTTGATACGACCCCGATACATCAAAACCAGAATGAGGGCCAGCGTACCCAAATAAAACAGCACTTGAATGCCCGATGGGGTTGCAATGTAGCCCACAAAAATATGCAGTAACTGGCCCAGCGCGCTGCTCTGGTCCAACCACTGAGAGGTATTCCAGATGCTATTGCCCAAGGAAGGCAGGAGGCCTGCCTGATTTAAAAACCCAGCCGCCTGCGCAGATAGTCCGGCCGCTAAAAACAAAATCATCCAACTGGTGACTGAGAAAAAATGGCGCACCGGGATACGCAATAACCCTAAATACAGTAACACTCCTGCCAATACACCTGTAGCCACACCCGCCGCAGCGCCCATACTCATTTCAACTGCTTGTCCGCCACCAGCGGCAATGGCCCAGACAAACAATACAGCTTCCGAGCCTTCGCGCATCACAGCCAAAGCTGTGATCACCATTAAGGCCGTTAACGGTCTGCTGCCCTCCTGAACATCGGTGCCCACGGCTGTTAGCTCCGCACGCAATTCACGGGCGTGAGTCGCCATCCACACGTTATGCCAGGTCAGCATGGATACCGCCATTAATAAGATAAAGGCGTTTAACAAAGCCTGACTGTCACCAGAAAAATACTCTGACGCCGTGGAGGCCAGTAGGGCCACCAGTGACGCACCCAATAACCCTGTTCCCACGCCTGCCAATACCCAACGTCCACGTTGGTGAATGCCCCGACTGGCACCCAACACAATGGCAATAATGAGCGAGGCTTCCAGCACCTCACGAAACAAAATGACAGCAGTAGCGAACATTATTTTTTCTCAGGAGCGGCCACAATAGTGCCCGTCATGTTGTGATTAAAATCATTGAAAAAAGGGTAGCGGCCGTTTTCAAGCGGTCCCACAAACACAGAGATCTCTCCATGAGCCGGCACAATCACTTCACGGGACAATTCTCGGCTTTCAAACTCAACCGGAAATGAGTCTTGATTTTTGATGATCAGTTTGACCTTGGTATCGCTAGGGATTGAGGTCTCGCGCGGATCAAATTGCTTGTCGTGAATGGTAATAGTTTGCGTAGTTTCGGCCTGAGCGGCCAGTGCTGCACCAAACAATACTGCCCATAGAATCAAGCTTGCAAATCGGTTTAACATGGATACCCTCTTGTTTTATGGCGCTATTTTTAGCACCGTGAGGATATTCTAAATGATAATCATTATCATGTAAAGCAATTGCATTCTGATAGAATGAGGTTCTTTAAGACAGATCATGAATACACGCCCCGGTAGCTCAGTGGATAGAGCAATCCCCTCCTAAGGGATAGGTCACACGTTCGATTCGTGTTCGGGGCGCCAAGCAGGTTAAGACCCATAGCAGACGCATCATTAAAAATTGACCGGTATCAAGCGCCTGCCCATTCTCCATTTGAAATCTTTCAAAACTTGACCCTCGTCAATGCTCGCTCAAGAGGTTCCCTGCGATAGTAGTGCGGTCTCACGTCACCCATTTTATTGCGGAGAGTACTGCCACCATGACCACCAATGTTCATGCCTTAGCCACCAACGATGCTGAAATGCCTGTGCAAACCAATGGATTCCACCTAATCCTGGATGCCTTAAAGCTTAATGGCCTGACCACCATTTACGGCTTGCCCGGCATTCCAGTGACCGACTTCACCCGCATGGCTCAGGGTGAAGGGCTGCGCGTCATCTCTTTCCGCCACGAGCAAAATGCCGGTAATGCAGCAGCTATTGCGGGTTTCATGACCGGCAAGCCCGGAGTTTGCGTTACTGTCTCCGCACCTGGTTTTCTGAATGGATTAACCGCACTGGCCAATGCCACCACCAATTGCTTTCCCATGATTCTAATTTCCGGCTCATCCGAGCGCGAGATTGTGGACTTGCAACAAGGTGATTACGAAGAAATGGACCAGCTGGCCATTGCCAAACCGCTGTGCAAAGCCGCTTACCGCGTATTGCATGCTGAAGATATTGGCGTGGGCATCGCGCGCGCCATTCGTGCTGCGCTATCAGGCCGTCCGGGTGGTGTCTACCTAGACCTCCCGGCTAAACTTTTTGCTCAAACCATGGATGCTGCGGCCGGTAAAAATTCTCTCATTAAAGTCATCGACCCAGCGCCACGCCAAATTCCGGCACCAGATGCTGTTCAACGCGCTCTTGATTTACTGAAAAATGCCAAAAAACCACTAATCATATTGGGCAAAGGAGCCGCCTACGCTCAAGCCGATGCTGAACTGCTCGCTCTTGTGGAAAAGACTGGTATCCCCTATCTGCCCATGTCCATGGCCAAAGGTATTTTGCCCGACACCCATGAGCAATCGGCAGCGGCAGCGCGCTCTTTTGTACTGCCCGAAGCCGATGTGGTGTTGCTTATCGGTGCGCGGCTTAACTGGCTGCTCTCGCACGGTAAAGGAAAGACTTGGGGCGGTGCAGGTCACAAAGATTGGGGTAAGCAAAAGTATATTCAAATCGATATTTCGCCCACTGAAATGGACAGCAATGTGCGTATTGACGCACCGGTTGTAGGGGATATTGGCTCCTGTGTGTCGGCCCTACTGGCCGGCATGGGTAGCCACTGGGCAAAACCCCCTGCCGAATGGATTAACGCCATCACGGAACGCAAGAACAAAAGCATCGGCAAAATGTCCGAGATTCTGGCCAAAGACCCGCAGCCCATGAATTATCACAGCGCCCTCAATGTGGTGCGCGACATCATCAAAGCCAATCCCGATGCCATGCTGGTAAACGAAGGGGCTAACGCCTTAGATTTTACGCGCGCCATTGTCGACATGTACAAACCACGCAAGCGCTTGGATGTGGGGACCTGGGGGGTCATGGGTATAGGTATGGGGTTTGCCGTTGCAGCAGCCGTAGAAAGCGGTCAGCCCGTGATTGCTATTGAAGGCGACAGCGCTTTTGGTTTTAGCGGCATGGAAGTGGAAACCATCTGTCGCTACAACTTGCCCGTATGCGTCGTGATTTTCAACAACAATGGTGTGTATCGCGGAACCGATAAAAACCAAGGGGGGGATGGTGATGTAGCGCCCACAGTATTTGTGAAAGATGCACGCTATGAAAAGTTGATGGAAGCCTTTGGCGGCGTGGGGGTGTATGCCACAACACCCGCCCAATTGCGCAAGGGGATGGAAGATGCCATTACTTCACGCAAACCCACTTTGATCAATGCCATTATCGACGAAACGGCAGGCACTGAGAGCGGACGCATTACCAGCCTTAACCCCGCAACGGCAGCACCTAAAAAATAACCACAACTAACCAATAACCCCTATTGCAAGCCCGCGCAGGTTTTGCACTAGGGGTTGTTTTTGTTTTAAGGCAATTAAGCTCAAAAGGTTGTTACGACGAGGCCTTGGCGCTGCGCATTCTTGAGCAAAACATCATCAGCAGTGACCATCCCTGTGGCGCCACATTCCAAAGCTACAGCTAAGTGCAGGGAATCTCCTGCGCGAAGCCCGCTGCGACCGGCACCAGCCAGGAGCGCCGCTCGCTTATAGGCGGTTCGGCTCACGGCTATTAACCGCAAACCAGATTGACAGAAAACCTCAAACTCGTTCCATGCAGACAAGGCTTGTTTCTGTGATAGTTCTTTTCGTCGCACCTTCATGGATAAAGCGCTGGAAAACTCTACCATCATCCAATCAGCGCTCACCAAGAGTTCATTGCATTCTTCAAACCAGGTCGCCGCAGCCACGCTCGCGGGCTCTGGAACAAACAAAGGGACAACACAGCTGGTATCAAGATACTGCATCAGTAACGTTCGTCTTGGCGCATGCGCGATACGGTGGGAGAGGTTATGGGCATGCCCGCACGAAGTTTTTGGGTTCTTGCAAGAAAGGCAGCTTTGTTAAAGGATTGAGTGGGGGTGAGCGTAATAGCACCGCTGGGGTCTATTTCTGCGCTCACACTATCCCCTTCTTTTAGCCCTAAGCTGCGCGTGCATTCAGCGGGCAGGCGCACCGCTAAGCTGTTTCCCCATTTCGCCACTTGCAAAATCATGCTGTACCCCCACCATGTATATCCATGTATCTACATGGTAACATGGGTGCATTTAATTGCCAATGGAACGAATGTACCGGCCTTGGGGGATTTGGGGTCAGACCCCCCCAGGGGTCTGACCCCGGGTGGGGTCTGACCCCAATAGGATGACGCCCAGAGCCAGCAGCACAGGAATACCGTTATGAATCCAGGCATTGCGCAACACATCAGAGTGCTGCCAGAGGGGATCAGACAACAACATATCACCTGCCACGTAACCCAAGAGCCCCGCCCCCAACGTGATGATGACGGGGTAACGCGTCATTAATTTCATCAACACTGTGCTGCTCACCATAATCAATGGAATGCTGGTAAGCAACCCAATGATGAGCAACACCCAACTGCCACGCGCGACGGCAGCCAAGCTCAATACATTATCAAAACTCATCACCACATCCGCAATCACAATAGCGCGCACAGCTTCTTGCAAAGTGGCGCTATTGTCTTTTGCATCCAGCGCTTTTTGGCCATGGGGTCTCACCAAACGAGCGGCCACCCACAACAGTAAAATACTGCCCACGGTCTGAAGGTAGGGAATGGTCAACAACTGAACGGCTGCGACGGTAAGCAGTACCCGCAGCACTACCGCACCCAGACTGCCGATGATGATGGCTTGATGGCGCTGCCGCCCATGCAGTTCGCGAGCGGCGAGCGCAATCACTGCCGCATTGTCGCCACTCAATACCAAATTAATGCTGATGATTTGAAACAGCGCAAGCCAAAACTCTAGGTGAGCGGGGCTGTCCAATTTAGCGCGTCAATACAATCTTACCCACATGGGCGCTGGATTCCATCAAAGTATGGGCTGCAGCAGCTTCGCTCATGGGGAACGTGGCGTGAATCACGGGGGTAATTTTTCCTGCGCTCAGCAAGGGCCAAACTTTTTCGCGCAACTGTTGAGCGATGGCGGCCTTAAACGCCACATTGCGTGGGCGTAGGGTAGAGCCTGTGATGACCAAGCGGCGACGCATGACTTCGGCCAAATCCACTTGCGCTTTTGAGCCGCCTAAGAAGGCGATCAACACAATACGCCCGTCGTCAGCCAAGGCCTTTAGCTCACGGGGAATATAGTCACCGCCCACCATATCCAAAATAACATCCACCCCTTTGCCGCCCGTCACTTCTTTTAACACCGCCTGAAAATCTTCCGTCTTATAATTAATAGCGCGATCAGCACCTAAGGCGACACAGGCCGCACATTTATCAGCACTGCCTGCAGTGGCATATACCGTGTGACCAAAGGCTTTGACCAATTGAATGGCGGTGGTGCCTATCCCGCTAGACCCCCCTTGCACCAAAAATGATTCACCGGGCTGAAGATGACCGCGGTCAAACACATTGCTCCACACGGTAAAGAATGTCTCAGGCAATGCGGCGGCTTGAATAGCCGTAAACCCTTTCGGTATGGGCAGACAGAGCACTGCTGGGGCCGTGCAGTAATCCGCGTAACCGCCCCCGGGCACCAAGGCACATACCTCATCCCCCACGACCACGCCGACGGCTCCCTCGCCTAAGGCCACCACTGTGCCCGCCACTTCTAGGCCAGGCAAATCGGAAGCGCCAGGGGGTGCGGGATAAAATCCTGCACGCTGAAAACAATCGGGACGATTAATGCCCGCCGCTTGCACTTCAATTAATACCTCACCCGCTTGCGGTTGCGGCATAGGGCGCTGCACGGCTTTTAATACTTCAGGTGCACCGGCTTGAGAGATTTCAATACAACGCATCTGTGTGGGTAATGTCATAACAGTAGTCCGATCGTGAAAGGGTGATAAGCCTCTGGAGGATACCACCGCCTATGGGATAATGGCGCGATGCATGCCCCCACTCATCACGAACCTTGGCGCATCAAGTTACTGCGTACTGCTGCAATCCGGGGTCTGACCCCATGGCCAATCTCATGGCTGATGGATTCAGGCTCCCTTACCGCGCGCCTCAAGGCCCACTATCCTTCTTTTCGCGTGCACGTGCTCTATCAAGGGTTACGCGCGCCTTTCGAGGATGAACGGATGCTGCTGGGGTTGCGCCGTGGTGAGCGTGCTTGGGTGCGTGACGTGCTGCTCTGTGATGGGGTCAGACCCCTGGTGTTTGCGCATTCGGTATTGCCGCGCTGTCACGTACCCGGGTCTTGGAACCTCTTTGCGGGCCTAGGGGCGCGGCCTTTGGGCGAAGTCCTGTTCACCAACCGTGGCATTTCACGCCAACCCCTGCATTTTCAACATCTCAATCAGCACCATCCTCTGCATAAACATATGGGCCGTTTGGCAGGCCAGCATCCCTTACCTGCCCGACGTTCCTTGTTTTACCGTCACAACAAAAGCCTTCTGGTAACAGAAGTCTTCTTGCCCCAAAATGCACTGTTTTAAGGCTGAAAAGCACTAATAAAGTGCATTATTTTCTTAATTTTATAAAAACCCCCAGTAACCCTGCCTAATTTCTCATATTTTTCTTGTTTAGCACCCTGTTTTAATTGAGCTATTACAATATAATCGCCAAAAGAGTGGATAAGCACCATTATGGAACAATAATTGCTTAATATTGGTGCCTTATAAAATCATAATAACTCTATCTTGGAGCCCCTGACTCATGGAAGCACTCAAATACGGTAGCGACACACTGTTCATTTTGCTGGGCGCGATTCTGGTATTTGCCATGCATGCCGGTTTTGCCTTTTTGGAACTGGGTACTGTGCGTCGCAAAAACCAAGTAAATGCTCTGGTTAAAATTTTGATGGATTTTGCGGTATCAACCATTGCCTATTTCTTTATTGGTTACACCATCGCCTACGGCACCCAATTCTTTACCAGCGCTGAATCCCTGGCCGCCAAAAGCGGTTTTGAATTGGTGCGGTTTTTCTTCTTACTCACTTTCGCAGCAGCGGTTCCGGCCATTATTTCAGGCGGTATTGCCGAACGTGCCAAGTTTGAACCACAACTGATCGCAACCTTTATCATAGTGGCCATTGTGTACCCGCTCTTTGAAGGCATTGCCTGGAACGATCGTTTCGGCATTCAATCTTGGTTGACCACGCAAGTGGGGGCACCCTTTCATGACTTCGCGGGTTCTGTGGTGGTGCACGCCATGGGTGGTTGGTTGGCCCTTCCCGCTGTATTGTTGTTGGGTGCGCGTCACGGCCGTTATGGCAAAGATGGCTCTATGGCAGCGCATCCACCTTCAAACATCCCTTTCTTGGCGTTGGGTGCCTGGATATTGGCCATTGGTTGGTTTGGCTTTAATGTCATGAGCGCCCAGACCATCGATAAAATTAATGGTTTGGTGGCCATCAACTCTCTCATGGCCATGGTGGGCGGCACCATCACGGCTTGGTGGGTGGGTAAGAATGATCCGGGCTTCGTCTACAACGGTCCCTTAGCGGGATTGGTTGCGGTATGCGCCGGATCGGATGTGATGCATCCCATTGGCTCGCTAATCGTGGGCGGCGTGGCGGGCGTGTTGTTCGTCACCCTGTTTACACGGGTACAGAACCGCTGGAAAATTGATGACGTGTTGGGGGTATGGCCCTTGCATGGTCTGTGTGGCGCTTGGGGTGGCATTGCCGCAGGTATATTCGGCAGCAAAGCCTTAGGCGGTTTGGGCGGCGTGTCGCTGATCAGTCAAATTGCCGGCACGTTATTCGGTATTGCCATTGCCTTGGTGGGAGGCTTTATTATCTACGGAGTATTGAAGCGCTTTGTGGGTATTCGTTTAGACCAAGAACAAGAATATATGGGCGCGGATTTGGCTATTCATAAAATTAGCGCCACCCCGCAAGGAGAGTGAAACTCTTTTAATGATTATCCGTATGACGGCGGGGTCCTAAAACACATAGACTTTCCAAAACGATACAAGGTTATTGGAAATGTCTGTAAAAACACTTCGCAACCGCACCATTGCCCGCACACTGCTCGCCACCCTCGTGGCGGGCACTGCACATTGTTCTTACGCTGAAGACGTAGCCCCCGATCCTGCTGCGGCTATGTTGCGTCCCTTGGTGGTGACGGGCACGCGCGTCGCCCATGACCCCATGGATCTGCCCGCTTCCGTACAAGTGATTGATCGCGAACAGGCTGTAGATGCACAAGCCCGCGTGGATTTAACCGAAGACACCAAAAGCATTGCCGGCATACAAAGCAACAACCGCCATAACTATGCGCAAGACGTGCAGATTTCATCGCGCGGTTTTGGTGCTCGTTCCACTTTTGGCATTCGCAGTTTAAAACTGTATACCGATGGCATCCCGGCCAGTATGGCCGATGGCCAAGGCCAATCGTCCACATTCAATTTGGACCAGACTGAGCGCATTGAAGTCATGCAAGGACCCATGTCGGCGGTGTACGGCAACCAATCCGGGGGTGTGATTCAACTGTTCACGCGTGAAGGGAAAGGGGCCCCTACAGTAGAGGCCAACGCACTAACCGGCAGCTACGGCACCTGGAAGCAAGACACGTCATTACTGGGCTCGCAAAACGGGGTCAGTTATTTACTGGATGAATCGCGCTTTAAAACCGATGGCTATCGTCCCGACAGTGCGGCTACGCGCGATACGCAAATGGCTAAATTTGGTTTTGCCCCCACGGACGGTGGAAAAGTAACGTTTGTAGTGAATACACAACAGTTGCAGGCGCAGGATCCATTGGGAATAACCAACGCGCTTTATTCCAGCAATCCGTTCGGCCCACTCAGTGCCAAATCGGGTAGCGCCAGCTATACAGACTTAGCCGCCGCCTATGGCACGCGCAAGAGTGTCAACCATATCCAAGAAGGCGTAACGTACGATCAAGCCTTTGGACAAGACCATTTTCAAATGACCATTTATAACGGCAATCGTCGTGTGGTCCAATTTTTATCTTCCACCGCGTCGGCCACCAGTAGCGCGGGCGTGGTGGACTATGCCCGCGATTTTTATGGTGGCGACCTTCGTTGGATCTCCGTACGAAATTTAGGTCAAAACAATGCGCTAACCCTAACGGCAGGTATTGATGACAACCGTTCTGAAGATGCTCGCAAGGGTTACAGCAACTGGACCCGCCTGAGCGGATCCAGTTTTATTTGCGGAACCACAATCAGTTGCGGTGTTTACGGCTCGTTAACCCGTCAAGAAAACGATACCGCTCATAGTACGGACCCGTATCTGCAAGCCGAATGGGCCATTAACAAATGGTTAATCACAGGGGGGCTACGCTATTCCCATGTTGCCTTTAATGTAAACAACACCATCTCCGTCTCACCCAGCACACCTGCCTTAGCCAGTGGCAACATTACCTTTGCACACACCACGCCCATGCTCTCGGCGGTATACAAAATAAATCCCTCTGTAAACGTTTACGCCAGTGCGGCCAATGGTTTTGAAACGCCCACCATGAATGAAATGTTTTACTCTCGCACCTCGGGCACCAGCATTGCCGATAAATTCAACTTTGGCTTGAAAGCTGCTACCACCCTTTATTATGAAATGGGTATGAAGGCACTGCTGTCACAAAACACGGAATCCACGTTTGCTGTGTACCACATCCTAGTCAATAACGAGGCGGTGGTGGATGTAAATAACAATGGCTCTACGGCTTATAAAAACGCTGACACGCAGCGCGATGGCGTGGAGTGGAATCTGAGCAGCCAAATCGCACCCTCGGTAACCGGAAAACTATCCCTTACGCTGATGCGTGCCTTCTATCCCAATTCGGCCTCTACAGTCGTTACGGCAGGCGCCACCACCACCAACGCAACAGTGTTATCAGGCAGCCACTTACCCGGTGTCTCAGAAAAATCGGCTTACGCAGAACTGGCTTGGGAGCCTATTCGTGGCGTGAGCACTGCGGGTGAATTTATTGCGCGCGGTCGCATGTATGTGGAAGACACCAATACAGCCGTCCCTGCAGGCGGATACGCCACCACTGCATGGCGGCTCGTGGTCCACCAAGAAGTAGCGGGCTGGAAATTTAAAGAATTTGCCCGCGTGGACAACCTGTTTAACCGTACCTACATTGGTAGCGTGATCATTGGTGATGCGAATGGCCGATATTACGAAACCGCTCCCGGCCGCAACTGGTTAGCGGGTGTAAGCGGCAGCTATACCTTCTAGAATTCATCCCTAAGTGAATGCTGGTTGTGCAACCAACCAGCCCTAAAAGCCACCTTATGGTGGCTTTTTTTTGGGGCTTTATTGCAAGGGTTTGTTACGGAAAACGGCTTACAGCGACATGCCGCCGCTGGCTTCTAGGGCCACGCCGTTGATGTAACTGGCTTCATCGCTGGCCAAGAAGGCGTAAATGTTGGCCATTTCATCAGGAGTACCTAAGCGATGCATCCAACAACGATCGCGCATGCCTTCTAAAACATTTTCAGGAATGGTAGAAAGAATGTTGGTGGCGATAAAGCCGGGGCACACAGCATTCACGCGAATACCTTTTGCACCCAATTCACGTGCCCAAGATTTGGTAAAACCGATCACACCAAACTTGGTGGCCGCATAATTGGTCTGACCGAAGTTGCCATACAGACCCACTACGCTGGAAGCGCTCACAATGGCACCCTTATTCTGGGCCAGCATGTAGGGCACCACCGATTGCGTGCAATCAAACACGCCTTTCAAATTGACGTTGATCACATCATCAAACTGCTCTTCCGTCATTTTGATGAGGCGCGCGTCTTTGGTGATGCCTGCATTGTTAATGAGAATATCAATGCGTCCATATTTTTTAGCTACGGCGGCGGTCACTTCGTCTACGCGCGCACGGTCCGTGACGTTTAACTCGTAACCATCCGCCTTTCCGCCTGTGGCTTGAATATCGGTTACGGCCTTATTGACTTGTTCAATGTTGAGGTCGCACACAATGGCGGTAGCCCCTTCTGCTGCAAATTTCTGCGCTGTGGCCAATCCTATCCCATTGGCAGCTCCGGTAATAATGGCAATTTTGTCTTTTAGACGCATACTAAACCCCAATTAAAACAATCGGTTAATGTAATTATACTGCACTGCAGCATAATTATAGGCTGAAAAATACCGTCCGGGGGAATTTATTGTTTTAAATACAAAAGCGGGGGTTTGGCACTACTTAGGAGATCCGCCCATGTCGATGGGCTTGCCTTGCGAGAGGGAGGTGACATACACGATGAGTGCATTCATATCCGCACTGCCATAGGCCGGGGATTTGCCCTCCATAGCCACCTCTACACAATTAACCAGCTGATCTTCTAGTGTGAAAACGCGCGCTTGTCGGGTTTTATACACGGGGAAGATGGTGGCCGCATTGGACAGGCTGGCCAACACCTTACCGGTGGGGGACCGGCCCGGTCCTACGCCGCCATTGGGGTGGCAAGATTCACATTTCTTACCATTGCCATTAAAAGTAGCATTGGCAAACAGCGCCCTGCCCTGATCGGCAATGGCATCCAATTGCATGTCTTCAATTTGAGCGGCCTTAACCGTTAACCCGCACAACAAACATGACAACATGAATAATGCTGCGAATACTCTCATGATGCCTCCGTGGTTCTGTTATTTTTCAGGAGCCAGCAGCGCGTTAATGGCCAACAGGTCTTGCTCAGCCAAGACTCCTGCCGCGGCTTTAAGTTGCACCCGCGCCAATACTTGGGAGTAACGTGCCACGTTGTAATCTTGTTCAGCGCGAATGTAATCCGTTGCGGTATTGAGCACATCAATCATAGAGCGCGAGCCAATGGAAAATCCAGTGCGCGTACCCTCCAACGAAACTTTGCCCGAATCCACGGCCTCGCTGGCCGCATGCAATTGGGCCACACTGTCTTTCAGATTTAAAAAAGCTGTTTGGGTGTCTAAGGTGACTTGGTCACGCGTATTGGTGAGCGCATCAAGGGATGCATCTGCCAGTGAATGCGCTTGATCTACCGTTGCTGAAATAGCGCCGCCATCATAGAAAGGCATGGTCAGGGTAACGCCGGCAATGGCTTGATTCGTCATTAAGTTAGGAAAAACGTTGCCGCGCGCATGGGCTGCACTGCCGGTAATATTCAGAACCGGCCAACGGGCGCGTCCATTAAATTCTATCTGCTCTTGCGCCACGCGCAATTGCGCTTGCGCTTGGCGCAATTGAGGTTGGTTTTCTAGAGCCTGGTCCACCCACTGCAACACCTGATCCGGCTGCGGGCCCAAGGCCTCAAAGGCTTTTAAGTCATTCAATACCCCCACCGGGTGATGGGTTAGGCGCTGCAGATTGTTGCGTGCCACCGCCACTGCATTACGGGTGCGAATCACATCCGCCTTGGCCGCATCCCATTGGGCGCGAGCCTCCGAAACAGAAATGATATCGCCCGTCCCCACCTGCATATTTACTTCCGCCTGTTCGCGCAGGCTATTCAGCAACTTTTCATGCTCTTCAGAAACGCGTTGCAATGCTATGGCCTGCAGCACATTTAAGTAACTGGTCACCACTTTCAATGATAGCTGTTGCAAGGCGTAATCTAAGGCCGCTTGGCTGGCTTGAATGCGCGCATCCGCTTGGTTCAACGCCGAGAAAGCTTGGCCATTAAACAAGGTTTGAGTGAGGGTAACGCTATAGTTATTAGAGGGGTAGGTCTGATCAATAGTTGTGGTATTGGTGTTGGTGATCAGCGCATGGTTACCAGAAGCGCCCGCTGCCAAATTAATGTGGGGCAACCATGTCGATCGCGCCAAGGGTTTGTCTTGCAACTCTGCCTGCAGTTGGTGTTGCGCTTGCGCCACTATGGGGTCTGACGCAAAAGCCTGCTGATACGCTTCTAATAAATTATCAGCATGGGCGTTCTGACTGAGCATTGCAAACGATGTCACTGCAGCAAGCGCCCAATGGCGTAGGTCAGACAAATGAGGGGTAGACATAAGTTTAAGCAGTCGCAATGGTTCAGTGATCGTTCAGCCATGAATTATCCCATAAAGCATTGGGCCCCACCTAGAGGATTGCCGACGCTTATTGGGGGCGGTGGCGATAGGCCATCACCCAAGAGGCCATGGAGACCGCCCAAAACAAGACTTTCAGCCAAGCAGCGTTAAACACCAAAGCGTCTATCTGCAAAAGAAATGAGAAAGCAGTGAGGTTAAGCCCCACAATAACCCAGGCAAAGAAAAACAACAGCGGGTTCATGTCCATCTCCTTTTATCTATTGACTGCATTATAGAGCCCTACGGCGCAACAGTTGCCGCCAAAAGATTGGTTTTATACGCTCAATGCCCACATAGCTCAATACGATAGCCAACAACGCTAAAGCGGCCACCAGCCAGCGACCGTCTCCAGACATGAGGGTGCGCCGGGACGCACCGTTTTGCAGCAGGGCTTCATGCAGTTGGCCCGGGCCCACCACATGCACATAGCCCAACCCGGTTTGAGCAGCAATATCCTTTAAGTAATCTTCGTGCAGAGCCGAGAGATGCTCTTGGCCCATCCCTGCGGGCTTGGCCTGAACGGCCCCAGCGCCCCCCTCCTCCGCTAAAACCTCGCCCTCTACACTGCCATTGCGCCCCTGGCTGTAGATGTCGGTCTGCGCCACTTCATCGGCTTTCCAAAATCCGATAGGGTTACCGTCCGGGTCGAGTTTTGGAATGGGGCTGGGGTGAAGGCTGCCCACACCTGCCAACAACCCACTAAATTCACCAGGACGAGAGATAATATTGGGCCGATGTAGCAAACTAATGGGCGGCGATTCATGGCCGTCGGTAAACATCACCAAAGCGGGATGATCGGGCAAAGCCTCCACGGTCTGCAACCCAGAATTAATACCCTTGGCAATTTCGCTAGCCCCCGCCCAACTCATGCGATTGCCAATGGTGCTTAGCGTGGTATTGAGTTCATTAAAATTACCACACACTTCCATGGGCGCCAACAAGACAAAGGTGCGGTATTCGTTAAAGATGCCCAAACCAATGCGGGAGCCACAAGGCAGTTGGGTAAGCAATTCAGCGGCCGCGCGACGCGCCAATTCGCCACGCGAGATAGAGACCCCCGACCAAGAGCCATCGAGCACGTTCATGCTCTGCGTGATGTCAATCACCAGAAGGGCCTGTATCAGGCGCTCTTGTATGGGCAACTTGGGACGAAACAATGCCACGCTCAACAGAAGCGCTGCCAGCAGCAACAGGCAGGCCGCTGGGCGTTCACGCCACAGCCTGAGCACTTTGGTAACGTGACGTGCCACAAAAGGAGCCATTAAGGCAGGCCTAAGGTAAAGCCGCGCATGGTGGTGGGGGCGCGCTCGGCATTCAACGGCGGTTGACCGCCATCCGAATCGTCATCCTCTTCAGGAGACAGACGCAAGGCACGGTCTAGGTTGTAACGGGCATCCCAATCACCCGGCGAGCGGCGCAACAGGCTGCGCAATCCTTCTTTGGAGAGTTCCACCAAAGGCACCGCCTGTGGATCGGCCTCAGGGCCGCCCAGCTCTGTGGCGCGACGCAGATATAAGGTGGCGGCATTGTAGGCCGCGTCATTGCCATAAGGATTATCGGCTCGTTCTTCCAGGCGTTTATACAGGCTTAAAGCCCCTTCAAAGTTGCCTTTAGCATCCAGTTGAGCGGCACGCACCATAAGCGCCTCAACGGGCATACCCGCCTCAGGCGGGCTTAATAGATCACCCTTTTGCATGCGCTCATTCCAAACATTAATCTGCTGCCATTGCCACAGCGTATAAGCACCCGCCAGCAAGACGGCGGTGAGCAAGACGGCGGGCACCCAAGGCGTGGTTAACTGTCGTGGGACCATGAACGCATCTCCGAAAAACGAGTAAAGGCCAATAAAAAGGCCAACAGGACAGCCATAGCATATAAAGGAGGCGAGAGATCCTGGCGCGGCAGCACATCATTCAACTCAATGGGTTGTGCTTCCACGCGCCCCACATCATCAATGGCGGCTTTCAGCGCTTCTGCACTGGTGGCCTCATAGGCATGATAGGGCACACCCATACCGGTAAAAAACTTATTTAAGAAACGCTCAGGAATGGCATCTTCATTGTCCGTATCAAGCGTACCGGTGAGGGGTGGGCTGTAATAGGAGCGAATATAAATCCAATATAATGAAATATGGTTACGACGATACAGTTGGGTTAGTATTTTGCGTAAATCAGGATCAATCTGTCCGCCCCCGTCAGATACCAGCATCACAATGCGTGAGCCACTATAGGTGCGCTCATTAAAGCGCTGTCCGGCAGCTTCCAAAGCCAGCCCGATGTCCGTATCGGCCAAACCACGGCCAATATTGCTGGCCAAAATAGCGGACTGTACCGCTTCTTGTTTTTGCGTAAAGTCCAGAGTGCGAATAGGAATATTGCTAAACGAAATCATGGAAAACACATCACTGGAGCGGCTGGCTGCAAAATTAGCGATCAGCTGCTTGGCCACCGCCGCTTTAATTTCGAAGTGATGGTCGTCGCCTGCATGTAAGGTGTTGGTAAGCGGGCCAAAGGATTGATCCATACTGCGGCTGCGATCGAGTAGCAATACAATTTCTGCACCGTGACCAATGCGCTTAAAGGAAGCTTCGGGCACATAAGGGCCGGACCACGCCAGTATCAGTAACGCAATTAATGTCACACCTGAAGCCACAAGGCCCCGATCTAACCATTCAGAGAGGCGGTCTGCGGGCAAGGAATGCAACCACGGCGTAGGCAGTGCATCGCGCGCGCGCAGCAACAGCGGCAACACGGCCAAGGGCAGCAACAGCAAAACAAACGGATGGGCAAAGCCTAAGTTCATGCGCGTTTGCGCTCTAAGTGCGCCCAATCACGCGCCAATACAATCAGTTCAGAAAACAGCAACTCGGCAGGCGCGCTGTTGCTGTCAAAAAACAATGCGCGCGAGGCTTTGAAAAACTCTTCCGAGCGCAGACGCAATTCATCAGGGGCGTTCCATGCCGCACATAAAGCAGGCAAGCCTTCTAAAAATACGCGCTGCCCTGCCCCTTCATCAAAGGCGCGGTGCAGACGGCGCACTGCAGTGGCCAAAGCTTCCGCGCTATGGGAGATGTGTTTTTGGCGACGCAATTCCTTATGGGCCATGGCAAAGGGGCGAGGACGGCGCGGGCGCAGGCGGCGCAACACCAAAGCCGCCACCAGCCACAGCAGCAAACCCACAGCGAGCGCGGCTTCCACAGTTATTAACTGTTGTTGTGGTTCAGTAGAAATAGCCATGGCGGGGCGGGCGGGTGCTACATTATCCATACCACTGCGCAGTTCACCGGTGCCCAAGGGTGTGGCATCAATGGTGATGTCGCCCACGCCTTGCTCTACCACACGGTTGCTCTCCCCCGTAAAACGCAACAATACGGGGGGAACGGTCAGGCGACGAGTTTCATGGGGACTGTTAATCAGCTGAAACTCGAGGCGCAGCGTGTAGTCATGGCCTTGTGCCACGGGTGTATCCTGCAGTGCCACAGAGTGTACAGAAAACCAACCCGCGCGTTTGCCCACATGCGGCAATGATTTCGGATCCAGGGTCAGACCCCGGGCGTGAATGACAACCTGCTCTTGCACCACATCCCCCAACTGATAACCAAACAGACGGTCCGCATGTTGCTCAACGGTTAAGGGCAGCGTGTTTTCGTCAGAAGGATTCATGGAAATAGGCCGTGACCGCATCGGGTTTAAAAGGCGCATTAAGTTGCAATGCGGGCCGTCCATGACGGCGAAACAAATCGTTCAGAGCCATTTCACGCTCAGCAATGGCTTCTTGCCAGCGGGTGCGCAGCGCGGGGCGCAGCCACAACAAACGCTGTGCGCCACTTTCTAAATCTTTTACGCGCAACAGCCCGCGTCCTTGTGGGGCTTCACGCTCTGCGGGGTCTTGCAACAGTACCGGCACCACATCATGCCCATCTAAGGAATCCATGATTTGCACGGCCTCCGAGAGTGGGTATTGAAAATCGGATGCCAAGAAAACCAATGAGCGGCGCCGGGGTAAATAATCGATGGCGTGCTGTAAGCCTTGCGCGCCGGGTTTTGATTGGTATTGGGCCAACCGCTGACGCAGCTCTAAGGTGGCGCTGCGGCGCAAGGTGGAAGGAATGAACAATTCGGGAACCACCTTTACATCACAACCCACACAGGAAAAAAGATCGCCCGTGCGAGCAGCGGACCAGGCCAAAGCAGTGGCGAAATCCGTGAGGGTTTGCCATTTATTATGCTGACCCTGAAAACGCATGGAAGTAGAAACATCCGCAATCAACACCACAGGAATAGCGCTGCGTTGAGCGAAGAGGCGCACCTTCCACGCTTGCAAAGGGTCGCGCAGACTGGCGCGAATATCGAGGCGGCGCGCATCACCCCCACTGGTTAAGTCTTGATGACCATAGAATTCAAAACCAGCACCGGCTTGCGTACTGCGATGGTGCCCGGGAATATGCCCCCGTGCGCGCCAGTTGATGCGGTAGTGGAACTCTTGCATGACGTGATGGGTCAAGGGGCCGCAATGCGCTCTATGATGGCGCGCGTAAAACGATGGGACAATGCCGCATGACGCAACTCATACACCGGCGTGAAGAAAATACGATGCGCCATGGCTTCATGAAACACGTTTTGAATATCTTCAGGGATTAAGCTGTCGCGTCCGTCTAGCCAAGCCGACACACGCGCTGCCTTCATCAGCATAGCAATACCGCGCGGACTGGCGCCGGCTAAAATTAGCGCATCCATGTCCACGTCATCCAACGCCACACCAAAACGGCCGGGATGTTGCGTGGCTTCCCATAAGTTCAAGGCATAATCTTTTAAGGCAGGAGTGGCTTGTACCGTTTTTTGAATGAGCACGCCCACAGCGTTTAATTCAGCAAAGGGGATCACGCCGGGGGTAACACGATCAATCAGCGCTTCGGTATCGTGAAAAGCGGGGTCAAAGGCCAAAGCCATGCGAATGTCGTTATCCTGCGGCGTTTCAATAGCAATTTCAAACATGAAACGATCGCGCGCTGCGGAGGGAATTTCAAAAGTTTCCTCACGTTCTACGCGATTGCGGTCGGCAAATACTTGCAGGTGCGGAAAATGATATTCGCGATTAAACGCCGACACCGTGCGTTCCGCCATAGCGCGCAGGAGCAACGCATGGACCTGCGGGCGGGCACGGTTAATTTCATTAAAGAAGAATGTAGACAGCTCATTGCCGTGACGCAGCAAAGGGCCGGGATCCACGCGGGGGCGACCATCTTCGGCCACATAGGTGTGATACAACAAATCGTTGGGGAGTAAGTCGACAGTTCCTTCAATACGCTCGTAGGCACCACCTAAGGCACGTGTGAAGGCGCGCAACAATGTGGTTTTACCCACCCCCACATCGCCTTCTAAGAGGGTGTGGCCGCGCGCAAACAAAGCGGTAGTGATTAAGCGAATGGCGCGCGCTTGACCCACTACTGCACGAGCCACTTCTTGCTCGGCGTGCAGGGCACGGTTGCGCCAATCCGCGAGAATTCCCTCGCTTTGGGTGGCGTCAGACATAGCAGTTCTCCTGAGTTATTCTGGTGGGTCGTGCTGGACTTAAACCAGCAATCAATGCATTAACAGAACTGTAACATGCCAAGACTAGTTCTAACCATACCCACCCCCCTCACATGCAACCAGTCCCAATCACGCAAGATGTTTCCAACCAATTAAGGGGTGCTGTGCTGGCTGTCTTTTCTTCTTGGGGATCAGAACGCGCTCAGGAGAACGCACTCCACTGGCCTGTGCACGAATTGCACTCGATTTATTAGCAGAAAAAATAATTACTCCAGAGCAGGCCCGCGAAAGAACGCAACATCTCAGTAATGACGACCTCTCAAGTACTAAAATCTCGAGTACTAAAGACGCCCCTGGTCAATTATTAGGGGTTGGCATTCCGGCCTGCAATGGAGTGGTTAGCGGCGAAGTGGCGTTTAATGAAGACACTGTCATCGCCCGTGCGCCAAAGGGGGCGCGGGTCATTCTGTTACGCCAGAATGCCGAAACGCTGATTTTACAACCCTCAATAACGCTGTGGGTCTGTTAACCCAACGAGGCGCCCCTACCTCCCATGCAGCCGTAGTCGCCAGGCAGTTGGGTAAAGTGTACTTAGTGGCCTGCAACACCATGGAGATTAATTCAGTAACCAAAACTGTAAAGTTTGGAACCTAAGAACTCAGAGAGGGTCAAATCATTACCCTAAATGGTAAGATGGGAAATGCCTATAAAGGTAAGGTTTTGGCGAAAAAAGTTCCGGAGTGGGGCCTTATTGAGCAGATCGCTCAATTAAAATACAAGCACTAAATTTTTTACTGGCGGGTGGTCAGTGTCGGTGTAGTGCAACTTATGTGGTCAGTTTTGTGATGAATAAGCATTACTTAAAGTAACGGTACAGCACCAAATCCTAAGAATATTTCAACGATAAACTGGCAATCAGCAAAAAAGATGCAAATCAATTACATTGAGCGGATGAATAATTTAAATGATCCCCCACGAAAAATACCCTTATTTCCCCTGGGAACAGTACTTTTCCCAGGAGGCGTAATCGCTCTCAAGATTTTTGAGGCGCGCTACCTAGATATGATTAAGCAATGCCTGCGCGACAAGACAGAATTTGGCGTTGTAAGCATCATAAAAAACCCAAATCTTAACGAAGATGATCCATCCTTATCCTTTTCAAAAATTGGCACTCTGGCCCAAATTGAAGCCTTTGATCCCGTCCAACCTGCTCTTTACATGACCAAATCATTTGGTACGCAGCGCTTCAAACTATTGAATAGCGCACAAGAGGAAAATGGACTATGGGTTGGTGAAGTTGAGCTTTTAGAAAACGACCCCCTCACTCCGATTCCTCAAGAACATCAAAAGATGGCTAAATTATTGGATGAGATTATTTCAGTAATTCAAAGTCAAGATTTATTGGCTGAAGCCCCTTTTAAAAAGCCTTTCAAAGTAGATGATTGCGGTTGGGTGTCCAATCGTCTTTCCGAGCTTCTGCCAATCTCGTTAGTCCAAAAGAACCATTTGCTTGCACAAACCAATCCTATAATCAGGCTCGACCTGATTACAGAAATCATTGAAGACGATGATCTAAGAAATTTCATGGTGCATTAATGCCATGCTAGATGAGCTCATTCGGAAAACAATTCGGGAAATGGTTGGTGGAAGCGGGCCTCCCGTTGCTTTTTTAACCCCAAAAGGGGACAGGGGTTTATTCGGACCTGAATCTATTGCCTGGAAGATTCACGCTGACTTTATATCCATGATGATTGGTGGAATCAGCTCACTGATCTTGCAGGCTCTTCATCCACAAGCTTTGGCGGGGGTCTGGGACCACTCTACCTTCAGAGAGGACCTCAAAGGAAGATTGGGTAGAACAGCATTTTTTATAGCAGCTACTACCTACGGCTCTACTGAAATGGCGACTAAGATCATAGATAAAGTCAATCAAATCCACACCAACATTACGGGTTTTGACGAATTTGGAAAACCTTATTCGGCTACAGATCCGCATTTACTGGCTTGGGTTCATTTAACTGAAACCCGCAGCTTTATGAACTCTTTTGAGGATTACCGAAAAGAAATAATAAGCCCAAAAGAGAAAGATCAATATTTCTTAGAGATGAAATCATTAGGCGAAAGTATCGGCGCCGTAGACCTACCAAGCACTTACGTCAATACCGAAACGGCTATAAAAACCTACATTCCAGAACTCTATTTCGGCGAGCGCGCAAAGAGCATCATTCATTTGCTCGAAAACTTCCCTGGCAACCTAAGGTCCAAGCTTTTTATCAAGTTAATTAGCCGTGCGGGCTTTTTAAACCTTCCGGACTGGGTATATCCAATGATTGGAAAAACAACGCCAGGCTATTTAGAGCGACTTACCATCAAAAAAAGTATTTATTTAATTGCATTGCCAGTTCGTGAGGCCCTTAAAGATGGAGTGGCCGCCCACTCGCTTCGTAGAGTTTACGGATAATTTATTTAGGAAGTAATCATGATTACTAGTTATTTAATATCTGGCATGGTTGGCATCATGCTCTTTTTCACAGTTGTTGTGGCACCCACTGTATTCAGAGTACTTCCTGTTGAGTGGTCTGGTAAATACGTTAGAAATTTCTTTCCAAAATACTATGCAAGCTTAGGTCTAATCACTGTCGTCTGTGTTTTTACTGCACCAGAATTACCAAGTAAAGTCTTACTCGCTATCTGCGCTGCACTTTTTGCATTCACCCTCTTTTACCTAACAGGAAAAATCAATAGCGCTAAAGATACCGGACAGACCAAGCAGTTCCATTGGCTTCATGGTTCCAGCGTTGTCATTAACTTATTTCAATTGATTGCGTTTATCTACCTTTTGGTTAGAGCATCATGAATAGGGATGTAAGGTCGATTTATTTAAAAAAGTTGAGGCCTACACTTAGTTAATACCGCATCTGAGGGCTACATATGTGTGGTGGGTCGTGCTGGACTCGAACCAGCGACCAAGGGATTATGAGTCCCCTGCTCTAACCAACTGAGCTAACGACCCGCGCGATTAATCTTCGTTATTATCAACAAAACTGCGCAGTCGCTCCGACCGTGATGGATGACGCAACTTACGCAAGGCCTTCGCTTCGATCTGGCGAATACGTTCACGGGTTACATCAAACTGCTTACCCACTTCTTCTAAGGTGTGATCGGTGTTCATCTCAATACCAAAACGCATACGCAATACTTTGGCTTCGCGCTGTGTCAGTGAATCCAACACATCCTTAGTGGCATCGCGCAGGCTGGCATATAGCGCCGAATCCGCCGGGGCCACCGTGGTAGTGTCTTCAATAAAATCACCCAAGTGCGAATCATCGTCATCGCCAATGGGGGTTTCCATAGAAATAGGCTCTTTGGAGATTTTAAGAATCTTGCGAATCTTTTCTTCCGGCATTTCCATCTTCTTGGCCAATTCGGCAGGATCGGGCTCTTGGCCGGTTTCTTGCAGAATTTGGCGCGAGATGCGGTTCATCTTATTGATGGTTTCAATCATGTGCACCGGAATGCGGATGGTGCGCGCCTGATCGGCAATGGAACGGGTAATGGCTTGGCGAATCCACCAGGTAGCATAGGTGGAAAACTTATAGCCACGGCGGTATTCAAACTTATCCACGGCCTTCATTAAACCAATATTGCCTTCCTGAATTAAATCGAGGAACTGCAAACCACGGTTGGTGTATTTTTTGGCGATGGAAATCACCAAACGCAAGTTGGCTTCAATCATTTCGCGCTTGGCGCGCCGTGCACGGGCTTCACCCGTGGACATTTGACGGGCAATTTCTTTCAGATCCTTAATGGGGATTCCCACTTCTTTTTGCAGGGCGATCAAGTTTTCTTGCTGCTCAATCACGGAATGCTTAAAGCGGCCCAGAATGGTGCAATAGGCCTTGCGGGTGGCCATTTCATCCAACACCCACTTGGTATTGACTTCATTACCAGGGAAGGACTTAATAAAATGCGCACGTGGCATGCCGGAAGTGGTCACGCAGAGCTTCATAATTTCACGCTCGTATGAGCGTACGCGGTCTACCAAGCGACGCAGGCCATTACAGAGCGCCTCCACTTGTTTGGCGGAAAAGCGAATGCCCATCAATTCGGCAGTAATGGCTTCTTGCAAATCTTTGTAAGCACGGCTGCGCGCACCCTTCTCGGTGAGCGCCTTGCGCATGCGCTTATTAAGACTACGAATGGACTTAAAGTGCACCAAGGCGTCTTGTTTTAATTGCTCAAGATTGGCACTGGCGATGGCACTGTCTTCATCTTCCTGTTCTTCTTCCGAGAGCTCTACTTCCGGCTCTTCGGCCACCACTTCAGGCGCCACTTCATCCTGACCGCTGGCGTCTACCAATCCATCAATCACTTCATCAATGCGCAATTCATTGCGCTCAACCTTATCCACCATGGACAAGATTTCATCAATGGTAGTGGGGCAGGACGAAATAGCCTGAATCATGTGCTTCAGGCCATCTTCAATACGCTTGGCAATTTCAATTTCGCCCTCGCGCGTCAGCAGTTCCACCGTGCCCATTTCGCGCATGTACATGCGCACGGGGTCCGTGGTGCGACCAAAGTCTGAATCCACTGTGGAGAGCGCGGCTTCTGCTTCTTCCATGACCGCTTCATCAGCCACAGGAGGTGGCGCTTCGGACATCAGCAATTGCTCGCTGTCCGGGGCTTCGTCGTAAACGGCGATGCCCATGTCGTTAATCATGCCAATCACGGACTCAATCTGTTCCGCATCCAGCATATCATCGGGGATATGATCGTTAATTTCGGCGTAGGTGAGGAAACCGCGTTCCTTACCCAGAACAACCAGGTTCTTTAGGCGAGTGCGTTGTGCTTCAACATCCGCTTGTCGGGATTCTGAACGGGGGCTATCTGTGGCCATATGCGTCACGCCTCTTGAGAGAGATTCAATAGATTCTGTTGCAAAACCATATAGTGTATCACAAAGCGTCCCTAAACCTTTCGAGGAGCCGCACGTAATGATGTAAGTTGTTGAAGTAACTGCATTTCTTCATCCGTTAAGGGGCGCGAACGGGCATCCGCCAGCAACGCATCCACAGTGCGGTCGTGAGTCAGGGCATTTAATCGTTGCAAGCCCTCTGCATAGAGTGTTGCCAATTGCTCTGTTGGACTGGACTCGACACCGGGAAATTCCCGACGCAGCGCCTCTTGAATAAAATTCTCTTCCGCTTGCCCTCTAAAATGTTCCACGATGGCCGCCAGGTTTACAGGGGTCTCTGCGTGATGAATGTAGGCCGTCACGGCCTGCAGCGCCCGTTCGTCAGGCATTACCGTGGGGTAATGGGGAAAACCATGGTTCGCCACCAAGGAGGGCTCATGCAGCACGCAGGCCATTAAACGGGCCGATAGCGAGCTAGGGGCTGCGCGTGGTGCACGGGCCACAGGGTTGCGTGCGGCTTGAGTGGGCGCTACACCCATTAACGAATCCACATCTTGGCGCTCAATGCGTGCCAAGGCCCCAATGCGGGCGCGCAGCAGCAATGACAACGCGGGGGCGCTAATTTGGTCTAGGGCGGCTTTGGCTCCTTTTAAGAACTGCGCACGACCTTCGGCACGTGTCATATCCACACCCACGGTAAGCGATTCCAACAAATATTCTGATAAGGGCGTGGCTTGGCTCAGCAATTGCTCGAAGGCTTCCTTACCTTGTGCGCGCACATAACTGTCCGGATCTTCACCCTCAGGTAAAAATAAAAACGATACTTGCTTGCCATCTACTAAATGCGGCAAGGCAATCTCAAGGGCGCGATGTGCGGCATTGCGCCCCGCTTTATCGCCATCAAAAGAAAAAATGACGGAGTCCGCCATGCGCAATAACTTTTGCACATGCACCGCCGTAGTGGCGGTGCCTAAGGTGGCCACGGCATACTCCACACCGGCTTGTGCCAAGGCCACCACGTCCATATAGCCCTCTACCACCACCACGCGTTGCCCGTCGCGAATGGCGCGGCGCGCTTGGGTTAAGCCATACAGTTCACGGCCTTTCTCAAAGAGCGGCGTTTCAGGGGAGTTGAGGTATTTCGGTTCGCCCGGGCCAATGACACGACCGCCAAAGCCAATCACTTCGCCGCGGCTATCCAAAATAGGAAACATCACGCGCCCACGAAAACGATCGTAGCGTTTGCCCTCTTCCCCTTGAATCACCAAACCCGCTTCCACCAAGCGTGGGGCATCATAATCAGGAAACACGGCAGAGAGGTTGCGCCAGGCTTCAGGCGCGTAACCCAAGCCAAAGCGTGCAGCGATGGCACCAGTTAGCCCGCGCTGCTTTAAATAAGCGATGGCGGTTTCGCTACCCTTTAATTGCGCGCGGTAATAATCAGTTGCTTGGCGCATGGGGCCTGCCAACTCACCTTGTGCTTCAACGCGCGCTGCAATGGCTGGACTGTTTTGTTCATGCGGCACTTCCAAGCCCACTTGCTGAGCCAACTCTTCCACCGCATCCACAAAACTGGCGCCGGTGTATTCCATAATAAAACCCAAAGCGCTGCCCGTGGCACCGCAACCGAAGCAATAGTAAAACTGCTTGGCGGGGTTAACAGAAAACGAAGGGGATTTTTCAGAATGAAACGGACAGCGTGCCACAAAATTGGCACCGGTTTTTTTAAGCGGCACATAGCGCTCGATGGTGTCGACAATATCGACCCGGCCCAACAATGTTTGAATGAAATCTCGTGGGATCATGCGGCCTGACTCACCCTCGAATGATGCCCCCAGTGGGGCGGTAACCGTTTGAGACTTAGCGTGCCGCCAAACGGGCTTTGACCAGAGCAGAGACTTGCCCCATGTCAGAGCGTCCTGCCAACTGAGGCCGCACCAGCGCCATGACGCGCGCCATATCTTGCATACCAGCGGCCCCCGACTCGGCAACCGCTTGATCCACAATGGCCGCCACCTCTGTCTCGGAGAGCGCCTGTGGCATATATTCTTGCAATACGCTCACTTCAAACTTTTCTTGATCGGCCAAGTCGTGACGGGAGGCCGCTTCAAATTGGGTAATAGAATCTTTGCGCTGCTTGAGCATTTTGTCCAAGATGGTCAGCACGTCCGCATCAGTCAATTCAATGCGCTCATCCACTTCTTTTTGTTTGATGGCCGCCAAAACAAGTCGAATGGCGTTCAGGCGCGCGGCGTCGCGGGCACGCATGGCCGATTTCATATCTTCCGTAATGCGGAGTTTTAGTGTCATACCCGTTGAGGGGTCAGACCCCTCGCCACCAGTTGGATGTGATTAATATAACTTAGGGGGCAGCATTTGGCTGCGCAGGCGCTTGTAACGGCGCTTTACGGCGGCAGCCAGCTTGCGCTTGCGCTCGGCCGTGGGTTTTTCGTAAAACTCACGGGCACGCAATTCGGTCAAAAGCCCTGTCTTTTCAACGGCGCGCTTAAAGCGGCGCAGTGCGACATCAAAGGGCTCGTTTTCTTTTACACGGATGTTAGCCATTCAAACCTCTAATCAACAACAAAGTCAGTGGGAAAAGCGTGCGATTATAGCAGTCTCCCACCCATTTTGTCACCGGGGTGATTAAAATGACGCCATAAACCTTAGGAAAATCCCTTTTTATGCTGATTTTGGGTATTGAAACCTCTTGCGACGAGACCGGCATCGCCTTATATGACAGCGCGTTGGGCTTGTTGAGCGAAGCCCTACACTCGCAGGTGGTCCTGCATAACGAATATGGCGGAGTGGTGCCCGAGTTGGCCTCACGGGACCATATTCGCCGCGTGGTGCCCTTAATTCGCCAAACCCTGAGCCAGGCCCAGCGCACTTTAGCCGATCTAGATGCGGTGGCCTACACTGCAGGACCGGGTCTAGCAGGCGCCCTTTTGGTAGGCGCCTCGGTGGCCGAATCTCTGGCCACGGCGCTTAACATCCCAGCCCTACCCATTCATCATCTGGAAGGCCACCTTCTTTCCCCCTTATTGGGCGATAACCCACCTGCTTTCCCCTTTGTGGCCCTCTTGGTGTCTGGGGGGCACACGCAGTTCATGGCTGTGGAAGGCGCTGGACAGTATCGACTGCTGGGTGAAACTGTGGACGATGCAGCAGGAGAAGCCTTTGACAAAACGGCCAAGCTGCTGGGCCTGCCCTATCCAGGCGGACCGGCTTTGGCCCAATTGGCCACCGCTGGCCACCCACAGCGCTTTGCGTTACCGCGTCCCATGCAGCATAGCGGCGATCTCAATTTAAGCTTCAGCGGACTTAAGACTGCGGTTTCCCTATTGATTAAAACCCATGGGTCTGCAGCACATGCGGATATTGCAGCCAGTTTTGAAGCAGCGGTGGTGGATGTGTTATGCAGCAAGGCCTTGCAAGCCTTACGACAAACAGGATTAAAACAATTGGTGGTGGCCGGCGGTGTGGGGGCCAATAAGCAACTGCGCGCTGCACTCACCTCGCAACTGGCCCGGCATGGTGCCACAGTGTCGTTTCCGCCCCTGCATTTATGCACCGATAACGGCGCCATGATTGCCTACGCTGGTGCGCTGCGCTGTCTTGAACAGGGCATTGAGGCGTTGCCCACACGCCAAGGCTTTGCGGTTTATCCGCGTTGGCCGCTGGCCACCACCCGGGGTCAGACCCCCCCCGGGGTCAGACCCCGAACCGGGGTCAGACCCCGGGGGGGGTCTGACCCCTTGCAAACGGGACAGCAGGGGTCCCGTGGCACGCGAATGCTTTGCCATTCCATGGTGAGGGCGTTGAGCAGCAGCAAGCGCCCGGCCAAAGTTTGACCCATACCGGTCAACAGCTTTAATGCTTCTGCCGCTTGTGTGGCGCCCACGATTCCCACCAAGGGCGAGAACACACCGGTTACCGCACAACGCAACTCATCGCTACCCGCCTCCTCTGGAAACAGACAGTGGTAACAAGGGGCGTCCTCACGACGCGTATCAAATACGGCGATTTGTCCATCAAAGCGAATGGCAGCACCCGACACCAAGGGTTTGCGGTGTGCCACACAGGCGCGGTTTACATTGTGACGCGTGTCAAAATTATCACTACAATCCAACACCACATCCGCATTGGCTACCAAGGCCTTTAATTCATCGCCTTGCACGCGATGCGTTACCGCATGCACCACCACTTCAGGGTTAATGGAGAGCAACGCAGAACGCGTAGCGTCCGCTTTGTTGTGATCAATGTCGCAAGTGCGCAAAGCAATTTGACGTTGCAAGTTGGTGAGGTCCGCAACATCGCCATCGCAGAGAGTGATATGTCCCACGCCGCTGGCGGCCAAATAAAGCGCTGCGGGAGACCCCAAACCACCGGCCCCGATAATGAGGACGTGAGCCTTTCGAATGAGGGTCTGACCCTCTACGCCTATTTCATTGAGGAGGATGTGGCGGCTGTAGCGCAGCAGCTGGGTGTCCTCCATCATGAAACCCAGCCGCTAAACCTTAGTTACTCTTGGGGGCTTTGCCGCCCTTCAAGAAAGCAATAGCTTGATCCAACTGATAATCGGGTTTATCTTTTCCATCTTCCGCATGGGCCTCAACCTTGGCAGCGGGTTTGAGCGCGGTTTCGGGTTTTTTCACAGGCTTATCCACGGGCTTGGTGGCAGCAGAATCATTGGGGTTGGAAAGATGCTTTTCCAAATCCGATTCGCGAATGCCTAGGTTTTCATCCACCACATTCGGGTCTTCCGGCACCACCACATCCGGCACAATACCCTTGGCCTGAATGGAGCGGCCGCTGGGTGTGAAGTAACGTGCTGTGGTAAGTTTTAATGCCGTATTGCTGGTAAGAGGCAATATGGTTTGCACCGACCCCTTGCCAAACGTTTGCGTACCCATAATGGTGGCACGGTGATGGTCTTGTAGGGCACCCGCCACAATTTCAGAAGCCGAGGCGGAACCATTATTCACCAACACCACCATAGGAATCTTTTTGCTGTCCGCCGGTAAATTGGCGGCATAATCCACATCTGTTGGGCCGCGTAAATAATTTTCAGGGGTCACTGTAAGGCGCATTTTGGCATCGGCCACGCGCCCTTCGGTGTACACCACCAACGCATCTTTAGGCAAGAAAGCTGCGGACACACCCACTGCCGCATTCAGCAAACCACCCGGATCATTGCGCAGATCCAGCACCAACCCTTTCAGCTGACCGTTGTTGTCCTTATAGGCTTTCTCAATAGCCGTCGCCAAATCTTCTCCAGTGCGTTCCTGAAATTGACTGACGCGTACAGAGGCATAACCGGGCTCGATTTCCTTGAGCTTCACGCTCTTCATTTTAATCACCGCACGCACCAAGGTCAGCACCAGGGGCTTATGTTCATTCTTACGCAAGATGGTAATGACAATCGGTGTATCAGGCTTCCCGCGCATGCGCTTCACGGCATCGTTTAGGGTTAAACCTTTTACTGCGGTATCGTCTAGCTTGATAATATAGTCGCCGGGTTTAACGCCAGCACGTGCAGCCGGCGTGTCATCGATAGGCGAGACCACTTTCACCAATCCGTCTTCCATAGTCACTTCAATACCCAAGCCGCCAAACTCGCCTTGAGTTCCGGCCTGTAATTCCTTGTAAGCGTCTTGATCGAGGTACGCTGAATGGGGATCGAGACCTGCCACCATACCGGTAATGGCTTCTTTAATGAGCTGCTTGTCGTCCACAGGCTCCACGTAGTCACTCTTGATGCGGCCAAACACTTCACTGAAGGTGCGCAGTTCCTCTACCGGCAATGGTCCTGGCGTTGGCGCACGTTCGGCCACCGCAGAAAAATTCAGCGCCAGAGCAAACCCCACAATGGCACCCAGTACCACTAACCCTACTTTTTTTAATTGCCCACCCATGCCCAATCCCACCCTTAAAATAGTTTAAGGCCGTCCCACCCAAGTCCATGGGTAAAACGGCGTACTTTGATAGCGAATTTCGAAGTATAGCCCTGATTCACTGTTTCCACCGGTACTGCCCGCAGTGGCGATGGTAGCGCCTCCTTGAACGGTATCCCCCACCTGGGCATACAAACTCTGCGCGCCCCCATACAAACTCATGTAACTGCCACCATGATCCATAATCAACAAATTACCAAAACCACGCAACCAATCGGCAAAGACCACACGCCCAGAAGCCACGGCCCGCACCTCTCGACCCTCGGGGGCGCGAATAAATAACCCCTTCCAACTTAACCCCCCGTCTGAACGTGGACCACCAAAACGGTTGGTGAGTTCCCCGGCCATGGGTAAACGCAGGTGTCCCTTCATGTGTGCGAAGGATTCGTCGTCATAGCCTTGTTCGGGCACTTTGTCGATAAGAGCCAATGTGGGCGCATGTGCTGCATCAGAACCCGGTTTGGTGGCCGGTGCCTTGGCCCCCGCAGCAGCAGCGGCAGCGGCAGCAGCAGCGGCACTCTCAGCTTGTTTTTGTTGACGCGCGCGGCGTTCTTGCTCCCGTTGCGCCAACACGCGCGCAATATCTTCCACCAACTTGGTGAGTCGCTTTTCATCACGCTGCAAAGAATCTAGACTGCGTTTTTGTTGTTTTAACTTACCCGAAAGCGTGGACACCGCGAGGGCGCGTGCCACCGTCTCGGCCTGCAAGCGTTTGCGTTGCGCGGCCTGCTGCGTCTGGATTGCCGTCAGTTGTTGTGCCTTAGCCTCTCGAGCAGCAGTGACTTGGCTTAAAACTTGCAAATCGTCACGCAAAGAGCGCACCAAGTCCGCACGTGAGCGCGCAATGTCACGCAGATATTCCATCTCGCGCACCAAGTCGGCGGGGTCAGACCCCGAAAAAAACAAAGGCAACGTATCAGACACGCCGCGCTCGTAACGCTGACGCAATAACTGAGCCAAAACCGCTTGGCCATGATCTATTTCATCGCGCGTATGTCCGCTGCGGGTATGCAGCTGAGCCAACTCAGTTTGAACTTGGCGCTGCTGCCGTTCTAAATCGCGTAAGGTACGGTTGGCCTCGCTGATGGCGCGCTCGGACTGCTTGAGTGCATCCACAGCTTCGCTGCGCGACCCTTCTGTACTTTGCAAATCTTGCTGCAATTGCTGAATACGCGCGCGCAAGCCATCCAGATCGTTGGCCGGACCCGCCAGCACGGGCAGCGCCACAAGACCGCATAATAATAAACATGAAATGCGCAACGGACCACTCATTCAGGACTTGGCACGCCCTTGGTTGGCCACCGCTGCAGAGCTCTGTGCAATTTTTACAGGGTCGCCCAAATAATAGTGCTTCATGGCTTTTAGATTATCGTCTAACTCATACACCAAGGGGGTGCCGGTGGGGATATTAAGGCTCAGGATGGACTCATGGCTAATATTGTCCAAATGCTTCACCAAGGCACGCAGGGAATTACCATGGGCCACAATGATAATGTTGCGCCCCTCCTGAATGGAAGGCGTAATGACTTCGTTCCAATAGGGCAACACGCGTGCCACAGTATCCTTAAGGCTTTCACCGCGCGGAAATTGATCACGCGTCAAATGAGCATAGCGCGGATCATTAATTTCGCAGCGCGGATCATCTAAAGCAATAGGGGGGGGGGCGGGATGTCATAACTGCGCCGCCATTGCAGCACTTGCGCCTCACCAAATTGCACCGCCGTCTCCGCTTTGTTAAGCCCTTGCAGATCGCCGTAATGGCGCTCGTTTAGGCGCCAATGGCCCTGCACCGGCATCCACATGCGCTCCATGGCTTCTAAACCAATCCACAAGGTTTTAATGGCACGCTTTAGCAGCGAGGTGTAGGCCAAATCCAGCTCAAAGCCCGCTTCTTTAAGGGCCAGGCCCGCTGAGAGCGCCTCACCTCGACCGCGTGCAGACAAATCTACATCCGCCCAACCGGTGAAGCGGTTTTCTTCATTCCACACACTGTGGCCATGGCGCAGCAGGACAATTTTTTTCATGGAGTCGCTGTGTTTATCGTTGATTAACAGCCTCATTTTATCAGCCTGCCTAAAACTCTGCCCATAAAGCTGAAATGCGGCAAGCCGGCCCGCCCAACAGTAACGCGTGGAATAAGGGCCGATCTGTTAGAATACGCCCCACTTGAAACCATTGGAGTAACGCGCTTGGACTTCCTTTTACAACATCCGGGTTTGGTGGCTTTGGTCATTGCCAGCGCCCTACTCTTAGCGTGGCCTGAAATTCAGGGTTTGATGGGTCAACAAAACACCGTGGGCACCTTAGAAGCCACTCAGCTGATCAACCAGAAACATGCCATTATTATCGATTTACGACGCACTCAGGACTATGAGGCGGGTCATTTGCCCCAGGCACGCCACATTCCCGCTGACGAACTGTCTTCAAGGGTTGACGAGGTGGCGCGCTTTCATAGCCGCCCCGTCATCTTGGTAACCACCGGTGCCAGCGCCAATGCAGGGGCGGTTAAAACGCTGAAAGCGCAAGGTTTTACTGACGTTTTCACGCTTAAAGGCGGTGTACTGGCTTGGGTTGAAGCCAGCCTACCCATCGAGCGCAGCGCTGTTAAGGCTTAAATGGCTTCAGTAACCTTCTACTGCACTGCGTTTTGCCCCTATTGCACCATGGCTGAGCGCTACTTGGCCAAGAAGGGCGTTACCACCCTAGAAAAAATTCGAGTGGATGTGGACCGCGCACAAAGGGTGGTCATGATGGAGCGCACGGGGCGGCGCACCGTGCCACAAATTTTTATCAACAATACCCATGTGGGCGGGTATGACGACTTGGTCGCGCTGGACCACGCGGGGGGGTTAGACCCCTTGCTGGCCGACCTTACTTCAGGAAAATGAAAATGGCTGACGACGCCGCACAAACCAACAATGAACCGGTCTTTGTAATTGAAAAAATTTACGTTAAGGACGCTTCCTTAGAAGTCCCCAACGCGCCCCAAGTGTTTTTGGAGCGTGAAGCCCCTGAAATTAATGTGGAGCTGAGTAACGGCAGCGAACCCATTGACAACGGCGTGTTTCAAACCACCGTTAAGGTGACGGTTACCGCCAAGGTAAAAGACAAAACCTTATTCTTGGTGGAGGTTGTGCAAGCGGGTATTTTTCGCTTGCAAAATATTCCCGGGACCGATATGCCGATCGTATTGGGCGTGACTTGTCCCAATATTATTTACCCCTACGCCCGTGAAGTCATTTCTGATTTGGTAACACGCGCCGGCTTCCCCACCGTGATGCTAAATCCGGTTAATTTTGAAGCGCTCTACCAACAACGCCTGCAACAAGCAGAAGCGCAAGCGGTAGCCGCTCCCGAGGTGGCTCAGTAAACCGTGAATATCGTCATTCTAGGCAGTGGCGCCTGGGGAACTGCGCTAGCGCTCAGTTTTTCAGGCCGGCATGGCGTGACGTTGTGGGGTCGCGATGCGCATTTTCTCAAAACATTAGAGAGCACGCGCCTCAATAGTCGTTATCTGCCCAAACACCCTCTACCCCCGCACTTGGTGATTGAGAGTCACTTACCGCGCGCGTTGGCGCAAGCGGAACTGGCTGTTGTGGCGGTGCCCGTGGCTGGACTGCGCGAAACGCTTAAGCTGGTGGCACATCAGCAACCCAACCTGCCTGTGCTGTGGGCTTGCAAAGGCTTTGAAACCGGCAGCGGCTTTCTGCCTCATCAAATTGTAGCAGAGACGTTGCCCAGCAACGTTTCCTGCGGCGTTTTGTCAGGGCCCAGTTTTGCCGAAGAAATCGCCAACGGTCTGCCCGCCGCCATCACTCTTGCCTCTGCCAGCACCGATTTTGCGCGCCAAACCAGCCAGGCCTTACATGGCCATCGTCTGCGCATTTATTCCAGCAGCGATGTGGTTGGTGTAGAGCTGGCGGGAGCACTTAAAAACGTCATCGCCATCGCAGCCGGGCTCTCTGATGGATTAAACCTAGGGCATAACGCGCGCGCGGCATTAATTACCCGCGGCTTAGCCGAAACAGCGCGTTTAGGGGTAGTTGTAGGTGGGCGCATTGAAACCTTTATGGGACTATCGGGCTTAGGCGATTTGGTATTGACTTGCACGGGCGCTCTGTCACGCAATTACCGCGTGGGTTTGGCCTTGGCACGCGGTGAATCGCTGCCCGCCATCCTAAGTGGATTAGGTCATGTGGCGGAGGGGGTTACATCCGCTGCTGAAGCCTACCGATTGGCCCGTCATCATGAAGTGGAAATGCCCATCACAGAGGCCGTGCGTGCCGTATTGAGCGGCGAGCTGACCGTTCATAAAGCTGTAGAACAGCTTATGGCGCGCGAACCCCGTTCAGAATAACGTTAAACCAACTTTAGAATAACGGCGTTGCCATCAGAACAAAGGGGTTTACAGCGCGCCGCTAAAACCCAGCTGACGCCAGGCTTCAAACACCATCACTGCTGCGGCGTTCGATAAATTTAAACTGCGGCTGCCCGCCATCATTGGCAAACGCAAAGCATGTTCCGCATCAAATTCAGCCAAAATCTCTGCCGGCAATCCGCGTGTTTCAGGGCCCAATACAAACACATCGCCCGCTCTATAGGCCGGAACGGTATGCGCTTGCTTGGCTTTGGTGGTGAGAGCAAACCAACGTCGATCACTTAAGGCCGCGCGACACGCGGCCCAATGGGCATGAACGCGCAGCACTGCTTGCTCATGATAATCAAGTCCGGCACGTCGCAATTGCGTGTCATTAATATCAAAACCTAAGGGTTGCACCAAATGCAAGCGCGCGCCGGTGTTGGCGCAAAGCCTAATAATGTTGCCCGTGTTGGGCGGAATTTCGGGTTGGTACAGCACCACATCAAACATCATGCATCCCTAAAATTAAATCGATTCATCCGGTGCAGGCGTGTGCGCTACCACCCAGGCGCTCACGCGCCGAGCGCCCTGCTCTTTTAATATAGTTGCTGCAGCACCTAAGGTGGCGCCACTGGTACTGACATCATCCACCACCGCCACCCATAACCCCTGCACGCTCATGTTACAGGCAAAGAGGTCTGCCACATTGCGCTGGCGCGCCACACGTCCTAAGCCGGCTTGCACGCGCGCGTCGCGTGTGCGCCGCAACCCTTGCGCCCAGAGTGGGCGCCCAACAGCGCGCGCCACACGCCGAGCAATCTCTAGGGCGGGGTTGTACCCCCGTTTGCGCCAAGCTGTGGTGGATTGCGGAATGGCCACGATGCCATCCACCCCGCTGTCCTTGCAGTGGCGCGCCAACTCATAAGACAAAGGAGCAGCCAAATAGAGTGCGCCATGATACTTGAGGCGACGAATCAACACATCCACTGGATAGACATAGTCGTAGGCCGCACACCACTCATCAACACATTGGGGTCTGACCCCAATTGCGCCCCCTCTTTGGGGTCTGACCCCAATTTGACAAGGTACGCACATTAGCACCCCTTCACCCAGTGCGGCCCCACACAGACAGCAGCTGCGCGGCAACCTCATGAAACTGCGCCATGAGGCCAGCCAGTTTGATCCAATAGACTGGTGTTGAGCGTGTTGATTTGACAAGAAGGTGTGCCGTCCGCGATCATCTTGGAATGTTGATCGATTCTACCGCCACACAACCTTCTATAACCGCCGCCAGCGCTCCAAACAACGCCACCGTTTGGTCCGTAGATGCCATTGAAGCGCTGTTTGATCTGCCCTTTAACGACTTGTTGTGGCGCGCACAGACCGTGCACCGTGCTCATTTCGATGCTAATGCCGTACAACTTTCCACCTTGCTGTCGGTTAAAACTGGCGGCTGTCCGGAAGATTGTGGTTATTGTCCCCAATCGGTTCGCCACCCCACTGCCGTGGCCAACCAAGCCATTCTCTCGCAAGAAGAAGTTCTGAAAGCCGCACGCGCGGCTAAGGCCGCCGGCGCTAGCCGTTTTTGCATGGGTGCTGCCTGGCGCAGCCCCAAAGAGCGCGATTTAGACGCGGTTATCGACATGATCATAGGCGTGCGTGCCTTGGGTCTTGAAACCTGCGCCACCTTAGGGATGTTGAAACCCGCCCAAGCAGACCGCTTAAAAAATGCGGGCCTGGATTACTACAACCACAATTTAGACAGCGCGCCCGAGTTCTACGGCGACATTATTTCCACGCGTCAGTATCAAGACCGCTTAGACACTCTCAAAGCCGTGCGCAACTCTGGCATGCATGTGTGCTGTGGCGGTATTGTGGGCATGGGTGAAACACGGCGCATGCGTGCCGGCTTGCTGTATGAATTGGCCAACCTGAACCCGGCTCCTGAGTCCGTGCCCATTAATTTACTGGTGCAAGTGGAAGGAACACCCTTGCATGGCACCGCGGCATTAGACCCCTTCGAGTTTATTCGCACCATTGCTTGCGCACGCATCACCATGCCTGAGTCGCGCGTGCGCTTATCGGCCGGACGTGAATCGCTCTCTGATGAGCATCAGGCCCTATGCTTTTTAGCCGGCGCTAATTCTATTTTTTACGGCGAACAATTGCTCACCACGGGTAACCCCGACGTGGAACGCGACCGGCAACTATTCCAACGTCTCGGTTTGCACAGCGAATAAATGCTGGAAAAATTGCGTGTCCAGCGTGCCTTCAACCAGACGGCAAGTCGCAGCGCTCAACATGTTCAACTGCCCCTTGAGATTGCCCAGCGCCTCATCACCCATTTTGAATTTTTAAAAATCAACCCCGCACTGATCGTGGATTTGGGTGCGGGTTCAGGTTTAGTGCAACCCGCTTTGCAGCAGCAATTTCCTCAAGCGCAACTTATTTGTGTGGATTTTTCTTTGGCACAGCTGCACGCCGCAACACCCAGTGGGGCGCGCTGGTGGCCTTGGGCCAAGCGCCGTGCCACCCTACTCTGTGCTGATGCTGAAGCGTTGCCCTTGCGCAGTGGCAGCGTAGACTTAATATGGTCTAACCTCATGCTGCCCTATTGCGATTTAGCCCCCGTGATGCGTGAAGCCTTGCGCGTCCTAAAACCCGATGGATTGTTTTTATTTAGCACCTTGGGGCCGGACACCTTAAAAGAATGGCGCGAATGTGCCACGGATAGCGAGTCGCACGCCTTCACAGACATGCACGACATTGGCGATGCGTTGGTGGAGAGCGGGTTTTCTAATCCAGTGATGGACAGAGAAAACCTGACCACCCTCTACCCCGACCTTAAAACCCTCGCGCGCGATCTGAAATGGGCCGGCGGGTCGACTGCTGCAAGCCATCGTTTACAGGGACTAAATGGACGCGCTCGCTGGAACCGCTTCAGTGCAGTCTACGAAACACTGCGCTGTACTGAAGGGTTACCGGTAACCTTAGAAGTGGTGTACGGACATGCTTGGAAGCCCGCTGCGCGCAAAACAGCGCAAGGTAAACCGATTATTGAACTGCGGTCGGTTTAAACCTAGAACATGGGTTTTTTGTCTGCCTTGTTGTAGCTGGAAACACCGGACATAATTTCCGCTTTCGCCTCTTCAGGCCCTACCCATCCTTCAATCTTCACCCACTTGCCCGGTTCTAAATCTTTGTAATGCTCGAAGAAGTGAGCAATTTGACTGAGTGTGAGCTCGGGTAAATCGCGCGGTGTTTGAATGGGGCGATAAATGTTACACAGTTTATCCACGGGTACAGCCAATACTTTTGCATCGCCACCGGCTTCGTCTGTCATCTTCAACAAACCAATGGGCCGACAACGCACCACCACACCCGTGATCAATGGGATAGGGGTCAGCACCAATACATCCACTGGATCGCCATCGGGCGACAAGGTATGAGGGATATAACCATAGTTACAGGGGTAATGCATGGCTGTGGACATAAAGCGATCCACGAACATGGCTCCCGTTTCTTTATCCAACTCATACTTGATCGGTTCGCCATTCATAGGAATTTCAATAATGACGTTAATATCGTTGGGGAGGTCCCGTCCAGCGGGTACGCGATCAAGATTCATGTTGTTTCCTGTGAGTTTGGGGTATTAGGGGTCAGACCCCATGTGGGGTCTGACCCCAAACCAAAAGTGCAATTATAGCGTGCACAGCCCCACTGTGGTTTCTGTTAAACTAAAAATCGCCGCCATTACCCCGAGCCTGCGGCAGCTGTTTGAAGGACCTCTGTTTATGCATGCGGTTGTTTTGGGTGCCGGAATTATGGGTACCACCAGCGCTTGGTACTTACTGGAAGCCGGCCATGAGGTCACGGTGATAGAACGTCAGCCCGCCGCCGCATTAGAAACCAGTTTTGCCAATGGCGGTCAGCGCTCGGTGGGCCATGTGGAACCTTGGGCCAGTTGGGCCACCCTCCCCCAAGCCGTACTGTGGAGCTTGCGTGAGGACGCCCCCTTGCTGTTTCGTTTGCGTGCGGACCCAGCACAATGGCGCTGGGGTCTGCAATTTTTGCGCGAATGCAGTGCCGCACGCTACCAACATAACCTGCAACAACTGCTGCACTTAGGCCTATATAGCCGCGTCGCCATGAGTGAGCTGCAATCTAAAACCGGCATTCAGGATCACTCGTTAGAGCGCGGCACGCTCAATATTTACGACACTCCCGCTGCTTGGGCGCGCGGTTGCGCTGCCGCTGAAAAAATTAGCGCATTGGGTTACCCCCGTTTTAAAACCGATATGAGCGCAGCTTTGGCGTTGGAACCCGCCTTGCACGCTTCCAGTAAACATTGGGTGGGTGCCACCTATACCCCAGGCGATGGCTCGGGGGACGCCCACTTGTTTATAGACGCGTTGGCGAAACAGTGCTCGGCTCGTGGCGCACGCTTTCTATACAACCGCTCTGTGCAGCGCTTGGTGGCCTCAGGAGGAATGCTGCGCTCCGTAGTTACTGATGGCGAATCCATCCCGGCGGATGCCGTGGTGGTGGCCTGTGGCAGCTTCAGCACCGCTTTACTGCAACCTTTGGGTATTCGCTTGCCCATCTACCCCGTGAAGGGTTATTCCGCCACCGTTCCCATTCACAATGAAAGGGCCGTGCCCACAGTCAGCATTACAGATGACGCCCATAAACTGGTGTTTACCCGTTTGGGCGACACCTTGCGCATCGCGGGTACTGCTGAATTTAATGGCTACGATGTCAGCCTAAACGCCAAGCGTTGCCAGGCACTGATTGCACGGGCTCAAACGTTATTCCCCGCTGCGGCCCATTACGACCAGCCCATATTCTGGGCGGGGTTGCGCCCTGCCACCCCCTCCAATTGCCCCTTAATTGGACGCACGCGCATCCACAATCTGTATTTAAATACGGGGCACGGTACGCTGGGTTGGACCTTGGGTGCAGGGAGCGGTAAAGCGCTAGCAGAAATAGTGGGTGGTGCCACGCCTGCGGTGGACTTTAACTTTTTAGGGCTTTAAATAAAAACGGCAAGCTGGTTTCAAGCCGGTAATCAATTCCCGAATGGGTATCATCAAATTCTTCGTAGCGATGGGAAATGTGCAGTGCTTCTAACTGCTGCGCCACTAAGCGTGATCCGTAATGAATATGATATTGATCGCGCCATCCGCAGTCGATAAATAATCCCTTCAACGATTTAAGCGCGCGGCTATGATCCTTCACCATGTGAATGGGGTCTTGCGCCAACCATTTCGCCCAGCGCGCGGCAATCAACTCACCCGTCTCTGCGTTAAATGGAATGCGAAAGCCATTAGGCGCTTTTGCATCGGGGTCGTAGCTGGCGGCCATGCACAAATTCATCAGCGCATGCGTCTCATTGTGCGAGGGTTTTTCCTTTTTCCAGACATGCTGCAAAAAACGTTTCACCCGTCCGTCGTCTAAACCCTGTGATAATCCACGGGCTTCGCGCTCCACCAGGATTGCTCCGGGCTTGCGCGCACGGGAACGGTAACGCGCCAATTCATTCAGCGTATTGGGCCAATCACTGCGATACACAAAATCGAAATACGAATCACCAGAATGACAGGCCACGGCGCCCCAGGTTTCAGGATATTTCATGCCATGCACCAAAGCGCCGTAACCGCCGGATGATTTACCAAACACGCCACGGTGATCGCGTGCGGCAAGAGTGCGAAACTCGCGGTCCACCAGGGGCACGATTTCACGCGTCAGGTAATCGGCATAGCGGCCGATGGCGCTGGAATTAATATATTGATTGCCACCTAAGGCGGTAAAGCAATCCGGAAACACCACGATGGCGGGACCCATTTTTCGCTCATAGATAAGACGTGCCACACGCTCGGGCACATTTTCATCCAAAGGCCGCCAATTCGTATGTGAGGGGCCTGCGCCTAAGTAACCCACCAAATCATAAAACACGGGAAAGCGTTTGCCGCCCGAGGCGCTGGCATCGTATTGAGAAGGTAACCAAACGTGATGGCGGCGATGCGTGGGATCTCCTAGCGGATTACCCGCCAATACGCGCGATTCATGCTCTAGCGCAACCAAACGCCCGGAGGGGCCCTGCGGACGTTTGAGGGCCATGAGTGGGTGTGCTTAGCCTGTAATACGGCGACGGTAATCGCCCGTGGTGGTATCGATTTCAATTTTATCGCCGGTTTCACAAAACAAGGGCACGGCAATCTTAAAACCATTTTTAAGTGTGGCGGGTTTTAAAACCTTACCAGAAGTGTCGCCCCGTACGGCGGGTTCGGTGTATTCAATTTCACGCACCAATGAATTGGGCAACTCTACAGAAATTGCACGGCCATCGTAGAGGGTAATTTGCCCGGGCATACCGTCTTCTAAATAATTGATGGCGTCGCCCAAGCTGTCCACATCCATGTCAAAAGAATTGAAGTCGGCATCCACAAACACATAAGTGGGATCGGCGTAGTAGGAGAAGGTGACTTCCTTACGCTCCAAGATCACTTGTTCCAGTTTGTCGTCGGCCTTAAACACCACTTCACTGGCTGCGCCACTGAGCAGGTTTTTAAGCTTCATCTTCATGACCGCAGAGCTGCGGCCGCCTTTGTTGTACTCGGCCTTTTGAATCACCATGGGGTCTTTGCCCACCATGATGACGTTACCGGCGCGAAGTTCTTGTGCTTGTTTCATGTCATACGTCCCTAAGGGGGTGAATTTAACCTAAAATTATAGCAAATTAGCAGCAAACTTGGCAAGGTTGCTGGCCAAATCGCTTTGTTTTAACAGACTTTTAGACCAAGTTTCGGCATGTTCTTGCAGTGACATCCAATCATTTTGCAAGGCACTCCAAGCCGCTCCCATATCCCCTTCCCCATTCCAAGCCATCACCAATTGACGATAACGCGCGCTTAAGCCCGCATTCCATCCCGCGGTGTAGCGATCAAGGAAGGCGTTTAATTTAATCAAATGCGCGTCTTCCGCCTGGGGGTAAATATGCCAAACAAAAGGACGTGCAGCCCATTGCGCGCGTACAAAAGAATCTTCACCGCGCACAAAGTTAACGGTGGCCGCGCGCAACGGCGCATCAAAATCCACTTGGTCACAAAAAGGAACCCATTTCATGTGCAAGCCGCCTACCACCACAAGGTTGGTGTTTGCCGAACGCCCCAGCTGAGCGGCAGCCGCTAACGCCAGAGGTGTGCCCTCAGTAACCTCACAATAAATTGGAATCGAAGAATTCGCCCAAGTATGGATCAGTTCTTGTAGGGGCGCCCCTTCATAACCAAACAATGTCACGCGCAACGAAGTCGGCGTTGAACAGGGGGTCAGACCCCCCCCGGGGGGGGTCTGACCCCCTCGCGCAACAGGCCTCCGGTGCGCTCAGTAAAGCCGGGGAAGAAAAAATATCGCGTGAGGTTCAGTGGTGTTTGTGGGGAAGGAAGCCCATGACAGCCTTCTACCCAATCTTCAGCGCTTAAGTGTTCCAAGTTAATCCACAGTGGCGCACGCCGTTGTGCCGCCATGGCCAACAAGTAAGGCTCAGGAAGCCCGCAGCCAAAGGTTTCTATCACAACAGCGGCGGGTTGTTGCAACAGTTGCCCCTGTTTTAATGGATCATGCGGCGCATAGCCGCATACGCAAAGAGTAACGCCTGCCACCACTTGCTCAGATTTTTGCGGATCGATGCGATGATCTAAGCGCGCTAAGGTGGCGCAATCATCAATGAGTAGGCGTACTTGAATACCCTGTTCGGCAGACAGCTGTCGGGACAGACGCCAGGCCACGCCGGCATCGCCAAAGTTGTCCACCACTCGGCAAAAAATATCCCAGCGCTGCATGGGGTTCACAGAAAATAAAATTAAGGAATTCTTAAGACAACTTAAAGGTTGCAGCCAATGCCGCGCCAGCCTCGGCAATAATGCCGTCTTGCGCGGATTGCACACCCGACACACCAATCGCCCCGATCAGTTCACCGTCCACCATTAAAGGCAGCCCGCCTTCCACAGGCAAGGCCCCCGGGAGGTTTAGCATCACCAAACGACCGCCGGTGACAATCTCTTCAAATTTTTTGGTGGGACGGCGGAACAAGTAAGCCGTGCGCGCTTTCTCTTGCGCCACTTGTACAGAACCCAGTTGCGTGCGGTCCATGCGTTCAAGGTACATGAGATGCCCGCCTTCATCGAGTACGGTAATCACCACGTTCCAGTTGTTTTCCACGGCCTTGGCGCGCGCAGCGGCGGCAATCGCTTTGGCGTCTTCTAATGTAAGGGCAAATTTGTTATACATGGATTTAAATTCCTTACGCCTTCACGGCGTTTCAGGTTTGTTTATCACGAACAATGCGTAGGTGACATCATGCACCATTTTTACCAGTTCGCGGTCATCCAGCTCGTTACTCACGGTTGGATGAGTGCTAAAGGTCATCTGGTAAGCGTTATTAAGATACAGCCTTACCTCAGCGGTTAGGTAAGTCACTTTACCATTATCAGTGGGAAAACCGTGATGCAACCCCCCTCTCCAACCGTAGTTATTGGCGCCGCCCAAGAAACATTCAATAACATAAACCCGGGCCTCAAAATTCCCCGTGAAACCTTAGGCTGTAAACATTGACTGGACCGCGATCCTGATTGTAGGCCGGGTTTTGAATACGCTGCCAATCAGCACTCACATGCACGCCAGGAATAATGCCCAAACGATAGTATGTTTCAAACACTGCTTCTGGTGCGTAGTTGAATTTCACTATGCCAGACAGGGCGTCCCCAATAAACAAATCTAAATTTCCTGCCGCTAAAAACGCTTGGCGATACTGATTGATTTCGTTGCGAATCAACCCCATTCCAACGCCGTCTGAGGGGCGATGCCAAAGCTTGCCGTCAAAGACCAAGCCGGTGCTAAAACTGCTATCGGCTTCAGTAAAGGCCATGGTTTCGTAATGCCCGCCACTCCAGAAAACGCGTGCGAACAGACCGATATCAGGTGTCACTGCTTGCTGCAAGTTTAGCCCCGCCCCGCCGCGTTTGGCATCGGATTTGGGTGCTGTTTCGATACTGACACCGCTTTGGTTGAGAAATTGTGAATAGTCCGCCAGCTTCATGCGTCCCTGATAAGCCAGGAATTTAAGCGCACCGCCATCCCAGCGCCGCTCCAGTTCCCAATTAACACCAAAATGCTGACCAATAGAAGCGTCGATCTCCAATTGGTTGGGTAAGCGCGGCATGGCAAACCAACCGGCGCGCGTGGACCAATTATCCCAATTCAATTCACTGGCTACACCCCACGTATAACCGCGCGCATCGGCGGCAAAATCGTAAGCGCAATGGGACATAAAGCACCAGTTAAGAAACTGATCATCCGACTTATGGGCGTAATCGTTATCGTCAAATATTCCCAACAGATCCATTTTTCCCACACTCACGTTGATGCGTCGGCGGGTTGATTCGCGTGCAAACTGATGAGCGTCAGAACCAATACTTTGCGTCTCGCCCCCCAGATCCCAAGAATGCGTGACAAAACCCAATGCCATATAACTGACATAGCGATTCTCCATAATGCGCTGCATATCGTTATTGATTAGTGCCGCCAAACCACCGGCATTGCTCAGGGGAATACCGCGAATGGTTTCAAGGCGCGTCCAAAATTCGGTGGAAGAGGTTAGCGAATAGCCCAAATTAAGGCCTATTACGCTTGAATAGGAGCGCTCAGCTGAAGAGGTAAAACTATTAACACCATCGACACCCGCCGAGTGAAACGCCGCATGCCGCTGCCCAATCACCGTCACATCGCCATGGATGGCCCAGTTACTGGAGGTGAAATCCGGTGCCGTAATAAATTCATCCGCTTGCGCCATAGCGGCGGTACACCACATGGCCACACAGCCTGCCGCCCATAATCCAGCGCACCAATTCTTTAATCGTTTCATTCGCCCACCGTCAAGGCCGTTAAAATGGCCATCCCTTGCAATAACGCTACACCGAACAGGACCGCAGAAAAATGCGACCTGTCCATGAGGGGCCCAAACATCAGGGGCGACATGGCCAAACCGGTGTCCAGCCCCGAGTACACAAATCCATACACGCGTCCTAGGGCGCTATGCCCCAAGGAATGAGCGGTGGCTTCGCGCACCATCAAATCCCGTGAGGGGCTGGCGATACCCACACCAAACCCCATAATGCTGAGCAATGCAATCACGCTCCAAGCCGGCGGCACAGCAGTGGCCACCAAGGCCGCCATTAACGCTCCCACGGCCAATGCTGCGGCAATAATACGCCCATGGGAACGCGCCTTGCTGGCCAGAAAACCACCCACCACCACACCCGCACTGCTGCCCAACAAATAACCGGTTAGGCAAGCCGTGGCCGCTGCTAAGGAAAGGCCGTAGAGATTGGACAGTAATGGGGCTACGTAATTTTGCAAGGCCCCAAAAGCGGTGGTGGAAAAGAAAAAGAAAGCAAAACTCATCCACACCGCACGCACTTTCATGAAGGCAAATAAGGAGGACGTGTTAGGGGTCTGACCCCGAACGGCATGGCTGGGGATTAATTCATAATGAAGCAGATGACGCTGTGAGATGAGCAGAGCCAGGGTGCATAATGCAATGATACTGGCCACTAAGCCGGCCACATGCCAATTGGCGAGGCTTGCCACGCCCAACATCAACGGGGGGGCAGCGGCCCAACCCAAGTTGCCTGCCAAGCTGTGCATAGAAAATGCATGAGCCAAACGTGGGCGTGACACACGGCGGTTTAAAATGGAGTAATCCACAGGATGGAACACCGCGTTACCAGAGCCGGCTAAAAGTGCGGCCACCATCAATAAGTGATAGCTGCTGGCCAAAAAGACCACCAAACCGGATAGTGCTAAAAAGGTCATCCCCCCATACAGCACGCGCGCAGCACCCAAGCGATCCACCACAAACCCACTCAAGGCTTGCCCCACACCGGAAGCCACAAAGAACACCGTCATCAAGAGCCCTGCTTCGGTATACGAAAGACCAAAGTCGCGAATAAAGAAAGGGAACAAGGATGGCAGCATGAGATGAAAGAAATGCGACGTGCCGTGCGCCCAGGACACCAATGAAATAGTGGGAATATCTTGCTTGGCCGTGAGTTCTGTTGCAACAGTGGTCATGCGCGGCTCTTATTTAAATGGAATTTCAAATATACCCTTAATGGTCCAATGATCGGCATCGCCCATAAACCCTCTGCCAACCCCAAAATTAAACACCCAGGGGGCGCGATCTACATCCATCACCCAATACAGGGTATGACTTTGATTGCCTCTCTCCAGGCCATTAAACAGCCTGCCAAAATCCACGTAATACTCAAGCCCACTGGCGAAGCCTTCTGTCAGCGTGCGCGACAGTTTAAAACTGGGCATAAATTCAGGACCATTCTCCCGATACCCGGCACGTAGGGCATATTCCACAATAGGGTTAGTGATGAACAACCAATTCTCTGTGCGATACCCCACAATGGGTTGCAAAGACAAAATGTTCTGCTCTTCGGCGTATTGCGTCCTAAAGGCCGTTATTTCGCCATTCAGGCCATAAAACAACCCACCTTTAGGCGCGGCGTGAGGAATCCATTTCAAGCGAAAGCTGGGGCCGGCGAATTGCGTATCGCCACCTGCGTTGCGCACCACCGGGAGATAAAGCCCTGCCTCCAAAGCGGGTGTGAGCCCATAACTCACTTCCACGGTACTGCGCTGCCCGTGCATGGAACCCACTTCACCTGGGTAACTGGGCAATTGACCGCTTGGGGTACTGTTGAGGTGCAGCTCTAACCCCCACTCGCCAACCTTATTAATACTGTCGTCATACACCTGAATTTCATCAGGCAACGCACACCGGGCTCCAGAGGCAGCCAATACCATTGCGGCACCGATGATGCCTACACATTGTTTCAGATTCATGAAAATTTTGCCGCCCCAATTCGTTTAGAAAGCGATTATAGCAAGCCCAAGAAAAAACCCCCGAGCATTCCTGCAACGGGGGTTTTGGTACGCCGCTTGAGTGTATTAAGCTGGAATATGCGCCAGGATGTCGTCCACACTCTTTTTCGCATCGCCAAAGAGCATGCGGGTGTTTTCCTTAAAGAACAGGGGGTTGTCCACGCCAGCATAGCCTGTGGCCATGCTGCGCTTAAACACCACCACGGTTTTGGCCTTCCACACTTCCAAAACCGGCATGCCGGCGATGGGGCTGTTGGGGTCGTCCTGTGCGCTGGGGTTTACGATGTCGTTGGCGCCCACCACCAACACCGCATCGGTATTGGGGAAGTCGGCGTTAATTTCATCCATTTCCATCACAATGTCGTAGGGCACTTTGGCTTCAGCGAGCAACACATTCATGTGCCCTGGCAAACGCCCCGCCACCGGGTGAATGGCAAAGCGCACTTTAATGCCCTTGGCGCGCAACCGTTTGGTAATTTCACTAATTACACCCTGCGCTTGCGCCACCGCCATGCCGTAACCGGGCACGATAATCACTTCGCGCGCTTCAGTGAGCAACTCACCGGTATCCGCCGCACTGATGGCGACCACTTCTCCTTCCACAGCAGCGGCGCTGGTGCCGCCGCCGGTACCAAAGCCGCCCAAAATCACGCTGACAAAACTGCGGTTCATGGCGCGACACATAATATAGGAGAGGATGGCACCACTGCTGCCCACCAAGGCACCGGTCACAATCAACAAATCATTGGAGAGCATAAAACCTGTGGCCGCTGCAGCCCAACCAGAATAGCTGTTCAGCATGGACACCACCACCGGCATATCCGCGCCGCCAATGGCCATTACCAAATGAACGCCAATCAAGAAAGCGATGGCGGTCATGATCAGTAGTGCCGTAAGGCCGCTGGTGCCTTCGGCATTCATAAACACATAACCCAAATAAATGGATGCAATGATGCCCGCTAGATTAAGCCAATGGCGTGCCGGTAAAGTAAGCGGTTTACCAGAAATACTGCCGCGCAATTTACCGAAGGCAATAATGGATCCCGTAAAGGTGATGGCGCCAATAAACACCCCTAAGAAAATTTCCACTTCGTGGATGGTTTTATCGGCTCCTTCAAAATGCGCGTGAGGGTCCAGATAACTGGCGTAACCCACGAGCGTTGCCGCCAATCCCACAAAGCTGTGCAA
>Ga0364866_10133_pt1 | contig 53541 bp, 43 predicted proteins | sample ExccelAu500001D3_3_FD_206913 | JGI IMG/M metagenome (GOLD analysis project Ga0364866, IMG submission 206913) | Enriched cells from Trout Bog Lake Hypolimnion, Wisconsin, USA - BchlTB.Aug13.5000.01.D3 | ecosystem: Environmental > Aquatic > Freshwater > Lake > Hypolimnion/Profundal zone | place...
CTTGTGAGATTGGCTTGTAAACGGTGTTTGAAAGATCACCGGTCAAGATTGCTGCAAGACCAGCTGCTGATGCATCTTGTCCTGATACGCAAGTCTTTCCATTGAGGTGGTTCTTCTTGAGAACTGCAACAGCTGCGAGGCCAAGACCTTCGTTAGCTGAAACTACAGCGTCAAGCTTTCCGCCTGCCTTTGTGAGTTGTTGTTCGAAGACTGTTCCAGCAAGGGTGTTATCCCAGTTAGCAACAGACTTGTCATCAACAAGGGTTCCACCGGTGGCCTTGAGGTATGGACCAACAACAGATGCATAACCTTGCTTGAAGAGGGTTGCATTGTTATCTGTTGGAGCACCGTTCAAGTAAACAACGCGTGGGTGAGCAACCTTGTGTGCCTTGAGGCAAGCAACGATTCCTTGTCCTTGTAGTACGCCGACCTTTACGTTATCGAATGAAACGTAGTAGTTAGCTGAACCACCGAGGGTTAGACGATCGTAATCGATTGTTGCAACGCCCTGCTTCTTAGCAGTTGCTTCTACAGCAGCTGCTGATGGTGAATCGAGGTTAACGAGAACGAGAACCTTTACACCCTCTGTGAGCATTGCTTGAGCAATTGTTGCGAACTTTGTCTTGTCGCCAAGAGCGTTCTGAATGTCATAAGTAACACCAGCAGCCTTGAATGCAGCTGCGAGTAGTGGACGGTCATCTGTCTCCCAACGAGGAGATGATGCAGAGTCAGGAAGGATGACTCCAACCTGTGGACCTGCTGCGTGAACAGTTGTTGTTGCAACAAAACCAGTAAGAACTAGTGATGCTGCTGCAACTGCTGCCGCGAAACGACGATTTGTCATCTGTTGGTATACCTTTCAGAGGTTTTGAGTACGTGGCCAAACCTGCTTTGGCCATGGGTAGTACTCGGTAGTAGGAAAGTAGTCGTAAAAGATGAAATTTCCGATAGCAAAGAAGCGACATTTCGGACATTTGTCATAACAGTTTGATAACGCAAAAATCCTATTTTCTTTATTTTTCGGGAAAGAGTTCTGCGATTTAAGGCTCGTTCGCTCCGACCGATACCCTTGCGCCACGCATAACTTGTGCAACCCAGAGCTTGCACAACCCAGATCTTGCGCAACTTAATGAAGGTAGAGATGAATAGCAACGGAGTAACTTCTTCAAGCCCAGTGAGCGATCAACTCGGGGCGGCGATAGTGCGTGCCTTGGAACTTGCGCTCGCCGCGGAGGAGCTGCCGAGTGGGCTCGTGCTACCCAGCGAGGTAACTCTGGAGCGGCCGAAGAATCGCGACCACGGGGACTATGCGACCTCTATTGCCCTCGCCCTAGCAAAGCCCGCCGGACTCAATCCGCGGAAAATTGCAGAGTTGCTGCGCACGTATTTATTAGCAGACATACTTATTAAGGATTCAATCTCGGCTATTGAAATTGCAGGTCCAGGATTTCTCAACATCACCCTGGCAAACTCGAGTCAGGGTTCCATTATCGCCTCGATCCTGAGCGAGGGGGAGAGATATGGGCATGGCTCTGCCTTGGCTGGAAAGAAGATCAATTTAGAGTTTATTAGCGCTAACCCAACGGGCCCATTGCATCTGGGTCACACGCGTTGGGCCGCTGTCGGAGATGCCCTAGGTCGCGTCTTGAGCGCTGCTGGTGCCGAGGTAACGCGTGAGTTTTACATCAATGACCGCGGAAATCAGATGGAATTATTTGGTGCCTCACTTAGAGCTGCTGCGCTAGGGCTACCAGTTCCCGAGGATGGTTATCACGGCGGCTACATCACTGATCTTGCCAATGCGATTAAAGATCGCTCCCCAGAATATTTATCGCTCCCCGAAGCCGAGAGCTTAGATGCATTCCGAGATGCTGGATATGCACTGCAACTACTAGATCAACAGCGCGTACTTGAAAATTTTAGAACGCACTTTGATATCTGGTTCTCGGAGAAATCGCTGTATGAAAATGATTTCTTCAAGCACTGTCTCGAGCGTCTGAGAGAACAGGGGCATGTCTTTGAGGATGGTGGCGCTACCTGGTTGCGAACAACTGACTTCGGAGATGATAAAGATCGCGTGATGATCAAATCTGACGGCGCATTCGCATACTTCGCCTCTGATTCGGCGTATTACATAAGCAAGCGCGAACGTGGTTTTGAAATATGTATTTACATGCTCGGTGCTGATCACCACGGTTACGTCAATCGACTTAAAGCCATCGCTGCCTGTGCTGGAGATGACCCTAATTACAACATCGATGTCCTCATCGGCCAGTTGGTAAAGATCATGGAAAATGGCGAGGAACTCAAACTGAGCAAGCGCGCCGGAACCATCATCACCTTAGAGGAGTTGGTGGAGAAGGTCGGCGTGGATGCCGCGCGCTACACCTTGATTCGCTATCCAGTTGATACACCGATGGTGATGGATGTCGATGTTATACGAAGCCGCACCAATGAGAATCCGGTCTATTACGTGCAATATGCCCATGCTCGAATTTGCGCGGTCCTTCGCAATGCATCCGATCTCGGCATCAGCTATGGCGCTGACCAGATCCATCCAGAGCTCCTGGTCAATGAGCGCGAACGTGAGCTTATTGGCGCGCTCGCTGAATTCCCTCGCGTCGTTGCAGGTGCTGCTGAGTTGCGCGAACCGCATCGCATCGCCAGATATGCAGAGGAGTTGGCCGGTATCTACCATCGCTTCTACGCAGATTGCCGAGTATTGCCAATGGGAGATGAACCCGCAACAGAGTTGCATAGCGCTCGTGCGACACTGTGTAGCGCCACTGCGAGAGTCATCGCCAATTCGTTAGCCTTGCTGGGTGTTACTGCGCCAGAAAAGATGTAGTCATGAGCGCATTTGACCCTGCCGTTTTCTCGCGAAACTCGCGCTTTGACGTTGATCACCTCACGATTGCATCGGTTGCAGCCAGCGCTTTGGTCGCTGAATTCGGGAGTCCCCTTTTTGTCATAGATGAAGAAGATTTTCGATCACGCGCTTCACATTGGAAGAGTGCTTTGGACGAGGCATTCGGAGAGAGTGCAGGGACGGTCTATTACGCGGCTAAATCGTTTATCTCCAAAGAGGTGGCGAGGTGGGTGGACCAAGTTGGGATTGGTCTTGATGTATGCACGGGCGGCGAACTTGCTGTGGCACAAGCAATTGGCTTTCCCGCCGGCAGAGTTGAGCTCCATGGCAATAACAAATCGGAAGATGAAATTCGAGAAGCAATCTCCTATGGAGTCCACACGATAGTTATTGATTCATTCTTTGAAATTGAGCGAGTTGCTCGAATCGCAAGCGAATTAGGCGTCGTTCAACGGGTTTACATTCGGGTCACTCCAGGAGTTGAAGCACATACCCACGAATTTATCTCCACCGCTCATGAAGATGTGAAATTTGGATTCTCACTTGCAAGTGGCGCAGCATGGGATGCGATCAGCGCGATACGGGCCGAGAACTCTTTACGACTTATGGGGCTGCATTCACATATTGGTTCGCAAATATTTGAGAGCGAAGGCTTTGCAGCCGCTGCCGCTAAATTAATTACTTTGCTCGCCCGATATAAAGAAACATATGGCCAAGAACTTTCTGAGTTAGATCTAGGTGGAGGATACGGAATCGCCTATCTTCCGGGTGAAGAGACCCTAGATCCTTCTCGCATTCTTAATGAACTTGCAGATATTGTGAAGCGCGAGTGCGCCTCGGCTCAGATTTCGGTACCGATTATTTCTATCGAACCTGGTCGAGCCATAGTTGGTCCAACAACGACCACCCTCTATACAGTCGGGACCACTAAAGATGTGGAACTCGATGGGGGTCTTTCTCGTCGATATATCGCTGTCGATGGTGGGATGAGTGACAACATTCGCCCCGCCTTATATGGTGCTGAATACATTGCGATCGTAGCGAATCGGCTACCTCTTGGTCCGAACCGCAACAGTCGAGTGGTGGGCAAGCACTGCGAGAGCGGTGACATCATTATTAGAGATATTGAGCTCTCAGCCGATATTCAACCCGGAGATATCTTGGCGGTACCTGCAACTGGGGCTTATGGGTACAGCATGGCTTCCAACTACAACCATGTGCCCCGCCCTGCGGTGGTGGCAGTGAGCCAGGGCAATGCGCGGGTAATCGTGAGGCGCGAGAGCATCAGCGATTTATTGGCGTTGGAGAACTAGTTTTTTTGAGATACTTAGCCCTCATCAGATGGATAAACCCGTTATCCAAATAAATGAAGCGCGCTACTAAGAGCTACTAAGAGGATGTGAACCCATGAGCGACGATCGCGTATTACGCGTCGGCCTGCTCGGCGCTGGAATCGTCGGCGCTGAAGTTGCCCGCCTCATGGTGGCTAACCAAGTTGACCTGGCGGCACGTGCTGGAGTTGGGCTAGTGATCACAAAGATCGCTGTCCGAGACCTCAATACTCCACGGCCGGGGATCGATCCCGCCCTTCTCACCACAGACTCCGAGTCGATCGTCACCGATCCCGAGATTGATCTCGTTATTGAAGTGATGGGCGGTATCGAACCTGCCCGCACCCTGATCTTGACCGCGATGACCAATGGCAAGGCGGTAGTTACTGCGAACAAGGCACTGCTTGCCAAACACGGAGCGGAACTTTTCCACGCCTCAGATTTGGCCGATGTCGATTTCTACTATGAAGCCGCAGTCGCCGGCGCAATCCCTATTCTTCGTCCGCTCGCCGAAAGCTTGGTGGGCGATCACGTCGAGCGCGTGATGGGAATTATCAACGGAACAACCAACTACATTCTTACCAAGATGCATGAGACCGGTGCATCTTTTGAGGGTGCACTTCTTGAGGCTCAATCTTTAGGTTATGCCGAGGCAGATCCGACTGCAGATGTCGATGGATTTGATGCAGCAGCAAAGGCTGCGATCTTGGCTGGACTCGCATTTCACACTCAAGTTACCGATGAAGATGTTTATCGCGAAGGAATTCGTGCGATCACCGCTGATGATGTAAGCGTCGCCAAAGCAATGGGATTTGTCATTAAGTTATTGGCAATCGCAGAAGCAAATGAACTTCACGGAAGTGAAGAGGAGACGATTTCAGTTCGTGTACATCCAACCATGATTCCGGTAACGCATCCGCTCGCAGCAGTTCGGGAAGCGTTTAACGCGGTCTTCGTGAAGTGCGAATCTGCTGGAGAGTTAATGTTCTATGGACGCGGCGCCGGGGGAACTCCGACCGCATCTGCCATCTTGGGTGATCTTGTTGCTGTAGCGCGAAATCGTAACGAGGGAAGCCTTGGACCAACCGAGACTGATTATGCAGATCTCGATATCGCTCCAATCGGTGTGAGCCGCACTCGTTATTTGATCCGCATGGATGTAGCGGACGTTCCAGGTGTATTGGCATCTGTGGCTAGCACCGTTGCAAAGAACGATGTCTCTATTTTGACTGTTCGCCAAGAGGGTCGCGGTGCCGATGCTGAACTTGTTGTCTTGACTCACATTGCAACCGAGCAGGCACTGGCAAATACAGTGAAAGATCTGCGCCAACTTGATTCTGTGCAACGAGTAGTAAGTGTTATTCGCGTCGAAGGGTTGGTCTGATGGGACTTTTTAGCAAGCAAGAGGTAGGTGCTCATCAATGGCGTGGCGTCATCGATGAATACCGTGATCGTCTTCCTGTCTCATCAAAGACCCCGGTAGTTACCCTTCGAGAGGGAGGCACACCTCTGGTTGCAGCAGCCGTCCTCTCTGAGATGTTAGGGAATGAGATTTGGCTCAAAGTAGAAGGCGCTAATCCGACCGGTTCCTTTAAAGATCGCGGAATGACTATGGCCATCTCCAAGGCCGCAGAGGATGGAGCTAAGGCAGTTATTTGTGCCTCAACCGGCAACACTTCAGCGAGTGCGGCGGCTTACGCGACAAAGGCGGGAATGACTCCTGTCGTTTTAGTTCCACAGGGCAAGATTGCAATGGGAAAGTTGGCCCAAGCAATTGCTCACGGCGCCACCTTGCTTCAAGTCGATGGAAATTTTGATGACTGTTTAACGCTGGCTCGCGACTTAGCGGCAAACTATCCAGTCGCTCTCGTTAACTCGGTCAATCCATATCGGATCGAAGGTCAGAAGACCGCATCTTTTGAGATCGTAGATATGTTGCGCGATGCCCCAGATTTCCATGTGCTTCCTGTAGGCAATGCCGGAAACATCACTGCGTATTGGAAGGGCTACACCGAATATTTCCGCGACGGTGTCTCGACCAAGCTTCCACGTATGTGGGGTTTTCAAGCCGCTGGTGCTGCTCCTATTGTGCTTGGTGAAGTTGTAACGAATCCCGAAACCATTGCAACAGCGATTCGTATTGGTAACCCCGCCTCATGGGAGCAAGCAATTGAAGCGCGGGATAGTTCTGGTGGTCTGATTGATTCAGTCACTGATGAAGAGATTTTGAGTGCGTACCGACTCGTTGCCGCAAAAGAAGGTGTCTTTGTTGAGCCATCAAGCGCCGCGGGAATCGCTGGTTTGTTTAAGAAGCAGGCGCAAGGATTGCTTCCTAAGGGCAAGAAGATCGTTGTAACAGTTACTGGTAATGGTCTCAAAGATGTGCAATGGGTATTGGATGGAGCGGCTGCGCCAATCGTGATTCCAGTTGATCTCAAGCAGGCGGCGGCAGCAATGGGGTTGCAGTAATGGTCGCCAATCGGCTGACCTTTAAGGCGCAAATGGCGCAGGTAAGTGTGCCTGCCACAAGTGCCAATCTTGGCCCGGGCTTTGATGCATTTGGTTTAGCTCTTGAGTTACGCGATCGCTATGCGGCGCAGGTTCTTGATGAAGCGATTTTTGATGTGGATGTTTCTGGCGAAGGTGCCGATGAAGTTAAGAGAGATAAGAACCATCTCGTCATCAAATCTATGTTGCGTGGATTTGAATTTATGGGGCAGAAGCCACGGGGATTAGCACTGCGTGCATTAAACGTGACACCTCACGGAAAAGGGTTAGGTTCTTCAGCCTCGGCGATCGTTGGGGGATTAGCACTTGCGCGCGAATTAGTTCTTGGCGGCGAGCAATTGATGTCTCTTGAAGAGATGCTCCTGCTTGCAACTGAACTTGAAGGTCACCCCGACAATGTTGCCGCTGCAATACACGGTGGCGCGACAGTTGCCTGGATGGAAGATATTTATGGAGTAAAGACTGGGCGAGCAGTCAGCGTTCCCGTGCATCACGACATTAAAGCGATTCTCTTTATCCCAGAGCACAGCCTTTCCACTACCAAGGCTCGCAAACTTTTGCCCGAGACAATTCCGCATCGTGATGCGGTTATCAACTCAGCACATGCAGCTCTGCTTCCCATTGCTCTCTCTACCCGCCCTGATCTACTCCTTACGGCTACCGAGGACTTCTTGCATCAGAGTTATCGGCGCGAGGCATTTCCACACTCGATGGAGCTGGTCGACGCTCTCCGCGCTGCCGGCCACGCCGCGACAATTTCGGGTGCGGGTCCCTCAGTCTTGGTCCTTCATACTGGTGGCGAAGGCGAAAGCGCAGCTATTAAGGAGAAATCCGGTGCCAGGTTTGTGGCCACTGAACTGGCCATTTCACGCTCAGGAGTCCAGTAAATACCCCTAAAAGCGCCTCAGATCCTCATCTTGTGCCATTTCAAGTTTGGTAACGCGCTTGGCTGTGATACTTTTGGGCTATCGAAAAAGGCCGCGCAAGTTCGGCGGACATTATCCGATAAGCGAAAATAAATAATTCGCAAAAAATCTTATCTCTGAACTTCCTCGATTTGCTTGAGGTTGATCAACAAGGACTCCACACGGGAGTGCTGCGTAAAGATAAGTAAAACAACAGAAAACGGAACTCAATAACACTAATGAGCGAAACAACAACAAAAGACCGCCCAGCAAAAGCTGCCGGCGAACTTTCCGCAATGCTTCTGCCAGAACTCAAGAAAGTTGCTGGGCAACTAGGCATTGAAGGCGCCACCAAGATGAGCAAGGCCGATCTGATCCAATCGATCGCAGACCTGCAGGCAGCCAATCGAGAAGCGGCTAAGGCCGAACGCGAAGCCCGTCGCCTAGAGCGACAAGAGGCACGCAACAAGAAGAACAAGACCCCAAAGAATTCAGCGCCCAAGAACTCCGATGAAGGCGATGAGAGCGATGACTCAGATGAGTCCGATGCACCTGAGCAAGAATCAGGCGCGGGAAGTGAGAGCTCTGAATCGCAACGTCGCGACTTCAATGAGCGCAGCGGTAATAACAACGACCGTGGAAACCGCAACGATCGTAACGAACGCAATGATCGTGGCAATCGTCGTGATCGCAACGACCGGAATAGATTCCGCGATCGCAACGATCGTCAAGAACGTGAAATTCAACTTTCAGAAGACGATGTATTGGTACCTGTCGGAGGGCTGCTAGACATCCTCGACTCTTACGCATTTATTCGCACACAGGGATATCTCGCTGGACCGAATGATGTCTACGTATCCTTGCAACAGATCCGTCGCTACGGATTGCGCAAGGGCGATGTCATTACCGGCCAAGTCCGCCAACCACGAGAGGGTGAGCGCAAAGAGAAGTTCAATGCCCTTGTCCGACTAGACACAGTCAACGGGCTAGAGCCAGAGGCGGCGCGCGATCGCGTTGATTTCGCCAAGCTCGTTCCTCTCTACCCACAAGAGCGCTTGCGCCTTGAGACCGAGCCCAACATCTTGACCACCCGCGTAATTGATCTGGTTGCACCTATCGGTAAGGGCCAACGTGGTTTGATCGTCTCACCACCTAAGGCTGGTAAGACCATGGTCTTACAGGCAATTGCTAATGCAATTAATACAAACAATCCTGAGGTTCACCTCATGGTCGTTCTCGTCGATGAGCGTCCAGAAGAAGTGACGGATATGCAGCGCAGCGTTAAGGGTGAAGTTATTGCTTCCACCTTTGATCGCCCTGCTGACGATCACACCAGTGTCGCTGAACTCGCTATCGAGCGGGCCAAGCGCCTCGTGGAAATGGGTCACGACGTAGTAGTACTTCTCGACTCGATCACCCGATTGGGTCGCGCATACAACATCGCAGCACCTGCCTCAGGTCGAATCCTTTCCGGCGGTGTCGATTCTGCAGCGCTTTATCCTCCAAAGAAATTCTTCGGTGCAGCCCGCAATATTGAGAACGGCGGATCACTCACAATTCTGGCGACCGCTCTCGTTGAGACAGGTTCCAAGATGGATGAAGTTATCTTCGAAGAGTTCAAGGGCACCGGAAATATGGAGCTCAAACTCGATCGTCGCTTTGCAGATAAGCGCATCTTCCCAGCGGTAGATGTCGATGCATCCGGAACTCGTAAAGAAGAGATCTTGATGGGCAAGGAAGAGTTGAACATCGTCTGGCGCTTGCGTCGCGTGCTTCACGCGCTCGAATCGCAACAGGCTCTTGAGCTTCTTCTCGACAAGATGAAGGGCACCAAGTCCAACGTGGAGTTCTTGATTCAAATTCAGAAGACCACAATTAGCGACAACGAAAGTTCTGGATCTTCCTCCGTCAACGGAAACTAGAACGTATAAAAATCCCGAAGCCTCTCGCTAGGTGAACTTCTCGTAATAACCTTTACGAATTGTTCCGGCAGTTAATCGTTGCTTTTATTGATTTCATTGGTCGCTTGAGGTCAAACCAGGCACCTCTAGTAAACGTGATTGCCACCTTTAAATTCATTGAGTTCTGTCAGAGTGAATGAGTAGCCTTCTTGCATGGCAGAGATCAGTTACCCTCAAAGTATCGGCACTGAACGTGAATTGCTTGATGCGCATCTGGAATTCGCCCGCGAGATGGTTATTCAATCCATTGAGGGGATAAGTAAGGAAGATGGCGTTAAGCGACTTGGTCCTAGCGCCACCTCGCTTCTGGGAGTTCTGCGCCATTTGACCGAAGTCCAATATTGGTGGTTTCAAGATCGCTTCGCTGGAATCCCATACACCGATTCACGATCGAGTGAAGAGGATCGTGATGGGGAGTTCAAGATTCGCGAAGAGGACACCGTTGAATCGCTCATCGCTGGTTTTAATGAAGCGTGCGAGAACTCGCGTCGTATTGTTAAAGATCGATCTCTCGATGATCTAGCGGCGCACGCTAGGCCACGTGATAACAAGCAACCGAGCTTGCGTTGGGTCTATTTACATATGATCGACGAACTTGCCAGGCACAGTGGCCATCTGCAGATTTATCGCGAAATTCTTGATGCTGCCAACGAGGCCAACTCTGCCAATTAGCGGGTTATTTAGCGGGCTTAGAGCCGATCGTTAAAGGCCGCAGAGTCTCTGCGAAGAAATCATTACCTTTGTCATCGACAACGATAAAGGCAGGGAAGTTTTCGACCTCGATCTTCCAAACCGCCTCCATTCCCAATTCTGCGTAATCAAGAACTTCAACCTTGCGGATGCAATCAAGCGCTAAACGCGCAGCGGGTCCACCTATCGAACCAAGATAGAAACCACCGTGCTTCTTGCAGGCGTCGGTAACTTGCTTGGAACGATTGCCCTTAGCGAGCATGATCATCGACCCACCGGCAGATTGGAACTGTTCAACATAAGAGTCCATGCGACCCGCAGTAGTCGGTCCGAACGAACCGGAGGCATATCCCTCTGGTGTCTTCGCAGGTCCTGCGTAATAGACCGCATGATCCTTAAAGTATTGGGGTAGTGGCTGACCTGAATCCAACAACTCCTTGAGCTTGGCGTGGGCAATATCGCGCGCCACGATCAACGTTCCATTCAATGAGAGTCGAGTCTTTATCGGATACTGCGAAAGCGTATTAAGTACATCGCTCATTGGCTGGTTGAGATCCACTGCGACCGCATCCCCACCTAAATGTTCATCTGTTGTCTCAGGTAAGAAATGAGCCGGCTCGCGCTCTAATTTTTCTAGGAAGACGCCATCTTTGGTGATCTTGCCCTTGGCTTGGCGATCTGCAGAACATGAGACGGCAATCGCAATCGGTAGCGATGCACCGTGACGAGGCAAACGCACTACTCGAACATCGTGGCAGAAATATTTGCCACCAAATTGCGCACCGATACCAAGGGTGCGAGTGAGTTCTAGAACTTTCTCCTCTAATTCAATATCTCTAAATGCGTGCCCGGTCTTGGCATCGCCGGCCAATGGAAGTGAGTCAAGGTATTTGGTGCTGGCGAGCTTTGCTGTCTTAACCGTGTGCTCAGCGCTGGTTCCACCAATGACAATTGCCAGGTGATATGGAGGACATGCTGCTGTTCCGATGGAGCGCAACTTCTCATCAAGCCAATTCATAAATGACTTTGGATTAAGTACTGCCTTGGTCTCTTGATACAAGAACGACTTATTTGCGCTCCCGCCACCTTTGGCGATGAACAAGAAGTTGTACTCGTTTGGATGATCAGAATCAGAATAAATTTCCACTTGAGCAGGCAGGTTGTTACCCGTGTTCTTCTCTTCCCACGTTGTAACCGGTGCCATCTGCGAGTAGCGAAGATTAAGTTTTGTGTAAGCATCATAAACACCACGAGAGATTGAGATCTCATCTTTTTCGGTGGTGAGAGTGTGTTGACCTTTTTTCCCCATCACGATCGCAGTACCTGTGTCCTGACACATCGGCAGTACACCGCCCGCTGCAATGTTGGCATTCTTCAATAAATCTAGGGCGACGAAGCGATCATTTGCGGAAGCCTCAGCATCGTCGAGAATGTTCTTGAGTTGTTGCAAGTGTGCACTGCGAAGATAGTGCGAAATATCGTGGATAGCCTCAGAGGTGAGGGTTGTGATGGCTTCGGGGGAGACCTGCAAAAATTCCATGCCTTGCGCCGTGAAGGTAGAGACACCCTCGGTTGTGACTAAGCGATATTCGGTCTCATCGGGGCCGATTGGCAATAAATCCTCGTAATTAAACTCAGGCATACCTGTAATCATACTTTTAGATACGATTCGGGCATGACGAAGAAGGTCTTGTTAGCTGCGCCACGCGGGTACTGCGCAGGCGTAGATCGAGCGGTAATCACCGTTGAAAAGGCGCTTGATCTCTATGGTGCGCCGGTCTATGTGCGCAAAGAGATCGTTCATAACAAGCATGTGGTCTCAACCCTTGAGGCACGCGGGGCGATCTTCGTCTCCGAGACAGATCAGGTTCCTGAAGGCGCGCTCGTAATTTTCTCCGCGCACGGCGTCTCTCCTGCGGTTCACCAAGCCGCCGCGGCTCGTAACCTCAAGACGATCGATGCAACCTGTCCACTTGTCACAAAGGTGCATCACGAGGTTAAGCGCTTTGCCAGCGAGGATTACGACATTCTCTTGATCGGTCACCATGGCCATGAGGAAGTTGAAGGAACATCGGGCGAGGCACCAGACAATGTTTATGTAATCGACACGATTGACGATGTAGAGGGTATCCACCTGCGTGAAGGTAAGAAGTTAATTTGGTTGTCGCAGACAACTTTGAGCGTCGATGAAACCATCAGCACAGTTCACCAACTAAAAGAGCGCTTCCCACAACTGCAAGATCCGCCAAGTGATGACATCTGCTACGCGACCCAGAATCGGCAGGTTGCGATTAAAGAGATTGCACCACGATCTGATCTTGTCTTAGTAGTTGGTTCTGTTAATTCTTCCAACTCAGTTCGACTCGTCGAAGTCTCCAGAGAGTATGGCGCTAAGGCTGCCTACTTAATTGACTACGCAGCCGAGGCTAAAGAGGAGTGGCTAGAGGGTGTGGAGACTGTAGGAGTGAGTAGCGGTGCCTCAGTGCCAGAGATTCTGGTAAAAGATTTATTATCCTGGCTCGCTGACCGCGGTTATGGTGAGGTAGAGACCGTCACAGCAACAGAAGAGCATTTACTTTTTGCGATCCCACCAGAGTTACGTAAAGATCTCAAGGCGGCTGGAAAGTAAAACTCTTTTAACTGAGTTCTTCCTCAGATTCTTTGGAGTCAGATTCTTGCGACACTTCTTTAGGCTTGCGATTGCTCCAGAGGTGATAGCCCCACCCAACTACCGTTCCAACAACGAGGTAGGGAGCCGCGCCACCAAGAGTGGTAACTAAATCCAATCCGAATTTTGCAACGTGCACTCCTGCACCGCCAATTGTGGCGATCAGAACGATGGTGCAGAAGAAGAAGACAATTGGTGGATTAACAACGGCGGTAAAACTTGTACCGGTGCGGCCAAGGTAGAAGCCGCCTGCGATGGCAACGATGATGGCTAGTCCCGTAATAATCCCAACTTTGCCCACAGAATATTCAATGGTCTCGAAGAGAAGAATGATCAAGAACTGCAAGATAACGACTCCGGGGTTGGTGAGCCCTGCTCCCTTAATGGGTTTTGGAAGTGTGCGCAGATCGTTACTCATATCACTCATTATCCTCTAGTTCCAGAGCCAACTCCACCTCGTCGACCTCGATGTAATCATCTTCGCTCGGCGCTAATTTTGCGTTGAGTTGACGGACATTTGAGTCGAGCTCAGGGATTGCTTTGAGCGGTTTACCAGGCACATCTAAGGTGCGCATCTTCTTTGCGGCTGACAAGACGGTTCGCTCCGCGGTAGGAATGAGAGCGTTGTAGGCGGTGAGGGTGCTCTTGAGGCGATCACCAACGGTGATGATTTTTTCGTGGAGCGAGGAGACATCCTTGAGAAACTTTGCGGCAAGCTCCTGAATCTCTGCGGCGTTGGTAGCAACGCGATTGCGACTGAAGAGATAACCGACGGTACGTAAGAGCGCCATCATCGAGGTCGGAGTTGCGATGGTGACATTGAGAGCAAATGCCTTATCCAAAATCTTGGGATCTGATCGCAGCGCTTCGTTAAAGATTGAGTCGACTGGCGCATAGAGAATCACGAAGTCAGGTGATGCTCCGCGCTCTGCATACTTTCGCTTTGAAAGTGCCTCGATATGTTTAAGAAGATCTTTGGTGTGGGCAGCCAGAGATTCTTTGCGTTGCTCTAGGTCTTCAGTTTCAAATGCTTCGTAGAAACGTTCGAATGGGAACTTGGAATCGATATAGAGAACTGATCCGCCCGGCATATTGATTGTGATATCTGGAATCGCACCTGATGATTCGCTCCGCTCTGCAGCGCGTTGGCGAGTGAAGTGTTCCCCCTCTATAAGTCCTGCGCCTTCGAGAAGTTGTTCGAGCGCTGCTTCACCAAATTTTCCGCGGGTCTGTGAGCTAGCGAGCGCACCCGCAATGGCCCGAGTTTGATTGACCAAGTTTTCATTGTGAGATGCCATCTGCGTGATCTGTGTCTTGATCTCGGCCTCAGCTCCTACGCGGCGACGATCAGCATCTTGAGAAATCCGGCTCAGGTCTTCGACGCGAGTCTTCATCGCTTCGAGTTCGGCGTTGAGTTTTATGGTGGCATCGGATTTGCTTCGTTCGGCCTCGATCTGAGCCTTGTACTCAGCCACCAGTGAGCGGGAGGCGGCGAGTTCAGCAGCCAGGGCTGCCTGCTCAGCGGCCCGTTCAGCAGAGGTATCTACCGGGCGGTTTTTAGCCCGTGCCAGGAGGGTTCCCAGCCCAATTCCGATGAAAAGCCCGACCACCAGGGCCACAATTACCGTTGCGCTATTGCTCATAGCCGTATCGTGGCAGGAAGGACCGACAAACCCCCGTAGGCTAGCCTCCTCGTGAGCCTATCTATCGGAATTGTCGGACTGCCCAATGTGGGAAAGTCGACCCTTTTTAATGCCCTGACCAAGAACAATGTCTTGGCGGCTAACTACCCCTTCGCCACCATCGAGCCCAATGTCGGAGTCGTAGGAGTTCCCGATCCTCGTCTGGCCAAGCTGGCCCAGATCTTCGGCTCAGAGAAGATCCTGCCTGCCGCCGTCTCATTTGTTGATATCGCCGGAATCGTGAAAGGCGCCTCAGAAGGCGCTGGCCTCGGCAACAAGTTCCTCGCCAATATCCGCGAGACCGATGCCATCTGCCAAGTCATCCGAGTCTTTAAAGATGAGAACGTCACTCGCGAAGGTGAGCGCACCGCAGATTTCTTAGATCCAGCTTCTGATATCGAAGTCATCAATACCGAACTGGCGCTCGCGGATTTACAGACGATTGAGAAGGCGCTGCCACGTTTGGAAAAAGAGGCGCGCATTCATAAGGAGAAGGCCGCAACTATCGAAGCGGTTAAAGAAGCGCAAGCGATTTTAAATGAAGGTAAGTTGCTCTTCGGTTCGAAGGTAGACCTTGCTGCAATCGCCGAACTTCAATTGATGACGACCAAACCATTTCTCTATGTATTCAATGTTGATGCCGCCGAGTTGGGTGATCAAGAGCTGCGCAAAAATCTGCAAGCACTTGTTGCACCTGCAAGTGCGATCTTCCTCGATGCTAAGACCGAGGCAGAGCTCGCAGAACTTGATGAGGAAGATTTACTCGAATTTTTACAAGAGATCGGAATGGAAGAGCCGGGCCTAGCAACACTTGCAGGCGTTGGTTTTGAAACTCTTGGTCTGCAGACATATCTCACCGCCGGTCCTAAAGAGACACGCGCGTGGACAATTCATAAAGGCGATACAGCACCAATTGCGGCCGGTGTGATTCACACCGATTTCCAAAAAGGTTTCATCAAAGCCGAAATAGTGGCATTTGATGATTTGATAGAAGCAGGTTCAATGACAGAGGCCCGTGCTCGCGGCAAAGTCCGCATGGAAGGCAAAGAGTACGTAATGGCTGACGGCGATGTAGTGGAATTTAGGTTTAACGTATGACAACCAAACTAAAGTACGAGAAGAGTCCGTTCATCACTGGTGAACTCAAGAAGCGCGAAGATCTGCGTAACGTCGCAATCATCGCCCACGTTGACCATGGCAAGACCACTCTGGTCGATGCGATGCTGACCCAATCTGGCGCATTCTCTGAGCACCAAAAAGAGGGCGAGAACCGCGATCGCGTTATGGATTCCATGGATCTAGAGCGTGAAAAGGGAATCACCATTCTTGCGAAGAACACCTCGATTCGTCGCGGTGCACAGACCATCAACATTATTGATACCCCGGGCCACGCCGACTTCGGTGGCGAAGTTGAGCGCGGACTTGAAATGGTCGATGGCGTTATCTTGCTCGTCGATGCATCTGAAGGTCCTCTGCCTCAGACACGTTTCGTATTGCGTAAAGCGCTTGAGAAGAACCTTCCGGTAATCCTCTTGATTAATAAGGTGGATCGCCCCGATTCACGTATCGCCGAGGTTGTCGATGAGGCATACGGTCTCTTCTTAGACCTTGATGCGAATGAAGAGCAGATTGAATTTCCGATTGTTTATGCATCGGCAAAGGCTGGTCGTTCATCGCTCAATCGCCCAGAAAATGGCGCGATGCCAGATCAACCAAACTTGGATTCGCTCTTTGAAGTTATCTTCAAGACGATTCCAGCTCCGGTCTATCACGAGGATGCACCGTTACAGGCCCACGTAACAAACCTTGACTCCTCTCCATACCTTGGTCGCCTTGCGCTCTGTCGTATTCGCGAAGGTGTTATTAAAAAGGGCGAGAACGTCATGTGGCTCAAGACCGATGGAACGAGCGAGAGAGTAAAAATCTCTGAGCTCTTGATTACCGATGGTTTGGAGCGCGTACCTGCACTTGAGGCTGGTCCTGGAGATATCGTCGCTATCGCCGGTATTCCAACAATTACATTGGGTGAGACTCTGGCAGATCTTGAGAAGCCACATGCGCTTCCTTTGATTATTGTTGATGAGCCATCTATTTCTATGACGATCGGTATCAATACATCTCCGCTCGCCGGACAAGAAGGAAAACTTCTTACCGCGCGTCAGGTGAAGAACCGTCTTGATGCAGAGCTGATTGGTAACGTCTCACTTCGCGTACTCAACACAGATCGTCCAGATACCTGGGAAGTTCAAGGTCGCGGTGAACTTCAACTCGCAGTTCTCGTAGAAATTATGCGCCGTGAAGGTTTCGAACTTACAGTTGGAAAACCACAGGTAGTTGTAAAGACCGTCAACGGTAAATTGCAAGAGCCAATGGAGCGTCTGACTGTTGATATCCCAGAGGAGTTCCTCGGAGTTGTTACTCAACTCATGGCACTTCGCAAAGGTCGCATGGAGCAGATGGTTAACCATGGAACTGGCTGGATCCGTATGGATTACCGCGTTCCTTCTCGTGGACTGATCGGATTTAGAACTGAGTTCCTGACGGAGACCCGTGGAACCGGACTTATCCACCATGTCTTTGATGGATATGAAAATTGGCACGGAGAGATCCGTACTCGCCTAAGCGGATCGCTGGTAGCCGATCGCCGTGGAGTCGTTACCGCTTATGCGGTTGATGGAATCCAAGAACGCGGAATCATCTTCCTTGAAGTTGGAACCGAGGTCTACGAAGGCATGATCGTCGGTGAGAATTCACGTACCGAAGATATGGATGTCAACATTGTTCGCGAGAAGAAGCTCACCAACATGCGCTCCTCTGGTGCTGATGATGCCAACCGCATTGTTCCTCCTCGCCTGCTTAACCTCGAACAAGCGTTGGAGTTCTGTCGCGAAGATGAGTGCATCGAGGTAACTCCGAAGCACGTTCGTATCCGCAAGACGATCCTCGATCAAAATGAGAGAGCTCGTAACGTGGGACGTAGCAAGAAGGTTAACCAGAACGCCGAATAGGCAGACTCGGCTGGGTATCTAGCCGTAAATTCATGGTGATGTCACCCCAAAAGGGTTAGATAGCGTCATGACCAAGGTTTCGAAGAAGTTGAGGTTGGTTCGGCGGATCACGCCGGAGCCAACCTTTACTTTTTCCGCAGCCCAAAGTCAGGTTATTGCTCACCGCGACACTCCGTTGGTCGTTTATGGGGGACCAGGCACAGGAAAGACCGCCACTCTTATCCAATCAGTTATTGCTCGAGTTCAGAGCGGAGTCGACCCCAATTCGATCTTGATCCTGACCTATGGTCGGGAGCGGGCCTCAGAGCTACGCGATGCGATCGCCTTACGCGCTGGCTCGACCTCATTTGAACCCTTAGCTCGCACCTTTCACGCTCTGGCATTTTCAATTCTCAATGAGAAGCTAGCGGCAGAAAATACCCGTTACGTTCTAGTCTCCGGCGCGGAGCAAGATGCTGCCATCGCGCAGATGTTGCAGAGCGAACATGTACAGATTCCGTGGCATCCAGAGTTGTCACAGGCGATAGGCACTCGGGGATTTGTCCGCGAGATTCGCGATCTGATTTTGCGCGCTACTGAGTTGGGGTTGACTGCCGCAGATCTTCGGGCGTGGGGCAGCAAACTCAATGAAAAGTATTGGGATGGAGCCGCTCATTTCTGGGCTTCGTACTTTGGGGCAAACGAATTACAGAGCGCGACGGTGGGGGAGCGACTAGTCCGAATCGATCCCAGTGCGATCATCGTGGAGGCGATTGCTCTTCTCGAGAGCGATCCGACGCGGCTGCAGTTTTTCCGCAAACGTTTTCAGACAATGATTGTCGATGAATTTCAGGAGAGCGATCACGCCCAAAGAAAATTATTGCAACTACTCGCACCCAAAGATTTAGTGATCTACGCGGATCCAGATTCTGCGATTGGTCGATTTAGGGGAGCAGATCCAGATGGCCTCATCGCTGCCGTAGAAACTTTTGCCGATCAATCAGTCGTGCTCAGAGAAAACTTCAGATCCCATCCCGCAATTTTTGATTTAACTTCTATGGTGGCACATTCTTTCCGCCAGAACTCACCCACACGATCACGCGCCGATGCCCAGGTGGGTAACCTCTTAACACCAGATCCACAAATTATTAACATTGCAAAATTGCGCTCCCGCAGTGAATCAGCGCAGTACATTGCGAATGAGCTACGTGCTGCGCATCTACAACAGGGCCTGCCATGGTCCAAGATGGCAGTGATTCTGCGTAGCCCTGGCGCCGATGTCAGCGCATTGCAACGTGCCTTTGCGCAATCGGGGATTCCAACCGCTGTCGACGCCAGCTCGATCGCCTTGGCAGATAATCCCGCTATAAGACCTATTCTTCTTATTGCAGAAATTTCACTTCGCACAGATCCTTTGAGCACTTCTGATTGGCCAGCGCTTGAAGAATTACTTCTCTCTGAATTCGGTGGGTCTGATTCTCTAGAACTGCGACAGATTCGTCTTGCCTTTGCAAAAGTGCGGACCGAACTTCGTTCCACCACCGAGATGATGATCGACGCGCTTACCGAACCGACTGCGCCCCTTCCTTGGGAACAGATCGCCCCGCTTAAGCGCATCAATGATCTAATCAAAGTAGGTCGCCAAGCATTAACACGCTCATCTGATATTGCTGACTTACTCTGGGCCATCTGGCAGTCAGCGGTTAATTACGAGGGAAGCAAACTTTCTTATGTTTGGCGCGAAAGAGCCCTCTATGGCGGATTTCGAGGGGCGCAGGCGGATCGCGATCTCGATGCCATGATGCAACTCTTCGAATCCGCACAGCGCTTTAGCGAACGTAACATCGGCGCCGATCCTTCGCTTTTTATTACCCAACTTATGAACGAGCGGATCCAGAGCGATGTGATTACCTCTACCGCCCAACGCGAAGAGGTAGTAACCATTACCACCGCGCACTCCGCCAAGGGGTTGGAGTGGGAATTTGTCGTTGTAACGGGGCTTCAAGATGGGATCTGGCCAAATCTCAAAGCGCGCGGATCACTTCTTGGAAGCGAGCGGCTAGTGGAGGCCTTTCGAAGCGGGCTTACCAATCGCTCCGAGATCTCTGCCTCAGCGGCGGCTGGCTTGGCAGAAGATGAGCGACGCTTACTTTACGTCGCGCTCTCCCGCGCTAAGAAGAAATTGCTTATTACCGCCTTTGCGGAAGAGGACTCAGAACCTTCGCGATATTTCGAAGAGCTCTTCGAGGCGATTCGTGGAGGAAGTAGCGATAAATATTTCACCCCACTTAATCGCCAGATCACAACCCAGGCGCTGGTGGCTTCACTTCGCCGCGAACTATTAGCCCCTAAGGATGAAGAGAGTGCACGTTATAACGCACAGATCCTGCGCACATTAAGTCAATCTGGAGTAATGAGCGCCGATCCTTCAACCTGGATGGGAAATCTGCCTCTTAGCAGCGATGAGCCGGTGGCAGCACCAGATGAGCAAGTACACATCTCGCCAAGTTCACTCTCATCTTTTAGTGATTGCGGACTCAAATGGTTTCTGGAGCGCTCTGGCGCCAAGGATGCAGATTCGGAGGCACAGTTACTAGGAGTTTCGATTCACTTCCTTGCTGCACAGGTATTTGCGAATCCAGATCTGACCTTTGAAGAAGTCAAAGTTCAACTCACTGAAGCCTGGCCTGTGGTCAATCAAAATATTGGTTGGTTTAAAGAAGAGCAACTTAAAGAGGCGCTTCGTATGCTGGAGCGATTCTTCGAGTGGGATAGTTCAAATCGCAAGCGACGCGAACTTGTGGCTGTCGAAAAAGATTTTGAAGTTGCCTTTGGAAGAGCGGTGCTTCGCGGATCTGTAGATCGTCTGGAGCGCGACATTGAAAGTGGCGAGTACTTCATTGTTGATCTCAAGACCGGTACACCCGTCACCTCTAAAAGTGAGATTGAAGAGAACAAACAACTCTCTGCCTATCAGTTAGGTCTGCTCGCAGGTGGATTTACCGATCTTCCCGACGATGCATCCGTGTCTGGCGCCGGCATGCTCTATCTCAAGAAGAAGACCATTGAGATTGCCACCATTAATCAATCGCCGATCGATCCGGTTGCGGTTGAGGCGGAGTTGCGTCAAACCGCGGAAGAGATGACTGCGGCTACCTTTAAGGCAGTAATCAACGATCGCTGCTCTGCCTGCCAAGTGAGAGCTCTCTGCCCGCTTCAATCTGAAGGCAGGAGCGTGATCGAGCCATGAGCGCCACAATTATTGCCGGAGTGATTCATCTTGATAATGAGCGTACTGCTCTACAAATCGCTGAGGCGCTAGTTGCTCCCGATGGCTCCATCAAGCGTCCGACTGAGGAACAGCGGCGAATCATTGAATCCAGGCACTTTGGGCCCTCAGTTATTGTTGCTGGCGCCGGCTCTGGCAAGACCGAGACTATGACTCAACGGGTGCTCTGGTTGGTGGTCAATGGGGTTGTCACCCCGCAAGAGATCTTGGGACTTACCTTTACCCGCAAAGCAGCCGGGGAGTTGAGTCGCCGTGTTCGCGAGAGGCTCTCACAACTGCGCCGCGCCCGGCCCGATTGGTTTAAACAAACCGGAGATCTCCCGCTCGATATTTCAGTAGATGTTGCCACCTACCACTCCTACGCGGGTCGAACGTTGAGCGAACATGGCATTCGCATGGGCATCGATACAGATGGCGAACCGCTCGGAGAAGCAGCTGCATGGCAATTGACCGACACCATCGTCAATAGTTTTGATGAGGTTGAGTACAGCATTTCGCGACACAAACCTGACTTCATTGTCGACGCTGTCATGTCACTCTCTGGTGAGATCGGTGAACACAAGGCGAGCATCGCTGATGTTCGTGAGTACACCGAGAAATTCCGCGCTCGATTGGAAGCAGTTCCTAAGCCAGGTAACGAGATGGTTCGTACCGCTCTGGAAATTGTTAATGAACGGTTATCAATCCTGCCCATGGTGGAGCGAGTAGATCAGACTAGGTTCGAAAACGGTCAACTCACCTTTAATGACCAGATGTCATACGCAGCAAAACTCGCAGAGGCGCTTCCTGAAATTTCTGAGATCGAACGCGCCAAATACAAGGTAGTTATTTTGGATGAGTATCAAGATACCTCTGAATCACAGGTGAGGTTCTTGTCTTCACTTTTCGGCAATGGTCATGGGCACGAACAACATTGCGTAAGCGCAGTGGGGGATCCCAATCAGGCGATCTATGGGTGGCGCGGGGCAAGCGCCGAAACAATGGGAACATTCAAAGAGAAGTTTGGCGATCCAGTACAGAATTTCCGCAACTGCTTAGAGTTTGATCTCTTAACTACCTGGCGCAATGAGACTCGGATCTTGGATTTTGCCAACCGAGTTGTAAGTCATATTGGTGCCGTTGCTACTTCGCATCCTCAAGTCAAGGTATTGCAACCTCGTCCTGGGGCCGGCACCGGGCAACTCTCCTGCGGACTCTATGTAACTCCAGCCGATGAGGCGGCTGCAATTGCCGATTACTTTGCAGAGCTTTGGCACAACCCTTCTCGAATCGCGCAGAGCGTTGAGGATCGCTCCACTTTTGCGGTACTTGTGCGAGTTAAGAGTTACATACCGCTTATTGAGAGCGCTCTGCGTGAGAAGAACGTTCCCGTTGAGGTTATCGGTCTTAGCGGTTTAATTCATATTCCCGAGATCGCAGACATAATCGCAGTTCTTCGCTTGTTGACCTTCCCCGATGCGGGTACCGCTCTGGCGCGATTGTTAGTCGGTCCACGTCTGGCCCTTGGCCCTAAGGATTTAGCGGCGCTCGGTTCGTATTCGCGAACAATTGCGCGCAGATCCAATATGCAGCAGAGTGATCGCTTGGAACAGATTCTTGAATCCGGAATTGAAGAGAACCTTGAATCCAACGATTTTGCGATCGGTTCAATCATCGAGGCTCTCGAGCTGATTAGCGAGGCGCCTCGCAATGAATTCTCATCGGTGGGTTTTGAGCGGTTGCTTGAGTTCTCTACCGATTTGCAGATCCTGCGCCGAATAATGACGGGATCTATTACAGATCAAATTCAAGAAGTTGAACGCTTTCTTGGTCTTGATGTGGAAACCTTAGTCCGCGACGGTTGGCAATCTGGCAGGCGCCATCTCGATAAATTCTTAGATGAAGCCGCGACCTTCGCTCGTACTGGCGGCACCATTTCCGCATTTCTGCACTGGCTAGAGACCGCTGAAGTGAGAGAGGGCGGATTAAAGCCGGTATCGGTTACCGCGAGCAACACCGCAGTACAAATTCTCACTATCCACGCAGCCAAAGGTGCGGAGTGGGACGTTGTTGCAGTGCCCGGATTAGTTCAAGGTGTTTTTCCAAACACCTCAGGTAGATCTGATTCTTGGATCAAGTACTCAGGTTCGCTGCCAATAGAACTTCGCCAAGATCGTAACCAATTTAAGGATTTCGAATTCCCTACCGGTGATGATGCTTTAAAAGCTAGCGCGGTGAGTAGTGCGATGGTTGCATTCGAAGATGTTCAAAAGGAGCGTCGTCGCTTGGAGGAGTTGCGGCTTGGGTATGTGGCATTTACGCGGGCTAAAACTCATCTGCTCGGAACCGCATCGTGGTTCCGCGAAGGCAAGAGCGCGCGTGGTGAATCCGAACTCTTCTCACTGCTGCATACCTTCTTAGAAGAGAACCATGCTGAGGGGATTGTGCATCGAGCAGATCTACCTGAAGAGAATCCGGCTCTTGCAGAGGAGATCTCAACAACATGGCCCGCCCCCAGTGCTAGGGCAGCTGCTATTCAACACTCTGCACAGATTGTCGAAGGCGCATCTGCTTTGGATATAGAGGCCGAGTTAGCACGCCAAACTGATACTGAAAAGGCGCAGTATCTCGTTGATGCCAAGGCTCTCATCGCCGAAGCCCAGCGAGGTCAAGAGATCGAGCCTATTTATCTACCGCAGCGGCTCTCTGTCTCTACTCTCGTTGCCTTGCGGGAAGATCCAGAGCAATTAGCGCTCTCTATTCGCCGGCCTATGCCGCGCCACCTTGATACAAGTGCGGCACGTGGAACTCAATTCCACACCTGGGTGGAGCGTCAGTTTGAACTCCAGACCCTCTTTGACGATGAGGATTTAGAACCTGGTCTCAAAACCGATGTCGCACTTGAGGAGTTGCAGAACAAGTGGCTGGCGAGTGAGTGGGCTCACCGAACCCCTGTCGAGATCGAGAGCGGTTTTGAAACTGTTATCGCTGGGATTGTTATTCGCGGCCGTATCGATGCCGTTTACAGAGATGGCGAGATCTATACCGTTGTTGATTGGAAGACGGGGCGCATGAAGGAGGGTGACCAACTCGAAAGCGCCACAATCCAGTTAGCGATGTATCGATTGGCTTATTCGAAATTACACAATATTCCAATCGAGAACATTAAGGCGGCTTTTCATTACGTGGCTGATCAGCAGACTATCTATCGGGAAAGCCTTTCTACCGAGGCTGAGATCGCAGCGATCATTAATTCGGTTGAACTACTCTAGAGAAATTTCCACGCCTATCGGTAGGTGATCGCTCATCGGCGATAGCGGAATTGATATTTCAGTGGCGCGCAATTTTCTCTTTGACAAGATGTAATCAAATTGCAGTGAGGGCTTATATGCTGGAAAAGTCTTCTTACTCACCAATGAGCGCCATGAGGTGTAACGGCGCGGAATATCCCACGGCAAGTTGATATCGCCAATGATCAGATGTTCGCCCGGAAGCTTCTTCATAAAGCGCATCAATTTGCGGAGTTGATAGAAGTTCCAAAAGGGAACGAATGATAGATGTGTGGCCGCAATCGTGAAGCCATTTTCAAGTTCCGCAATGATTGCTACACGTGGTTCATCTTTGGCGTATTTCAAGCGAAAGCCTTTATCGGTGGGGTAGGCCAGCGCCATGCCAAACCAGGATGCGGGTAGATCCATTCGATGCCAAGCCTTCACGGGTATCCGCGAGGCAAGTCCAATTCCATAACCAGGCTGATCTGAGTCAGAGTGAATGATTTTCTCCGCCTCAGTGGGTTTGCGCCATCCAAATCCCGGAGTTCCGATTACAGCGCGCGCGTAGCCCCAATAAGGAGCGCCCATGGCCTCGGCGACAATCTCCATCTGGTGGACAGAACCAGATCGAGGTTGCTTCTCATCAACTTCTTGCACTGCTAGAACATCGGCCTTAACGCTTGCAATGGCATCCCGGATCGATTGCGCAAGAGGCGGCACGGGCAGCATCGGGTTAGCCGCCTGTCCGTTAAAGATATTCCATGAGATGACCTTCATTGGCTCAGGCTAGTAGGGTCGCCTCCTGATGGAAATTTTAAATTTACCTCTCTCACGCTCTTCGGTTGATCGCGCCGCGCATATCCGAAGCGATGCCAGCGCCCTTGAGTCGGCCTGGCAGAGCGCTTCGATAATTCATTTCAATGGCAGTGAATTCCTTACGCGTGGAACCGGCTTGGCACTGCTTAAAGCAGATCAGATCAGCGGAGTTGGGGAGAGAATATTTCTGGGCGAGCGCGAGGGGGAGTTTTTCTTCCTATGGTGCTCTGAGACAAATATCGGCGCTGATGAGGAATACAAGACTCTGCGCGAAATAAGTTCTGAACTCAGCAATCTCGAGATTGGACTTGCGGTTCACGGGCAAGCCGTTGCGCTGTGGCACCACAAGAGCCCATACTGCGGTCAATGTGGTCTGCCGACTACACCGGCTCTCGGAGGATCCGTGCGCCGCTGCGCCACAGAGCACGAGCTCTATCCGCGGACTGATCCAGCAATAATCGTTTTGGTAAAAGATAAAGATGATCGGATCCTTTTAGGACGTCAGGGAGTCTGGCCGGAGCATCGCTTCTCCACCTTTGCTGGATTTGTAGAAGCGGGTGAATCATTTGAGCAGTGCGTTGTCCGTGAAGTTTTTGAAGAGGCAGGCGTGGCAGTTGCAGATATTCATTATCTGGGCTCGCAGCCTTGGCCCTTCCCACAATCTTTGATGATCGCATTTGAAGCGACCATTCAAGATCCCGAGAATGCCCGGGCAGATGGGGAAGAGATCGTAGAAATCCGCTGGTTCACCCGTAATGACTTATATGCCGCAATTACCGAGGGAACTCTGCTCTTACCTCCTTCAATTAGCGTCGCGCGCGCCATGATCCAGGCTTGGTATGGCGCAGATCGACCTCCACTTCCTGGCGCCGAAACTTGGCGTTAAAGAGCGCACCATGGAACTTGATGCAATTTTGGAAGGGCTCGATCCAGAGCAACGCGTCGCTGTAACAACTATTCGAGGCCCGCTCTGCATAATCGCAGGAGCAGGTACAGGTAAAACGCGTGTGATTACCCACCGAATCGCTTACGCAGTTGCAGCGGGAGTAACTGACCCCACCAAGACGCTTGCCCTCACTTTTACCGCGCGTGCTGCTGGCGAGATGCGAGCCCGGCTTCGCACCTTGGGCGTTCCCAACGCGACCGCACGCACATTTCACTCTGCCGCCCTCAAGCAACTCATGTATTTCTGGCCATATTCATTTGGCGGCAGCTTTCCCAAATTGCTGACAACAAAGGGAAGTTTCTTGGGCGATGCGATGGCGCGTAGCGATACCTCACTCGTTCCGGGAGTCGCCACCCTCCGTGAAATTAGCGGGGAGATTGAATGGGCTAAATCTCTACAGACCGCGCCGAGTGATTATGTTGAAGAGGCACTTGGTGCAGGTCGATCACTGCGTATTCCCAATGGTCGCCCTGATAAGGAGAACTTTGCGGAGGTCGCCAAGGTCTATCAAGCCTATGAAACTCTTAAGCATCAAGAGCGGATCATTGATTTTGAAGATGTCTTGCTTCTAACCGTTGGAATGCTGGAAGAAGATCGCGATGTCCGCGAGAGAGTCCGTGATCAATATCGTTATTTCACCGTTGATGAATATCAAGATGTTTCGCCATTGCAACAACGTTTGCTCAATCTATGGCTTGGCAATCGCAATGACATCTGCGTTGTAGGTGATGCCGCTCAGACGATTTACACCTTCGCCGGAGCAACATCAGAATTTCTGCTGGCATTTACCCATCGCTATCCGCAAGCACCTGTTGTGCGTTTGACTCGTGGCTATCGCTCAACTCCAGAGATTATTGAACTTGCTAATCGCATTCTCAAAGAGGGAAGTGGTAACCACGACCATGAGCTGACCTCTGTAAATGAGCGCGGCGAGAAATTGGAGCTCACCTCATTCCACTCAACTAGCGCTGAGGTCAACGCTGTCGTTCAAAGAATTTCTGCGCTTGGAAAAACTCACTCTGATATCGCAATTTTGGCTCGCACCAATACAGCTCTTGATCCCTTCGAGTCCGCTCTCAAGAACGCTGGCATCGAGACTCAATTAAAAAATAGTGAGCGATTCTTTGACCGGACCGATGTCCGTGATGCGATGCGCGTTATTCGTAGCGCCTCGGTGCTGCCGAGTGAAGAGAACGATTGGTTCCATGATTTGGAATCTGTATTGCGACCTTTCGGTAGCGCCGATTACGTGCGAGCCTTCCTCACCCTGGGAAAGCAGCTAAAAGAGGCCGGAGCGCCAAATCTCAGGGCTTTTCTGCGCGAACTTGAAGATCGGGCCGAACAGAACAACCCGCCGACGCTCCCAGGAGTTGTCCTATCGACTCTGCACGCCGCTAAAGGTCTGGAATGGGACCACGTCTTCCTCGTTGGGGTCAGCGGGGGAGCGCTGCCCATTGCAAATGCCAGCGATATAGAGGAGGAGCGCCGCCTGTTCTACGTGGGGCTCACACGGGCCAAGCGCACGGTTCACCTCAGCTATTCGGGGGAGCCAAGCGAGTTCCTCGGCCCCCTACTTTCGACTCAGAATTAATTAACTTCAATTAGGTTGCGCGGCGGAGGCTGCGCCCCCTACCCTTGTGCAACTGCCAGATTGGCAGCGATTAGACGGCAAGAGGAGGCAGATGTGTCTATGACACAACGCGAAACCAGCGCACAACGCGCTGTAATTTCGGCTGCCCTCGCCACACCAGCAACATATACAAATCACGCTCATGCCACAGCGGCCAAGTTCTGGGCAACCAAGAATTTTGCAGCCTATGGACTGCGCGGAACCTGGAGTTCTATTCGATAAATCGAAGAGACCCACCAGGGACCGCCATCCAATCGGATGAGCGGTCCTTTTCTTTTACCCAGATCTTTCGATCGAGGTAAAGGAGAAGCAGATAAGGAAATGGATAACCGAGTAGAAAGTAAGGAGGCGAGAACAATGGCTGTTCTCTTTAGTGAACTGTTAGTTCCAGGATGGGCTGACGGGGAGAAGATTGGGCTAAGCGATGTAACGGGAGATATATCTCTTCCTTGTCACACCGCAGACCCAGAGCTCTTCTTCGATGAAGCACCACCTCGTGTGGCGCTGGCAAAATCACTCTGCGGTACTTGTCCCATGAAGGCTGCCTGTTTAGAAGGCGCGCTCTCACGGCAGGAGCCATGTGGAGTCTGGGGTGGAGAGTTGTTTGTGGAAGGTCAGATCGTTGCAGCAAAGCGCACGGTGGGACGGCCACGCATCACTCCTGTTCAAGTACGAGAGGAAGATGAAGATGAAGCGCTCGCCAGTTAGTACGTTAAACGTTATTGACACCCGCACTGCGGATGAAAGTTCCAATGGCGCACTTCTGGCGAACGCATCGGATTCAACAAGTCATACCAGTAAGAAGCGGCACGCAACGGGGATTTTCCGGTGGCGAAATAATCCCCGACGTTTAGGGCTACAAGTCCAGTTATAAAAGCTAAGGCCGCGCTAGGAAGTTCTGAGCGCACAAACTCGCGATCAATGTTGGTGCCGTTGTCGCGTTTAATAAGAGTCACGCACCGCAAGCAGGGCGTCTGCCCAGGAAGTACTAACGGACCGACCTCGATCTCTGCTCCAATCAACGAATTAATGTGCAGGTGAGCTGAACCCTCGCTCATCCATCGTTGGACGTAATCCCACTCAATCGGTATCGTCGAAATTATTAAATCTGGCTGCGCTTTAGCAGCAATTGCACTTCTCGTTATTTGAGCGTTGCGAATAATCTCCGAGGTAAATTCTGAACGTAATTTTCCTAAATCATCATTGCCAACAACCAGCCCACAAACATCACTTGCTGTGAGGCGAGGCGCTAAGTTTCCCCGCATTATCAATCGAGTATTTGTAAATCCTGAGGCGTGAAGCGCGACCAAGAGATTTCGTGCCAACCGATTCTCACCTGAGATCAATATTGTTGCGGCGCTCCGCGACTCAAATTCGTGTCGACCACCGTCGGATCTCCCAGGCCGGTGCGTGAGCAGAGAGTTCTCGATATCGGTTCGGTGTCGAATTAAATCCGTGCTGAGATCGGGGGAGTCAATCGTGACTGCTTCCGCCAGTTCTTCAAGAAAGCCTTCACTCCGTAAGAATTCTGCGAAATCTTGAACCTCACTGAGCCCACAGAGGAGTCCTGCCGCAATCTCTTCAGATCGCTTGCTTCCATCACACGCGCGAGCAATCTGCACCTGCATGCGATCGGTAATAAGCAGTCCTCGGTGGGGCAGACCCAATAGATAATCTCCCTGATGTGGAGTCAGGCTGACTCCAGTTTTTAATCTGAGGTAGCGAGCGCGCTCTCGTGTAGACACCTGCGAAGAATGGCGTGAAATCTCGGCACGGTGTCAGAGCGCGACAAATCTGGGGATAAAAAAATCACCCCCACGCTGATGGTGGGGGTGATCCGAGCTTTTGCTTTACTTTCCTACTTGTTTAAGAACACTTGTTTAATCACAAGTGTGGAGCAGAGTTATTACGCCTTGCCCAAGATTCGGTTGACCTTAATGCCACATACAGGGCAGATTCCCTGTGCCATACGGCGACCAGATTCTGAAACCTTTACATGACCTTCGAAGGACCGCTTCTCTTTGCACTTAACGCAGTAGGCCTCGCCTTTATATTCTTCAGCCATGCTGACCCCCAATCGTCACACGCTCAAAGCTTCGGGAGCCTCCCATAGCGAGCGTGCGTACAAGAGCACGATACCCGCGTAGAGCGTTAGTGGGGGGATTTGACGCTCAATTAAGCGTGAAGTTCTGCTTTCTTGAGGGGATATTGGCGGGATAAGGGCGATATGTCCGAATTTTTCTCGCCGCCCTTAGGCGGAGGTAATCGCCTCGGGGGCGATCGATAGACCAGCCTCAAATCCCTCTAGGAAGGCCTCTGCCCGATCTTTATCGGGATAGCGCTCGAGGTACTCGTAGAAGTCGCGGCCATGGCCTGGCACGCGCAGGTGGATCAGCTCATGAAAGAGCACACAGCCGATTACGTATGAGGGAGCGGAGTTGAGTCGGAGGGAGATCCGAATAGTTCCATCGCTGGTCGTACAAGAACCCCAACGCTCGCGCATTGAGCGCCAGGTAATCGCCGTTGGCCGCTCGTGGAAATCAGGGAGGTAGCGCGCAAGAAGATCGGCAGCCATCTCGCCCAACATCTCATCACTGGAACGGCTCTTAGCCTCGCGACGGAGCACGATCTCGATCATCTCGGGGATGATGGCATATTCATCCTTACGGCTCATGCGGTCCGGAATGTGAATCTCAATAATTCCATTTTGACGTAATGCGCTAATACTTCTTTTGCGCCGAGTACTTCGTATAACGCGGAACTCCGGAAGATTGTCGGGGAGGGCTTTGCTCCGTAGAAACTTCTGGCTCTTTGCTGGCTCGCTGATCATTCCCGGGAGGCTATCTTCAAAGAGGGAGACCTGTTGAAAATTGTCCACCGATTCCACGAGTTATCCCCCGTTTCTCCACAGATTTATCAACAGTTATTTATGCGAATTCTGGCATTTCTTTTTGGTATTCGTGGCTAGTTAGCATAAGTTTCACTCACCAAGTCCTCGGATAACCGTTTGATGTAGGCAAGGGGAAGGCAGACATCAAATCGTGCGGCCGGGGATTTGGCTTTTTATTGTTGAGTGAAATCCCAAATTGTTGAGAGTTAAATTAAATCAAACCTGAGAGATCATCAGGAACGGTAGTGCTTGCCAAGAACGCTGCAGGATCGTGTAGATCTTGCGCAGTTGGTAGCAAAGCAGAATCTTCCCAGCGGTGATCGCGTACCTCAATTCCGCTTTCAATATTGCCCTCTGCTCCGCCACTGATGGAATAAATCTCACTCCAAAATTGTGAGCACTCACGTGTTAGACGAGGCGAAATATGCAGACCCAGCAACATCGCAAAGAGCTGTTGTGTAGGCGCGCTTTCAATGCGTGCGCGACGATAACTCTCTTGAAGTGCAGCAAGTGATGGGAGTCGATCTGCTGCCGCAAGATGAGTGATGTGGTCAATCCAGCCTTCGATAAGAGCGAAAGTTGTCTCAAGTTTTGCGAGGGCTGCGCTTTGGGCAGGACTCTGTTCTGGTTGAAACATGCCTTGATTGATAGCGAGGGTGATGGACTCTGGATTATTGATATCCAACTCACCGGAGCTCATTGCGCTCTCAGCTTGGCGTTGAATTGCCTCAATATCGACAGTGATTCCACTTCCAAAACTTTGAATAAGTTCGCGGATATATCCGGCCAACCACGGCGTATGGGCGAAGAGACGTTGGGCTGCTACCTCTCGCAGCGCCATATAAATTGCAATCTCTTGCTCAGGAATTTCAAGACCCTCACCCCAGATCGCAATGTTCTGCGGAATCAGATGCGCCCCAGATTTCTCGAAGAGGGGGATTGCGGCATCTTGTGAACCGGTCAACCTAATCGAGAGTGTGCCGATCGATTGCCCAAGTTGTGTTGCAATTAATTGACCCATGAAATTGCGCATGACTGGTAGGAAGGCTGCCTCAGCACCAGGAATTCCAGCAGTAGCTTCTTCTACTTCAGGGCCCATCTCCTTTAGTACTTTGCCAAGAGCATCGACCATTCCTTCGGCAAGTGGTTCAACTAACTTCTGCCAACCATTAACAGATTGGTCGATCCAATCTCTTCTCGTCCATGCCACATCTGAGTTAGAAACGGTGGCGGGAAATTGGGTAAAACTTTCGATCCAGGTATTGGCGATATCGATCGCCTCTTTTGCTTTGCGGGCATCATCTTGCCCGACTGGTAGATCGCTGTGAGTTGCCAGAAATGCACGTGCAGCATCTCGCATGACAACTGGTTGAAGCATCGGAGTTCCTGGTCCGCCTGCGGTGCCAGCGTTGAAGAAGCCATCGTTAGGGAAGAATCCAAAACCGCTCACGTCGCCTACCTTCTATCCTGAGAAATTACGCGCGAGCGCTCGTAGCGCTCGTACGTAAAAGAACAACTTTGAAGCAAATTTACTTCCCGATTTTCTAACTTGATTTCGTCCTCTACGGAGAAGTTTAGATAAGCCACTGGGCTCGCTAGTGCACCGAAACCTGGGTTCGCGCCAGAATAAAGAGCTCAAGCAAGACTTGAAATAAGACCTGAAGCACGCTGAGCAGCTAAATCTGAATGTAAAGGTGAATTGGGTTAAAGTGGGCTTGTGATCATGACCGCGAAGTTTGTGGAGGCTGCAACGAGCCACGCCACCTCAACCGCCTTTGCCGCCCTGATCTGGTGGGTAGTACCTGTGGTATTGGTCAGCATTGCTATTGGATATGTCCTGTGGACCTCAAAATTCAAGGATAAGTTCGACAATGAGACTAATCGCTCGGTTAATAAGTTCCACCTATTCCAGCAGACTCTCCGGGAGCCTAATTCCGAGCACTAGAGTATTTCCATGAGTTCTTTCCAGTTTCCCAATAACCCATTCAACAACGCTAGACCTCCACGCCCACCTCGGGCCCCTGGAGAACGTCGGGGACCTGGTCCTATCGGCTATGTAGTCATCGCCCTGATAGTAATCATCGCAATTTTGGTTTCACTCACTGGCTTTTATACCGATCTCTTATGGTTCCGCTCAGTTAACTTCACGAGCGTTTGGAGCAAGACTCTAGTCACCAAGATTGAGCTCTTTGTCGCCTTCGGTTTAATTACCTCACTCTTTATTACCTCTAATATCGCCATCGCCTATCGACGTCGTCCCATTTATGTTCCTGTCTCTGTTGAGCCAGATAATTTAGAGCGCTACCGCGGACAGATCGAACCAATCAAGCGTTATGTAGTAGGTGCGATCGCCGTTGCTCTCTTCTGGTTCGCTGGAACATCTGGTGCGAAGTTGTGGCAGACCTGGTTGCAATTTAAGAATTCGACAAACTTTGGAACAAAAGATCCGCAGTTCCATCTTGATATCTCGTTCTTTGCTTTCAAGTTGCCAATGTATGAGTCCCTTATAAGTTGGGGAATCTCAACAATCTTGATCACCTTGGTTGCCACTGTTGGAATTCATTATGTCTATGGAGGAATTCGTCCTCAGGTAAGTCAAGATAGAACCACTGTTGCAGCGCGTGTTCAGCTATCCGTACTTCTGGGTGTTCTTGTCCTAATCAAGGCCGTTGCATATTGGTTCGATCGTTATGACCTTGCTCTTCACCAAGGCAGTCTCTTCACTGGACTTGGATATACCGATGTCAATGCACTCTTACCTGCAAAAGCAATCTTGGCCGGCATCGCAGTAATTTGTGCGCTGCTCTTCTTTGCCAACATTGTGCGCCGCTCGTGGGTTTTGCCAGCAGCAGGCGTTGTCTTGATGGTTGTCTCTTCACTTCTGATCGCAGGTATCTATCCCGCATTTATTCAGCAATTTACGGTTAAGCCAAGTGAGTCCAACAAGGAAGCTCCATATATTCAGCGCAATATCGATGCAACTCGCGCTGCCTACGGCTTATCTAATGTCACCATCAAGGATTACCCGGCGATTATTTCTACCCAACCAGGGCAGCTCGCCAATGACACCTCAAATATCTCTAATGCACGTCTGCTAGATCCAGATGTTCTCTCCGCAACCTTTAGACAGTTGCAACAGATCAAGCCGTACTACACCTTCCCAGATGCTCTCGATGTTGATCGCTACACGATCAATGGCAAGAAGCAAGATATGGTCGTTGCAGTTCGTGAACTCAACATTGCAGGCTCACCGGCGCAAAACTGGATTAACGATCACTTGGTCTACACCCATGGATTTGGCTTTGTTGCAGCCCCTACCAATGTCGTAGATTCAGATGGAAAGCCAAGTTTTACCGTCGGAAATATTCCACCATCTAATGGACTTGGTACCTTCCAACCTCGCATCTACTTTGGTGAGAATGTTCCCGGATACTCCATCGTTGGTGGCTCTGCTAAGAGCACTCCAAACGAGCTGGATTATCCCGATGATTCGCAAGCAAACGGCCAACAGAACTACACCTATGCAGGTAAGGGTGGGGTACCAATGGGAAGTTTGCTCACCCGACTTCTCTTCGCGATCAAGTACAAGGATCAACAGATCTTGTTATCCAACTTGATCAACAAGGATTCCAAGATTCTTTACAACCGCTCTCCAATCGATCGCGTTCAAAAAGTTGCTCCATGGTTGACCCTGGATGGCAATGTTTATCCGGCGATTGTAAATGGCAGGATCTTGTGGATCGTGGATGGATACACAACATCTTCAGGTTATCCATACTCAGCAGTTGAGAATTTGGCTACCGCTACAAGCAACTCGGTTACCGCTAACTCTTCTACGGTAACTGCGCTACCAAATGTCAACGTCAATTACATCCGTAACTCAGTTAAGGCAACCGTTGATGCATACGATGGAACGGTCACCCTCTATCAATGGGATACCAATGATCCAGTGCTCAAGACATGGAGCAAGGCTTATCCCGGAACTGTGCTTCCAAAGAGCGATATCAGTCCTGCTCTCTTGCAGCACATCCGTTATCCCGAGGGAATATTTGAAGTCCAGCGCGATATCTTGACGACCTATCACGTTGATAATGCCTCTGCGTATTACGGAGGACAAGATTTCTGGAAGGTTCCATCTGATCCTTCATCTCTCGGTGCGAATGCCGAGAATCAGCCACCTACGTACCAGACTTTGCAATTGCCAGGCTCTTCTACCTCATCGTTCTCGCTCTCTACCTCATTCGTTCCCCGCGGAACCAGGCAGAACCTCACAGCGTTTGCAGCAGTAAATTCTGACGCCGGTCCTAACTACGGAAAGATCACGGTGCTTCAGTTGCCGCGATCAACAAATATCTCGGGACCATCGCAGGTGGCTTCGAACTTTGAAGCGAAACCTGATGTTGCGCAGACCCTCTCCTTGTTACGTCAAGGAGGATCTGATGTAGTGCTCGGCAACATGTTGACTCTTCCAGTTGGAAGTGGTCTGCTCTATGTGCAGCCGGTCTATGTACGTGCAACAGCTAACGCATCGTCATTCCCACTTCTGCAAAAAGTTCTCGTCTCCTTTGGTGATCAAATTGGATTCGGAAATACGCTGCAGGATGCACTCAACCAAGTATTTGGTGGAAGTTCAGGTGCAACGATTAATACATCTACTGGAACTGTTTCAACGGGTACCACTACTACAGGTACAACATCATTGAAGCAGGCGCTGGCAGAAATTAAGAGTGCATATGCTGCTGGAGTTAACGCTCTTAAGAACAATGATTTCGCCGCATATGGAGTCGCACAGAACCAACTCAAGGCCGCTATCGCCGCAGCGATCGCCGCTGAGGGTAAGTAGTACTTTTACTAGTACTTTTACTGGTTCGAGTTAACCGCCAATAGCCTCGTTTTGGGTTATTGGCGGTTTTCTCGTAAGATTCAACTACCGACGCGGGGTGGAGCAGCTCGGTAGCTCGCTGGGCTCATAACCCAGAGGTCATAGGTTCAAATCCTGTCCCCGCTACTATGAATTACATCAGCGACCCATCAGACGAAAGTTTGGTGGGTCTTTGTGCATCTGGTGTGATCAGCGCCATTGCAGATGCTTGGACTAACACCAAGATCGCTCACATTGTTATCACCGGCGGAAGAACTGGACTCGCCATCGTTAAGGCGATTGATATCGCGTTATTTAAATTAGTTCGTGAGAACAGATCCTTTGAAGGTTCAATGCTTCACGTCTGGTTCTCAGATGAGCGATTCACCTCGTTCGATAACCCTGATCGCAATGATTCAACTCTGATCGCAGGTTTCGGGATGTGTAAATCCCATATCGTCTTTCACAGGGTGGATACCGAGGGTGATGTCGATCAGGCTGCCGCCAATTACGCCGCCGAGGTTGCTTTGGAACTGGGCTCTCGACCATTCGATGCCGTTTTGCTCAGCATGGGTGAGGATGGACACATCGCCAGCCTATTTCCTGGACTTTTTGAGCCAGGAGTCGCCACCAGCGCCATAGCAGTCCATAATTCACCTAAGTTGCCACCACAGCGTGTGAGTTTGTCGCTTGCTCGCTTGGGTAACGCTCTACATATTTATATCTTCGCTCTAGGCGAAGCCAAGGCTGCGGCGCTGCAGTCGATCCAGACTGGCCCTGTGGGAGCTTTGGAGAAGAGTTCACCTAACGGTCAACTTCAAATCCTTACCGATCTATCGGCACCCGCTAACAATTAATTTAGGATCGTTCCACCGAAGGAGATCACGATGAGCAACATTCAATTAACGATTGTCGGCCTGGGCCGCATGGGGGCCAATATCGCCCGCCGTATTCAAAGCCATACCCAGACTCCAGTGCAGATCGCGGTCTACGATGTAAATCCAGATACCGTGGCAAAAGTTGCTGCCGAAGGATTCACCCCACTCTCATCACTCGCCGATCTAGCTCAATTTAATGATGCTGCAAATTCTCAGTTCGTCTGGGTGATGGTTCCTGCCGAGGTAACTCAAAAGACGATCCATGCCGTTGCAGAGCATTTGGCGCCCGGCTCAACAATCATTGATGGCGGTAACACCTTCTATCGCGATGACATCGCTAATGCTGCCTGGCTTGCAACAAAGGGAATCAACTTTGTTGACGTTGGAACTTCAGGTGGTGTTTATGGATTAGAGCGCGGTTTCTCGCTCATGATTGGAGGCGACACCGATGTCGTTGAACGCCTCACCCCAATCTTTAAAGCCATGGCACCTGGCGTCGAATCTGCCGAGCGCACACCTGGTCGCACTGGCGAACCAAGCAATAGTGAATACGGCTTCTTGCATTGCGGACCAATTGGTTCCGGCCACTTCATCAAGATGGTGCACAACGGAATTGAATATGGCGCAATGGCTGCATATGCCGAAGGCCTCAATTTGATTCACGCTGCAGCGCAAGGAATCAAGCATCCAACTGCCGTTGGTGATCACGTTGAAACAAAATATGAATTCGATATGGAAGAAGTTACAGAGGTTTGGCGCCGTGGATCGGTCGTTGCCTCATGGCTCCTTGATCTCACTGCAACGGCTTACACCGAGGATCCACAACTCGCTGGTTATGAAGGTTCTGTTTCTGACTCTGGTGAGGGACGTTGGACCGTTCAGACTGCTATTGATGCGGGAGTACCGGCAAATGTTCTCAGCGCTTCATTGATGGGCCGTTTTAGTTCACGCGGGAATGATTTATATGCAAACAAGGTTCTCTCAGCGATGAGAAAGAAATTTGGCGGACACGTGGAAGTGAAAAAGTAGATGAGCGCTCGCAAGATTCCTGTTCAAGAAGCTGATGTATTGGTGCTCTTTGGAGCAACTGGAGACCTCGCCAAGAAGAAGCTTTTCCCAGCCCTTTACAGCATGTCTCTCAATGGCTCACTTCAATGTCCCGTTGTCGGAGTTGCTTCAACGAAATGGGATCACGAACAATTTACTGCGCACGCTGTTGAGGCGATCCACGCGGCATTTCCTAACCCAGATGCTCAGATCTTGGCAGACCTCGATAAAGAACTCTCCCTTGTTGTTGGAAACTATGAAGATGCCAAGTTGTATGAAGATTTAGCCGAGGTTCTTAAAGATAAGCAGAGTCCGGTTATCTATTTGGCTATTCCACCTGCATTCTTTGGAAATGTCACACAAGGTTTGGCAAAGGTTGGACTGACCGAACGCTCTCGCCTAGTTGTTGAGAAGCCATTTGGTCGTGATCTTCATTCTGCAATTGCCCTTCAAGAGGTTCTTGAAGAAGTGCTCCCAGAAGATCGCATCTATCGCATCGACCACTACCTCGGTAAAGAGTCGGTTGAGGATATTTTGATCTTCCGTTTTGCAAACTCCATTTGGGAGCCACTCTGGAACCACCGCTATATCAATAGCGTGCAGATCACGATGGCTGAAGATTTTGGTGTCGAAGGTCGTGGTGCTTTCTACGATGGCGTTGGTGCGATTCGCGATGTATTGCAGAATCACTTGCTCCAAGTACTCGCGCTCATCGCGATGGAGCCACCATCAGATCTAACCTCCAGCACGATGGAAGATGAAAAACTTAAGGTCTTTAGAGCTATCGCGGCGTTGAAGCCAGAGAATGTAATTCGCGGTCAATATGTTGGTTATCTCGATGAGGCAGGTGTTGCTCCTAAATCTACGACAGAGACTTACGTCGCAGCCACGATGTATGTCGATAACTGGCGTTGGTCGGGCGTGCCGTTCTACCTACGCACCGGAAAGAATCTCCAAGAGACTACTCTGGAAGTAATTATTGAATTTAAGCAACCACCACGTTTGTTGTTTGCAGAGAGTCAAGAGGGTTCAGCCAACTTGCTTCGCTTCCGTCTTGGTAAGAATGATGGTGTAGATATTGAGCTTCAGGCTAAGTCGCCGGGCGATCACCTCACCACAGAGCCAGTTAAGTTGACCGTTAACTTCGCTGCTGCACTTGGCGATCGACAAGAGGCATATGAGCGCCTTCTGCGCGCTGCTATGGCTGGCGATCACATGCGCTTTACACATATCGACTCAGTACTTGAGACCTGGAGAATTGTGGAAGGCATCATTAATAATGAGCCGCATCTCTCACCATACTTCAAGGGAACATGGGGACCTGAGCGCGCAGATGAGCTACCTCATCACGGGTGGTTAGAGCTCTAAATAATTTCTTTGGTGATACTAAAGGCGGCGTAGGCGATTCCATCAATCGCAACGACAAATAGATCTGGATTGCTCGCTGCTGCATTGGCAATTGAACTACTCAATGGTGTTGTCACCCGAGTAATGACAGATGCGGGTCCGATCAACACGGTGCGCTTGATCTCGCCATCTTGAATTCGACCGCTAAAGCCTCGCTCGGCGCTAAATGCATAATCGCTTACCGGCAAAAGGTTCGCCCCGCGCTCTTGAAAGAACTCTTGGGCAGCAATATCCGCAGGGGAGTGGGCCTTGGAGAGGATGGATAAAATCGCCGAATTGATGAATTGGGCCGGTAGTTCGGTGTTCTTCGCTCCTGCTTCAGGATTTGTTTCGCAGATATATCCAACGACCGAGTAGACCTCTTGCGGTGCAGGTGGAGGAGTTACCTCAACCTGCTTAACCGCTTTCTTCTTGCCGAACCAGAGGAACTTCATGAATTAAGGGCCTTTAGGAAAGCCTCGTGGAGTAGGCCATTGCTTGATACACCGTTACCACCGTGCGCACCGGGCTTGCCATCTAAGTTTGTAAATGAACCGCCTGCTTCGCGAACGACGATATCTAACGCCGCCATGTCCCAAAGTGCAAGGACAGGTTCGACGGCGATATCGACCGCGCCTTCGGCAACCAACATATGCGACCAGAAATCACCGAGTCCACGAGTGCGCCAGATATCTTCCTGCAACTTCAACATGGCAGCTTTGCGTGAACCCCACCCAACGAGATCAGAGTAGGAGAGAGAGGCATCTTTGAGTTCTCGCACCTGCGAGACATGGATCTGCTTGGCAGCCCCACCGTTCTCACTGACAAATGCTCCGCCACCAAGAGAGGCAAACCAGCGGCGATAAAGGGCTGGTGAGCTCACCACTCCGACGACAACTTCACCATCGGGATTGCAGAGCCCGATTAGCGTTGCCCAGGTGGGAATTCCACGTAAGAAATTCTTGGTTCCATCAATGGGATCGATCACCCAGTAGTACTTATCGCCAGTGAGATCAGGAGTACCGAACTCTTCACCCACGATCAGATCATCTGGACGTTCTACGGCCAAGATCTGGCGAATTTTGGTTTCGACCGCCTTATCCGCATCTGTTACCGGAGTCAGATCGGGCTTTGTCTCGATGACCAGGTCGAGGGATTGATAGCGATCCTTGGAGATTGCATCTGCTGCATCTGCCAAGCGTTGGGCTAATTGCAGGTCTGGGGTGAGATCTCTCATGAGTTCAGTTTACCTTCGCGTAGTAGCCCACGCAGATTTGCTAACCGCGCGAGAGAGTTGGGATCTGTAATCATTGAGTTGAGGGCGCAACCCTCTTCATCATGCGAGCAGTTTCGGGGGCAATGTTCGATCGCATCTGCGAACTCGCTAAATGCACCAATGACGCGATCTCGTTCGACATGGGCCAGTCCAAAGGAACGGACCCCAGGTGTATCGATGATCCACCCCGAGTTGTCATTTAATTCAAGTGCGATTGCACTCGATGAAGTATGTCGGCCGCGACCTGTTACATCGTTGACATCCCCGGTAGCGCGTTGTGCACTTTCAACTAATGCGTTGACGAGCGTTGATTTACCAACGCCAGAATGACCGAGTAGCACAGTGCGTTTTCCAGCGAGGGCAGCGCGCAGCGCGGTGAGATCTGCGCCCCGTTGAATTTGGAGCGACTGCACATCCAGATCTTTATATGCGGAGAGGAACTCAGTAGGGTCAGCGAGATCGCATTTAGTCATGATGATGATCGGTGTGATCCGTTGATCAAAGGCAACCACGAGAGCGCGATCAACAAAGCCATGCCGGGGCTCTGGATTGGCAGCGGCCAGAACGATTCCAAGTTGATCGACGTTGGAAACAATCATGCGTTCCATGCCGGCATCATCTTCGACGGTGCGGGTGAGTTCATTGCGGCGCGGCTCAACGGCGACGATACGCGCCAAGGTATCTACCTTGCCAGAGGTATCTCCAACGATGCGGACGATATCCCCAACAACTACTGATTTCTTACCCAGCTCACGGGCCTTCATCGCTGTTACAACAATGCCGGTGGCTTCAATTAGGGCTGTGCTGCGGCCGCGATCGACCGCAATAATTCGAGCCAGCTCTGCTTGCGAGTAATCGGGGCGATCTTTTGTGCGCGGACGCGATGAGCGTTTCGGACGTATCCGAACATCATCCTCATCTAGTTCGCGAGCGGTCATCGACTACCGTTCAGAAGTTCACTCCAAGCTCCAGGAAAATCAGGGAGCGTCTTGCGAGTGGTCTCAATATTTTCAACTTCAATATCAGGAACTCGTAGGCCGATCATGGCACCAGCAGTTGCTAAGCGATGATCATCGTAGGTGTGAAAAACTCCGCCATGCAGTGGACGCGGAATGATGTGCAGTGCCGATGGCTCTTCAATGACCTCGCCACCTAAGTTATTAATCTCTGTCGCCAGCGCCGCTAAGCGATCAGTCTCATGGGTACGCAGATGGGCAATTCTTCGCAAATACGAGGGCGAATCGGCAAAGACGCAGAGCGCTGCGATGGAAGGAGTGAGTTCTCCGACATCGTGTAAATCGATATCGATGCCGTGAATCTGATCGCCGGTAATTGCCAGATCATTTCCACGAAACTCTACGTGTGCACCCATCTGCGTAAAGATCTCGCGCAGGTCATCACCGGGTTGCGTTGTGGTGTGCGGCCAATCTCGAATCACAACGGTCCCACCGCTGATCATCGCAGCGCCCATGAAGGGGGCTGCATTGGAGAGGTCAGGTTCAATAACTTGATCGGCGCCATGCATAACAGTGGGCTTGACGCTCCACTCGTTATCGCCGACTGTGACCTCGACGCCCTTTTCGCGCAACATTGCAATGGTCATCTCGATATGAGGAAGTGAGGGGAGCGAAGCTCCAACGTGTTTAACTTTGATGCCCTCTTTGGTCGCAGGGGCAACAAGCAACACGGCTGAGATGAATTGGCTCGATAAAGTCGCATCGACTTCAACGGTGCCACCTCTAAGTTGGCCGTTAGCGTTGATGGTCATTGGTAACGAATAACGGGAGCCGTGTTCGATGCTGACTCCAAGGGACTCCAGAGCTTTAATAACCGGACCAAGCGGACGTTCGTGGGAGCGGGCATCACCATCGAAGTGGATGATTCCTTTGGCCATAGCGGCGACTGGTGGCAGAAAGCGCATAACGGTTCCGGCGTTGCCGACGTCGATCGAGGCAGGTCCATACAAAGTGCCAGGGGTGACTGTCAGATCGCCATTGGTATCTTCTGCAATCCCGACTCCGATCGCTTTGAGCCCAGCGATCATGAGAGCTGAGTCGCGGGAGTGGAGCGGGCGACGAAGAATTGAGGGAGAGTCACAGAGCGCGGCCAAGATCAGCGCCCGATTGGTCACCGATTTAGAGCCAGGAATCGTCAAGGTCGCCTCAACCGGAGAGTTCCCTCGGTAAGGGGCGAGCCAGTGATTCGTCATATCGCAAGCCTACCTGAGATACCTTTACGCTCATGTGCGGTCGTTATGCTCTCAACGCAAGCCAAGATGAGCTGATGGATGCCTTCGAAATTTCAACGGATTACGCCGGTCCCATCTTGCCCGCAGATTGGAATATCACTCCGACCCGTGAGATTTATGTGGTCCGCGATAATCGCGAAGGGAAGCGAGAACTCGCCACAGTCTCATGGGGACTAATTGCGCCGTGGTCGGATAATCCTCAGGATGCGCTGCGTTCTCAGTCGCAGGCGATCAATGCTCGCACTGAGACGGTGCATGAGAAACCAACATTTAAGAGCGCATTTCATCAACGTCGTTGCCTGATTCCGGCATCTGGTTACTACGAATGGGCGACGGAACTCGGTCCTTACTCGACCAAACAACCATTCTTCATTCACGGCAAAGGGCTGATCGCATTTGCAGGAATTTGGGATAGGTGGCGCGCTCCGGATGGGAGCTATCAAGAAAGTGCGGCGATCATTACGCGACCGGCCGTTGAATTTCTAGCCACAGTGCACCATCGCATGCCAACCTTTTTGCCCAAAGATCGATGGAGCGACTGGCTTGATCCCCAAGTGACATCCACTCATGAGATCCGCGCGTTAATGGCAGTGGAGCATCCTGCCGAGGGTTTATCGGCCTACCCTGTCTCATCAAGGGTCAATTCGACCGCGAATAATGGCCCATCGCTCATCGATCCCATCGAATTAGGGGAGCCAGAGACCCTTTTCTAATGGCCATGCGTTGGCCTCCTCGGTCACATGGGAATAAAGGGTTCGCTCAGGCGGTTCTCACCGTGTGGGAGTAGCCTTGGCCGTCATGGACGCCACTGATTCAGAGCTCGCGGTTGTAGACCGCGCCGCGGAGAGTGCTGCCCAGAAGAAGGCGCGATTTGAGCGTGATGCGCTCCAATACACAAATCAGCTCTATGCAGCTGCCCTGCGTTACACCAAAGATCCGCACGACGCCCAGGATCTAGTTCAAGATACCTACGCCAAGGCCTTCGTCTCTTTTCATCAATTTGAACCTGGTACCAACCTCAAGGCTTGGTTATACAGAATCCTCACCACAACCTTTATCAATACCTACCGCAAGGATCAGCGTCGTCCGCAGATTAGCGATGGGGAACTAGAGGATTGGCAGATCTATGACGCTGCCAGTCACACCAGCGACCAGGGGCGCTCTGCCGAAGATGTAGCCCTTGATGGGATCGCAGATTTAGATGTACGAGCAGCTCTTGCCGCAATGCCAGAAGATTTCCGATTGGTGGTCTACCTCGCCGATGTCGAAGGCTTCTCCTATAAGGAGATTGCCGAGATCGTTGGCGTTCCTTCGGGCACCGTGATGTCGAGATTGCACCGCGGCCGTAAGTTGCTCCGGGCCTCACTTGCAGATTACGCCAAAGAGCGAGGATTTAATCGTGGAGGGGGCGATCATGAATAACATGAATCAGATTCCTTGCGATCAGGTGCTTCAAAGTTTGTTGCTCTTCATCGATCACGAGTTGCCATCTGACCAGGAATACCAGATCTTCCAATTCCATTTCCAAGAGTGCCCAGACTGTAACGAGGTAATGGTCCATGAGAGCGCGGCGCTCGCCTTCATGCAGAATCTGCTCCGCAGTAGTTGCAACGAAGAGGCTCCCCAAGATCTTCACGAACGCATTAGACAGCAGACCGAGGCGCTAGCGGGCCAGTCCCAAGTTGAGTTCTTCTCCTCCTCAACTACGACGATTACCAACTTCAGCTTTGATGGAACAACCTCGATTCAAGTCACCCAAGAGTTCACCCACGAGATTCGCCACGACTTTACCGAGGGTCAGTAACTCCACTTATTTACGCGCGCATCCATTAAGTTTTAGGCATGCAAGCGGAGCAATTACTCGGTTCGGTGGGGATGGCCTCACTCACTGTCCGTCCGCTCGATACCGGAGTAGCTCAAGGGCTAAATGACTTGCCGGTTCTGGCCGCAAACTCTGCTCTTAATGTGATCGAATCGGCGTGTAGCGCTGCCATCGCAGAATTTTTTGAGACCGGAGAGACCTCATTCACCATTGGGGCTGCGATTCAAATGCGCGGTGCGGTTTCCATTGGGGGAGAGATTCGTGCTCTCGTTAAAGCAACTGAATGTGAAGATAACACTCTCACCTTCGAGTGTGAAGTTCATCAAGACCAACGAATAATCGCCGTCGCACAAGTGCAACGGCGATTAGTAGATCGTGTTTCGTTTATGGCACGCAGCGCGGCAGAGAATCTGCCTCGCAATAGCGCCGCTAGCTAATTCGCTTACGCCTTCTTAGTGGCCCAGAAAATCTCTGCGATCTCATCGATCTTTGCGAGCAACTTATCTGCAACTGCTACATCAGTTGAACCCTTGGTTCCACCAGCTCCAGCAAGCTTTGTTGCCTCGTTGAAGAGTGAGTTAAGTTGTGGGTATGCCTCAAAGTGTGGGGCCTTGAAGTAATCGGTCCAGAGAACCCAGAGATGGTGCTTGACGAGTTCGGAACGCTCTTCCTTCACCGCGATAGCGCGAGCTTGGAAAACTGGATCGCTGCTTGCGTTGTACTTCTCGATTGAAGCTTTAACAGATTGTGCCTCGATCTTGGCCTGTGCTGGATCGTAGATACCGCATGGCAGATCGCAGTGGGCATATCCAACGAGTGTTGGCTTGAACATAGATGCTCCTTCTTCAATAAAGATTGGTTGGTCCTGTGTGTCAGACTACTACTCTCATGGCACGCCTTCCATTTAGAGCTTTTCGAACTATCGCCGTCAGCGGCTCATCCATGAGCCCTACCTTTAACGATGGTGATTGGCTCATCTTCCGATCCCATAGACGGGCAAGCGCAAAGCAAGTGCAACACCTTCTCGGCAAGGTCGTAGTCATTGAACGAGAAAGTTATCCAGGAGTTCATCTAATAAAGCGCGTTACGCGGATAGACGGTAACGGGATCTGGGTTGAAGGCGACAACAAAGAGGCAAGTACCGATTCACGAAACTGGGGTGCGCTCACCTCTGATGAGATCCTCGGTGTCGTGCTACTTCGCTACAAGAGAGCGCGTATTAGCGCGTAAATGCCTCGGTAATCAAGGCATGCTGCTCTTCCTCATGCAGGTGGTGTGAACCCGTTGCAGGGCTTGCAGTTGCACGACGAGATACCCGGCGCAAGGTACGACCTTCAAGAGCCTCAAGAGTATTGAGTGCGACAAAAGGATATGGACCTTGGTTGGCAGGCTCATCTTGAACCCAAAGCAGGTTGGCATTTGGATGCTTGTTAGCAACTGCCATGAACTCTGCAATAGGGAATGGATAGAGCTGCTCAACGCGAACTATTGCTGTACTGGTCTCACCGAGTTTGGCGCGCTCTGCGACGAGATCCCAATAGATCTTTCCGGAGCAGTAGATAACGCGTGATGCGTTGGTAACCGTCGGATCATCGATCAAAGTCTTGAATGTTCCGGATGTGAAATCAGCCAATCCAGATGCCGCGGCCTTGAGGCGCAACATCGACTTTGGTTCAAAGACAATGAGTGGACGACGGGCAGCGTTCTTCATGTGCCAACGAAGTAAGTGGAAGTACGAAGCTGGTGTGCTTGGTTGAGCTACGGTCATATTCTGTTCTGCGCACAGAGCTAAGTAACGTTCGATACGCGCAGAGGAGTGATCAGGTCCTTGACCTTCATATCCATGAGGCAAGAGCAGAACTACTGATGAACGCTCACCCCACTTTTGAAGTGCGCTTGATACAAACTCATCAACAATTGATTGTGCACCGTTAGCGAAATCACCGAACTGTGCCTCCCAGAGAACGAGTGCATTGTCGCGCTCGACTGAGTATCCGTATTCAAATCCCATTGCCGCATATTCAGAGAGCAATGAGTCAAAGACGAAGAATTGATTGTCATCGTTGATCAAACCGCGAAGTGGGAACCAATCTCCACCAGTGTTCTGATCGACGATGACTGCGTGGCGGTTCGAGAAGGTACCGCGACGAACATCTTGACCAGCAAGGCGAATTGGATGGCCTTCGAGCAAGAGCGAACCGAATGCAAACATCTCACCGGCAGCCCAGTCGACAGTCCCTTCATCAAGCATCTCGTTGCGCTTAGCAAGTTGTGGAGCCAGGCGTGGATGGACAACAAAGCCCTCTGGAGTTGCGATCTGCGTCGCTGCGATCTTGCGAAGGGTTGCCTCGTCGACACCAGTGTTGACTTGCTCTGGGGGAGTGACTACTGGTGCATGGTTTGCAGATGGTGCTGGTTCGACATTATGAACCGCTGCATACACCGCATCGAGTTGGGCCTGGTAATCGCGAAGTACTTCCTCTGCCTCTTCGACGGTGATATCACCGCGTCCGATGAGAGCTTCGGTATACAACTTACGAGTGCTGCGCTTGGCATCAATGAGTTTGTACATCATTGGCTGAGTGAAGCTTGGCTCATCGCCCTCGTTGTGACCGCGGCGGCGGTAGCAGACCATGTCGATGACAACATCTTTGTGGAACTCTTGACGATATTCGAAGGCGAGTCGAGCCACGCGAACAACTGACTCTGGATCATCACCATTAACGTGGAAGACCGGTGCCTGAATCATCTTGGCAATATCAGTTGAGTAGGTTGATGAACGTGCTGCGTGAGGTGATGTTGTAAATCCAACTTGGTTATTTACAACGATATGAATCGTTCCACCTGTGCGGTATCCCTTGAGTTGAGACAAGTTCAAAGTCTCTGAGACAACGCCTTGACCTGCGAATGCTGCATCTCCGTGAACCAGAATCGGAAGAACGTTGTAGGCCTCGTGGACCCCATTGATATCTTGCTTGGCGCGCACAATTCCTTCGAGCACTGGATTAACGGCCTCTAGGTGAGATGGGTTTGCAGCGAGATAAATCTTGGTGGTTTCACCAGAGTCTGCTTTAAAGACTCCTTGAGTACCGAGGTGATATTTAACGTCACCAGTTCCTTGTACTGAGTTTTCGGCATAGTGACCTTCGAACTCTTGGAAGATCTGGCCATATGACTTGCCACCGATATTGGCCAACACATTGAGGCGACCGCGGTGCGGCATTCCGATACATACTTCATCAAGTCCGCGCTTAGCAGAGCTATCAAGGATTGCATCCAGAAGTGGAATAAGTGACTCGCCACCTTCGAGCGAGAAGCGCTTCTGTCCAACGTACTTAGTCTGCAAGAAGGATTCGAAGGCCTCTGCGGAGTTGAGTTTGCGCAAGATACGAAGCTGCTCTTCACGAGGAGTGCGAGGTGCGCCAACTTCGACATGCTCATGCATCCACTTACGCTCAACAGGATTTTCCATGTACATGTACTCAACGCCAACGCTGCGGCAGTATGAGTCACGCAAGATTCCAAGGATGCGACGCAACTTCATAAATGGCTTTCCACCAAATCCGCCTGTTGCAAATTCGCGATCGAGATCCCAGAGTGAAAGTCCATGTGTAACAACATCTAGATCTGGATGGCTACGTTGGCGATAGCGAAGTGGATCGGTATCTGCCATGAGGTGACCGAAGGTGCGGTATGACTCGATCAACTGCTGAACGCGAGCGGTCTTGCTGATCTGATCATCTTTAGAGAATTGGAAGTCAACGGCCCAACGAATTGGCTCGTAAGGAATACGCAGCGCAGCAAAGATCTCGTCATAAAAGTTCTCGGCACCCAACATGATCTCGTGGATGCGACGCAAGAAGTCACCAGATTGTGCGCCTTGAATTACGCGATGGTCGTAAGTGCTTGTAAGAGTGATGACCTTGGAAATAGCTAGGTTGGTAAGAGTCTCTTCGCTCGCACCTTGGAACTCAGCTGGGTAATCCATCGCGCCGACGCCAAGGATCAAACCTTGACCTTGCACCAAGCGTGGAACTGAGTGAACGGTTCCCAGTGTGCCTGGATTGGTGAGTGAGACTGTGGTTCCTGCGTAATCTTCAACGGTCAGAGTTCCACTACGAGCCTTGCGTACTGTCTCTTCATACGAAGCCCAGAACTGACCGAAGTCGAGGGCTTCGCAACCCTTAATGGATGGAACAAGTAGTTGACGGGTGCCATCTGGCTTAGCCAAGTCGATAGCGATTCCAAGGTTGATATGTTCTGGACGACCGAGGACCGGCTTGCCTTCTTGCTCGGCATAAAAAGTATTCATCTCTGGCATGGCGCGCAGAGCTTTGATCATCGCATAACCGATGAGGTGGGTGAAAGAAACTTTTCCACCACGACCGCGAGCGAGGTGGTTGTTGATCACGGTGCGGTTATCAATCATCAACTTGGCGGGAATTGCGCGCACACTTGTTGCAGTTGGAACAGTGAGCGATGCCTCCATGCTCTGCACGACGCGAGCAGCAACTCCGCGAATGGGCTCCAACGTTGAAGCGCCTGGCGTAACAAGAGTTGGAATCGGCTTCACGATCGGATCAGCGGGTGTAGCGGATGTTGAAGTTTGTGGCGCTTGCACAACTGGAGTTGGCTTTGGCGCGGCAGGCGCAGCGGGTGTTACGGGTGCAACAACTGGTGCGGCCGGCGCAGAAACTTGAGTTGCAGTTGGAACAACTGGTGGTGTGGTTGCTGTAGAAGATTTTGGAATAGGAGGTGTACCGGCTCCTGGTGCAGCGGCAGCTGTCGCTGTTCCATTTGATGTTGCGCTCTGTGCAGGTGGTGTGTAGTCAGCAAAGAAATCCCACCATGCCTTATCGACAGATGATGGATCTTGTTGATAGCGCTCATACATCTCATCGACGAGCCATTCATTGGGTCCGAATGAACCACCAAAATGATTTGCTGGGGTATTAGATGCCGACACTGGCGCTCACTCCGCTTCTTAATCAGTTCGGTATTGCAACCGCTTGAGGTTAGCTTCCGAATGAAGATCAGGTACGACCTAATCTTAATCGCCTTAGCCGAGAGCGCACCGACTGGCTGGGTGTGAGGTATGGCTCTAGGCTCATAGATATGGGATTAGCGGTTATTACAGGTGGCAGTCGTGGGCTTGGCTTCCAATGCGCCAAGGAGCTGGTCGCCGCCGGACACCAAGTGGTTCTGGTGGCAAAAGATCCTGAGAGGTTAGCCAATGCGGCGGTCCAACTGGGGGTGCAGTATCGGGCGGTCGATCTAGAGGATCAGGCAGCAACTCGCGCAGTATTTTCAGAGATCTTGGCGACCTTTGGCGCCCCCGAGATCCTGATGTTGGCTCACGGGGTCATGAGCGAAAAGATCTCTAAAACTCTGCGGACAACCGATCAAGAGTGGCGTCGAGTTATGGCGATCAACCTGGATTCCACATTTACGATCGTCAATATCCTGGGAGCGGCGATGGCCGAGGCCAGGCACGGGCGGATCATCATCTTTAGCGCCTGTCTAGGTCGGATGTCTGGACCGGGCAATGCTGGGGGACTCGCGCCCTATCGAATTAGCAAGGCTGGAGTAAATGCCTTGGTGCGAAATTTGGCACATGAGACCAACCACGGCACCCGCGGATTATTGGTCGATGCAATATGCCCTAACCACACTCGGACCGATATGGGCGGGCCAGATGCCCCGCTCTCAGTCGAAGAGGGAGCCGATACCGCCGTCTGGCTGGCGACCCGCGATTTCGATTCTGCGGTAGATAAGACCGGGTTTCTGTGGGAGGAGCGGCGGATTATCGAGTGGTAGTTACTCTCGATATCCCAGTACGCATGCACCAGTAGTCACAAAGGCTAGTAGGCCAAGGGGATATGCCCCGATGTAAAACTTTCCGGACAACATAAAATAGGCGACACCAAGTGCGATTAAGTTTGCCAACACCGCAGGCGCACGTCCCCAGGCTTTGCCTCGCTTGTAACTAATAGAACAAGCGAAGAGACCTATTGCGCCAAGGGCAAGGCCGATGAAGTCGCCGGCTAGTGCAAGCGGTGCGCTCAGCGGTTTAGTGCGAAAGGCATCAAGCAAGGCTAAATAAATAATGAGCCCAATCAGGATCAGGGACTCAAAGCGCAATAAAGAAATCGCCGCTTTACGGCTTCTCTCAAACAGGGCATCACTGATAGCCATTTCAGAAGCGTATCCAAGTAACCTTACGAAATGGCTGGTTTTGACCTTCGAGATATCGAATTCAAGAGTGACGGGGTTACCGATTCACTCACCTCGAGTATGGCTCCCGCCCTCTTCCACGAAAACCTAAAGCGCGAGATTGCTACCGCCTCGCGAGAAGGTCGTGAGCTCACCATTGTCAGTGCTCTTTTAAATCCCGAAGAGTATTCATCAGCAGGGGAGTATCAAGAGAGTTTAATTGCGCTCGCCTTTGCACTAGAGAAAAATTTACGAGGCGGAGATTTCTTCGCGCGTATATCTGATTGCGGTTTTTGGATCTTGCTGCGGACTGACGATGAGACTGCAGCGGGTGTAATTAATCGTTTGGATCTTCCGCGCCGCGAAGAGTTAACGATCAAACTCGCGGCGCGGAAATTATCGGGCTATGCAGAGTGGATCGAACGAATCGATCAACTCCACTTTTATTAACTAATTACTTGCCGACGCAGGCTTTGAGTGCGGCCAAGATCTTGGAATTCTGCTTATCGAGTCCAGCGATTTGAGCAGCGCTTGTCACAGGAATTCCATGAGCGTTGAGGCAGGCGAGATAAGCAGCGCTGGTTCCAGTCTTAGGCGCTACGCCTCCTGTTGTACCAGGAGTTGTGCCTTGAGGCGCTCCACCATTTGCACCAGCACCGCGATTAAATCCACCGAAGGATGGACGAAGCGCAGCGCACGCTGTAAATGCTTTTTGTTGCGCAGGTGATAAAGAGAAGGTTGGGCGCGGACGAGGAGTGGTTCCTGTTCCGGCTCCAGCTCCTGGTGCTCCTGAAGGTCTAGTGCCTGGGGCTCCAAATCCTCTACCGCCACCAAAACCACCAAACTTGATTCCTGCTTTTGCTAGACATGCGGTGTATTTAGCAAAGGCCGCTGAATTCTGTCCGCCTCCAAATCCTCCTGCGCGTGGTGCGCCCGACACTGCGGGCTTAGGAGCCGGTTTTGAAGTTGCTTTAGTTGCCGCGTTTGCCGGCAAGACACTGATACCTGCCAACGCTAGAGCGGCAACAGCGATCGCAGATTTCTTAAAGGTAGAGGTCATGGTCTAAAGGTAAGACATCAATTTTCGATGGCAAGGAGATTTTCCTTATTTTTGGCTGAGAATAATGAGGAAGGTAGGCTCACCCCATGTCCAAAGTCCTCGCCTCCCTGCCGGTTGGAGAAAAAGTCGGAATCGCCTTCTCGGGTGGTCTCGATACCTCCGTGGCCGTGGCCTGGATGCGTGAAAAAGGTGCCGTTCCTTTCACCTACACCGCCGACCTTGGCCAATACGACGAGAGCGATATCGACTCGATTCCAGGTCGCGCGCTGGCATATGGCGCGGAGAACGCTCGCCTCATTGATTGCAAATTAGCTTTGGTGGAAGAAGGTTTGGCAGCGATCGCTTGCGGAGCTTTTCACATCCGCTCTGGTGGCAAGCAATATTTCAACACCACTCCACTTGGACGCGCGGTTACCGGCACGCTTCTGGTGAGGGCAATGTTGCAAGATGACTGTTCCATCTGGGGCGACGGCTCTACTTACAAGGGCAACGACATTGAGCGTTTCTATCGCTACGGTTTACTCGCAAATCCAGCGCTCCGTATATATAAGCCGTGGCTTGACGCAGATTTCGTCACCGAACTTGGTGGACGTAAAGAGATGTCCGAATGGTTGGTCGCGCATAACTTGCCGTACCGCGACAGCACCGAGAAGGCTTACTCCACCGATGCAAATATCTGGGGGGCAACGCACGAGGCTAAAAATCTTGAAGAGCTTGATGCCTCTATCGAAATCGTCGATCCGATCATGGGCGTTAAGTTTTGGGATCCTTCCGTAAAGATTGATTCGGAAGATGTCACCATCGAATTTTCGCAAGGACGTCCCGTAACGATTAATGGCAAGAGCTTTGCTGATTCAGTCGAACTGATGCGTGAGGCAAACGCCGTCGGTGGTCGCCATGGTCTTGGAATGGCAGATCAGATCGAAAATAGAATTATCGAAGCTAAATCTCGGGGCATTTATGAAGCCCCTGGAATGGCGCTGCTCTTCATCGCTTACGAGCGCCTGATTTCCGCCATCCATAACGAAGACACCATTGCCAACTATCACGCTGAGGGTCGTCGCCTGGGCCGTCTGCTCTACGAAGGCCGTTGGTTCGATCCACAATCATTGATGTTACGTGAATCGCTCACGCGTTGGGTTGCCTCTGCCGTCACCGGTACCGTCACCATTCGATTGCGTCGCGGTGATGATTTCTCGATCATCAATACAACGGGTCCACACTTGAGTTATCACCCAGAGAAACTTTCAATGGAACGGAATGAAAATTCCGCTTTCGGTCCAACCGATCGCATTGGCCAACTCACCATGCGCAATTTGGATATCGCCGATACCCGCGAAAAACTCGAGCTCTACACCAAGCAAGGTCAACTAGGGGCTAGCGAATTTAAATTAATCGGCGAGATCGAGAGTAATTAGTACCTTCGTTATACGTTAACGGTCGACATATCTGGATAACGCTCACCATGAGCAACCCCTACAGGTGCTACCTCATCTAGCTCTCTGATTTCACGCTCAGTTAGCGTAATTTCAAGTGATGCAAGATTCTCTTCCAGGCGTGAGATCTTACGAGTTCCTGGAATTGGGACGACATCATTGCCTTGAGCCAACACCCACGCCAGCGCCAATTGCGCAGGAGTAATTGAGAGTCGATCTGCAATCAATTTTACTGCGTCAACGATCGCGTAATTGCGGGCGAAGTTCGCATCTTTAAAACGTGGATAAGTGCGACGACGATCATCTGCTGCGAGAGAATCTAGTGAGGTAACGACACCTGTTAAGAATCCACGCCCAAGTGGTGAGTATGGAACAAAGCCAATTCCTAATTCGCGCACCTTTGCCAAGACACCATTTGTCTCGACCTCTCGGGTCCAGAGCGACCATTCTGATTGCACCGCAGTGATCGGTTGGATCGCATTTGCTCTCTCGATTGTGACTGCTGAAGCCTCCGAAATTCCTAGGTGGCGCACCTTTCCAGCTTCTACCAACTCCTTTAATGCGCCCCACGTCTCTTCAATGGGGACGTTGCGATCTACGCGGTGTTGGTAATACAAATCGATGTAATCAACTCCGAGTCTTTGCAGGGATGCATCGCACGCTGCCTTCACGTACTCGGGACGACCATTAACTCCCTTAAATGAACCATCAGCACCGCGCTCATTACCGAATTTGGTGGCGAGCACCACATCTGCTCTGCGGCCAGCAATTGCTTTACCGACGAGAACCTCATTCTTAAATGGTCCATACATATCGGCGGTATCAATGAAGTTGCCGCCAAGATCTAGGAAGCGGTGAATCGTGGCAATCGACTCTTCATCATTTGTCGGT
>Ga0364866_10135_pt1 | contig 53488 bp, 59 predicted proteins | sample ExccelAu500001D3_3_FD_206913 | JGI IMG/M metagenome (GOLD analysis project Ga0364866, IMG submission 206913) | Enriched cells from Trout Bog Lake Hypolimnion, Wisconsin, USA - BchlTB.Aug13.5000.01.D3 | ecosystem: Environmental > Aquatic > Freshwater > Lake > Hypolimnion/Profundal zone | place...
AGCCATACTCGGTAACGGTCCTTCGTACTGTGAACAGCAACTCTCACTGACATTTAAGCCCCACCAGGTGATTCAATATTTAGGGCTATGCGCAGAGGGGATCCCTCCAGGGACAGAGGTCGACACCGTAGAGCTGCGGAACTCTAGTGGCGGGTTAGTGGTTTCTGGGGTATTCAAGGCCATTTCCCACTAAACGTTATGTGGTCGTTATGCGATCTGGAAGGCTGTGGCGGATCGGACTTTAGTTATCTCTTTGTTATCAAAATTTCCTTGTAAAACCCCCTCGCCGGGGTTAGGTTCTGCTTGTCTCCCCTGTGCAGGTGGGGTCGTTTTTCAATAACTTCTGCTGAAGAGAATAGGAAAAACATGAAAGAAATAATCACCGAGAACGAGGTTTCACGTCGTTCCGTACTCAAGGGTGCCGCTGCTGGTGCCGCTGCGTTAGCCGCAGGCGGCGTTGGAGCTTCAACTCTTGGAGCATCAGCCGCAAGCGCAGATGCAGTAACAGTTAGCTTCGGTTCGAACAACTCGAACCCTCCAGGACCTGAAGAAGATGCTGCCTGGGTTGCTGCTGCTAAGTCAGAAGGCATCAACGTTCAGCTGAACGTTGTCGATCACAACACCTTCCAAAATCAGATCAACTCTTACCTCCAAGGAACCCCAGATAACGTCTTCGACTGGTTCGCTGGATACCGCATGCAGTTCTTCGCTCAGAAGGGTCTCTTGACCCCAATTGATGATCTTTGGAAGTCAATTGGTAAGAACTACACAGCCGGTTTCGCTGGCGCTTCAACTGGCCTCGATGGCAAGAAGTATCTTGTTCCAACAGACTGGTATCCATGGGCTATCCACTACCGCAAGTCGGTATGGAAGGCTGCTGGAGTTAACCCAGCATCAATCAAGACAATGGCAGACCTCGTCAACGCTTGCAAGACCTTCAAGAGCAAGGGACTTATCCCAATTGCACAGGCTGACAAGGGTGGCTGGGAAGCAATGGGTGTCTTCGACATCATCAACATGCGTACCAACGGATACCAATTCCATGCTGATCTAACAGCTGGCCGTGCTTCATGGTTGGATCCACGCATTCAGAAGATCTTCGCAAACTGGAAGGCTCTGATCCCTTACACAAACAAGGACCCGCTAACCCAGTCTGACCAGACTGCTGGAACACTCGTGCTCCAGAAGAAGGCTGCCATGATCATTATGGGATCCTTCACAAGCGGTCTCTACACAAACAAGGCTGATTACAACGATCTTGCTTTGATCCCATTCCCAATCATCAACTCTGCATACGGTACCGACTCAATCGATGCTCCTATCGATGGTGTCTTGGCATCGACTTCAGCTGCAAGCAACTTGCCTGCATCTGAGGCGCTGATGAACTTCATTGGATCAACTAAGTTCTCTGGAATCATCCAAGCAATCTCTCCAGGACTCTTTGCAAATAAGAACTCAACAGTTCCTGCAGATCCATTCATTCAATCACAGGTTAAGTTGGTTCAGGCTACAAAGCACGTCGCTCAGTTCTTCGACCGTGACTCACGTCCTGACTTCGCTTATCCAATCTTCTCTGACGCTATCCAGAAGTTCTTGACTGGTGGCGATCCAAAGGCGATTGCGAAGAACCTTGATGCCCAATGGAAGGCTCTGCCTCCAGTCTAAGCAACATCCGTTCAGTACTAATGTGGGAGTCCGTTGGCGAATTATTTCGCCAACGGAACTTCCATTTCCGAAGCAACTAGTAATGAACCAGGAAAAGGAATGAATAATTGAGCACCGTTCTTGAGGAGCCTCAGGCTCAGGCCGTTCCGGCCAAGAAAAAGCGCAGGCGCAGCTCCCACAATTTCAGTGGCAGCGATCGTACGACCCTCGGAGTATTTGTTGGTCTCCCAACCATCCTTCACGTATTTTTTGTCTGGGTACCCGCTGTTTGCACCATCTTGCTCTCGTTTACCTTCTGGGATGGCATCGGTGGATTAAAGAACATTCACTGGGTTGGCTTCACAAATTACCGTCAGATTTTTACCTTGGATGATCAATTCCCAATTGCTATTCGAAACAATATTTATTGGCTCGCGGTATTCGCATTCATAGCCACTCCGCTGGGAATCATTCTCGCTTATTACATTGATAAGAATTTAAAGGGAACACACTTCTACCAAACCGCCTTCTACATGCCATTGGTAATTTCTGCAGCGGTTACTGGAATCATCTGGGAGAACGTCTTCTTCACAGATGGAATCGTGAACTCTTTGCTACACAATACAAATCCAAATACCGCGATTGACTGGTTGGGTGACCCCAACAAGAATATTTGGGTTCTTCTCTTCATCGCCTCGTGGCGGCATATTGGCTACATAATGCTGCTCTATTTAGCAGGTATGAAGGCGGTTGATCCTTCACTCCGCGAAGCTTCTGCGATTGACGGAGCGGGAGAGTGGTACACATTTCGAAAGGTGATCATGCCTTCACTGCGTCCAGTGAATGTGATCATTGTTGTTATCACCATCATTGAGTCAATGCGCGCCTTTGACCTTGCTTACATCATCAATCAGGGATCGAATGGATTGCAAACTTTAGGAATTTTGGTTTACCAAAACATCGAAGGATCCTCGATGCGTATTGGGTGGGGAGCGGCCTACGCAACCCTGCTCTTTATTATCTGTTTAGGACCAATCATGGTCTACCTCTATCAAAACTTTAGTAAAGGGAACGACTAAATGGTTACGGGTCAAAAGAGCAAAGCTGGCGCTCGCATAGCGGTCGGAATACTCTCCTTCTTCTCACTCTTCTGGGTGTTGCCAATTCTCTTCACGATTTTGCAATCGTTTAGACCTTATGGAGATGTACTGAAGAATGGTCCGGTCTCCTTTCCGCACCACTTAACATTTAGCAATTACTACAACGCCTTGGTTGAGTCCAAGATGTGGCGCTTCTTCTTCAACTCAGTTGAGGTTGCAGTGCCTGCAGTTGTGATCACGCTCTTCTTGGCTTCAATGATTGCATTCGTTTTGAGTCGCTATGAATCTAAGTTCAGCGTGCCTCTTCTCATGCTCTTTACTGCAGGTAACTTGCTTCCACCTCAGTTGCTCTTCATTCCGCTTTTCCGGTTGTATTTAAAGATTCCAGTGCCACATTTCATTAATAGCAATGGCGTCTTATACGACACTCAAATCGGATTGATCTTGGTGCACATTGCAATCCAGGTTGGTTTTGCAACCTTCGTGCTCACCAATTTCTTGCGCACAATTCCAAAAGAGATCTCTGAGTCAGCTCTCGTCGATGGCGCAAATGTGTGGAATCACTTCTTCCGCATTATTTTGCCGCTGCTCCGTCCAGCACTAGCCTCTCTTGGTGTCTTGATGACCACCTGGATCTACAACGATTTCTTCTGGTCGATTGTGTTGCTTAAGTCCGGAAACAAGCGGCCAATTACAGCTGCGCTTTCAAATCTGCAGGGTGAGTTCAATACCGACTATGACTTGTTGGCTGCGGGTGCAGTTCTTGCCTTTATCCCAACGCTCATCGTCTTCTTCGCACTGCGTAGGCACTTCGTAGGTGGATTAACCCTCGGGTCTACCAAAGGCTAATCCCACTACAAACCCAACTTGGGTTAGTTCGTACTTGATATCTCGATCAGGATTGCGTTCTCCGGTGGCAAAATCGGAGGTCGCAATCCGATATGTGCCAGCTCTGCGCCACTCAACGTGATTCCAGATTCGTTGTTCATCCATGCTGGATATCCCCGTTGCATAGTTTGAGCCACTCCTGCATCAACGAGAGCTCTCACGCGGTATATGCGGTCTGACTCAAGGCCTGGAATCCGTGCCATGGCAGGGAAGGTCGATTCAGACATATCTCTCGCCGCGATTGCAAAGAGAGCCTCGCTCTTATCTTGGGCTACTACGCCATAGACATATGAATTCTGATCTGGATGATCAACGCGGATTGCTTTTCCAGAGTGCAGAAGGCCACGCTTGCTCTTGTAAAGCGCAATCCAACTCTTAATTACCTCAATCTCTGAGGGAGAAGCCTTGGTGATATCCCACTCAATCCCAGCATGCCCAAAGAGAGCGGTGATGGCGCGGAAGTTAATCTCAGTGACCCGGCGATTCTGATTTCCGGGGCGTGGGCCGATATGAGTTCCAAGCAACTCTGGTGGAACCGCGATTCCTGTCCAACGTTGAATGGTCTGCCTCTCAAGGGCATCGTTGTTATCGCTGGTCCAGAAGCGATCGACATAATCGATTACTCCAAGATCAATTCGGGCCCCGCCAGAAGCGCAGCTTTCAATCTCGAGCTTTGGGTGGCGCTTTTTAAGTTCCGCAAATAGTCGATAGATAGCGGCCGTCTGATTGTGCACCGCGGCTTGCCCGAGGTGCCCCGCATCAACTAGAACTCGGTTGTGATCCCATTTGATGTAGGCGATCTTGTATTCACTCAGAATCGCATCTACCTGCCCGAGAACATGTTCGTATGCCCCAGGATGGGTGATATCGAGTACCTGCTGATGGCGCCAGAGTGGGGGAGTTCGCCCAGCTTCATGCAAAATCCATTCAGGATGGGCGCGGTAGAGGTCTGAGTCTGGATTGATCATCTCGCCTTCAAACCAGAGTCCGAACTCCATGCCCTTGTCATTAATGTATTTGATTATCGGTCCGAGCCCATCTGGCCAGACGCTCTTATCAACTACCCAGTCGCCTAAGCCAGCCTGGTCGTGTCTACGCAGATTGAACCAACCATCGTCGAGTACGAAGCGCTCGACCCCCACTGCTGCTGCGGCATCCACAATTGCTTTGATCTTCTCGTCATCGTGATCAAAGTCGATCGCCTCCCAGACGTTGAGAGTGATGGGGCGAGGTCGAATATTTGTTGGGTGGCTAGGGCGAGATCGAAGCCACTTGTAGTAGTTATCGCTTAGGCCATCGAAGCCCGCATCTGTGTAATTGGCGATAACTGGTGGAATTGTGTGTGTCTTGCCCGCGCCGAGGATGATCTCACCTGGCTCAAGAAGTTCTCCGGCGCCGATTGAGGTCTCACCACTGGCGAGGCGCTCAATGTGATGGACTGAATTGCCGCTCCAAGCCACCGAGAGAGCCCATACCTCACCGTGGCCAAACTCCGTGTTTCCAGCGAGAGCCAATTGCGCGATGGTGTAGTCGTGACCACTTCGGCCTTCGCGAATCTCACGCGAGAGAAGACCATATCTAATTGAGTTCCGCTGCGGGTGTCGTTCTCTAGACCAGCGACCGGTGAAATCCAGAACCTCACTGGCCCGATCGGGAAGTGGCAACCAGTAGGTGAATTCCTCAAGGTTGTAATCGTCGTCACCAGTATTGGTGAGCGAGGCGCTCACGTGCAAAATTCCAAATTCGTTGAGTTGGTAATTCAGCGTAAGTTGCAAATGTGCAGAGGCATCAGCGAAGTGTGCTGTTAGCGATGAACTCGTGTGATCAATTTTGGTGATCGAGAAGAGTGTTGACCAAGCCTGACCATTGCGATGACCACTGATTGTTGGATGACCTAAAAATCCGCGAGAGTGCTCGCGAAGGACTCCTGATGTGAGCGGAAGATCAAAGCTGCTGTGGGCCACAGGATCGGTCGTCGCGGCCTTAACATCTCCACCTTGGCTAGCAATCGGAGCTCCCCAATATTTGATAACTAAATTGTTATCTGATGCATCAAAGATGAGTGATGACTTTGGTGAGGAGAGAGTGATGATTTCCGAATTAGCCAATGTTCCTCCTAGGTAGATGCGCACTCTGAGTGCGTCCTTTACTTGATTATCAATGGGATTTAGAGTGGTTCAGTGCCTTCGGCGGTAATTCCTAGATACTACTATCAAAGTTTTTTGGAGTAAATGAATGAAATATTGGAATAGCCCAGAAACCACTTCAATCAATCGTGAACCAATGTTAAATATTATTCACGAGGATGCGGTCTCTCTCGACGGTCAATGGGATTTTCAACTCCTGCGATCTCCAGATGATCAACCAGGCGGCAGTTGGACCACTATTCCTGCACCCGGATTGTGGACGACCCAGCCAGAGTCACCGCAATTTTGGGATCGCCCTATCTACACAAATGTGCAGATGCCTTTTGATGAACTTCCTCCATACGTTACAACCCTCAATCCCACTGGAATCTATGAGCGTGACTTCACCGTTCTAGATAATTGGGTAAGCGAAAGAATTGTTGTGCAGATCGGCGGCTTTGAATCTGTTGCAATTCTTAGCATTAATGGCGCTGAAGTCGGTATGGCTAAAGATTCCAGACTTGCTGCAGATTTTGATATCAGCAAATTTGTGCATCCAGGAAGTAACCGGATACAGATAAAAGTGGTCAAGTGGTCAGATGCCACGTATATCGAGGATCAAGATCAATGGTGGCATGGTGGAATCACGCGCAGCGTTAAGTTAATCATTACTCCAAAGGTGCACGTCGCTAGGTTTTATCCAACGGTAGGTCTTAAGGCAGATGGGACGACGGGAACACTAGATATCCGGGCCTTTATTGCAGCGGCCCAAGATGCAACTTTCAATGGATATTCATTGAGTGCAAAGGTTGAAGGCGTATCGCGCGCCAAGGCACTGAGCGCAACAGTGCAGGTTAGTTCTCGTATCGAGTGGACAGAGATGCCCGCCGAGATTCAGTCGATCAGTGCCGATTTCTTTCATGGCAAATACTGGGATGCCAAAGTGCCTGATGCTGTGATGTCAGTTGTCAATAAGATCGAACCCCCAACTCCAGGATACGTGCACCTCAAGGCAGAGTTCCCAAATGTTAAGGCTTGGTCGGCAGAAGCTCCTCACCTCTACTACCTACATGTTGAGCTTAAAGATTCAACTGGAGTTGTTGTCGAAAAATTCACGCAACGCATTGGGTTCCGCAATGTCGCTATTAAGGGAAGAAACTTTCTGGTAAATGGCAAGCGGGTAATCATCTATGGCGTCAATCGCCATGATTTCAATAGAAAGACAGGTCGCGTTGTCTCAGTTGCAGATATGCGAGCTGACCTGCTCGAGATGAAGAAATTCAATTTCAATGCGGTGCGAACTTCGCACTACCCCAACGATCCAGTATTTCTGGATCTTGCAGATGAGTTAGGTTTCTACGTAATTGGCGAGGCAAACATTGAGTCACATGCCTTCCAAGATTCTCTCTGTAACGACCAGCGCTATCTGACTCCGTGGGTTGATCGTGTGGCCCGCATGGTGCAGCGCGATATTCATCACCCCAGCGTGATTATGTGGTCGCTCGGAAATGAGTCAGGTGCTGGAAGCAACCACGAAGCGGCAGCAGCCTATGTGCGTAAATTTGATCCGTCTCGTCCACTTCATTACGAGGGCGCAATCAGACCTTACTGGACCGCAAATCCGGCGTTGACTGATGTTGTTTGCCCAATGTATCCATCCATCGATGCGATCATTTCTTACGCAAAATCAGATCTTGGAACTCGTCCACTGATCATGTGTGAGTACTCGCATGCGATGGGTAATTCCAACGGAACGTTGCTTGAGTACTGGCAGGCGATTCATTCTCTTCCTGGACTCCAAGGTGGTTTCATCTGGGAATTCTGGGATCATGGAATTGAGCAGACGCTGGCAGATGGAAGCAAGCGTTCGGCATATGGCGGAGATTTTGGCGAAGAGCGACATGATGGCAACTTCTGTTGTGATGGCATGGTCTTCCCAGATCGAACTCCCAAGCCGGCAATGTCAGAGTTCAAATCAATCGCTGCACCTTTCTTGATCACCGCTACAAGTGCATCGGCTGGAACCTTCAAGGTTAAGAACAAGAACTTTTTTGTAGATTCCAAAGACTTCGAAATACTCTGGAATATCTCTGTTGAGGGCGAAGTGGTTGATTTTGGTCGCCTTAAGCTTCCAATTATTGCGCCACAGGCAACCGTCGCTGCAAAAGTTAATTCCAAGTTCTTGAAGGCTACTTCAACACCAGGTGAACGTTTTATCACCTTTAGTGCTACTCGAAAGAGTGCCACTGAATGGTCTGCTGAAAATGCAGAGGTAGGTTGGGCGCAATTTAAACTGCCTTCAAAGGCAACTCCAAAGGCTAAGGTGAGAACACCTACCCAGTTGGAGAACAACATAAATGAGGACGGCTCTATCTACCTGGGCTTTGGCACCTACCTGGGCTTTGGCACCTATCTGCCACAACTCAATCTCTACCGGGCACCTACCGACAATGACCGCATCGGAAATATCTCCAAGCGTTGGCACGAGTGGGGAATCGATAACCTGACTCGTAGCAAGGTTAAGGTAAGTAGATCAGGTAATAGCTTTAGAGTTACCTCTACATATCTAACAAGCGCTGGAATTGAGATCAAGCAGATTCAAACCATAAGTGAGATTGCAGATGGCATTAAGGTAGTTGAGGAAACTACCTTGCCACGAGTTCTTCATGATGTGGCTCGAGTTGGTACAACCTTTGAACTCGATAGCGAATTCAATCGGTTCAGCTATTTCGGTTCTGGTCCAAATGAGACCTACCCAGATCGCCATTTCAGTCCTATTGGAAGATATTCCTCTAGGGTCGTGGACCAATATGTTGGCTATGTGAAGCCACAGGAGAATGGCGGCCACGCAGATGTGCGTTGGTTTGAGGTCTCGAAAAACCACCTTAACACCATACGCATCGAACTTGAGTCGCCTGGGCAGGTTTCGGTTACTCCTTATCGCGCACTTGACCTGACGACGGCTACTCACAATGTCGAACTTGAGAAATCAAATGTGACAGTTGTGGCAATCGACACGATTCATCGGGGAGTCGGAACTGCATCGTGTGGTCCCGATACCTTGCCGCAGTATCGGATCAAGCCAGGTAAGTACACTTTGGCGTACACCCTGACCTATAAGTAGAGGAACTGTGCAAGAGATATCGCAGCGTTTTAATGAGTTATTCGGTTACGCCCCAGAGATAGTTGCGGCTGCTCCAGGGCGTGTGAACCTCATCGGTGAGCACATCGATTACAGCGACGGCTTTGTACTGCCCTTTGCTATCTCTGACACTACAACGGTTGCGCTAGCGCGTCGGTCTGATCGCGTTATTCGAATCGCCTCAGTACAGAAAAGCGCTGAGATTTTCGAAACTAGCGTTGATGACTTGGCTCCACATTCAGGTGAGAGCTGGGCGAGGTATGCGCTTGGAGTTCTATGGGTACTTGGAGTGGATACCGGAGTTGAGTTACTGATTGATGGAAGAGTTCCTCTCGGAGCAGGTCTCTCATCTAGCGCAGCACTTGAATGTTCGATTGCAACTGCGGTCAATCAATTATTCGAAAAGGGGCTCTCGCTTGCAGAGTTAGCGCGAGCTACTCAAAAAGCTGAGAACGACTATGTAGGAGTTCCCTGCGGAATTATGGATCAATCCGTCTCGCTGATGGCGAAATCAGGATCGGCTCTCTTGCTCGACTGTCGCGACCTCACCTCGGAGAACATTCCATTTCTTATCGCTCCTCAAGGTTTAGAGCTATTGATTATTGATACACAGGCACACCATAAGTTGGTTGATGGTGGATATGCTGAACGGCGAGCCTCGTGCGAGAAGGCTGTGGCAGACCTTGGAATTACATCTCTGCGAGATATCAGCGTCGCACAGTATGCAGCAAGACAATCAGAACTGGATCCAGTTACTTACATCCGTGGTTTCCATGCGGTGACGGAGATGAAGCGAGTTCTCGATGCGGTTGAGGCGCTCAAGGGAAATAACTTCACTCGGTTGGGAGAACTCCTTAACCAATCTCATCGCTCATTGAGAGATGATTACACAGTCTCTTGTCCTGAGCTCAATCTGGCAGTAGATACTGCTCTTGCCCAGGGAGCTCTTGGTTCACGCATGGTAGGTGGTGGTTTCGGCGGAAGCGCGATCGCCCTCATCAAAGCAGATCATGTTAAACGTTGTGAAGCGGCCATAACGAAGGCATTTAGTGATGCAGGATTTAAAGCACCGAGATTCTTCACCTCGTTACCAAGTGCTGGAGCCCACGTTATTTCCAGTTGAGGGTTCGCTCAATCGCTTTGTTCCAATTTTGTAGTCCTTCTTGAGCAATCTCCTTGCTGACTTCTGGACTCCAACGGTGACTTTCCTGCCACTGGGTAAGTAGTTCGTGAGTGTTCTTCCAAACTCCGATCGCAAGACCCGCTGCATAGGCGGCCCCAAGCGCGGTGGTCTCTGCGACCACTGGACGGGAAACTTCGGTCTGGAGTATGTCGGCCTGTAACTGCATGCAAAGGTTGTTTTGCGTAACGCCTCCATCAACTCTGAGCACTTTGATGGTGACGCCAGTTTCTTCTTCCATAGCTCTAATAACATCGTGGGTTTGATAACAGATGGCTTCGAGAGTGGCACGAGCTATATGTGCTTTTGTTGCTGCCCGAGTAAGACCAACTATCACCCCTCGTGCATCCCCACGCCAATAGGGAGCGAAGAGTCCTGAGAAGGCGGGGACAAAGTAGACGCCTCCGTTGTCTGGAACACTTGCGGCTAGTGGCTCGATATCCGATGACTTTTGTATCACTCCAAGTTGGTCCCGTAACCACTGCACTGCAGATCCAGTAACGGCAACCGATCCCTCGAGAGCGTACTTCGCTGGCTCATCCCCCAGTTGAAAGGCGAGGGTGGTGAGTAGACCTTTCTTGGAGCGGATGATGTCGGTTCCGGTGTTAATGAGTGCGAAGTTCCCGGTCCCATAGGTTGTCTTTGACTCACCCTTGTTAAAGCAAAGTTGACCTAAGAGCGCCGCATGCTGATCTCCAACTATTCCTGCAATTGGGATACGAGCCCCAAAGACGCCGTGAGGGGAGGTATAACCGTAGATCTCCGAAGAGCTCTTGATTTGTGCCAGAGAATTTTGGGGAACTTCAAAAATTGAGAGCAGTTCCTCATCCCACTGCAAGGTCTCTAGATTCATCAGCAAAGTGCGCGAAGCGTTTGAAACATCTGTGACGTGAATATTCTCTTCACTGAGATTCCAGACTAGCCATGAATCTATGGTTCCAAAGAGCAACTCCTGCTGGTCCATCGCGCTCTTAACGAGAGGGGAGTGCTCCAACATCCAGCTCATCTTGCTTGCCGAGAAATAAGGGGCGAGGGGCAATCCGGTTTTGTATGTGATGGTCTGTGCGGACTCTGGGGTAATACGATCGAGAATCGCCTGGCTTCTAGTGTCTTGCCAGACGATGGCATTGTGAAGCGGAACTCCGCTGGAAGCCATCCAGGCAACTGTAGTTTCGCGCTGGTTGGTGATTCCGACCGCAGCTAAATCGTTACCAGTTAAACCAGCACTGGCCAGCGCCTCTTTGATAACCGACTCGGTAGCTCGCAGAATTTCGAGGGGATCGTGTTCGACCCACCCTGCCTGGGGAAGGTACTGAGTGTGCTCTTTCTGGGCTGCTGCAATGATGGCTCCGGCTTCATTGAAGATCATGAAGCGGGTGCTGGTGGTTCCTTGATCGATCGCCCCAATATAAGACATGCCAGTATTGTAAGCGCGTGGCCTCTAATAAGTCAGTGCTTAATCCAGAACAACGTAATGCCGATATTGAAAAGCTGAAGTCGCATGAGTTCGACATTCTCGTGATCGGCGGGGGTGTGGTCGGAAGCGGGATTGCCCTCGATGCTGCGGCTCGTGGCTTAAGCGTCGCACTTGTAGAAAGCGATGACTTTGCCGCTGGAACTTCATCGCGCTCGAGCAAATTGATACATGGTGGCTTACGTTATTTAGAGCAATTTGATTTCAAGTTAGTTCGCGAGGCGCTCCATGAACGCGAGATGATGATTACCGAACAGGCTCCGCATTTGGTCAAGCCGCTCTCCTTTGTTTACCCACTCCACAAAAAGTATCTGGATCGTATTTATGTTGGCGCAGGGTTGATGTTGTACGACCTCTTGCGGGGCAAACTCCGCGCGGTGCCATGGCACAAGCACATCTCTTTCGGCGAGATGCGCAATGAGGCCAGATCACTCAATCCCGAAATTGTTACAGGTGGGTTGGTTTATTACGACGCACAAGTAGATGATGCGCGCCATACAGTTATGGTCGCTCGGACTGCAATGGATCAAGGCGCTCACATTGTGACTGGCGCTACCGTTACTCAAATTACTCGCAATCCAGATCGAGTTACTGGAGCGGTGGTAAGCGTTGATGGTCATAGCTTTAATGTGAAATCAAAGGTCGTGATTGCAGCTGCTGGTATTTGGAATGAGGAGCTTTACCAACAATTCGGAATTAAGCCGGGCTACAAAATCAAGATGAGTAAGGGTGTTCATATCATCTTGCCTAAGGATGCGATCGATGCCAAGACTGGAATCATCATCAAGACTGCTTTGTCTGTTCTCTTCATTATTCCGTGGGGTAATGAGTGGTTACTGGGAACAACTGATACCGACTACACCGGTGATCGCGAATATCCACTAGCCGATAGCGTTGATATTGACTACATTCTTAATGAGGCAAATAAAGTCTTGCTCCCTAAAATCCGTCGAGAGCAAATCATCAGCACATATGCTGGGCTACGTCCGCTGGTCTCGCCAGCTAAAGACTCCTCAACCACCAAGATTTCACGAGAGCATACGGTTGATCATCCGCTCAAGGGTTTTGTCAGCATCGCTGGCGGCAAATACACGACCTATCGCGTCATGGCTGCCGACGCCGTAGATGCAGCCGTAAAAGATCTAGATCGCAAAGTTCCTAAATCTCCCACGAAAACCATTCCCATCATTGGTGCCGCTGGTTACAAGATGTTGATTAAGCAGATTGCGAGTCTGGCTCAGAGTTATTCTGTCTCAACAGCCTGTGTTGAGCGGATGCTAAATCGCTACGGCTCCCTTGTAAGTGATATTTTCCAAATGATTGCTAAAGACCCATCCTTGGCGGTCGAAGTGGAGCCAGGCTCTGGCTATATCAAGGCAGAAGTTTTGTATGCCGCTACTCACGAAGGTGCTCGTACCTTGGTCGATGTGTTAGCTCGCAGATTACGTCTAGTTATGGAGCATGCAGATCATGGACTGAGCGTGGCTCGTGAACTGGCAGAGCTAGTTGCTCCAACTCTGGGATGGAGCGAGGGCGATATCAATCGCGAGGTCGCAAATTTCGAAAAATTTGTTGCTACCGAAATGGCCGCTATCTAGTGACAATAATGTGGGTTCCACCTACGGACGAAGAGATCGCAACCCTGCTTCGCGAGTCTAAAACTGTTGCAATCGTTGGAGCATCCGACAATCCAGAGCGTCCGGTTTATGGAGTAAGTGAATGGTTACTCGATCATTCACATTTTCAAATCTTTTTTGTGAATCCTCGATTAGAAAAGCTCTTCGGTCACGAGGTCTATCCTTCTATTGCAGATATTCCAGAGTGGGTCGACATCGTCGATGTCTTTCGCAAGGTCAGCGATGTACCGACCGTCTTGGATGAAGCTATTGCAGTTAAAGCCAAAACGCTGTGGTTACAACTTGGGTTGCAAGATGATGCATCTGCCAATCGCGCCGTAAAAAACGGGTTGCACGTAATTCAAAATCGCTGCCTTAAAGTGGATTACAACTCACTTCTTCTCTAAGACCAGCGCAACTGAGTTTATGCACCAACGTTGATCGGTAGGCACTTCGTAACCTTCACCTTCAAATACATGCCCCAGATGTGATCCACACTTTGCACAACGAACCTCGGTCCGAATCCTAGGCGCTAGTGAGCGATCTTCGATCAAGAGAACTGCATCATCTTTGGTGGGGGCATAGAAAGATGGCCAACCGCACCCTGAATGGAATTTCGTCTCGCTTCTAAAGAGCTCATTCCCACATGCCTTACAACGGTAACTTCCCTCAACATCGGTGTCGTTGTATTCGCCGGTAAATGGTCGCTCGGTAGCCGCATTCCGCAGTACATCGTATGAGAGCGGATCTAACTGCTGGCGCAACTGCTCTTCATCAATCTTGGCGGGAAATTCTGGCAGGTTCTCGTGCATCATGGCGACGAGGCTACTAGGCAATTCTGGTGAGTGAAACTTTTACCTCGATCTTGCGACTGCGGCCTCCGCTAAATATCCCCTTGAGCGGCGAGACGTCGTGGTAGTCGCGACCGCGAGCGACCAGGACGTGATCTTCAGCCACTGGATTGCCATTTGTGGGATCGAAAGGTAACCAATCGCCAACCCATGCCTCCACCCACGAGTGGGATTCACCCACGACCTCCTCTCCGATCTGACCGGAGCCGTTATATAAATAACCCGAGACATAGCGGGCTGGAATTCCGACCGAACGCAAGATGGAGAGCGAGGCGTGAGTGAAATCCTGACAAACGCCGGCTCGCTTCTCCCAAGCCTCACTCGCTGGGGAGTAGACGCTGGTCGATCCAGGCGCATATGTAATTTGTTCCCGCATCGCTTTATTGAGGAAGTGGATGGCATCGAGTGGAGTCTTCTGGAGTCGCAATTCAAAGGGAACTTCAATCGGATTGACTAGCGCGGTGTAGTCGAGATACTCCCGCAAATCATCTGCTAACTCATCTCGTGAAAGATCATCCCAGCTTGCATTCACATTTCCGAGAACAGGTGTCGAAGTTTCCACCAGACTCTGAGAGACGATTTCAAGATAGGTATGTGGAGTCTGCACATCGAAGGCCTTGACCGCAGTGCCGAAATAGTCGTTATAACTAAAGATGGAGGCAAAGGGATTTATTTTGAGGTCGTGGCTAATTACAAACTGATCTGGAGTATTAATTGGAGTCATACGTGCCTCGTTAAATGAGGCGGATACCTCTGACTCATATTGAAAGCTGGTGGAGTGAGTAACGCTAAGACGCCAAGCCATTAATTACTCCAAACAATTGAGCCGACAGGTCTAAAAAATCTAAGTCCTATTCCATCCGTTGTTTGTGCAACTGCGGAGGTGGTCTGCGAGATGATCCGCTCTAACTCATCGGGATCATCGTTGAGATATTTGATCTGACTTTCTAGCATCCCTATGGGGCGCAAAATGTCATCAACTCTGAGTTGAGTCATCGTTGCAACTTCGCGCAGTTCAGTATCCGCTCGCTTCGCACATTCTGCGATTGAACGAGGGAAGGTATCTGACTCAACCAAGAATTTGCGCACTCCGTTGGATGTGAGCGGCACCCGCTCTCGCAGATAGGTATTTAACGCTCCAACAGAGCGGAGTGTGGTTGCCGGGCCTTGATCGCGCCACTCATTTTCAAGTTTGAGTGAGAGCAAGCGACTCATTAAATCCATACGCTCCAAACTGCGGCCCAAAGTCAAGAAATGGGCCGATTCATCTTCGGGAGCAAGCCATTCAAAAATTCCATTGACGACGGCAAGGCGATCCAAGATCACTCGGAGTGAACGGCCTGGCGCAGCCAAACTAAATTCATCTGTTGCGGCGCTGACGTGATTCATCGCCTGATAGAAATCGCTCGGAAGTATGTCGCGAATCAATCTGGCATTGGATCTGGCGCTGTAAATAGAGCCTAAGAGCGTTCCTGGATTGAGGGGTTCGCCATAAGCTAATTCGACTAACTCGCGTGCGGTCTTAGGCTCTCCCTCCAAACCTAAGCCGTGACTAATAAGCGCACTACCGCGTTTCACATGTGTCCGATTATCTTGAATTAATAGTTGATGAAATTCGATCAATAGACGGCTCATGCCTTCGGCGCGCTCTAAGTAACGCCCCAACCAGAATGATGATTCCGCAAGTCGGCTAAGCATGGATAGCTCCGATCTGCTGTTGTTGCTCTTCTTGTTGTTGTATCCGAGTAATCGGCAATACATCGGGTCCGGCGGTTGCGGGAATAATTTCAGAATCGAGTGGATCTTCTAGCTCATCCGCAGTGATCTCTGGATATGACTGTGGTTCTGACTCACTCGCCGCAAGAACCCATGTGTCTTTGCTTCCGCCACCTTGGCTGGAGTTAACAACCACGTTGCCAGCCACCAGTGCTACTCGAGTTAATCCACCAGGTAACACCCATACTTCGTTTCCATCATTTACCGCGAACGGCCGAAAATCAATATGTCGTGAGGCGATAGTCCCATCTTCGACGACAGTCGGGCAGGTTGACAGTGCTATTAAAGGTTGCGCAATCCAGTTACGAGGATTTTTGGAAATTTCTTTAGCGACCTCTTTCAGCTCATCTTTGCTGGCGCGTGGTCCAATGGTTATTCCGTAACCCCCAGAGCCAGCAACGGGTTTAACAACGAGTTCGGATAAGTTGCTCAGAACGAAATCAAGTGCGTCTGGTAGTTGCAGGTCGTATGTATCGACATTAGGAATTATCGGTGTCTCATTGAGGTAGTACTCAATCAGTTTTGGCACATAGGGATAGAGCGCCTTGTCGTCTGCCACTCCATTGCCTACGCCATTTGCGATGGTGACGTTGTTGGCGCGGGCGGCATTGATGATGCCGGGGATACCCAAGACACTGTCAGGTTTGAAGTGGATGGGATCTAGGAAATCATCATCGATGCGCCGATAGATGACATCGACCTGCTCCGAACCCTTAGTTGTACGCATAAATACTTGATTATTTTTACAGTACAGATCGCGTCCCTCAACGAGCTCAACACCCATTCGGCGGGCCAGAAAAGCGTGTTCGAAGTGGGCAGAATTGTGTACTCCAGGAGTCAGTACTACGACGTTGGGATGTGACTTCCTCTCTGGCGCCGCTGCGACGAGAGCGGCAAGGAGACGCTCTGGATATTCATCGACGCTTCGGATCGAATAGTCATTAAATAATTCCGGAACCACATGAGCCATAGTTCGGCGATTTTCTAATACGTAACTAACTCCAGATGGTGAACGGAGATTATCTTCAAGAACACGTAGCACGCCGTGTTGATCGCGAACGATATCGATTCCAGATACGTGAATACGCACACCGTTTGCAGGTTTAATTCCGTGTGCGCTTCTGTGGAAATGTTCCGAGGTAACAATGAGAGATTTTGGAACAACTCGATCTGCAAATAGATGTTGTTTACCGTAGACATCGTCTAGGAATAGTTCGAGTGCTTTGATGCGTTGTTTAATTCCAGCTTCCAAATGTTTCCACTCAGCGACATCAATGATGCGCGGAACTAAATCAACGGGGAGTGGGCGTTCGACTCCTGAAAGAGTAAATGTGATTCCTTGCATAGCGAGATAGAGATCACGTTGCTTGGCCTTTGAGATCCAATCTGGAGGAGTGATTTTGGTTAGCTCTTGCCAAAGAGTTGCAACAAGTTCGCGTGGTTGGCCTTCGACAAGAAATTCATCTAACGCTTGAAAGTGCGCCATGCGGGCTCTCCAAACCAGTATCTAAGATCACAATGACACCGGCGGCCCTGTCGATGGGTATTGCGGAAGTATAGGGTTGAAATAAACGCCAACCAATATTTGTTAATGGATTATGAGAAAAAAAGCAGATAGTTCGGTAGAAATCCACCCAATTTTGGCTGAGCGATGGAGTCCTCGCTCATACGATGGTAATGCAGAGATTTCAATCCCTGATTTGACTGGCATTCTGGAGGCTGCTCGCTGGGCGCCATCTTCAAACAATTCGCAACCATGGCGATTTGTGGTTGCACGTCGTGGAGATCATCGCTTCGCACAATTAGTAGATTCGATGGTCGGCTTCAATAAAGTGTGGAGCCCCAAGGCTTCGGCGCTCATTTTGGTGGCGGCGGTCACTACACAGCCCGATGGAACTCTTAGGACCGGAGCTCTTTATGATGCTGGACTCGCTGCATCATTGATGACAGTGGAGGCACACCACCGTGGCCAGGCTGTGCATCAAATAGGAGGATTTAATAAAGAGGCAGTAATAAAGGACTTTGGGTTAGCTCCTGAAATCACTCCGATCGCTATTCTGGCAATTGGTAAGCAGGCTCCTGCCGATGCGCTAGGTGATGAGAAGGCGGTAGAGCGCGAGATTTCTGCACGAACTCGAGTTCCTTTATCTCAGTTAATTCTCAGTGGCTCCTTGTAACCTTTTTCTATGAAAATAAAGAGCACCCTCGTTTCACTTCTCGCTGTTGCAACGTTAGCAACCACCGCGCTTCCCGCTCTAGCAATGGGTACCGGTAATCCATACGAGGATGCTCAAGTTGGTCTTAATTATGTGGTCTATCAACCTAGCTATACCGCTGGATTGGCTCTTAAATCATTTGGGATGCACAAATGTGGAGTTGGGGATTTAGCTCTCAATGTTAATTACGGGAGCGGCAAGAAGTATTTCTTGCTCACCGAAAGTTCAACCAAAAATATTTGCCCTCTCAACATGATGCTTATTCGAGGTGCAACTCGTACCGTAGTTACTAAACCAGGTGCGGGAAACTTAACATCAACTCAGATCTCAGTGATCAGTGTTGGAGTGGCGCGTGCTCAACTCAATCAATTCTTCAGCCACCTAGTACCGCGCTATACGGCACCTGGCAGCACACTCGTTCCACCAATCTTGGTCGATCCAACAGTCGTAACTAATGCCGCGGTCTCTCTGACCAACGTCATCGTCTTCACTGTTCCAGATCCAGATAAGTGGAGTGCAACGGTCGCCGACCCAACCATCGTCTCATTCACTCCTGGAGGCAATCAGGGTACCTACACAACTAACCCGGGTTTAAAGCCACTTAAAAAAGGAACGACGATCGTCACGTTGAATCACAACGGAACCACGATCGCATTCACTGTAACTGTTGAGTAACTAATGCAGAATATTTACCGCTCGGGCTATCACTAGTCCGACGGTAATCAGTGAAGTCGCACTCTGAACCATCATCAACATCTTTGCCCAGCGCGTTAGTGGCATGACATCGGTTGGGCTGAAAGCGCTGGCATTTGTATATGAGGTAAAGAGGTAATCGAAATATGTCGGTCTCCACTCTTCAGGGGAGTACTCGGCATTGGTCATCTGCGGAAATAGAAAATCTGGATAAGGGTCGATCGCTTCTGCTCTTGCTCCAGGACCTCCGCGATCAAACTCCCAATACCAAAGGCTGAAGACCACCATATTGGTAAGCCAGATAGAGCCTCCAAAAGCTAGAAGACTTGTGGGACTTTTAATCGTTCCATCGATGAGACGCTGAACCAGTTGCACTGCAGAGGCGATATTGCTTGCGGTCATCACTCCGGTCAGTGCAATTCCCGTCCACCATGTTGCGTTTCGATGGGAGTTAATGCGCCCCGGGCTAATGGCAAAGAGAGCCAGCATGAGTACAGCCTCAAGGATGCAGATCTCAGGTTGGATCCTTAAAGAGAGCGACTTAGGGAGTAGGTACTGAAGGAGAATTACGACAGCCACGACAAAGGAGACCGGCCAGCGGCGCTCACCAAGGTGGGGTCGATGCCAGTGGGGGACCTTACGAATGTGGATCTCGGCTCCGCTCATGGGGGCATCCTTTCAACAGGGGAGAGTTGGTACAAGCCTGCTTGGCCCGTCCCTGGCTCCTCTTCAGTAAATTTCACCCGAACTGCCCTATGCCTGTAACCTTGCGGGCGAAGGTCCGCCCCCCTAGCTCAGTCGGTAGAGCGTTTCCATGGTAAGGAAAAGGTCAACGGTTCGATTCCGTTGGGGGGCTCGAAAAATCTTCTTCACATACTCTTGGCGGGGTAGCTCAGCTTGGTAGAGCATGCGGCTCATAATCGCAGTGTCGCCGGTTCAAGTCCGGCCTCCGCTACCAAAATTGCGCTCTACTTTGCTGAAATCGGGCGTGATTTAGACTCGATTTAGACCCGATTTAGACTCGATTTAGACGAAAGCCAAGGGATGAAGTAACCTTCACCTCTTACATTGATCACTCGGAATTTCTCTCACGAGCATCTCTGAGATTAAGAAGACACTAAAAGGAGCACGACCATGGCAAGCAAGAGCGCGGATGTCCGCCCTAAGATCACTATGGCCTGCGTCGAGTGCAAAGAGCGTAACTACATCACCAAGAAGAACCGCCGTAACGACCCAGATCGCCTTGAACTCAAGAAGTTCTGCCCACGTTGCAAACTTTCTACGGTTCACCGCGAAACTCGTTAATTAATGCTTAACCCCGACCTCGTCGGGAGCACCTTTGAGGGTGCCACAAGTACAACCATCTCTGCAGAATCTATCGCCGCATTTGCCACGGCTTTGGGCGAATCAGATACTCACATCGCACCTCCAACCTATGCAATCACCATTTCTCTCGAGCAATCCCAAGCTGTTCTAGAAGGTTCGGGATTGGACTGGAGCCGTGTAGTTCATGGTGATCAGAGGTTTGCAATCAATAAGCCGCTCACTGCGGGCATGGTGATTACGTGTAACTCAACCATTGAGAGCGCTCGCATGGTGGCCGGAAATGAAATTGTCACAGTGCGAAGTGATCTCATCGAATCCCGCGAAGTAACCGTTTCCAGCTGGTCGACATTGGTTTTTCGAGCATGAGCGCATTAACTGCCGGGCAGATACTTGTGCCTAAGACTTACATTATTAATCGGGCCGCATTAGTTACCTACGCCAATGCAAGTGGAGATCAAAACCCGATTCACCAGAATGAAGAGTTCGCAAAATCTGTAGGACTGGAAAATGTAATCGCGCACGGGATGTACACGATGGGCCTTGTCGGTCAATACATCAGCGAGATCGCAGGCAGTAGCTCCAAGGTTAAGGAATTTTCAGCACGTTTTACCAAGCCCGTAGTTGTGCCTGCTGATACCGACGTCGAATTAGTAGTCAGCGCTACAGTGACTGAGATAATTGATGGTTGTGCAAAGTTAGAGGTAACTGCCACGTGCAACGACGCTAAAGTTCTAGGAATGACTAAAGCCGTAATTTTGCTATGAGCGCTCCAGAAGTCGTTGTTGAATTAGCTAGAGCAAGACTCGCTGCGCGTGCTGCTAAGGATTGGGCTTTGGCCGATCAATTAAGAGCAAAGATTGCCGAATATGGCTTTGAAGTCCTTGATGTCGCAGATGGCTTCGAGTTTAAATTAAAGTCTCCATTTCCAATCGTCTCTCGAATCGGCGATGTAAGAAAATTTACAGATAAGTCATTTGCCAGTGCGATCGCCTTGATTGCAGATAACTTCATCGATGACCTTGTAGAAGCTATTAAGACAGCAAAGCGATGGGCGCCGGAAGATTGCGCCATTTTAATTTTAATATCTGGCCAACCAGATCTTCATGATCTTGCTTCCCAACTTGATTCTCGTACCTTCATCACCCAGATCCAGGAAGGTGTGGGATGGGCAGAGGCGGCAAATGCACTTCTAAAATTTGCACCAGCCCCCTATGTCATCATCATGGATCCATCTACTCGATTTACCGGGGATGCCGTTACTCCTTCGATTGCGGCTCTTAGCTCAGGGGAGTGGGCAGCAGTTGGTTGGCATGGTGGTCTGATTAATATTGAAGATGATTGGCGTAGCGTGGAGGACAAAGGAGTCGGAGAGGTCGATGTTCTCTTTAGTTACTTCCTCGCGCTCAATCGGGATTATGCAATTGAGTGCGGTGGGTTTAACAATCGCGCCATTTATTACCGCAACGCAGATATTGAATTTTCGCTCCGACTCCGGCAGGCTCATGGAAAATTGCTTCAGATCGAACTCCCGCTCGAGCAAGCCAGACATCATGGCTATTACGACACCGATCCGACCTATCGCGATGAACAATCCAAGAAGACTTACGATCGAATCTTGGAGCGATTCCGCGGTAAGAATGAGATCTTGGTAGCACGACGCTAGCCTTTACCCATGACCAACCTCTCAGAGTTCACCACGCTAGGCGTTGGAGGTCCGGCACAGAAGTTGGTAAGAGTTCAGACCGAAGCCGAACTTATTCAGGCCGTTCAAGAGGCAGATGATGCCGGAACACCTTTGCTAATTATTGGCGGAGGATCAAATCTTCTTGTAGCTGATTCTGGCTTCGCTGGAACGGTCATTGTTGTTGCCACCACTGGAAACTCATACGAAATTGATGCTTGCAGTGGCGGGATGTTGCAGGTGGCTGCTGGGGTGGATTGGGATGAGTTCGTTGCCTTCACGCTAGAGAAGCGGTTAGCAAATCTAGAGTCATTAAGTGGAATACCCGGGACTGTTGGCGCTGCTCCTATTCAAAATATTGGCGCATACGGACACGAAGTTTCAGAAGTTATTGCGCGAGTACGTACCTATGATCGGCGTGAAAAAGCGGTCAAGACATTTACCGCGGATCAATGTGAATTTAGTTATCGCGACTCAATTTTTAAGCGAGAAGCAGGTAGATACGTAATATTGGATGTAACTTTTCAATTGCGTCGCGGCGAACACTCACTTCCTATCAAGTACAAAGAGTTGGCTGATGCGTTGGGTGTAGAACTTGATTCTCGCGTTCCCACGAAAGATCTACGTAATGCTGTCCTCGCGTTGCGAGCCAAGAAGGGAATGTTGGTCGATGCCGAACACCACATCCAATCGGCGGGATCTTTCTTTGTAAATCCCATTATCTCTACGGAGGTATCTGCAAGATTGCCAGAGGCGGCGCCTCGTTGGCCGCAACCTGATGGCACGGTGAAGGTCTCTGCAGCATGGTTGATGGAACATGCGGGAGTTGTTAAAGGTGAAAGACTTAATGGCGCCAAGATTTCAGAGCGCCATGTTCTTGCGTTAGCCAACGCGGGTGATGCTAAGGCGGATGACATCATCTCTCTTGCTAGAAGTGCGCAAGATCGCGTTCGCGAGAAATTTGGAATTACCCTCGTTCCCGAAGTTCGCTTTGTAGGAGTTGAGCTTTAGCGCGCCTCTGAAAGAAGTTTTTTAACGCGAGCAATTCCTTCAACAATATCTGCATCCCCGAGAGCATAAGAGAAGCGCAGGTATCCAGAAGGTCCAAAAGCCTCACCTGGCACCGCAGCAACCTCTGCCTCTTCAAGAATCAAAGTTGCAAGCTCCGCGGAAGTCTGTGTTCGCTTGCCGAGAATCTCTTTGCCAAGCACTCCCTTAACTGATGGATAAACATAGAAAGCACCAGTCGGAGTTGGGCATACAACACCTGGGATCTCGTTAAGCAGACCCACAATGAGTTTACGGCGACGATCAAATGCGACTCCCATTTCATGTACCGCAGTTAGGTCACCGGTGAGAGCAGCGATTGCTGCGCGCTGCGAAACGTTGGATACATTTGAAGAGAGGTGAGATTGCAGATTAGTTGCTGCCTTAATTACATCCTTAGGGCCGATCATCCAACCCACGCGCCAGCCGGTCATCGCGTATGTCTTAGCGACACCGTTGAGGATGATGGTCGTGTCCGCCAAGGCAGGCACCACGACAGGCATGCTGGGAGCAGTCGCACCGTCATAGAGAAGATGTTCGTAGATCTCATCGGCGATGATCCAGATTCCATGAGCGAGCGCCCATTCACCGATCGCCTTCACTTGCTCTGGCGAATAAACGGAGCCAGTTGGGTTAGAAGGTGAGCAGAATAAAAGTGCCTTTGTCTTTTCGGTACGAGCGGCTTCTAGTTGTTCTACGGTAACTAGATAGTTTTGGGTTTCATCAGCGAAAACTTCAACGGCAACTCCGCCTGCCAACTTGATGCACTCGGGATATGTGGTCCAATACGGAGCAGGGAGTATTACTTCATCACCAGGATTGATGATTGTGGCAAAGGCTTGATAGACCGCTTGCTTTCCACCATTGGTGACGAGCACTTGGTCTGCGGTGATTACATAGTTGGAATCGCGCAGGGTCTTAGCCACGATGGCATCGCGAAGCTCGGGTAGACCCGGAGTTGGCGTATAACGATGGTTGGCGGGCTTGGCGGCGGCCTCGATAGCAGCCTGCACGATGTAATCAGGAGTTGGGAAGTCAGGTTCGCCTGCTCCGAAGCCGATCACGGGCTTTCCCGCTGCCTTTAAGGCCTTGGCTTTTGCATCCACTGCCAGGGTGGCTGACTCGGCGATGGCTGCGATTCGGGTAGAGATTCTTGGCTTAGCTGCGCTCATATGGGGAAGTATGCCAAACATGGAAGGTCCCTGGAGCCGACCAAAAAGGCCCCGGTTTTACTCCCACCCCCGGAGGGCCTTAGACTCCTCGTTCTGGCGCTTGCATTAGGTCATGATGACTCATGTCTTAACAACGCTCGAAGGGCAGTAGCTCAACTGGCCAGAGTTCCGGTCTCCAAAACCGGCGGTTGGGGGTTCAAGTCCCTCCTGCCCTGCAAGATGCGATCTATGCAGGATGTACGACAGCAGTACCAGCACGGCGAACTTAAATGTACGAGTTGATGTATTAAGAGAGGTAAGACACGTGGTCGACGAGAAGCACGATACTGAAGCAGGCAAGGAAAAACTTGGCCTCTTCGGTCGCATCAACCTGTTCTATCGCCAGGTTGTCGCTGAACTTCGCAAGGTTGTGTGGCCTACCAAGAAGCAATTGACTACTTATACAGCTGTTGTATTTGTATTCGTTGGATTCATCATTGCGGTTGTATCTATTCTTGATCTTGCCCTCACCAAAATAGTTTTCTGGATTTTTGGGTAGGAGCAGATCATGTCAATAGAGAATCCATTTTTCGAAGCGTCGGTTGAACCAACAAGCGCTCCTGCTGCAGTAGATGCCTTTGAGGCTGCTCTTACTGCGACTCCTGTCGCAGAACCAGTAGTTGAAGAAGTTGTCTCTGAACCAGAGGCAGTCAATGCCGATGCGCTCGCTAATGATGATTCAGCGGTTGATTCAGGAGTCGAATCTGAAGATGACGAGAATGATCCAAACGCTGAGTTCCGCCGTGCGCTTCGCACTGCAGCTGGTGATTGGTACGTCGTTCACTCCTACGCTGGTTACGAGAAGAAGGTAAAGGGTAACCTTGCCAACCGCGTCCAGGCGCTCAACATGGAAGATTACATTTTCCAAGTAGAAGTTCCTGAAGAAGAAATTACTGAGATCAAGAACGGTCAACGCAAGCAGGTTAAGCGCAACGTCTTCCCTGGTTACGTTCTAGTCCGCATGGATCTCACCGACGAGTCTTGGTCATGTATCCGTAACACTCCTGGTGTAACTGGATTCGTTGGCAATGCTCATCATCCTTCTCCACTTAGCTTGCAAGAGGTAGAAAACATTCTTGCTCCACGTCCCGCTAAGAAGGGCGAGAAGGCTGATATCAAGGTCGTTGACTTTGAAATCGGCGAGTCCGTCACTGTTATGGATGGACCATTTGCAACCTTGCCAGCATCGATCTCCGAGATCATGCCTGAGCAAGCAAAGCTCAAGGTTCTTGTCTCTATCTTCGGACGTGAAACTCCTGTAGAGCTCGCTTTCCATCAAGTTCAGAAGATTTAATCGATTTAACCCCAGTTAAAAAGGAAAAAAGGAAACCAAACAAATGGCACCAAAGAAGAAGGTAACTGCACTTATTAAGTTGCAGATTCAGGCAGGCGCTGCCACCCCAGCTCCACCAGTGGGTCCAGCCCTCGGTCAACATGGTGTAAACATCATGGACTTCGTTAAGGCATACAACGCTGAGACAGAGTCACAAAAGGGTCAGATCATCCCAGTAGAAATCACCGTCTACGAGGATCGTTCTTTCACCTTCATCACAAAGACACCACCAGCTTCACGTTTGATCTTGAAGGCTGCTGGAGTCGAAAAGGGATCAGCTATCCCTCACAAGACCAAGGTAGCTAACATCACCAAGGCTCAAGCTCAAGAGATCGCCAAGATCAAGATGACAGACCTCAATGCAAATGACATTGATGCTGCAACTTTGATCATCGAAGGCACCGCACGTTCAATGGGAATTACGGTTTCCAACTAATTTCTAGGACTAACTTCTAGGACTTAGACACAAATAAATAACTGGGAAGTGGGAGGAGCTCGCTGCTCCGTCAAACCACAACTCCGACAAACATAGGGAGAAGAAATGAAGCGCAGTAAGAAATATAACGAGGCAGCAGCGAAGGTTGATGCCAAGAACTTGTACTCACCACTGGCTGCAGTCAAGCTTGCGAAGGAGACTTCGGTTACCAAGTACGACGCATCTGTTGAGGTAGCACTTGTTCTCGGCGTAGATCCAAAGAAGGCTGATCAAGCAATTCGTTCCACAGTTAACCTGCCACACGGAACCGGTAAGACCGCTCGCGTCTTGGTATTCGCTGGTGGAGAGCGCGCTGAAGAAGCTCGCGCAGCTGGCGCCGATATCGTCGGTGCAGATGAATTGATTGAGGAAGTATCAAAGGGTCGCCTGGACTACGACGCCGTCGTATCAACACCAGAATTGATGGGTAAGGTCGGTCGCCTTGGAAAGGTTCTTGGACCACGCGGTTTGATGCCTAACCCAAAGACCGGAACCGTTACAACAGATGTTGCTAAGGCCGTTACAGATATCAAGGGCGGAAAGATCGAGTTCCGTGTTGATAAGAACGCAAACCTCCACTTCTTGATCGGCAAGGTCTCATTCACCGCCGAGCAACTTGCAGAGAACTACCAAGCTGCGATCGAAGAGGTTATTCGTTCAAAGCCAAGCTCATCTAAGGGACGTTTCCTCAAGAAGGCCGTTATCTCCACCACAATGGGACCTGGAATTCCAGTTGACCCAACAGTGACCCGCGAGGGCGGACCTTCTATCCAGTAGTCGGCTTAAAGCCACCAAATTAATAAAGGGTAGGCATCAATCCGAGCGGGTTTGACCCGTGAAGGATCGATGACCTACCCTTTGTCCATCACCAAAGACTGCAGGTCTCTGGTTAGCCCCTAAAAAGGCCGACTGGAAATAATTCTCGAAAGAGAGCCCGCATAGGTACACACGAGACCTCGTGCGCACTTATGCGCCGGGGATTTTTTATTTTATAAAGCCTTCCTGGCGTGGTGAAGAGTAGAAAGGGAGCTAATGGCTCGTTCTGATAAAGAAACAGCTGTCGCTGAACTTACGGAAGATTTCCGTAGCGCAAGCGCAACTGTCCTCACTGAGTACCGCGGTCTAACCGTGGCCTCAATGAAGGAACTTCGCCGATCACTTGGTACCGATACTAAGTATTCCGTTGTGAAGAACACCTTGACCAAGATTGCTGCAAAGAATGCCGGAGTAGATCTCTCTGATGATCTCCTCGTTGGCCCATCTGCAGTGGCTTTCATCAAGGGTGACCCAATCGATGCAGCAAAGAGCCTTAAGAACTTCCAGAAGGAGCACCCACTTCTTGTTATCAAGGGTGGCGTCTTCGAAGGAAAGTCAGTCTCTACTGCAGAGATCATGAAGCTTGCTGACCTTGAGTCCCGTGAGGTTCTCTTGGCTAAGTTCGCTGGTGCTTTGAAGGGCACGTTGGCTAAGGCCGTACGTACCATCGATGCACTTCGCATCAAGCTGGAAGAAGGCGCTCCTGCAGCAGCCCCAGCTGAAGTTGTCGCTGAAGCAGCCCCTGCTGCTGAAGCCACCGTTGAAGCTACTGCTGAAGTAGTCGAAGCCCCTGTCGTTGAAGCTGAGGCAGTTGCTGCCGAAGCAACAGAAACTCCAATTGCTGAGGCGGTTTCTGCCGAGGCAGATGTAATTGCTGAAGCAACCGAAACCCCAGCTGAATAAGAAAAGGAATAATCATGGCTAAGTTGTCACAAGCTGATTTATTGGCACAGTTCAAGGAATTGACCCTCGTCGAGCTCTCAGATTTCGTAAAGGCATTTGAAGAGGAATTCGATGTAACTGCAGCAGCTCCAGTAGCTGTAGCAGGTGGCGCCGGAGCAGCAGCACCAGCTGCTGAGGTTCAAGATGAGTTCACACTCGTTCTTGAGAACGCTGGTTCACAGAAGATTGCAGTTATCAAGGAAGTTCGCGGAATCAATTCAAGCCTCGGCTTGAAGGAAGCGAAGGATCTTGTAGATGCAACTCCTGCAGTCCTCATCGAAAAGGGCTCAAAGGAAGCTGTAGACAAGGCAAAGGCAGCCCTCGAGGCAGCTGGCGCAACCGTCACAGTCAAGTAGCACCACAGAATCTAGGTAAAACCACCTCAAATCCGGGGAAGCCAGGGGCTAAAAAGTTTTTTGGGGCCGTAAGGCCCCGCCCCTGGCGGCCGGATTGGGGTGGTTTTACCGTTTCTACCGCTTATAGCATGGATTGGACAGGAACGGGAAGGGTTGGGTACTCTGAGCGTTCGCAAATTTTCACAATCTAGAGGTTAGGCATATAGCGGCCGTAACCCCTCGATAGACCTGCACGCAAGTCCCACGCATCTGGAGGAACATTGGCCGCGAAGTCGAAATCATTTGCCCCCGCACGAGTCTCTTTCGCAAAGATCCGCGAACCCCTTGAAGTACCAAACCTACTTTCGCTGCAACTAGATAGCGTTGACTGGTTACTTGGTAACGACTTGTGGCGCGGTCGTCTTGCTGAGGCTGAGAAGAGCGGACGAGGCGAAGTCCCTAAGCAATCTGGTCTCGAAGAAATTTTCGAGGAGATCTCACCTATTGAAGATTTCCAAGGAAAGATGAGCTTGTCTTTCCGTGATCACCGTTTTGAGCCAGCGAAGTACACCATCGCTGAGTGCAAAGACCGTGACATGACCTACAGCGCTCCACTCTTTGTGACCGCTGAATTCACAAACAATGAGACCGGTGAAATTAAGTCTCAGACAGTATTTATGGGTGACTTCCCATTGATGACACCCCGCGGAACTTTCGTTATTAACGGAACAGAGCGCGTTGTTGTTTCACAGATTGTTCGCTCTCCTGGTGTTTATTTTGAGCGCACCATCGAGAAGGCATCTGACAAAGATATCTTGACTGCAAAGATCATCCCTAGCCGTGGTGCTTGGTTGGAATTTGAAGTTGATAAGAAGGATATGGTCGGTGTTCGTATCGATCGTAAGCGCAAGCAATCTGTAACTATCTTCTTGAAGGCTCTTGGTTGGACAGAAGAGCAGATCCTTGAGCAATTTGGTGAGTTCGAATCAATTCGCTTGACTCTTGAGAAAGATAACGTCAAGACTCAAGATGAAGCTCTGCTAGATATCTATCGCAAGCTTCGTCCAGGTGAGCCACCAACGAAGGAAGCTGCACAGAATCTCATCGAAAACCTTTACTTCAATCCAAAGCGTTATGACTTGGCTAAGGTCGGTCGCTTCAAGGTTAATAAGAAGTTGGGTCTTGAGCTTGAACTTTCAAAGGGCTTGCTCAACATCGAAGATATCATCGCGACAATCAAGTACTTGGTATCACTACATAAGGGCGATGCTCTTATGGAATACCACAAGGAAGTTCGTGTTGAGACCGACGATATCGATCACTTCGGAAACCGTCGCCTTCGTACTGTTGGTGAGTTGATCCAGAACCAAGTTCGCACCGGTCTATCTCGTATGGAGCGCGTTGTTCGTGAGCGCATGACCACACAAGATGTTGAGGCTATTACTCCTCAGACCTTGATCAACATTCGTCCAGTAGTTGCGTCAATCAAGGAGTTCTTCGGAACTTCTCAATTGTCACAATTCATGGATCAGACCAACCCACTTTCAGGTATGACCCACAAGCGTCGTCTTTCAGCGCTCGGACCTGGCGGTCTCTCACGTGAGCGCGCTGGCTTCGAAGTTCGTGACGTGCACCCATCGCACTACGGTCGTATGTGTCCTATCGAAACTCCTGAAGGTCCAAACATTGGTCTTATCGGATCACTTGCAACCTATGCTCGCGTAACTCCATTTGGATTTATCGAGACTCCTTATCGCAAGGTCGTTAAGGGCAAGGTCACAGATCAGATTGATTACCTGACCGCTGATGAAGAAGATGAACACATCATCGCCCAGGCAAATGCTCCATTGACCACTGACTCTCATTTCGCAGAAGAGCGTGTACTTGTTCGTCGTCGTGGCGGAGAAGTTGAGTACATCCTCGCTGACGAAGTTGATTACATGGACGTTTCACCGCGTCAGATGGTTTCTGTTGCTACCGCAATGATTCCATTCCTTGAGCATGACGATGCAAACCGCGCGCTTATGGGATCTAACATGATGCGTCAGGCAGTTCCACTACTTCGTGCCGAGGCACCATTCGTTGGTACCGGTATGGAGTTCCGTGCAGCCGTTGATGCTGGCGACGTAACACTTGCTCGTAAGGGTGGCGTTGTTACCGAAGTACAGTCTGATGAAGTCACCGTGATGAACGATGATGGAACCACTGAGCACTACTTCGTTGAAAAGTTTGTTCGCTCTAACCAGGGAACAAGTCGCAACCAGAAGGTCGTCGTTTCACAAGGCGATCGTGTTGATCCAGGTCAAGTTATTGCAGATGGCCCAAGCACCGAAAAGGGTGAGATGGCTCTTGGTAAGAACCTCCTCGTGGCATTTATGTCATGGGAAGGTCACAACTACGAAGATGCGATCATCTTGTCTCAACGTTTGGTTCAAGACGATGTACTCACTTCCATTCACATTGAAGAGTACGAAGTCGATGCACGCGATACCAAGCTTGGACCTGAGGAGATCACTCGCGACATCCCTAACGTCTCAGAAGAAGTTCTTTCAGATCTTGATGATCGCGGAATCATTCGCGTTGGTGCCGATGTTGTTCCAGGAGATATCTTGGTTGGAAAGGTAACTCCTAAGGGAGAAACCGAACTCACACCTGAAGAGCGTTTGCTCCGTGCAATCTTTGGTGAGAAGGCTCGCGAAGTTCGCGATACCTCACTTAAAGTTCCACACGGTGAATCTGGCAAGGTTATTGGCGTTTCAATCGCTGACTCCGAGGATTACGAACTACCAGCTGGTGTTAACCAGGTTGTTCGAGTTTATGTAGCTCAAAAGCGCAAGATTCAAGATGGTGACAAGCTCGCTGGTCGCCACGGTAACAAGGGTGTTATTTCCAAGATCTTGCCTCAAGAAGATATGCCATTCCTTGAAGATGGAACTCCAGTTGATGTCATCTTGAACCCACTTGGTGTTCCAGGTCGTATGAACGTCGGACAGGTTCTTGAAGTTCACCTTGGCTGGGCTGCGAAGTCAGGTTGGAAGCTAGAAGGCGATGAAGATTGGCAGAAAGATCTTCGCGCACATGGTTACGCCGATGTTGCTCCAGGATCCAAGGTTGCTACACCAGTCTTTGATGGTGCGAAGGAAGAAGAGCTCATTGGTCTTCTTGGTTCAACACATCCAACAAAGGATGGATTGCGCCTTATTGGTGCAAACGGAAAGGCCCAACTATTTGATGGCCGTACCGGAGAGCCTTACAAGCAACCAATCACAGTTGGTTACATGTATATCTTGAAGCTCCACCACTTGGTAGATGACAAGATCCACGCCCGTTCAACAGGTCCTTACTCAATGATTACCCAACAACCATTGGGTGGTAAGGCACAGTTCGGTGGACAGCGCTTTGGTGAGATGGAAGTTTGGGCTCTTGAAGCTTATGGAGCTGCTTACACCTTGCAAGAGTTGTTGACCATTAAATCTGATGATGTGCTCGGTCGCGTCAAGGTTTATGAAGCAATCGTTAAGGGCGAGAACATTCCTGAGCCTGGTATCCCTGAGTCATTCAAGGTGCTTGTAAAGGAAATGCAATCTCTCTGCCTCAATGTTGAAGTTCTCAACAATCAAGGTATCGCAATCGAAATGCGTGATACCGATGAAGAAGTATTCCGTGCCGCCGAAGAGCTAGGTATCAACTTGTCACGAGTTGAACCAAGCAGCGTAGAAGAAGTGTGAGGATAAACAACTATGTTAGATGTTAATTTCTTCGATGAACTGCGTATTGGTCTAGCTTCAACGGACAATATTCGTGAGTGGTCTTTTGGTGAGGTTAAGAAGCCTGAAACCATTAACTACCGCACACTCAAGCCAGAGAAAGACGGACTCTTCGATGAGAAGATCTTCGGACCTACTCGTGACTGGGAATGTTATTGCGGTAAGTACAAGCGTGTTCGATTCAAGGGCATCATCTGTGAGCGTTGCGGAGTTGAAGTAACTCGCGCCAAGGTTCGCCGTGAGCGCATGGGTCATATTGAGCTTGCTGCTCCAGTAACTCACATCTGGTACTTCAAGGGTGTTCCAAGCCGCTTGGGTTATCTTCTTGATCTTGCTCCAAAGGATCTTGAGAAGGTTATCTACTTCGCTGCTTACATGATCACTGAGGTTGATACTGAAGCTCGCGCTGAAGATCTACCTGCTCTTGAGAAGCGTCTTGCGTCAGATATCAAGAAGATTGAAACCCGTCGCGATAATGATCTCGATAGCCGTCAAAAGAAGCTCGAAGGCGATCTCGCTGAACTCGAAGCTGCTGGCGAGAAGGCTGATATCAAGCGCAAGGTTCGTGAATCTGCAGAGCGTGAGCTCAAGGCAATCCGTGACCGCGCACAACGCGAACTCGATCGCCTTGATGAAGTCTGGTCACGTTTTAAGAATCTTAAGGTTCAAGATCTTGAGGGTGATGAAGGTTTGTACCGCGAAATGCGCGACCGTTATGGCGTGTACTTCAAGGGAGATATGGGTGCTGCTGCAATTAAGGCTCGCCTTGAAACTTTCGACCTGCAATCTGAGTACGAGAAGCTCACTGAGCTTTCACAATCCGGTAAGGGTCAGAAGAAGACTCGTGCGATTAAGCGTTTGAAGGTTGTCTCTTCATTCCTTAACACTCGCAACAAGCCTGCTTCAATGGTCTTGGATTGCGTACCAGTTATTCCACCTGATCTTCGTCCAATGGTTCAACTCGATGGTGGTCGCTTTGCAACATCAGATCTCAACGATCTCTACCGCCGCGTTATCAACCGTAACAACCGTTTGAAGCGTCTTGCTGATCTCGGTGCCCCTGAAATTATCGTCAACAACGAGAAGCGCATGCTGCAAGAAGCAGTAGATGCGCTCTTTGATAACGGTCGTCGTGGTCGTCCAGTTACTGGCCCAGGAAACCGTCCATTGAAGTCACTCTCAGATATGTTGAAGGGTAAGCAAGGTCGTTTCCGTCAGAACCTGCTCGGAAAGCGCGTTGACTACTCTGGACGTTCTGTAATCGTTGTTGGTCCACAACTCAAGTTGCACCAATGCGGTCTGCCAAAGCAGATGGCACTTGAGCTCTTCAAGCCATTTGTAATGAAGCGTCTGGTTGATCTCAATCACGCCCAGAACATCAAGTCTGCAAAGCGTATGGTCGAGCGTGCTCGTCCAGTCGTGTGGGATGTTCTTGAGGAAGTAATTGCTGAGCATCCAGTTCTCTTGAACCGCGCACCTACCTTGCACCGTCTGGGTATCCAAGCTTTCGAACCTCAACTGGTCGAAGGTAAGGCAATTCAGATTCACCCATTGGTTTGTACCGCGTTCAACGCTGACTTCGATGGTGACCAGATGGCTGTTCACCTTCCATTGTCTGCAGAGGCACAAGCTGAAGCTCGCGTACTTATGTTGTCGAGCAACAACATCTTGTCTCCTGCATCAGGTCGCCCAATCACATCTCCTACCCAGGATATGGTGCTTGGTCTCTACTTCTTGACCTCTCTCCGTGAGAATCAAGTTGGAGAAGGTCGTGCATTCTCAAGCCTCTCTGAAGGTTTGATGGCATTCGATCAAGGTAGCGTCTCGCTGCAAGCAAAGATCAAGATCCGCACAACTGAGAATGGTGAATCCATTGTTAAGGAGACCACTCTCGGTCGCGTGATCTTCAATGAAGTTCTTCCTGCAGATTTCCCATTCGTTGATTACGACGTCACTAAGAAGCTTCTTGGTCTGATCGTTGATAACTTGGCTGAGGGCTATCCAAAGGTCACCGTTGCACAGACACTCGATGCACTTAAGTCACTCGGTTTCTACTGGGCTACTCGCGCCGGTGTAACAATCGGTATCGAAGATGTTGTTACTCCTGCAAAGGACAAGGCAATCATCTTGGCTGAATCTGAGAAGGTTGCAGAGAAGGTACAAGCTCAATACGAAAAGGGCTTGATCACCGATGATGAGCGTCGTCAAGAACTCATTGAGATCTGGACCAAAGCCACCAGCGATGTAGCTGCCGCGATGGAAGCTAACTTCCCTAAGACCAACCCTGTATGGATGATGGTTTACTCCGGTGCTCGTGGAAACATGATGCAGATCCGTCAGATCGCTGGTATGCGTGGACTTGTAGCTAACCCAAAGGGTGAAATTATTCCTCGCCCAATTAAGTCCAACTTCCGTGAAGGCTTGTCAGTACTCGAGTACTTCATCTCTACGCACGGTGCCCGTAAGGGTCTTGCAGATACTGCGCTTCGTACCGCTGACTCGGGTTACTTGACCCGTCGTCTCTGCGACGTTGCTCAGGATGTCATCATCCGTGAAGAGGATTGCGGTACAGACCGTGGCCTCACACTGAAGATCGCTGCAACCAATGCTCAAGGTGAATTGATTCGCGACGAGCACGTCGAGACAGCAATGTTCGGTCGTAACTTGGCTGACGATGTTGTTGTTGGCGGCAAGACCGTACTTCCTGCAGGTACTGACCTCGGTGACAAGAACATCAACATTCTTGTTGCTGCTGGTGTCTCAGAAGTTAAGGTCCGCTCAGTACTTACTTGTGATTCAAAGGTCGGCCAGTGCGCAATGTGTTACGGCCGCTCAATGGCATCGGGCAAGCTTGTCGATGTCGGCGAAGCAGTTGGAATCATCGCAGCGCAATCAATTGGTGAGCCTGGAACTCAGCTCACAATGCGTACCTTCCACACCGGTGGTGTGGCTGGTGATGACATCACGCACGGTCTTCCACGTATCGTCGAGCTCTTCGAGGCACGTACCCCTAAGGGTGTTGCTCCAATCGCCGAGACCGCTGGTGTCGTCAGCTTCCTAGAGGATGCAAAGGGTAAGAAGATCATCGTTACACCAGAAGATGGTGGCGAGCCGGTCGCATACCCAATCACTCGTCGTCAGAAGCTCAAGGTCGAAGATGGTCAGAAGGTCGGCGTCGGACAACAACTCGTTGTCGGTGCGATCGATCCAAAGCAGGTTCTTCGTATCCTCGGACCTCGTCAGACTCAGGTTCACCTCGTTAACGAGATCCAAGAGGTTTACCGTTCACAAGGCGTATCGATTCACGACAAGCACATCGAGATCATCGTTCGTCAGATGCTAAAGCGCATTACCGTGCTTGAGCCAGGCGATACCGATCTTCTTCCAGGTGAGCTCGTTGAGCGCGGTCGCTTCGAGAACGAGAACCGTCGCGTTGTCACCACTGGTGGCAAGGCAGCATCTGGTCGTCCAGAACTTATGGGTATCACGAAGGCATCTCTTGCGACCGAGTCATGGTTGTCAGCAGCATCCTTCCAAGAGACCACAAAGGTTCTTACAGATGCAGCGCTATCCGAGAAGAGCGATCCACTGCTCGGTCTCAAGGAGAACGTCATCATCGGAAAGCTCATCCCTGCTGGTACAGGACTTGCTCGTTATCGCAACGTGCGTGTTGAGCCAACAGAGGAGGCAAAGGCTGCGGTCTACGCTGCCTATGATGAATATGACTTCACTCCATTTGAGGCACAAGGCTCAGGAGAAGCAATTCGTTTGGATGATATCGAAGTTCGATAAATTCAAAGTTGTTGAAAAGAACCTCGCACTTAATGTGCGGGGTTCTTTTGTTTCTTAAGCGAGATGTGGCGAACGTTTACTTGCTTGTTGTTGAGCGAAGCGCCATCCACCTTAATATCTAACAAGATAGCCCCGGAGAATGCAGCGAAGAGAGATTTCTTGCGCTGAATAATGATTTCGTGATTCTCGCGGTTTCCAACCACCAATTTGAACTCTTCCTTGTGCGGGGAGTGCCAAGGTTTATCTGACTTAACAAGTTGACGTTTATCAACTCGAATTAGCGTCTCACCTAATGTCTGTTTGTAAACGAACTTAACGGTGTGTTTCTCGTTGTCGCCGACGCTGAATTCAACTTCAATGGGATGCCTAAAGGCGTAAGTGCCACCGAAGAATAGAAATATAAGTACTCCTGCTAATTGAAATGCGGAGAGAAAATTCACTTTGATAAAAAAGTTAACGGTCGCAGCTGAAAGCCAGGTGATAGCTCCAATAGCTAATCCGACCTTTTTTTATCTAGCCGGCCCTACTTTGATGTGTGCCATGTGCGACTTCCCCCGAATCATTGAATCCTAGGGGTGGCAAATCCATCTCTACTAGAGTTTTTTGAGAGTAATTTCCTCTGGCGAGATACGGTGGGCGCCGAAGGAATTTACAAGGGCATCCGTTGGATAGCCGATCGCGAGTCCCGTAAGCAGACGGTAATCCTTACTAACCTCAAACTCCTTGCGCACGACATCATCCCAAATGACCACTGCACCTTGAGCGCAGGTTCCCAGGCCGTGAGCGTGAGCGGAGAGCATGAGGTTTTCAAGCGTCAAACCGGCATCTGATGCGGCCCAAATACCCAAACTTTTGTGGATGAAGATGAAGAGCTCGGTTGGAGCGCCAAAGAACTCGTAGTTCTTAGACCACTGTGCATCGCGTGCTTTGCGATCTCCACGAGCTACTCCAAGTACCGAATAAAGTTCCGCTCCAACTCGATGGGCGCGGGGCTTGAGTTCTGCCACATAAGGCTTTGCACTCAAACGGTTGCTCGTAGGGAGACCGTAACGGGATGTAATGAGTTTGATCTTGGCTAGCAAGTTTCCGTTGCGACCTTTGGAAAGCGCCTCCCAGCGATTCAAGAACTCTTTACTGATTCGATCTTTGGTTTCGCCCGTCGCAATTGCAATTTTAAATGGACGAGTGTTTGACCAACTCGGGGCGGTCAAGGCATCTGTAAGTATCTGATCGAGGATCTCTTGGGGGACGGGCTTATCTGCAATGAAATCTCGGGTGGTGCGCCGTGAGGCCAAGAACTCTGAAACCGAAGCGGCATCCAAATTACTTTTGTGAGACGTCATGAACCAAACTTTCTATTGTTTGTTACCGATTAATTATGCGTATAAACCACAATTCCTGCGGCTATGAATTGAAGTACGAATGCTGCTGCCGTAAGTGCATGAAAGAGTTCGTGGAAACCGAACCAGGTGCGCGAAAAATTGGGCTTCTTGATTCCATAAATCAACCCACCGAGTGAGTAGCAGAGCCCACCCAATGCAATTAAGAGAAATACGGCGACGCCGCCGTTGCGCCAGAAGGATGGCAAGAAGAAGACCGCGGCCCAACCCAGCAATAGATAGAGAGGTACATAGAGCCAGCGTGGGGCATTGAGCCATAGGACCCGCATAAGGGAGGTCGCGATAGCTCCGCCCCAGACAATCGACAAGAGGACTATCGCTTGATCTTTATCGAGCAGAAATATGGCAAAAGGGGTGTAAGTCCCTGCGATCAGGACGGTGATATTGGCGTGATCGATCCGGCGCCAGACCTCTTTGGTCTTGGGCTTCCAGCCCACCCGGTGATAAAGCGCGCTTCCGGTGAAAAGGGTCACGGCAGCCAGCGTAAATATGCCCAAGGCGATCCGACCGCGGAGCTTGTCGGCTAATGCGACCAGAACCAGGCCGGCCACCAGGGAAACGGGGCTCATAATGAGGTGGATTAGCCCGCGTAGGCGTGGCTTTTCTGCCTCGATTGGCTGCTCCAAAGTCTCGGTCACCTGACTAGCCTACGCACATATCACCAAAAAGGATCTTCGGCGTGTCGCGAGTCACTCAAGGGGGAGCGGGTCTATAAGGAGCCCGTTTTGACCTTATGGCCCCGCGCAAGATACCTTTCTCCTCTGCTCCTTTGAAGAATCGAGCTACCCCTGCTGCGCAATTTTCTGCAAAGCAATCGCATGTAGTTGGGCAACACACCCGACCGCGTGGGTCGGAAGGTAGAGCGTGAATACAGAAGATCACAGCAATAAATAAGTAGTAATTAATTACGAACTGGAGACCGAAGTGCCAACAATTCAACAGCTGGTCCGCAAGGGTCGCGCTGAGAAGTCATCAAAGACAAGCACTCCTGCACTTAAGGGGAGCCCGCAACGTCGTGGTGTCTGTACTCGCGTTTACACAACAACCCCTAAGAAGCCTAACTCTGCGCTTCGTAAGGTTGCACGTGTTCGTCTGACTAGTGGCATGGAAGTAACTGCATACATTCCTGGTGAAGGACATAACTTGCAGGAGCACTCAATCGTTCTCGTTCGTGGTGGTCGTGTAAAAGATCTTCCAGGTGTTCGTTACAAAATTATTCGCGGATCACTTGATACCCAAGGTGTAAAGAACCGTAAGCAGGCTCGTAGCCGTTACGGTGCTAAGAGAGAGAAGAAGGCCTCCTAATGCCACGTAAAGGTCCCGTCACTAAGAACGCAGTAGTTCCAGATCCTGTTTACGACTCTCCAGTTGTAACACAGTTGATCAACCGCGTATTGCTTCACGGCAAGCGCTCAACTGCTGAAAGCATTGTTTATGCAGCACTCGAAGGTGCACGCGCAAAGACAAATGGAGTCGATCCACTTATCACTTTGAAGCGCGCTCTCGACAACATCAAGCCTGCAGTAGAAGTTCGCTCACGCCGCGTTGGTGGAGCTACCTACCAGGTTCCAGTTGAAGTTAAGGCTGCACGTTCTTCTACATTGGGTCTGCGCTGGTTAGTTGATTACTCACGTTCACGTCGTGAGAAGTCAATGGCAGAGCGCCTCACAAATGAACTTATCGATGCAAGCAATGGTCTTGGTGCAGCTGTAAAGCGTCGCGAAGACACTCACAAGATGGCTGAAGCTAACAAGGCTTTCGCTCATTACCGCTGGTAATCGCAGAAGATTATTCAAGAGACTAACAATAGGAATTAAGGGGATCATTTAAGTGGCCGTAGATACAGCAATCGACCTCGCCAAGGTTCGCAATATCGGAATCATGGCGCACATCGACGCGGGTAAAACCACGACTACTGAGCGCATCCTTTTCTACACCGGTATCAACTACAAGATCGGTGAAGTTCACGATGGCGGCGCCACCATGGACTGGATGGAACAAGAGCAAGAGCGCGGTATCACCATTACATCAGCTGCAACCACATGTATGTGGAAGGGCAACCTGATCAACATTATTGATACACCAGGACACGTTGACTTCACCGTAGAAGTAGAGCGCTCATTGCGCGTACTTGACGGCGCTGTCTGCGTATTCGACGGTGTTGCTGGTGTTGAGCCTCAATCAGAGACCGTATGGCGTCAAGCTGACCGCTACAACGTTCCTCGTATTTGTTTCGTAAACAAGTTGGACCGTACCGGTGCCTCATTCGAGCGCTGTGTCGAAATGATCGGTTCCCGCTTGAACGCAACTGCACTTGTACTTCAACTTCCAATTGGAATCGAGTCAGATTTCATCGGCGTTGTCGATCTCATCTCAATGAAGGCACTCACCTGGCACGGCGAAACTCAAAAGGGTGAGGATTACACCGTTGAGGAGATTACTGCGAACATGATCGAGAAGGCAAAGCAAGCTCGCCACGACATGATCGAGACACTTGCTGATGCAGATGATGAAATCATGGAGAAGTACCTCGAAGGTATCGAACTCTCTGATGAAGAGATCATCGCTGGAATCCGTCGCGCAACAATCGCCGACAAGTTGACTCCAGTACTTACAGGTTCTGCATTCAAGAACAAGGGCGTTCAGCCAATGCTTGATGCTGTTAACCGTTACCTTCCAAGCCCACTTGATATCAAGGCAATCGTTGGTCACAAGTACGGCAACGCAGAAGAAGAAGATTCACGTCAACCATCTGAGGCTGAGCCATTCTCTGCTCTTGCATTCAAGATCATGACTGATCCACACCTTGGAAAATTGACCTTCGTTCGTATCTACTCAGGTCGCCTTGAGACTGGTTCATCCATCCTCAACGCAACAACTGGTAAGAAAGAGCGCATCGGAAAGATCTATCAGATGCACGCTAACAAGCGTGAAGAGAAAGATTCAGCCGGCGCCGGAATGATTATCGCTGTTATGGGTCTTAAGGACACCACAACCGGTAACACCCTCTGCGATCCAGATAAGCCAATCATTCTTGAATCAATGGACTTCCCAGATCCAGTTATCTCGGTTGCTATTGAGCCAAAGACAAAGGCTGACCAAGAGAAGCTTGGAATCGCTATTCAACGTTTGGCTGAAGAAGATCCAACCTTCCACGTTGAGTCAGATGAAGAGACCGGCCAGACAATCATCTCTGGTATGGGTGAACTTCACCTCGAGATCTTGGTTGACCGTATGCGCCGCGAGTTCAAGGTTGAGGCAAACGTTGGTAAGCCACAAGTTGCTTACCGCGAAACCCTCAAGAAGCCTGTCGCTCGTCACGACTACACCCACAAGAAGCAATCTGGTGGTTCTGGTCAGTTCGCAAAGATTCAGATCGCTCTTGCTCCACTCGAGGCTGGTACCGAGAAGCATTACGAGTTCGTCAACAAGATCACCGGTGGTCGCATTCCTAAGGAATACATCCCATCAGTTGATGCCGGTTGCCAAGAGGCAATGCAGGCTGGCCCACTTGCTGGATACCCACTTGTAGATGTTCAAGTAACTCTTACAGATGGCGCTTACCACGATGTTGACTCATCTGAACTTGCCTTCAAAATTGCAGGTATCGCTGGTTTCCGCGAGGCTGCAAAGCTTGCTGGTCCAGTTCTGCTTGAGCCAGTGATGAGCGTTGAAGTTGTAACTCCAGAAGATTTCATGGGCGATGTAATCGGCGACTTGAACTCACGTCGCGGACAGATCCAATCCATGGATGAGCGCTCAGGCGCTCGCGTAGTTAAAGCAGTAGTCCCACTTTCAGAGATGTTCGGCTATGTCGGAGATCTCCGTTCACGTACACAAGGTCGCGCAAGCTACAGCATGCAATTTGATTCGTATGCTGAAGTTCCAGCAGCGGTCGCGAAGGAAATCATCGCGAAAGTTCGCGGAGAGTAAGTAAGACCAAACCAATAAAAACGGAGTTGGTTCTAACAGGGGCCAGCAAAGAAAAACAGGAGGATAAAAGTGGCAAAAGCCAAGTTCGAGCGGAATAAGCCGCACGTAAACATCGGCACCATCGGGCACATCGATCACGGTAAGACCACTCTTACCGCTGCTATCTCAAAGGTGTTGCACGATAAGTACCCAGATGTAAACCCATTCACACCTTTCGATCAGATCGATAAGGCACCTGAAGAGCGTCAACGCGGTATCACAATCTCGATCGCACACATCGAGTACCAGACCGAGAAGCGTCACTACGCTCACGTTGACTGCCCAGGCCACGCCGACTACATCAAGAACATGATCACCGGAGCTGCCCAGATGGACGGCGCGATCCTTGTTGTTGCTGCAACTGACGGACCAATGCCTCAGACCAAGGAACACGTTCTCCTTGCTCGTCAGGTTGGCGTTCCATCAATCGTTGTTGCTCTTAACAAGTCTGACATGGTCGATGACGAAGAAATTCTTGAGCTCGTTGAGATGGAAGTTCGCGAACTGCTCTCTAAGTACGAGTTCCCAGGCGACGACACACCAATCGTTCGCATCTCAGCTCTTAAGGCTCTCGAAGGAGATCCAAAGTGGGTTGAGGCTCTTATGGGTCTCATGGACCAGGTTGATGCATTCATCCCACAACCTGCTCGTGAAATCGATAAGCCATTCTTGATGCCAGTAGAAGATGTCTTCACAATCACCGGTCGCGGAACTGTTGTAACCGGTCGTATTGAGCGCGGTATCGTCAAGGTCAACGAAGAAGTTGAAATTGTTGGTATCCGTCCAAACTCACAGAAGACCACTGTTACAGGCGTTGAAATGTTCCGTAAGTTGCTCGATGAGGGCCAAGCTGGAGAGAACGTCGGTCTCCTTCTTCGTGGAACAAAGCGTGAAGATGTAGAGCGCGGTCAGGTTGTTGTAAAGCCTGGCTCAATCACACCTCACACTGAGTTCACCGCATCTGCATACATCCTTTCAAAGGATGAAGGCGGACGTCACACACCATTCTTCAACAACTACCGTCCACAGTTCTACTTCCGTACAACTGACGTGACCGGTGTTGTAACACTTCCAGCAGGAACCGAAATGGTTATGCCTGGCGATAACACTGAGATGAACGTAGTTCTCATCCAACCAATCGCTATGGAAGATGGACTTCGCTTCGCTATCCGCGAAGGTGGCCGCACCGTTGGTGCTGGTCGCGTCATCAAGATCAACAAGTAATACAAGTAATAAGTAGTACCTCCTCCTGTTCGGATGGGGCGGCGCAAAACCGCCCCATCTAGGAAGACAGAAGGAACGCACCAAAGAATTTTTTTAGAAGCAGTAACTAGATAAAAGGAGAAAGACGATGGCGGGACAAAAGATCCGCATTCGGCTCAAGGCTTACGACCACGAAGTGATCGACACATCGGCGAAGAAGATCGTCGAGACTGTTGAGCGCACTGGTGCAACTGTCGCAGGTCCCGTTCCGCTGCCAACAGAGAAGAACACTTTCTGTGTCATCCGCTCTCCACACAAGTACAAGGACAGCCGCGAACATTTCGAGATGCGCACTCATAAGCGCCTCATCGACATCATCGATCCAACACCAAAGACTGTTGACTCATTGATGCGTCTTGATCTCCCTGCCGGCGTCGACATCGAGATTAAGCTGTAAGGAGCGCGCAAAATGACAACAACACAATCACAAGGCGCTGCCATCAAGGGAATCTTGGGCAAGAAGCTTGGTATGACACAGGTTTTCGATGCTAACAACAAGATCGTTCCAGTAACTGTTATTGCAGCTGGTCCAAATGTCGTCACTCAAATTCGTACCGTCGAAAAAGATGGTTACACCGCGGTTCAACTCGCCTACGGTGCAGTTGATCCTCGCAAAGTAACAAAGCCTGAGGCTGGTCACTTCGCCAAGGCAGGCGTTACTCCTCGTTCTGATGTCGCTGAACTTCGCACATCTAATGTTGATTCATATTCAGTTGGTCAAGAGCTCAACGCTGATGTATTTGCAGCAGGAGAACTCGTTGATGCAACAGGTACCTCACGCGGTAAGGGATCTGCCGGTGTTATGAAGCGCCACGGATTCTCTGGTCTCGGAGCTTCTCACGGTGTTGACCGTAAGCACCGTATGTCTGGTTCTATCGGAAACCGCACAACCCCAGGTCGCGTTTTCAAGGGAAAGCGCATGATGGGCCGCATGGGTGTCGAAACCGTAACAACCCAGAACCTTCTTGTTCATGCAATTGATACAGAGAAGAACCTCATCTTGATTCGCGGCGCTGTTCCAGGTGCAACGAATTCAACAGTCTTCATCCGCTCAGCAGCGAAGAAGGCTGTATCAGAAACACTTAACAAAAAGGCAGGTGCATAAGCCATGGCATTGACAATCGATATCAAGAGCCCTGATGGAAAGAAGGTTGGCGACGTCACCCTTCCATCAGAGATCTTCGATGTGCAGGCTAATGTGCCTCTCATCCACCAAGTTGTAGTTGCGCAACTCGCAGCTGCACGCCAAGGAACCGCTAAGGCAAAGACCCGCGGCGAAGTTTCTGGTACAGGTAAGAAGCCTTTTGCGCAGAAGGGAACCGGTCGCGCTCGTCAGGGTTCTGTCCGTGCTCCTCTGCAACGTCATGGTGGTGTCTCACACGGTCCAGTACCTCGCAAGTACGACCAACGCACCCCAAAGAAGATGATCGCAGCTGCTCTTAAGGGCGTGCTCTCAGATCGTCAACGTGAAGATCGCATCCACGTGGTTTCAAGCATCACCGATGCTCCAACCACCAAGGGCGCTATCTCAGCAGTTCGCCAATTTTCAGATCGCAAGAACCTTCTCGTTGTACTTTCACGCAGCGAGGACATCGCATGGCGTTCACTTCGCAATGCCGAGAACTTGCACCTGATCGTCAACGATCAACTCAATGCTTACGACATCTTGGTTTCCGATGATGTTGTCTTCTCAGAGAGTGCGATCCGCGAATTCATCGCCGGCCCAGCAAAGGCAGCTACTGCAGTTGCTCGTGAATCAGAAGTAGAGGTGTCCGCATGAAGGACCATCGCGACGTACTCCTAGCACCAGTCGTCTCAGAGAAGGCTTACGGCCTACTCGATGAGAACAAGTACACCTTCTTGGTTGCTACTGATGCTAACAAGACAGAGATCAAGATCGCTGTCGAAAAAGTTTTCAATGTAAAAGTCATCAGCGTTAACACCATGAACCGTCAGGGTAAGCGCAAGCGCACCCCTAAGGGTTTTGGTAAGCGCAATGACACCAAGCGTGCGATCGTGCATGTTGCTGCCGGTGACCGTATCGACATCTTCGGAGGACCTGTTTCCTAAGGGGAGCGGGACTAGAAGAAGAAGAGGAAGATAAAAAATGGCCCTACGTAAACTTAAGCCGACCACACCTGGTCAGCGCGGCGCGAGCGTTCCTGATTTCGAAGAGATCACACGCACCACTCCTGAGAAGTCATTGGTTCGCCCAATTCACTCAAAGGGTGGCCGTAACGCATCAGGCAAGATCACCGTTCGCCACCAAGGCGGCGGACACAAGCGTGCTTATCGTCTGATTGATTTCGTTCGTAACGATAAAGATGGCATTCCAGCAAAGGTTGCCCATATCGAATACGACCCAAACCGCACAGCTCGCATTGCCCTACTTCACTATGCAGATGGAGAGAAGCGTTACATCATCGCTCCTGCAAAGTTGAACCAAGGCGACAAGATTGAGAACGGTCCTTCAGCGGATATCAAGCCTGGCAATAACTTGCCACTTCGCAATATCCCAGTTGGAACCATGATCCATGCAATCGAACTTCGTCCAGGTGGCGGAGCAAAGATTGCTCGTTCAGCAGGAGCTGGAGTTCAGCTCGTTGCTAAGGATGGCCCATACGCACAACTTCGTATGCCATCAGGAGAAATTCGTAACGTCGATGTCCGTTGCCGCGCAACGGTTGGTGAAGTCGGAAACGCCGAACAATCAAACATCAACTACGGAAAAGCTGGCCGTATGCGTTGGAAGGGCAAGCGCCCAACCGTCCGCGGTGTTGTTATGAACCCTGTCGATCACCCACACGGTGGTGGAGAAGGAAAGACATCCGGTGGACGCCACCCAGTGTCACCTTGGGGTCAGCCAGAGGGCCGTACTCGCAAGAAAAAGGCGAGCGATGCACTCATTGTCCGTCGTCGTAAGTCGAATAAGAAGCGATAGGGGAGCGACTACAAATGCCACGTAGTTTAAAAAAGGGTCCATTCGTGGACGGTCACCTTCTGAAGAAGGTAGATGATCAGAATGCGAAGAACACCAAGGTCGTTATCAAGACCTGGTCACGTCGCTCAATGATCATTCCTTCAATGATCGGACACACCATCGCTGTACACGACGGTCGCAAGCACGTTCCAGTTTTCGTCACAGAAGCAATGATTGGTCACAAGCTCGGTGAGTTTGCTCCAACTCGTACCTTCAAGGGACACGTCAAGGATGATCGGAGAGCTTCACGTGGCTAATACACCTAAAGCAACCAATCCAACTGACGCTCTCGTCGCGCAGGCAATCTTGCGCAACACCCGCGTAACACCTCAGAAGGCTCGTCGCGTTATCAATTTGATCCGCGGAGAGCGTGCTGACATTGCGCTCACAACTTTGAAGTTCGCTCCACAAGAAGTCGGTGCAGATCTTTACACCCTCTTGAATTCAGCGATCAACAATGCAAAGCAGAAGAGCCCATCACTTCGTGATGCCTCAGAGCTCTACATCGTTGAAGCACTTGTTGACGAGGCGCCTACCCTGAAGCGTTTCCGTCCACGTGCACAAGGTCGCGGTTTCCAGATCTTGAAGCGTGCTTCTACTCTGACATTGGTTGTTTCAACCGATCGTTCATATCGCCCACACGGCCTCAAGAAGGTCGTTAACGCGAAGGCAAATCCAAATAAGACTGTGATTGCTAAGCCAGCAACACCTGCTGCAACTCCAAAGAAGGCTGCCGCCAAGAAAGCAGCTCCTGTTGAAGAAGTCGCAGTTGCCACAGAAGGGCAGGCCGAGTAAATGGGTCAAAAAGTAAATCCACACGGCTTCCGTCTGGGCATCACAACTGAGTTCAAATCTCGTTGGTATGCCGACAAGCTTTACAAGGATTATGTAAAAGAAGATATCGAGATCCGTCGCATGATGAGCAAGGGCATGGAGCGCGCAGGCGTTTCACGTATTGAAATTGAGCGCACACGTGAGCGTGTTCGCATCGATCTCTATACCGCACGTCCTGGGATCGTCATCGGTCGCCGCGGAACCGAAGCTGATCGCATCCGTCAGGATCTAGAGAAGCTCACCGGCAAGCAGGTTCAACTCAATATCCTCGAAGTGAAGAACCCTGAGATTGATGCACAACTCGTTGCACAAGGAATTGCGGAACAGCTCGCTGCTCGTGTCTCTTTCCGTCGTGCAATGCGTAAGTCAATGCAATCAGCTCTCAAGGCCGGTGCTCAAGGTATTCGTGTTCAAGTTGGTGGACGTCTTGGTGGAGCTGAAATTGCTCGCTCAGAGTTCTACCGCGAAGGTCGCGTACCTCTTCACACCCTTCGTGCCGATATTGACTATGGCTTCTATGAGGCTCACACAACATTTGGTCGTCTGGGCGTAAAGGTTTGGATCTACAAGGGTGAAGTTATCGAATCCCGTGCAGAGCGCGCCGCTGCAGCACTCGCTGCCGCCCGTGCCCCAAAGCCAAGCCGTCCGGCTAACCGCGGACCACGTACACCACGTGCTGAAGTTACATCTTCAACACCTGCATCTCGCGAAGCAGATGCCGCTACTCAGGTAGCAGCAACTCCAGTAGCAGAAGGAGCGGCTGAATAAATGTTAATTCCACGTCGCGTAAAGCACCGTAAGCAGCACCACCCAAAGCGGGCTGGTATGTCTAAGGGTGGCACCGTCGTTTCATTTGGTGACTTTGGTATCCAGGCACTTGAGCCTGCATATGTAACAAACCGCCAGATTGAGGCAGCGCGTATTGCAATGACTCGTCATATCAAGCGTGGTGGAAAGGTTTGGATCAACATCTATCCAGATCGTCCACTGACCAAGAAGCCAGCGGAAACACGCATGGGTTCCGGTAAGGGTTCACCTGAGTGGTGGATTGCAAACGTTAAGCCAGGACGAATCATGTTTGAAATTTCTGGTGTTTCAGAAGAGATCGCAACAGAGGCAATGACTCGTGCGATTCACAAGTTGCCAATGAAGTGCCGTGTAGTACGTCGGGAGGAGTTCTAATGTCTAACATCGTGACAGCAGAGCAGCTTCGTGCGCTCTCCACAGACGAGCTAGCGATCAAGCTTCGCGAAGGGAAGGAAGAACTTTTCAACCTTCGCTTCCAAGCAGCAACAGGTCAACTTGAAAACCACGGTCGTCTGACTGCGGTCCGTAAAGAGATTGCGCGTATTTACACAATCTTGCGTGAGCGTGAGCTCGGAATTGGAGGCGCAGCGTGAGCGAGCTAAATAACGAGCGGGGATTCCGCAAGACTCGTGAAGGAATTGTTACCAGTGACAAGATGGATAAGACCGTCGTTGTCGCAATTCAAAGTCAGACCAAGCATGGTGTGTACTCAAAGGTTATGACCCGCTCTCACAAGTTGAAGGCGCATGACGAGAACAACACCGCTGGTATCGGCGATCGCGTACTACTCATGGAAACTCGTCCACTATCGGCAACCAAGCGTTGGCGCGTAGTCGAGATCCTCGAGAAGGCTAAGTAAGGGGTATCGAAAAATGATTCAACAAGAATCCAGACTTCGTGTCGCGGATAACACCGGTGCAAAGGAACTCCTTTGTATCCGTGTTCTCGGTGGCTCCTCACGTCGCTATGCAGGTATCGGCGACATCATTGTCTGCACCGTCAAGGATGCAATCCCTGGTGGTCAGGTCAAGAAGGGTGAGGTCGTAAAGGCCGTCATCGTTCGTACCGTTAAAGAGAACCGTCGCCCTGATGGTTCATATATCAAGTTTGATGAGAACGCAGCAGTTATCTTGAAGGCAGATGGCGAGCCTCGAGGCACCCGTATCTTCGGACCAGTTGCTCGTGAACTTCGTGACAAGCGTTTCATGAAGATCATCTCGCTCGCGCCGGAGGTGCTGTAAAAAATGGCAAACATTAAGCGTGGCGACACCGTTCAAGTGATCGCTGGAAAAGATAAGGGCGTAACCGGCACGGTCATCGCGATTGATAAGCGTGAATCACGCGTTATCGTCGAAGGCGCCAACCGCGTTAAGCGCCACACCCAACAGACTGAGACCGAACGTGGCGTCAAGGTTGGCGGAATTCTTACTGTAGAAGCTGGCATTCACATTTCCAATGTGCAACTAGTCGGCGATGACGGCAAGGCAACTCGCATTGGTGCACGCAAGGGTGAGGATGGCAAGAACATCCGCATCTCACGTCGTACCGGAAAGGATGTCTAACCATGACAACCGCAACAGCTCCTCGTCTTAAGGCCCGTTACAAGGCCGAGATCGCTCCTGCGCTCAAGACCCAATTTGCATACAGCAATGTCATGCAGATTCCTGGCTTGACCAAGATCATCGTCAACATGGGTGTTGGTGAAGCGGCTCGTGACTCTAAGTTGATCGAAGGCGCAATCCGCGACCTGACAATCATCACCGGTCAGAAGCCTCAGGTCACCAAGTCTCGCAAGTCCATTGCTCAGTTCAAGTTGCGTGAGGGTATGCCAATTGGCGCACACGTAACACTTCGCAATGATCGTATGTGGGAGTTCGCAGATCGTCTTCTCTCGATCGCACTTCCTCGTATCCGTGACTTCCGTGGTCTTTCACCTAAGCAATTCGATGGAAACGGCAACTACACCTTCGGTCTTACCGAGCAGGTTGTATTCCCAGAGATCGAACAGGACAAGATCGATCGCACACGCGGTATGGATATCACTTTCGTAACCACAGCCAAGACAGATGACGAAGGTCGCGCTCTACTTAAGGCGCTCGGCTTTCCATTCCGTGAGAACTAAGGGGTAGCAACTAATGGCAAAGACATCGCTCAAGGTTAAAGCTGCTCGCAAGCCTAAGTTCAAGGTTCGTGGCTACACACGTTGCCAGCGTTGTGGTCGTCCACATGCTGTCTACCAAAAGTTCGGCATCTGCCGTATCTGCTTCCGCGAGATGGCACACCGCGGCGAACTTCCTGGTATCACGAAAGCTTCCTGGTAACCCCAAACCTGTATTTACCCACCCACTATCAACTACGAGATAGGTCCGAATAACTTTCGGAAACCGGCTCGAGAAAGGCCAGAGGCCACAGTATGACAATGACAGATCCGATCGCAGACATGCTTGCACGTCTGCGCAACGCGAACTCTGCTTACCACGATACGGTTTCAATGCCGTCGTCGTCGGTAAAAGTTCGCATTGCCGAAATTCTTAAGCAGGAGGGTTACATCTCTGGTTACAAGGTAGAAAATACCGTCGCCGGTTTTGGAAAGACTCTCACCATCGATTTGAAGTTTGGTGCAGATCGTCAGCGTTCAATCGCTGGCTTGCGCCGCGTTTCAAAGCCAGGACTTCGCGTTTATGCAAAGTCAACGGCGCTACCTAAGGTCTTGGGTGGACTTGGCGTAGCCATCATCTCAACATCATCTGGTTTGCTCACTGATAAGCAAGCCAACAAGCAAGGGGTAGGCGGAGAAGTTCTCGCCTACGTATGGTGATCTGATGTCACGTATTGGTCGCTCTCCCATCGCAATTCCTGCTGGAGTTGAAGTCAACATTGCAGGTCAAGAGATTTCAGTGAAGGGCCCTAAGGGCACACTTTCACATGTTCTCGCTGGCCCAATCTCAATCGCCAAGGAAGAGTCAACACTTGTTGTTACTCGTCCTGATGATGGACGTGTTGCACGTTCACTTCATGGCCTCTCTCGTACCTTGGTCGCAAATATGATCGAGGGCGTAACAAATGGATATTCAAAGACCATCAACATCGTTGGTGTTGGTTACAAGGTCGCTGAAAAGGGTAAGGATTTGGAGTTCGCGCTTGGCTACAGCCATCCGGTTCCATTCACCGCTCCAGAAGGCATCACCTTCAAGGTCGAATCTGCGACTCGCTTCTCGATCTCTGGTGTCGATAAGCAGCTCGTTGGTGAAGTTGCAGCGAAGATTCAAAAGCTTCGTAAGGCTGATCCATACAAGGGCAAGGGTCTCCACCTAGACGGCGCAAAGATTCGCCGCAAGCAAGGAAAGACAGGTAAGAAGTAATGGCTATCGGTGTAAAGGTTGTTAAAGGCTCGGCACAAAATGCCCGCCGTCGTCGCCACTTCCGTGTCCGCAAGCGTGTAGTCGGTTCTGCCGAGCGTCCACGTCTTGTCGTATCACGCTCATCTCGTCACCTTGTAGCGCAGATCGTTGATGACTCAATCGGTCAGACTTTGGTCTCTGCTTCGACCTTAGAGAGCACTCTTCGTGAGAACACTGGCGATAAGAGCGCAAAGGCTCGCATCGTTGGTGCTGAAATCGCTAAGCGCGCTAAGGAAAAGGGTATTTCTTCTGTGGTCTTCGATCGCGGCGGAAACAAGTACACCGGACGCATTGCAGCTCTTGCTGATAGTGCCCGCGAGAATGGATTGGACTTCTAATGGCTACTCCTCCAGTAAACGCTAACGCGAACGAGCGTGCCCCTAAGGGTGGCAACGATCGTCGTGAACGTCGCGGCCGTGAAGGTGGACCAGAGAAAGAGAAGTCTCCATACACAGAGCGCGTTGTATTCATTAACCGTGTAGCAAAGGTTGTTAAGGGTGGACGTCGTTTCTCCTTCACAGCACTTGTTGTCGTCGGTGACCAAAAGGGCACAGTCGGAGTCGGATATGGCAAGGCTAAGGAAGTTCCGCAAGCTATTGCTAAGGCAGTGGAAGATGCGAAGAAGCAATTCTTCAAAGTCGCACTCCTCGGTTCCACAATCCCTCACCCAGTACAAGGTGAAGCTGCAGCTGGCGTAGTTCTTCTTCGCCCTGCATCACCAGGTACCGGAGTTATCGCTGGTGGTCCAGTCCGTGCCGTACTCGAGTGCGCTGGCATCAACGATGTTCTCACCAAGTCTCTTGGTTCAAATAACCCAATCAACATGGTTCACGCCACAGCAGCAGCTCTAAAGATGCTAGAAGCACCAGCATCGATCGCAGCTCGTCGTGGTCTACCTCTTGAAGATGTCGCACCTGCAGCAATCGCACGTGCCATAGCAGCAACGGTTGGTGCATAAACATGCCACGTCTAAAAGTCACACAACTTCGTTCCAAGGTTGGCGCTCGTCCAGAGCACCGCGAGACCTTGCGTTCACTTGGTTTAAAGCGAATCGGTGATGTTGTCGTAAAGGAAGATCGTCCCGAGATTCGCGGAATGGTCGTCGCTGTACGTCACATGGTTACCGTTGAGGAGGTCGAATAACAATGGTTCTCAAGGTTCATCATCTACGTCCGGCTCCGGGCGCAAAGAAGGCTCGTACTCGTAAGGGTCGCGGTGAGGCTTCAAAGGGTAAGACTGCTGGTCGCGGTGGCAAGGGAACACGTGCTCGTAACGTGGTTCGTGCCGGCTTCGAAGGCGGACAGCTTCCTCTCGTAATGCGTCTTCCAAAACTCCGTGGTTTCAAGAACCCAGAGCGTGTGGAGTACCAACCAGTTAACGTCTCAACCATTAATGCTCTATATCCAAAGGGTGGTCAAGTCACCGTTGAGGATCTAGTTGCAAAGGGTGCAGCTCGTGATGGTCATCCGGTCAAGGTTCTCGGAAATGGCGACATTTCTGTGAAGGTTACCGTCGTGGCACATGCCTTTTCTGCTTCAGCATCTGAAAAGATCTCTGCTGCAGGTGGATCGATCACGAAACTCTAATAGGCTCTAACAGGCTTCTATTAACCCCAGATCATTAAGTCCGAAAAGAGTTCTTACTCGAAAGAGTAAGAACTCGGTAAGAAATAAGAGGAGAAGTTAAATGCTTGCAGCGTTTGGTAAGGCCTTTAAGACGCCGGATCTTCGCGTAAAGATTTTCTTCACCCTGGGCATCATGGCGCTCTTCCGTTTCGGATCGATCGTGCCTACCCCTGGTGTTTCTTACAAGAATGTTCAGTCCTGTTTAAACCAGACGAGTTCTGGCGGACTCTTCGGTCTTATTAACTTGTTCTCAGGTGGTGCGCTTTTGCACCTCTCGGTCTTCGCACTGGGAATCATGCCTTACATCACCAGCTCAATCATTATTCAATTGCTGACCGTGGTTATCCCTCGCTTTGAGACTCTTAAGGCTGAAGGACAATCTGGAAATGCCAAGCTCACCCAGTACACCCGTTACCTCACCGTTGGACTCGCAATCTTGCAATCAACTGGTTTGATCGCAGTTGCACGTTCTACCGGACGTCTATTTAGCGGTTGTACTCTGGCAATCATTCCTGATTCATCATGGACACGTATTGTCACAATGGTCTTGGTCATGACCGCCGGAACTGCAGTAATTATGTGGCTCGGTGAATTGATTACAGATCGCGGTATCGGTAACGGTATGTCAATCTTGATCTTCACCTCCATCGCTGCTGGTTTCCCAACTCAGCTCTGGTCAATCAAGCAACAAAAGGGTTGGTTTGCATTCCTTTTCGTGATGGCTGTCGGAATCCTGATCGTCGCTGCGGTCGTATTCGTGGAGCAGGCACAACGCCGTATCCCGGTTCAATATGCCAAGCGTCAAATCGGACGTCAGTCCTACGGCGGAACATCAACATATATTCCAATCAAGGTGAACCAAGCTGGTGTTATCCCAGTTATCTTCGCCTCCTCACTCCTTTATATTCCTTCGCTGATTGTTAACTTCTCCGGTTCAACCGCTAAGTGGTCGATCTGGGTACAGACAAATCTGGTTAAGGGCGATCACCCGATCTACATCGTTTCTTACGCTGTTCTGATCATCTTCTTCACCTACTTCTATGTAGCGATCACATTTAACCCAGATGAAGTTGCAGACAATATGAAGCAATATGGTGGCTTTATCCCAGGTATTCGTGCCGGAAAGCCAACTTCTGAATACCTGCAATATGTTCTCTCACGTATCACAGCACCTGGTTCGCTCTACCTGGCATTTGTGGCGATCATTCCGATCGTTGCCCTGATTCTCTTCCAGGCTACGACAAACTTCCCATTTGGTGGAACTGCGATTCTCATTGTGGTTGGTGTTGGCCTTGATACTGCTAAGCAGATTGAGTCTCAATTGCAACAGCGTTCATATGAGGGATTCCTGCGCTAATGCGCTTAATCCTGGTAGGTCCTCCAGGCGCTGGGAAAGGTACACAGGCAGTATTTCTAGCGGCCCACTATGGCATTCCACATATCTCTACTGGGGATATTTTCCGTGCCAACATCAAAGGTGAGACAGAACTCGGCAAGCTCGCTAAGTCCTACATGGACGCTGGAAATTTAGTTCCAGATTCAGTTACTAATGAGATGTTAAAAGATCGCGATAAAAAGCGATGATTGGCTCTGTCTGTCCGGCGTAGACCGCAAGGCGGTTAGCAACAACTTCCTCTTTGTCATCTTCGCGTTGATACAGCTCGCCACCGCAGTTATCGCAGACTCCATCGACTTTAGGCTTGTCAAAGATAACGTGCGAACTGGCACCACAATTGCGGCAGGTGCGACGGCCAGATAAACGCTTGATGATCTCT
>Ga0364866_10139_pt1 | contig 52727 bp, 47 predicted proteins | sample ExccelAu500001D3_3_FD_206913 | JGI IMG/M metagenome (GOLD analysis project Ga0364866, IMG submission 206913) | Enriched cells from Trout Bog Lake Hypolimnion, Wisconsin, USA - BchlTB.Aug13.5000.01.D3 | ecosystem: Environmental > Aquatic > Freshwater > Lake > Hypolimnion/Profundal zone | place...
TCAATACTAACGCAAGATGGCAATAGCAAACGATAATGTTTTATTAAGGAAGCTTCATGGAAAGATCGGGAATATGATCATCCGGGGCTGGGGCAAGAAGACGGTGGCTTCTAAGGCGCCAGATTACAAGAAGATTAAGTGGAGCAAGGCTCAGATTGAGAACCGGGAGCGGTTTGGGAAGGCTTCGCTTAAGGTGAATGAGAAACTGCGGGATGATCCGGAGTTGAAGAAAAAGTATAAGAAACTGGCTAAGGGTAATCAGAATGCCCATAATGTTGCCATGTCTGATTATCTTAAGCCACCGGTGATAACTGAGATCAATGTTAAGAATTATAAGGGACAGAAAGGGAATACCATTCGTGTTGGCGCCAAGGATAAGTATTTTGTTGCCGGGCTTATCGTGATGATCCTCAATGCCCAGGGGATTGAGGTGGAGAGTGGTATGGCCGTTGAGATGCCTTTTAGCGGCAGTGGTGTATGGATCTACAAAGCGATGGAAGATAATAAACGATGGAAGGGTGGGAAGGTTGTTGTTCGGGTTGCTGATTTGCCGGGGAACGTTGTGACCAGAACACTGATGCTGGACGGGACTTAGGCATTTACGATTTACGATTGTAGATTGAATTTCGGATTTACGGTTTACAATTTCAGATAATAAATCCAATTCTTTTCTAAGAAAGATGCTCATTCAGGCCTGGGAGAGGTATGCCCGGGCTTTATTTTTTTAGTGAAATTTCCTTGCTTTTTATGGTATTTTAGTGGCTCAAGGGGTGCAATTTTTGGTTGCTACTCCGAAAATGGGTTGTATGATGGTTGAATACAGGTATGTTAATGCCAGAAGACGGGAAAGCCGCAGGAAGGGCGCAGGGAGAGCGCAGGAAGCATATAGAAAGTTTATTGGATTTACGATTTACGATTGATGGTTTACGATTGGATTTACGATTTACGAATTTTGATTTGATGAAATAAGAAGTTTTTTGAGTAATCGAATATTAATCAACGATTTTTAAAGTTCGATTTGGATTCGGGTTAATATGTAAGTAAAATAATCTCCATTATATGCACCTAATCAAAATTTTATTTTTAATTTTAATGTCTCATTATCATTTCCCTTATGATACCTGAAAAGGAGGCTAAAGCGCGGATTAAGATTAACAAGTTGCTCGAGGATTCGGGGTGGTTTGTTGGTGAGGATAATTATAAGTGCCTTATGAAGCGGAAGGGAGATTTTATTCCTAACTTTGCGAATGTTCATGAATTGTATCTTCAGCTCTAAATGATAAACGAAGAATAGCACCCGAATCTATGGCCTTAAACGTAACCCATCTGGAAAACGAAATAATTGACCAATATCTTTATGATGAGAATAGTGAACGTCCATGGATTATTGGGTTCAGTGGAGGGAAAGACAGCACTATGCTTCTTCAGGTGGTATGGAATGCTTTAAAAAAGTTAGACCCGATTCTACTTACTCGTCAAATATATGTTGTGTGCAATGATACACTTGTTGAAAATCCACGCATAGTTAAATTTATTGATGTCACTTTAAAAAAGATTCAGAAAGCGGCAAACCTGCAACAGATTCCTCTTGAGGTTGTGCAAACCATTCCCAAGTTTGAAGATGCTTTCTGGGTAAGGCTTATTGGAAAAGGTTATCCTGCACCAAACAGGTTTTACAGATGGTGTACAGAACGATTAAAAATCCACCCAACCACTAGGTTCATAACTGAGAAGGTTAGTGAAAAGGGGGAAGTCATTATTTTACTAGGGACGCGTAGTGATGAAAGTTCTAAACGTGCCGCATCTATGAATAAACATGCAATTTATGGAAAACGATTGCGTAAGCACCAACTTATTAACGCATATGTTTTTGCTCCTATTAAAGATGTTACGACCATTGAAGTATGGCAATATTTAAACCAGGTTCAACCTCCATGGGGAGGGAATCATAAAGAACTGGTTACTCTTTACCGGAATGCTAACTCCGGGGATTGTCCCTTAGTTATAGACGATACTACGCCAAGTTGCGGTAATAGCAGGTTTGGTTGCTGGGTATGCACAGTGGTTAATAAAGACAGAAGCATGGAGGGACTGATAGATAATGGTGAGGAATGGATGACCCCTTTGATGGATATAAGGAATTATCTGGTTGAAACTAGAGATAACCCAGAAATTTACCGGGAAAGAGAAAGAAGAGATGGAAAGATTCATGATCGATATTGGGGTCCTTATAAATTTGAAACCCGTGTTGAAATTTTAACACGAATTCTTAAAGCTCAGAAAGAAATTCAAAAAACTGAAGATATTGAATTAATTACACATCAGGAGATGGTGCTAATACAGTACCATTGGTTTCGAGATAGTTTTTTTAAAACGAGGGTTTCAGATATTTATAATCGAATCTTTAAGACTAATTTAAACCTAAGTAAACAAGAAGAAAAATTCAGACAGGAAACCGATCTATTAAGACAAATTTGTAAAGAAGTGCCTGGCGATGTTGAATTGATTCAAGATCTTATAGCTCTTCAAAAGACAAAGGGATTGATGATCAAGAAAAGGGGATTGCAGACTGACATTGAAAGAAGAATAGATTTTGAGATTGAGAATCAAAAACAAATTTCATTTTCATAATTTTGGATCCTATCGCAAAATATTTAAAGGCTTTTCAAAATCTTCATATTGACAGAGCACACGGGATTGCTCCTCATAAACCCATTCTGCTATTATCTGTCCTACAAGCTTATCATAATAATCAAATCCAAAACCAAAGAATCTATATCACCCCGGAATTGGTCGCTTTATTTAAATCCAATTGGAGTCATCTTGTTACTTCAAAAAGGCATGATTGTCGTTTTGCTTTACCATTTTATTATTTAACAAGTGAAAAATTCTGGAAGCTTATTCCAAAGGCAGGTTTTGAGAACATGTTGAAATTCAAAGCTTCCATGAGAAGTTTTGCTAATCTGAATGCCGCGATAGATTTTGCAATTATTGAAGATGATTTGTTCTTACTGATTAAAGAGAAAACAAGCAATAGTATTTTGAAACAATGTCTATTGGATACCTATTTTCTCGCAACAAAAGACAATTTTAGCTATTCAAATGGAGATCAGCAAATTATTTTAGATGATATTGAAGGACGTATTTTACATGAGGATGCAGCCGAGTACCGAAAAGAAATTGAGAAATTAATGGAGCAACAGAAAGAAGAAGAATTATTTCTTCGCGGAAGTTTATTTAAAAGAGAAATTCCGAGAATATACAACAACACATGCTGTATTTCCGGGATGAAAATTGATGCAACAATTTCTGTTTCAATGGTAGATTCTTGTCATATTGTTCCTTTTAGCGAAAGTCATGATGACACGATCACCAATGGAATAGCATTATGTCCTAATCTTCATAGAGCTTTTGACAGAGGATTGATTGGAATAGACAACGATTACAGGGTCATTGTTTCAACTGCTTTCAGAGAAGAGGAAAGTGACTACAGTATTAAAATTTTCGAAAATCAACAAATTGCTTTACCAAATTTAGAGAAGTTTTATCCATCATTAGCCAATCTACAATGGCATAAAGAAAATACTTTCAAATCATGATAAAAGACAAAGAAGAATTCCTAAAAAATATATCGCAGAAATAAAGAAAGCCCAAGAGAAAATAAATAAAGCGAGCGAGGACATTGATGAATTGGTTGGGGCAAGAACTAAAAAGATAAATGCGAGATTGAAATCATTTGAAGAATTACCAGTTGCAGAGACAAAAATTCTTTTAGATTCAAATAATGATTCAGAATGGATTGATGAAAATGAAGTATAGATATGTCAAAGACATTTCACAAGACTAATTCTAATATTTCGTTTACTGATTTTTTAGCTAAAGCCAGGTCAGTTGAGATGTTCAATAGTTCAAGTGGGAAACGCTACTTAGTCCTAGGCACTAAGAATGATATAATGTATTTCAAGAGGTTGGATGCCAGAGAAGAAATAACCTGGAAAATGAATTTAAAGAACGTCTATGAGGCTTATCTTCAATTAGATGATTTTGCAACAATTAATTTCAAACCCTTTGTTCCAATTACACATTCTCCCGCAAGAGGATTATTAATTTATTTGGGAATGCTGGAATAATCAATATGTCATTGCTTTTAAATCCTTAACAGCATTTCTAACTGCCTCAATTGTAACCTCAATTTCATCCTTCGTGTTAAATTTTCCAAGGGAAAAACGTATGCAACAAAATGCAGATTTTTCATCTAACCCCATAGCAGTTAATACATGAGAAGGTTCAATGGATTCAGAGGAACATGCACTTCCATTACTTAGTGCAATTAAAGGGAAATCTTTTTCTGGATTACTCAAACCAAGGATTAAAGCATCGCTATCGACATCCTTAAATCGCAGGTTTGTAGTATTATAGAGCCGATTTTTATTAATTCCGTTTATAAATGTATCCTCAATTTTCAGGAGTTCTGATTCCAGATAATCCCTTAAGTTGCCGATACGATTAGAATCTTGTTCCATCTCATTGCCTGCTAATTCACAGGCAGCGCCTAATGCAACAATCCCGGGAACATTTAAAGTGCCGCTTCTTAAACCTTTTTCATGCCCTCCTCCATGTATTAAAGCTGGCAGTTTTACACGGTTTAAACGTTGGCTAACAAATAAGGCACCTATGCCTTTGGGAGCATACATTTTATGGCCGCTCAGACACAACAAATCGATTTCTTCTCTGTCAACCCAAACATTTAACTTCCCTATACTTTGAGTGGAATCTGTCATAAAGAAGGCGCCAACCGAATGCGCCAGATAAGCTATTTCTTTTATTGGTTGAATGACTCCAGTTTCGTTGTTAACATGCATTACGGAAACTAAAATTGTATCAGGCCTGAGTGAATATTTTAATTGTTGAAGATCAATTAATCCATCCGAACTGACTCCAAGAAAAGTGACTTCAAATCCTTTTTTTCAAGGTACCGGCATGAATCCAGGACGGCAGGATGTTCAGTAGAAACTGTAATAATATGTTTGCCTTTATCTTGATAATTTTCTGCAACTCCCTTGATTGCAAGATTAATGGCCTCTGTTGCCCCGCTGGTAAATACGATTTCATAGGGTTCGGCCCCTATTAATTCAGCAACCTGCTTTCGTGCCTGTTTTACAGCATTGTAGGCACTTACGCCAAAAAGATGCGTACTGCTGGCATTTGCAAATTCATAGGTAAGATAAGGCATCATTGCTTCCAGCACCCGTTTGTCAATTGGCGTGGTTGCATTATTATCAAGATAAATTATTTGCTTTTGAGGTTCCATAAGAAAAGGCAAATATAGCATTTCAATTTGTTGGGGAACTAAACTAAATGATGAAAATTTCTTACGACTATTTGGGGAGTATTATAATTTCTGACGTGGAAAAGATAAAGCCTATGCTGAGACCCATGTTGTTATTTCTGGTAAACTAATAGAATGAACCGTACGAAAATTTCGTGCTATTGTCTAAATAATAAATAAAGTGTTAAAAAGTTTGTTAATAATTAACCTATAGCTTAATTTTGCATGTTCGAACAAATCAATTTTATTAGAATTAATGAGTACAGAATTCCAGAATTCAGAAGAAATCAGAACGGCATTTGAGGATCTCCTTGATTTTAACTCCATTGAGGAAGAACTTGATCATAGGGCCAGAATGATAATGTACAGGGTTCTTAGTGAAGTTGAAATTTTATCCGAAAAACGAAAAATGACCCGCAAAGAACTGGCCAAAAAAATAGGACTTTCAGGGAGCTATCTTACACAATTGTACCGAGGCATTAAACCGTTGAACTTTTTAACCATTGCAAAATTTGAGAAAGCACTCGGAATAACGTTTGATATTAAGGCTTTGGCGGAGAAATAATCGGATAATCAAAATGGTTTGCATAAAACCAGAAAAAAGTTCCATGGGTTCTCAGATCAATTAATTTTGCTGACGATTTAAAATGAATTCATTAAGCTATAAGCAATTTACCGGCTCTATAAGCTTCTCGGCGGAAGATGAAACTTTTTACGAGAAAATTGAGCATATAAATGATTTAATAACATTTGAGTCGGATAATGCTCATGACCTGAAAACCGCATTTCAGGAAGCTGTTGATGACTATATTTCTTTTTGTGAAGAAAAAGGGGTAGAACCTGATAAACCTTTTAAAGGAAGTTTCAATGTAAGAATAAAACCATCGCTTCATAAACTTGCTTACCAAAATGCGCTTCAAATAGGAATGTCACTAAATAAGTTTATTGAAACAAGCCTGGAGAAGGAATTGAAGGATTAGGATAAAGGCAGATTTAATTATGAATGAGGTTATTTTTCTTAAACTTGTGAAGATCGACCTTGAACTAAAAGATGAGAATTTCTTGAAAAAGTTTGAAAAATATATTGGCCAATGAAACTCTTCATCCTCTCCTTAATTGCTATTTTCATTTCCCTCTCAGGTTATCCTCAAAATTGTTTACCCGAGGGAATTAATTTTTACTTACAATCAACGATCGACAGTTTTCAAATTGTTTATCCAAATTGTACTCATATTCAGGGGAATGTGATGATTGGTGGTTCTATTTCAAATCTAAATGGGTTAAGATCTGTGACGAGTATTGGTGGTAATTTGGGTATACAGTTCAATCCTTTTTTAACCAACCTGACAGGGTTGAATAAATTGAATTCCATTGGTTCATACCTTGATGTTGCATATAATCCAAATCTTCAAAACCTCAACGGTTTGAATGGTTTAGTTTCTGTAGGAGAAAACGTATTGATTCGTGGAAATAATTCACTCGACAATCTTTCAGGCTTAGACAGTTTGACCACAATCGCAGGAGATCTTCGGATTTATAACAAGTATAAATTGACCAACATATCCGGGTTACACAAATTGAGTAACATTGGTGGAGGGTTAGGCATCTATAACGACTCTGTCCTCATATCACTTACCGGATTGGAACAGATTCGAGCCATTCCTGGAGAGTTAATTATTTCAGAAGATAATGCTTTACAGAACCTGACAGGATTAAATAACCTTATTTCATGCGGATACTTACAGATTGAGAATGATCCAGCCCTGCTCAATTTATTAGCACTCAGTAATCTTAGCACCGCATGGGAAGGTCTTCTAATTGCTGTTGATACTTCATTAACAACCTTATCAGGGTTGGAGAAGCTAACACATCTGAATGGATATTTAAGTATAACATGGAATAATTCTCTGATAAGCCTTTCCGGCATCGATAATATCAAACCGGATTCAATCGCCGGTGTTATGATAACTGATAACAAATCGTTAACTACCTGCGCAGTAAAAAGCATTTGCAGTTATCTAAAAGGTCTTAATGGAACTTTCAAAAATAATGCTAACGGTTGTAATAGTCAGGAACAAGTAGATACTGCATGCATACATCTTGCAGTGGATAATCTGACTTTAAGTAACCCAATTGTTCTATCCCCCAATCCAACATCAGGAGAGATAACAGTTGAAACCAATTCAATCTCTTACCCATGCCAAATATCAGTATTGAGCCTTGATGGCCATGAGGTATTAGCACAACAAATAAACCAACACACAACGGTACTTGACCTGACTCATCTCTCCACCGGACTGTATTTTATAAGGCTGGTTAATGATAAAACGGTAATGTTGAGAAAAATCATTAAAGAGTAAAGAACAAAACAGTTGGTGCCCCCTGCCTAAAGTCCGGGATACTTAATTTTAATGAAATTTGAAGCCGAATGAACCGGAAAAACTTACCTTAGATACTAATTAGTTAGTTAACTTTGCTTAAGGTTGGCAGGTTGGGAGACCAATTGAGGAACAATGAAAAATAAGATATATGCGGAATTCCATTTTTTTAGCGACCCGGGTAATGGCGTTAAAAGAAGGTTTTTTACACGATATGGAAAGCAGACCAAAGAATTTAGTTTATACAATAGGACATTCAAATCATCCTAATGATTACTTTATTGAACTTCTTAAACCATTTTCAATTTCTTGTATAATAGATGTAAGAAGTGTTCCTGCAAGTTCTTATAATCCCCAATTCAACCTGGAAAATCTTCAATATTCCCTTAAGACAAATAATATTAAGTATTTACATTTCGGCGAAGAGTTTGGTGCGAGACATACAGATAGTGAGTTATTCTATTTTTAAATAACAGTTTTTCCTTAAGGAAAACGATAAAAATCAAAAGATACGAGAGAAAAGCTATGATGACAATCCCAGCAACAAGTGGCTTTCGCTGGATTTTTTTAGCCAACATGGTTAGATTAAAAAGGGTTCTGCTGCTAAATTGTCAAATGGAAGGATATTGCTGTTAAAAAACCGTGTTAAATGTATTGACATTCAGGTAATAAATAGTTACATAATTCCAATTAAAAATTACATAATTCTCACATTTGTAGGTAAAATTTTTTCTTGAGGCTTCCAGGCGAGTAAGATGAAAAAAGTAGTATATTGCATTTCAATCTCAAAAAACAAAAGTCATGAAAAAAACCCTTATCTGGATGGTTCTCATTATTCTTATTCTCTTAGGATCATTTGTTTACTGGAAATACTTTTTCACTTATAGTGAAGGAAACCGTGCAGGATTATTGCAGAAATTTTCGCATCGTGGCAATATATTCAAGACTTATGAAGGTGAACTTGTTTTAAGTAGCGTGGAGAGTAACAAGAATGTCGCCCTCGCCTCCGAAAAATTTTACTTTTCTGTTCAGAACAAAAATTTAGCAAATAAGTTAAGCAACCTGGAAGGCCACATGGTTATTGTTCATTACCAGCAGAAAAACGGGAAATTGCCCTGGTATGGTGAAACTTGTTACATCGTCGACAGCGTTAGAGAAGACCGATAGTGTAACTTCGGTTAAAGAGATTGCTTATCTTTGTGAAAGATTTTTAACGCCCCGAATATGAAATATAAAATCATACTGATCTTGTTGATATTGGTCGCACAATTCAACCTAAAATATTCTTTTGCTCAAAACACAGTGGCTTCTTCTGATAAAAGAAAACTGATGCAGCATGAATTTCCTGATAACAAGTATAGTCCAAATTTATATAATAATAAGAAGACCACTCCCGGAATGAAATATAAGAGTGGGAGTGTTTTTACGACCCAGGTCAATGTGGATTCGGCCGGGAATAATATTGTTGGGGATGCTGCCAATGAGCCCAACATCGCAATAAATCTTTTGAATCCCAATAATATGGTGATAGGCTGGCGGCAATTCGACGATGTGAACAGCAATTTCAGGCAGGCAGGTTGGGCATATACTACTGATGCGGGACAAACCTGGACTTTTCCAGGAAAAATAGATGCGGGTGTTTTCCATTCTGATCCAGTACTGGATTATGATACTGCCGGTAATTTTTATTACAATAGTTTAGATCAAAATTTTAATTGCAGGATTTACAAGAGCATTGATGGTGGGGCAATCTGGGATACTGGAGTAGATGCAAAAGGTGGAGATAAACAATGGATGACAATTGACCGAACCCGAGGAATTGGGAGTGGGAATTTTTATGCATGCTGGAATTCTGCATATACTACCTGTCCTCCTGGGTTCTTTACCCGTTCAACAAATGGAGGCCACAGTTTCGAGGATTGCACTGAGGTTGATGGGGATCCATATTGGGGGACATTGGCGGTTGGAAATGAAGGTGAGTTGTATATTTCAGGAACTACCGTTACAAATGATGGTATTGCAGTTACAAGCTCAACAAATGCACAGATCCCTGGTTCAGTGATTAGCTGGAGTACCTCTGTAAATGTTGACATGGATGGTTTTATCGTAGATGGTCCAACAATTAATCCAGATGGTATTCTTGGCCAGGCAAACATTGATGTGGATCGTTCCAATGGTCCTGGCCGGGGCAATGTATATGTGGCTGCATCTGTACAACGAATATCTTCATATGATCCGGCTGATGTGATGTTCTCAAGGAGTACAGATGGCGGGCTCACCTGGAGTTCTCCGGTAAGGGTAAATGATGATCAGGGAACGTTAAATACTCAATGGTTTGCCGTTATGTCGGTTGCACCGAATGGCAGGATTGATATGGCCTGGCTCGATACCCGTGACGCTCCTTTAGGGACTGATTTTTCGGATCTTTATTATTCTTATTCAACCGATCAGGGGAATACATGGGCAGTTAATGAAAAGCTCTCAGACACTTTCGATCCACATATTGGTTATCCGCAGCAAAATAAAATGGGGGATTATATCGATATGATCTCTGACTCAATAGGGGCACATTTGGCATGGGCAAATACTTTAAACCAAGAAGAGGATGTTTATTACAGTTACATTGTTCCCCCTATCACCGGTGTTGAAAATATCAAGGGCAACGATAATTACTACGCAATCAGTTGCTATCCAAACCCATTTCGGACACAGACTATGATCAGGTATCAGATTGCAGATAATGATTTTGTTAAATTGGAGATCTCTAATGTTTATGGGCAAGTAATTACTACCTTGGTGAACAAAATACAGCCTGCCGGGATCTATAATGTTTCTTTCACGGCAGAGATGCTTCCAACAGGTTTTTATTTCTGCACGATGACGGCAGGATCTCATAAGGCAATAACACGCCTGGTCAAGATTGACTGAACAGATTAGAAATACTACCTTATTTCCTGCATGAAAAAATCCATACAGAGTATTCTTATCCTTTTCATTCTTGCACTGTCGCTTAGTATAGTAATCCATTTTTTCAGTTTTCATGAACTGGTAATAATACCGGAGATATATAAGACAATTTCACGTTGGCTGGTGTTGTTCGTTATCTGCTTTTACGGATGGGAGAAGAAATCATTAACCGTATGGATCCTCATTTCAATGATTGCGGGGATAGAATTCGGATATGATTTTCCTATTATCGCACAAAACCTCGACCTTGTCAGCCAGATTTTTCTTCGATTGATCAAGACGATTATTGCGCCATTGCTTTTCGGGACTCTTGTTGTTGGTATTGCAGGTCATCCCAATCTGAAACAAGTAGGACGGATGGGATGGAAATCGATTCTTTACTTTGAGATCGTTTCCACTCTGGCCCTTTTTATCGGGCTTCTTGCAATTAATATCAGTAAAGCCGGTGTTGGAATTGCCATTCCTGAAACCATGGCAAAAGGGAACCTGCCCGAAGTTGCGCATCAAACCTGGGATCAGGTCATCCTTCATGTTTTCCCGGAAAATATTGCCAAGTCCATTGCGGAAGGACAGGTTTTGCAGGTTGTTATTTTCAGCATCCTGTTTGGGATTGCTGTCGCACTTGTGAAGGAGAAGTTCCAAAGCCCGATGATCCGTTTTGCAGAATCACTCTCGGCAGTGATGTTTAAATTTACCAACATCATCATGTATTTTGCACCATTTGCTGTGTTTGCAGCACTTGCATTCAGTGTCGGGCATATGGGGATTGGTATTTTGATTAATTTGGGGAAACTTCTGGTTACCCTTTATGTAGCCTTGCTTTTCCTTTTCATTCTTGTTTTTTTTCCAGTAATGTTGATTTTGAAGGTCCCGATACGAGATTTCTTCAGGGCAGTATTGGAACCCGCCACCATTGCTTTTGCCACAACCAGTTCGGAAGCTGCCTTGCCAGTGGCGATGGAAAATATGGAGCGGTTTGGTGTTCCTCGAAAAATAGTTGCATTCGTGATCCCCACCGGCTATAGTTTCAATCTTGACGGTTCGACGCTTTACCTTGCAATGGCTTCCATATTTGTTGCACAGGTAGCGGGAATTCACCTTTCACTTGAATCGCAGCTTTTTATGATGTTCACCTTGATGCTTACCAGCAAGGGGGCTGCAGGAGTACCCCGGGCCTCACTTATGATTCTGCTTGGCACTGCTAGTAGTTTCGGGTTACCGGCATGGCCGATCTTCATCATCCTTGGAATTGATGGTTTAATGGACATGGGTCGGACAGCCGTGAATGTCATAGGCAACTGTCTTGCTACTGTTGTGATTGCAAAATGGGAAAGGGAATTTGAGGATTTTAAACAGGACGACGATAAGATTCTTTCATAATCATTCTGCCTGAAAAACATCTACTGTTGATGTAGCATATATATCACTTAAACCTCCGCCAAAAATGATTTTATTCCCGTAAGCGACTGCAGTAATATATCTTCTTGGAGAACTTAAATGTGCTATACTCCATTTACCCGTGTTGACATTATAAATATCAATAACATCAGTTAAAACGAACTGGGCATTTGTTAATTTTATTCCACCTGCAAATAGGACCAGATTACCGATGGAAACACCTGCCATGCTTGTTTTTGCCTCACTCAGCCAGGAAGTGGTCACAATTCCTGTGTTTACATCATAAATGTCAACTGATGATCTGAGTGAATCATGAAAAGATCCACCAGCAAAGATTGCTTTTGATCCTGAACAAGCACAAGAAAAATTAGCTCTTTTTGTATTTAAATGTGACAAGCTCCATTGCCCCGTATTTACATCATAAATGTCAATGGCATCAGAATAGTTCATTGCACCGAGCTCACCACCGGCAAATAATACCTTACTCCCGCAACTGCCTGAAGTAAGATAATTTCTTGCTGCACTTAAATGGCTTTTTGTCCACAAACCGTTGTCAATATTATAAATATCCACCACATCAGTATATGCCGTATCTGCCCCACCTGCGAATAGAGCCAGGTTACCGGCTGAGGCTGCTGCCAGATTACTTCTTGCAAGGCTAAGGAAAGAAATCGTCCAGGTTCCAGTTAAGGTATTGTAGATATCAACTCTATCCTGAAAAGGTTGAGAACCAGGTATATTACCACCTGCAAAAAAAATTTCATTACCTGCGGCAACCGAAGCAAGTTCGCATCTTCCAACACTTAATTTTGAAGTAGTCCAATTACCGGTAGTAACATCATAAATATCGACTGTGTCGAATACTGTTGGCGTACCATCGGAACCTCCTCCAAATAGTATTTTATTTCCAGCGGCAGCTCCGGCTCCGATATATCTCGCTTGCGATAAATTTGTACTTCCAAGGTACACAATTTTTGAATAATTGGGCTCTGATGAAGAAGCTTCGCTGTTGCTTTTTTTACAGGAAGTAAAACTAACTAAAAGACTTAAAGTCAAGATAAATGGGGTCAAATAAATTGATAATTGTCTCATTACATTTTGTTTTTTGGATGAAAAAATCAAGAAACATCAACAATCAGTTAAACATGTGCAATTTATAAATTTTTTTGTAACCAGACATTAAGGATAGAAACCACTAAAATTATTTTCGCAGGTTCCTGAAGGCACGAAGCATTAATTCATCTGATTTATTCTCTCTAATATTGTTTTGTTTAATTTTATCAAAAAATTCTTCAGACTACAGGTGATGATAACAGTAAAAAGATCGGTGGCACTATTGCTAAGCTTATTCTTTGCCGGAAACCTTTTCGGCCAGCAAATCCTTTCTCAGGTTGAATTTGATTCTATTTATAATAAAGGTCTTGCTAATGTAGGTTCAGATGTAAATACTTCAAAGCTTTGTCTTGAAATGCTTTCTTCAATCCGAGCAAAGATCACTCCCATTCAAGATGCGAAGATCAATTTTCTTCGGCTTCAAGTGAATTATTCGAGCAAAGGAAAGTTGTCTACCTTTGAGAAAAGGCTTTTTGCCGTTCCAGATTCACTAGGAGATACTGATTCTCTCCTTTTTTCAGCCCGTAAATATATTGAAAGATCAATGCCAGATAAAGCAATACCATTGGTGATGCAAGCCATTGGTAAGTTGACAGGAAATACTGATCAGTCAGTCTCAGGTACAATTATTCTCTGCGATGCATACAGGGAGAAACAGGAATATCTCAAAGGCATTTCCATGCTGAATGAGTTGTTGAATGACAAATCTGTAATTTCAGATAAAAACAGGGCTTACGCATTTAACCGTCTCGCCGCACTCTATGCCGAATGGCAAAATCCTTCAGTTAGTTTTCGCGATTCTGTTTTTAAATATTCGAATTTGTGCATTGAATTGTCGGAAAAAATATCCGACAAACCTGACCTTGCTGCATCGCAGAATGAACTTAGCTACCAGTATATGAGAATGAAAGAGTATGATAAGGCACTGGAATTATCCCTGAATTCGGTTGCCAATTTTAAAGCATCCGGATTACCATATAATGCAATGAATGCGTTGATTAACCAGAGTAATATTTATATAGGTAAAAAGGAATACGGGCCTGCCCTCAGGGTCATTGAGGAGGCCACAAACCTGAGCCCGATCGAGGAGAACAGGAATCTTTATATGAGACTCTATGACCAATTTGCAATAATTTATGAATTGACCGGAAAGTATCGAGAAGCTTATGATTTTCTTAATATAAGCTATCGGCTTCAACTCGATTTCTTTAAAGACAGGATCGATATGCAGATCAATGAACAGTCAGCCAAATATGATTTGCTGGTCAAGGAACAAAAAATAAGTGAGGAAAAGAAAAAAAACGAGTTTCATCAACATCAAATAGTGCTTTTAATCATCATCCTCGTCATTCTGTGCATTGCTTTTATCTTGAGCATATTCTATTTACGGCTTAAAAGAGAAGGGGCCATAAAGCAGAAACTGATAGAGGCCATTGCTGAAACAGAAGCAAATGAACGCAAACGCATTGCACGGGATCTGCATGACGGATTAGGGCCTGAATTATCGGCAATAAACCATTATTTCCAAGCATATCTTGATGCCCGGCTGGCTGATAAGGAGCCGATCCAAAAACGACTGCAACAGGTGATTTCAGATGCAATTGATGAGGTTTCACGCGTCTCGCACAATATTAGTCCTTATGTGCTGGAAAACCACGGTCTGATTATTGCCCTGAATAACTTTATAACATCTCTTTCAAAAAGTGGCGGAATAGCCATAAATTTTACCTATGATTTTACCGGCAGGTTTGATCTAAAAAAAGAATTAACTATCTACAGATGTATCACCGAGTTGCTGAACAATACCATTAAACACGCTGAAGCTACAAAAATTTCGATTAGCATCACCAGCAGGGAAAACATACTTCGCGTAATATATTCTGATGATGGAAAAGGATTTGATACCAACCTGGCTAAGCCAGAGGGTATGGGGTTGTACAATATTAGGAATAGGGTTGAATCATTCGGAGGCAACCTGGTAATTGAAAGTTCCCATAAGAAAGGAATAATAGCAACCATCGAACTTCAAATATAATTGATAATGGCTGAAATTCAAATTGCGGTAATTGATGACCACGACCTGTTCCGTGAAGGCATAAAGCTGGTTCTGAACCAGATTGATGGTTTTAACGTGGCTTATGACACATCAAACGGCAATCAATTTATTGAAATGCTCGATAAAACGCAGATTGACATTGCTCTGATGGATATTGAAATGCCTGTAATCAATGGCATTGAGACTACCCGGAAAGTGCTTCAGCTTAAGCCTGATCTGAAAGTAATCGCCCTGACGATGTTTACTGATACCGGGCATTATATGCAGATGATCCAGGCTGGTGTCAAAGGATTTATCCTGAAAAAAACCAATAAGTTCGAACTGGAACAAGCCATTCTTACCATTCACCATGGTGGTAATTATTTCAGTCAAGAAATTTTACGGAAACTGGCTTTTCAATATTCGGACAAGACAACCGGCAATGATCGCCTGACCAATAGGGAGATTGAAATAATGGTCATGATCTGCCAGGGCCTGACCTCACAGGAGATCTCTGATCACCTGCATATTTCCAGTAAGACCGTTGAAACCCACAGGTCAAATATTTTCCTGAAAGCTGAGGTAAAAAACACTGCTGGCCTAATCGTGTGGGCCATTAAAAATCAATATTATACAATAGACTAGTTCCTGCCGAACGAAACTTATTTTCTACGGGTTTTCCCTGATAAAAAATGCAGGTTTCCCCTGCATGAATTCTATATTTTCCAGTACAAATTTCAGTGGAGGTGTAAGTAATTTTACCTCACCAAATTTCTATTCCTCCATATGATCAACATTGCCATTGCCGATCCCAATGAAATTTTCTGCCGGAGCCTGAAAACCCTGCTGGAACAAATCGATGGCTTCAGAGTGATGACGATAATGGAGAATGGGAAGTTCATTTGTAAAAACACGGATGATCCGGTGAATGTACTGCTTATTGATATCGGTCTTTACCTGGATAAATGTAATCAAATCATCTCTGAATTAGCCTGTGAAAATAATTCCATGAAAATTATTCTTCTCGCCATGTATGAGGACGATTTTGAAGCCGGTTTAAAAAAAATGGAAATTATTCTTAAAAGCGCAGGAAAGGACAAGTTCGAAGCCCATATCAGACAATTGGCATTGAATAAAATTTCAAAGGACATGTCTGTAGACACTTAATCATATATTCAATGAATTCAATGGATTGATAGATGTAGCAAAAATTAAAAAATCAGTACTATGAAACAAAAAATCTTTACACTTGCTTGTATATTATTCCCCGTGATTTTAATGTCACAATGGAGCAATAATCCTATGATCAACGACATGATATCTGATATCGGACACCAAAGCACATTTAATAAAATCGCTGCGAATGGGAAGGATATTTGCTATATTTCAAATTGGGTCGCCACGACAGATACAAATCATTTTGCATTATATCTTCAGCGAGTTGACTCAAACGGTGATAGGAAATGGGGTGACAGTGGCATCCTGATCAGTGACCATCACAGTAACACCTGGTTATCCGATTATTCTTTGATTGTTGATGATGCAGGGAATGCTTACCTGTTTATCGAGGACCAGAGGGAGCAGGGAGGGTTCAGTCATGTTTATGGCTATTCTGTTGACAGCTCCGGCAACATGAGATGGGGTGCAGATGGTGTGAAGTTGGACAATAATGTCAATGCCACCTGTTATTCGCCTACTTCGATCCTATCTTCAAGCGGCAATCTCATAGTAGCATGGAATGTGATCTTTGGTGATACGACAAGCCACGACCTCGGTTTGCAGGTGCAAAAGCTTTCAACCAGCGGGGAAAAATTATGGACTACTCCGGTTGTCTATACCGGATCCGACTCGACCAACTGGTTCCCAAATTTGGTTCCCACAGTCGGTGATGGCTTCATTGTTGGCTGGGTGAGATTTTTGACCGTAGATTCCCTTGTCGGCGGACAAGAATACCGGTACTATTTTGCCCAACGGTACGACAGTCTGGGGAATCCTGTATGGACTCATAAGGCAACTATCTGCAACCTCGACACACTGGCTTTCGAGATGCCAACCTACCCTGACCTTGTTGTTGTTCCAGATACAGCTGGAGGTGCTTATTATACCTGGAGTGATGACAGGACAAGGAATTCATATTTCAATACTTATATACAGCATATTGATAAAAATGGAAATCTCAGATGGCAGACTAATGGGATCCCTGTTTCTACGTATAATGTCAATTTTATCAGGAGAAATCCCAGACTTTGTTATCTTCCCGCAAGTAATGAACTGGCTGTTTTATGGTCCGAAGTACAATACCTCCCATCAGGGACTTCCTTAAATCTTACCGGGCAGAAATTTTCTCTTACAGGTACAAGATTATGGGGAGACACAGGAAAGATCTTTTGCCATTCTTTCAATGATAGCAGCTTTACATTACTCCGGTTGATGACTGGATCTGCTTCAGATATTTATGCGTTCTATGAAAAAGGTGCTCCAAATGCAGTAAACCAGATTTATGCCACAAGATTCAACTTTGCCGGCAATTATCTTTGGGAGCAGAATAATATCCTGATGGGAGGTGATGCACAGATCAAGACCAGTCCGGCAGTATGCGCGTTTGGCAAACAATTCGTGGCTGCCTGGCAGGAGAACCGGACAGGACTCCCGACTTCAAACTATGGACAGATCTATGCACAAAACATTACTGTACAAGGGAAATTGGGGCCATTATCCGTTTCCGGCGGGTTGTCACCAGATAACAGTGCATTGTTATTCCCGAATCCTTCAGAAGGACTTTCGTTGGTAACCTTTAAGAAAGCAATTGAAGGTCCTGTAGTGGTATCTGTATTATCCTGTGAAGGGAAACTGGTCATGCAAAATGAGATCCCGGGAAAGCAAAAAATTAATCGTATTCCTTTGAACGGGACTTCCCTCTCACCAGGATTATATCTGGTAAGGATCATTATTGGTGAAGAAAATATCGTACTAAGTTGGGTGATTACAAAGTAAGCTGTATCCTGGTCAAGTTCCAAACCGATTCTAATTTTGAAGAATGAAAAAATTCATTTACTCATTAACATGTTTGCTGGTTTTACAAGGCAATTTGCATTCTGAACATTGTAATGCTCAAAATGCACTTGTGATCTCTAACCTGACATATGACAGTATAACCCAGACCGGGGTTACCATATTTTGGACCACAAATGTTCCGTCAGATTCAAAAATTAGATGGATGGCACCGGATTCCAATTATCAGGCGCTTATTTTTACTGATTCGATTTATCTATCTTCTGCAGTGAATAATCACGTTGTCCCAATCGGGAATCTCTTACCGGCTACAATTTATAAATATCAGGTAATTTCTACCAGTGCTACTGGAACAAATATAGATTCAGGGTACTTCGTGACCCAATCGACATCTTCAGGAACAGTGGAGGTCTATTTTAACCATACTGTAGATACGTCGGTAAGTACGGGAGAAAAAGCGAACGGAAGCCAGAGTTTTGAGACCCTCCTTGACAACCAGATTAACAAGGCCACTCATAGCATAGATATGACATTATGGAGCTTTGAACAGATTACTTCTGTGGCTGAAGCGTTGATCAATGCTAAGAACAGAGGTGTGAAGATCAGGTTCGTCTATAACTCTACAGGGGATACACCGTTGATTGATTCCTTGCGGGTTCATGGAATACCCGTACTGAAAAGAAACTTTGATACAACTTTTTCGATGCACAATAAGTTCTGGGTTTTTGATTACAGGTATAATATCAATACAAACACAAAATATTTGTGGACTGGTTCGACAAATGTCACACATCCCCAATTTCATTCAGACAGGAATAACGTAATTTTAATACAGGATGAATCTTTATGTGCAGTGTATACCCGTGAATTTGAGCAAATGTGGGGCTCGCATACCGATATGTACGATCTAACAAGGGCAAAATTCGGACCTAAAAAAACCGATAATGTTCCACATATTCTGAATGTTGCAGGTACAAGGATGGAAGTCTATTTTTCGCCCGTCGATAGCGTGTCTTCTGTTCTTTGCAATCTTATCCAGACAAAAACAACAAAAAGTCTTTTCTTTTGCATGTACAAATTTGTTTTGCCGACCATAGAAGATGCTCTGCACACTATTTTCAGGGATGGGAAAGAAATCAGCGGCGTGTTCGATTCATCCAACTCAGTAAAGCGGGGTTGTGCATATCCTCAAATGAAGGGTATTTCTGATTCTAATACTTGGAATCCTCATGCGGATGTTTTTCTTGATACTATCCCTGGATTACTTCATCATAAATATTTTATCATAGATGCCAATTCACAGACAGGGAATAAAATTGCAGTGACTGGTTCATTTAATTGGGAAACACCAGCCTGTACAGGGAATGACGAAAATTTTCTGATCATCTATAATGCAAGGATCAATAATCTCTACTACCAGGAATTCCAGGCTCGTTATAAAGAATCGGGCGGGTCATTAATTGGTTATGGAATAGAAGATACCATTACAAACATTCCATCAGGCTTTTCATTAAGTCAGAATTACCCTAACCCATTTAGTCTTACAACCAACATTGAATACTATATTACTCAAACAAGCCAAGTAAAAATTATAGTTTATGACATGTTGGGTTGCGAAGTTCAAACGCTGATTAATAAAACACTGGCTCCCGGGACTTATCAATCTACTTTCGATGGCTCTGCACTTTCGAGTGGAGTCTATTTCTATAGAATGGTTGTAAATGGCCCTTCGGAAACAAAGAGTATGATGTTGAAAAGGTAGAAGGAGCAGTAACAAAAACAAGTAACTGAGCATCAGAAATAAAACCAGGAAAGTGAGTAAAAACAGAAAGCCGGTAACGAATTTCAGAAGGGGTGGTCTTACCTTACGCTATAGCCTGTTTTTCCTTTCGGCCATACTTTTTATTTTCTCCATTGCTTTTTTCTATACCCTTGAATTCACCATGAATATCCTGGAGAATGATGCGATGCAACGAGCCTCAAATATTACTGATCTTACCATATCCAGGATTACCAATGTGATCAGGCCGATTGAACAAGTCCCTGACGTACTGGCTTCCGCATTGAGGGCGGAAAACCCTGATTACGAAAATATCATGGGAATAGCGAAAGATTTTGTCAGTGAAGACCATGTGGCTTTTGGAACTGCTTTGGCTTTTGAACCTTTTATGCATGATCTAACACATTATCGCTATTGTCAATACTTTTACGAAAGCCAGAACAATATCCTGCAAAAAGATCTTTCTTCTCCAGAATACGATTATTTCTCCAGAGAGTGGTACAGGATTCCAAAAATGCTTGGGAAGCCAGTTTGGTCTGAACCTTATTACGACAAAGGAGGCGGTGACACACTGATGTGTACCTATTCTGCACCCTTTTACAGGGAAATCAAAGGGAAGCGAACCTTTGCAGGAGTCATTACTATGGATATTTCCCTCCATTCATTCAAACAAATATTGAAGTCGGCAAAGGTGTACCAGACGGGTTTCAGTTTTCTGGTTTCTCAAGGTGGGAAGTTCATCACTTATCCTCAAGAGGAATTTATAAACACAGACATTCACGATATTTATAAAACATCTAGCTATCCACAAGCATTAAAAACCATAGACAAAATGCTGATAGGAGAGCGGATGTTTGCAGAGATCGGTAATTTTGAACAAAAACAAGTGCCTTCACGTATCTATTTTGCCCCTGTTCCACAGACCGGATGGATCTTTGCACTCACCTTTCCAACAAAGGAATTGTATTCAGGATTGAACGCCTTTTTCAAAAAACTTGCCCTCATTTTCAGTTTGAGTCTTTTGGTCATGATTATTTTGTCTGTGCTGATAACCAGGAAATTTACAAAACCAATAAGCAAATTAGTTGATGCGACCCGACGTATTGGGCAGGGCGATTTTACTACACCCCTTCCTGTTTACAGCTCCCGCGATGAGATTGCCCAACTTTCAAATGCATTCTCAGTGATGAAAGAAGATCTAATACATTATATCAATGACCTAAGGACGACCACCATAGAAAAAGAAAAGATTGAAAGCGAACTGAGTATTGCCCATATTATTCAGATGGGCATGCTTCCCAAAAATTTTCCGGAACGGGACGATGTAGAACTTTATGCATCCCTGGATCCAGCAAAGGCAGTAGGAGGTGACTTGTACGATTTCTATTTCCTGGACGAGGATCATCTTTTTATAGGCATTGGTGATGTTTCCGGAAAAGGGGTACCTGCCTCGTTGTTCATGGCTACTACGAGAACTTATTTCCGCTCAAAAGTTTCCATTGGAACCCCAATACAACAAACAGTTGAGGAGATCAACAAGGAAATTTGTAAGGAAAATCCAAACCAGATGTTTGTCACCCTGATTGTCGGGATTATTGATTTGCGCTCAGGATCAATGACCTATTGTAATGCCGGCCATAATCCACCTTTATTGATCCATCCATCAGGCGAAACCTCGTGTTTAGAGGCTATCCACGGCATTCCATTGGGAATATTTGATAATGTTGAATATTCCTCAGGTACTGTCCGGTTCAGTGCAGGTGATCTCCTATTTCTCTATACGGACGGGGTCACCGAAGCAATACGCAAAGACGACGCTTTTTATGGGGAAGAGAGGATGGTTGAATTTATCAGGAACAACCACAATCTTTCACCTGCAGGCCTTATTAAGCTGCTGAAACAAGATGTACAGGAATGGATGAAAGGGGTTGAACAGGCTGATGATATTACACTCCTTGTTGTTAAAAATAAAGGAAGAAAAGAGTTTGTTAATAAAACGCTTGAAATAATGCAAATCCATTTATTGAACCGATTGGATGAATTGAAAAGACTTGCCGCTGCAACTGATCAACTGGTTGAAGACTGGGGAATACCACCAAACGTCATTATGGAATTAAACCTGGCGGTTGAAGAACTTTTCACGAACATTATATTCTATGCCTATGATGATCTGGAAGAACATGAAATTGAAATCCTGTTTGAACATCCGGAACCGCATTGTGTTCGGATCACCTTTTCGGACGACGGTAAAGCCTTCAATCCACTAGAAAAATCGGCAGATGATAATCTAGGCAAACCTCTTGAGGAGCGACAAATAGGAGGATTAGGAATTCATCTGGTTAAGAAAATGGTCAGCCAGTTGGAATATCAACGCAAAGATGGAAAAAATGTCCTCCTTTTAACCCGTAATTTTTAATTCAAAAGTCCAATATTATATGGAAATAACAGAAAGAAATACCGAAAAATGCGTGGTCATTGGCATACAGGGTCGGCTTGACACGATCAGTAGTCCTGTTTTTGAGAATCGACTTATGGAATTGATGGATCATCAGGTTACCAGGATACTGGTCAATTGCTCACAAATGGATTATATCAGCAGTTCCGGGTTGAGAGCACTGTTAATTGCCTTGAAAAGAATTACTCTGGCAAAAGGAAAATTTGCTATATGCGAATTGCAGGAGAATATCCATGAAATCTTCACGATTTCCGGGTTCACTACGATATTTGAAATCTACCCTGGTGAAGAAGAAGCACTCGGAGTGTTTTAATGAACCAGTAAAGAAGTGAAAAGATATAAATAATCAGGAACATGATTAAAAAATAGAACCATGACAGAGGAAATGATCAAAAAAGCCAATGAATTACTTGAAAAAGCCTCATATGCTGCGGCTGTATTTCAACAATTCGACCAGGAACAGACAGACAGAATAGTGGAAAGGGTTTTTCAGACCGGTTTTAACAATCGTATAAAACTGGCTAAGATGGCTAATAATGAAACCGGGATAGGGAACTGGCAAGATAAAGTGATGAAAAATGTCATTGCAACACTCTTGGTATATGACGATATTAAAAATGAAAAAACAGTTGGTGTTATATCTCAGAATGAAAACACAGGGATTACTGAAATAGCCCAACCCCTGGGACCGATCTTTGCCGTTACTCCTGTGACAAATCCTACATCTACGGTACTTTTTAAGACGTTAATCTGCTTAAAGACCAGGAATCCTATCCTGATCAGCGCCCACCGTGGAGCTGAAAAGTCTTGTGTAGAAACTGCACGGATATGCTATGAGGCAGCTCTGAAAGCAGGCGCCCCGGAAGATTGTATCCAGATTATTCCTGCAGGATCGCGCGAGTTTACCCAAATGATCATGTCAGATCCGAAGATTGCCCTGATATTGGCGACAGGAGGAACAGGGCTTGTAAAAGCTGCCTATAGCTCTGGCAATCCGGCAATCGGCGTAGGGCCCGGTAATGTGCCCGTTTTTATTGATGTCAGTGCAGATATACCTTTTGCAATAGGCAATATCATCGCCTCTAAAACATTTGACAACGGTACTATTTGTGCAAGTGAGCAATCGGTAATTGTTGAAACACAAATCGAAAAAGAAGTCATTGCTGAATTTGAAAAGCAACATTGTTATTTTCTGACACCTGAAGAAATAAAAAAAGTTGAACGTATTGCCATTTCCGTGGATTCCGGTACCATGAGTCCATTTATTGTAGGTCAATCAGCAGCGATTATTGCGAAAAGGGCAGAAATTGACATTCCGGAAGGGACAAAAATTTTAATGGCAAAACTTGATGGCGTTGGAAACGGATATCCCCTTTCCGCAGAAGTGCTAGCCCCGGTACTTGCATTTTATTCAACGAAAGACTATCAGGGAGCAATCAAGGTTTGTATTGATCTCAACTTTCTTGGTGGAATAGGGCATAGTGTGGGAATTTATGCCAATGATGAAAAACGTATTCTGGAATGGTCGCAGCTAATGAATGCCGGGCGTATTTTAGTAAACACTCCAACATCCCATGGAGCGGTTGGCGGCACTTATAATACGCTACCAACTTCATTCACTTTGGGATGTGGCACAGGAGGTAAAAATATAACGACTGAAAATATCAGTGCCCGTCACTTGATTAATATCCAACGTATATGCCGAAAAAAACCAAATCACAAATATTTTTCGTTTGATTCATCAAAATATTTTGATGAATCACTTGATGTAGAAATAATTATGAATGAATACAATAAAAACATTTAATTCTGACACGATGGTAAACTTTGAATATAATTCCAGTGAAAAGCATCTGATCTGCAATTTTTCGGGACGGCTGGATACTCAAATCTGCATAAGCCTTGCGGAAGAGATTAATAGCAAATTACAGGAATTGAAGCAGGGTCAAGGTGAAAATGATAAACCCGAAGAAAAGATTGATTTTGATATGACTGAAGTCACTTACATTTCTTCTTCATTTATCCGAATTTGCCTGATCACATTCAACCAATGTAAAAAAGAGAAATTCGCAATCATCAATTGCGATCCATTTCTGAAAAGAACCTTTAAAATAGCAGGACTGGACAATTTGTTAGTTGTTTCATGAAGAAGAAAACCTACAACACTGAACTGAATATTTATTTCGTTAACATTCTATTCTTTTACTTATGCCTCGGGATATAAACTTATTGCAACCAACAAAAAGAAAATTCAAAATCATTGTAGTTTTTCTCCTTTTTACATTCACCGCTTCAGGAAATCCGGCAGATACTTCTTATATTCCCCAAATTACACTGACTGCAACGAATGGATTCGGTCCTTATACTTTAGGCAGTCAATTAGAGAATACATTCCAGGTCACCAATTTACCCAACCTTACTACCATGGTGATGTTTCGATTCATTGACGCAGATAGTGTTCAGGTTGGAAGTTCATATATTGTATCGGGAAGCCAAGTGTCATCTGCATCCTGGTCAGTTCAGCTCAATTCGTTGAACCTTCCCATGTCACCGATGTTTCATCTTCGGATTAATTATGGCACCGATAGCACAGCCAATTATTACATCCCATTTATTGTATATCCGGATACTGTTTCTTTCCATGGATCAGCGGGCTGGGGTCCTTTTATAACCAACAGCTATACCTATTCAGACACATCCTGGCATCCGGTTCCTCAGTTGAAGAACAACTTTATGGTCAACAATTTACCCCCCCGGACAGATACGGTTATTTTCCAGCTTCTTACATATGATTCTACCCTGATCAGCAGTTGTCTTGTTTCCGCTGCACCTGGAGCATGGCTCAACTCGGCAAACTACAACAATGTCAGGATGGATAATCTTCCTCTTACGACCAAATTTCTCAGGGTGATCATCCATGGTAACGGAGGCCCAATTGCGGGACTGGCATTCTATAAGAGCCTTACCACAATGATGCAGAAGCCAAAGCTGACAAGTACTGCATGGGGTGTTACATTGATAGATTCTATAGCCCAGGTGACAGCTCATCCATCTACAGGACAGGCACTGCTCACCGATAGTGTAAAATATGCCTCAATTTCTAACGGACCAGGGATCAGATCAACAAAAGCTCCATATAATTATATTGGCCCTTACAGCCCCGATATTCTGTATGGCCCTTTCACCATTGAAGGGTGGATAAAGGTCGATTCGGCAAAGATAACCAAGTATCCCAATGGCACGATGACATTCTTGAAGGTTGATAATATGTATGAGTTATCGCTTAATCTGTCTTCAAAGACTCCAACTTTGATTTTTACTTGTATATATCAAAACGTTCTCTTTCAGCTCTACTATGGGGATGCAACTAAACTATTATCGGGCGGAGGATGGCATCATTTTGCTTTTGAGATCGGGGATCCGCAAAATCAGGAAATGTATTACATAGATGGGCTTCCTGTTAGCACAACCCTGGATAATTTTAACTTTATTGCTCTTAAAAGCAGCAGTTACAATTCTCTGCGTGGGACATCCTCTCTCCTGCTGGGAGGATGCCAGGCTGAAAATAAGAAAAGTTCCTCAGATTATAGTTATATCACTGCGATGGACGATATCCGTTTCTGGAGCAGGTATTTAACTGCAGGTGAGATTCAGCAGAATTATGACCGGACGATACTCCAGGACAGCACATTGACAGGCTACTGGAACTTCGATGACCTGAGAAACAGGCTTCATTTTATCTCGGATCTCAGTTATAACAACAATTCTGGTCAAATGATGAATGGAGCGGAATTTATTCCTGAGAATCCTTTCCTTTACCGAACGCCTGAAACCCTGACAATAACTTCAAGCAATGGGGCTACGGATTCTGTCCAGTTTGCCTTCATCGACAGGAATAACAATATTGTCGATTCCATAAAGACAAAAGTGCAAGGACATAGCGCAACAATTCAGTTTGATCTTTCATCCCTTGCATACACAGTCAATCATTTGAGAATTAACGAGAAATACCTGGGTAATCCGACAACCGGCAATTTTACTTTCTTTAACCTGAAAATTATTCCTCCACCACCGGTTGCGACTCCCCAGACAAACTGGGGAACGCTATATTCTGCCGGATCGATGGGAGATTTGTCAAACCCAATCCTTGTCGAAGGGCTGCCTGATAACACAACGGCAACGGTGCTTGGATTACAGATTGGCGATTCTAATGTCAATGTTGATTCAACCACTATCAACAGTGTGCCTTACCAATACAGCCTGGCACTTGATGGAAACACAAATTTTATCGAGACTTCGAACTATATCAATGCTCCGAATACTTTTACACTTTCACTCTGGTTCAAGACAACTACCACAAATGGAGGCCAGATGATCGGGTTCTGTGATAATCAGAATGGGGTTCCATCTTTCAATAATGACCGACAGATTTGTATGCTTCCGGATGGTTCACTTGAGTTCATTTATATGAGTGACTGGACCCCTATTACCATACATGCTGCAAATAAATATAATGACGGGAACTGGCACTGCGTAACCGCTAGTGTTGACCATAGCACTATAGCACAGCTTTTAGTCGACAATTCACTCGTAGGCTGGTCGAGTCAGGTAGGAACGATCTCTTATCCTGGATATTGGGTCATCGGCTTTTATGCTCCTTCCAAATCTCTTTCCAGGGTGCCACCACAGTATCCTTCCAATGTCCAATTGGCAAGTTATTTTAACGGTTCACTGGCCTATATCAGCATATGGAGTTCATCAAAATCTTCCAAAGCCACAAGGGATCCATGCCTAGAAAATCATGCTCCAGTGGGAAATACAGTGTACCGGCTGGATGAGGGCACAGGAAATGTGATTCACGACAGCCAGGGTTCTGATAATGGAGCATTATTGGGAAGTTCAACACAATGGTACAAGACCAATAAAGTTTCGATGATCATGTGGGATCATAATATGATCAATTTGTCTCCTGGCACTTATACCTTTTTCGCAAAAGTATATTATCCCGGAGGAGGAGAAAAAGGAGTCTTTTATCCCCTTGGTTATTTTAAACTAAAAAATCCGCTTCCAGGCTATACTTTTAATTATAATCTCTCCTATGGGAATGGATATTTCAATGAAGGAACAGAAATTCCTAATATATTATTCTTCCAGACCAATTATACAGGGCAGGGACAAACAGGATGGACCTCAAATTTTGTAAAATATCTTGTCTTTACTCCTCAACATTCTATTGCTGATTCTGGTGTTTATTTCTGGCAACCAACTGATGTACAGGGTCAAATTGAAGTGGATATGGGTGATTTGCCCCCCGGAAGTTATCTGGATGTCCAGGTCGGATACATTACAACTAAAGCATATAATGTTGCCGGGACCATGACCATTCCTATTCTTATACGGCCCATGTTAGCGCCCACTGTGTCGGGGAACATGGGACCTTTTGAACAAGCCATCGCGCCGGGAACCATGGTAAGGCAGAATACATTCAATATTTCCGAAGAAGATCTTACCGATCTGAGCAAGGTCGTCGGCACGTTTACTGATAGCAAGGGTAATGTACTTGCTACTGTGCAAGGAGTTCATCTTAATGATACTACCTGGACGATCACACAGGATATGGCAGCGCTGTCGCCTCCGGAATCTTACCTGAATATCTCTTATTATATTGGCACGACCAATTACCTGGCGCTTGTCTCGGGGCCATTCAAAATAACAATACACCAAACCCGTCCGGCATGGTTTAACTGCGCTGGTGCCGGTGCATTCAACAATATCCAGGAATCGGGTGATGTTGTGACATTCCAGGTGGCAACACCCTTTGATAACAGCTATCTTATCAATAATTCCGTCTCTATGAACATCCCTTCCTGGGTTCCACTCATCGGCTCTTCTTCTTGCGAAATGGACATGCCCAATGCAAATGCCAGTCTTAAATATATCAAGTCTCAGTCATTACTACAGCTCAATCAGCCGCCTGAATTTTTCCAGAAAGTCTTTAATCTCGGTGCTGGAAATCCAAATACATTGTCTTTTGGTTATAACTATTCCCAAAACAACACCTATGGCCTCGATGCAAATAACAACCTCCTTGCTACCCAAAATTTCTCAACCGGAGGAAATCTGACCAGCTCTTTTCAAAGTCTGACAAATATTGTTGAAAGGGTTAAGGATATCATCAAAGCAGCACAAGCAACAAATCCGGAAAGCATTATTGTATCGCCTTCTTTTAGCCTCGGCTATACCGGGAGTTTCCAGTATTCTTCCCGACAGCATCTTATGACCGACACGACTTCAGCGCAATGGGGATCCTTCGGAAATCTCAATGTGGATGCCAACCCCGCACACGGCTCCGCATTTACAAATAGTGCTTCTTATCATTTTTACTCAGGTTCACTGGGAATAGAATTCTCCGTTGGGGCAGAACTTCTGGAAGGACTTATGAGTGGTAATTTCGGTCTCGACGGACGATTCATTCTCGGATTTGGGGAATCATATGTGACCATTCCCAGGTTCGATTCCAGACTGCTTAAATCATTTGCATTCCAGACTTACGGAAGGTTTTATATCGATATCCTTTGGGGTTGGTACGAAAAAACTGTATGGGGTCCTACGTTGTTTTATTCCACAACTATCTGGGGGGATGACATGACAAATGCATTTCCTCCTATGGGTAAAAAAAAATTGGAACTATCAGGTGGGATTAAACCGGTGAGTTCATTCAGCCAGATTCCGTTACCCAGACCTCAATCATCGATCAACCTTTATAACGGAAATCTTCTCTTTACCTGGCTCGAACAGGGGGATGCCTATGGGGAAAGAAAATTGGTCGAACGGTCATTAAGCTTTGTTAATCATAGCTTTACTAAAAACAGAACCCTTCAGAGAAATCATTATGCCCTCAATAGTCCCGTATCGGATGTAGCCAATGATTCTGTTGCCATTGTAGCCTGGGCACAGTCAAGGTACACGGAGACCACATTCGGTGCCAATTTGAGTACTAACAAATTGACCGACTTTATTAAGTCGCAGGATATTTGGTTTTCTGTTCATGATCTGAAGACGGATAAACTGCTCCAAACCGACTTTATCGGTGATGACCTGACCACTACCACCAGTGGAAGACCTGAAGCCAAACCAAAGGTCACATTTCTTTCACCTACAAAAGCTATCATCACCTGGCAGGTTATCAACCTGGATAATAATTCCGGAGACATCCATTATGTTATCCTCCAGAAGAACGGATCACATTGGGACCAGGGTATTCCGGCTGTGGCTGTTGGAAGCACAGATGTCAAGACACAGATAAAAGTGGTTTCTCCGTCGACCGGTAAACTAGTCATGGTCTGGATCAATACTGCAAAAAATGAACCTACTCACAGCTCAGTTATGTGTTCCCAGTTTGACGGCAGCAATTGGTCTGCACCGGCTAAAATCTCAACACAGAATGAATATTACTGTAACTATCTCGACATGTGCATCAGGGGATCTTATGGTGGCCTGGTATATACCAAGTTCATCGAAGATGTGGTACACGGTCATCATGAGAAATTAATCCTTGTTCCCTGGAGTTACGGTCAGTGGAATACAGCCGGGGCAGTTGAATTGTTTGTCGATTCTGTCAATCACCTGCAGCTTCCGCATCTCGATATTTTCCAGGATGGAAGCGCTGTTGTAGCTATTAAAAGGGAAAAACTTATACCAAAAGATGGTACGAAAGAGATTTGCCAGGTGGATGTTTTCAAGGGGAATATTTCCAATCCACAGGACCAGTGGCATCAGATTGTTGCAAGTCCCTATGTTTGCGATACCACCAGGCAGGTTTCAGAACTCAATATTGCTTTTGTCACAAGAGATACAATGCTTGTCCTGAGCCAGGAACGTCCAATGATGGCCACCAATGCCAAAGTACAACCAAAAAATGGCGTTGTGTTCGGAGATCCTTATATGAATCTTGTTCTTCGTTTCTTTAAAATCGATGATAAGGGAAACATCAGCGATGTAGATGGAAGCTATTACTTTAATGGGGTAAATGACTCGACAAATGCAAATGTTTACGGCGGGCTTTTTGAGTGCTATCCAAATCCCTGCCGCGATCATTTTACTTTACGGTTCTTTGCCGACAGCTCTTCTTTTGTTACTATTGATATGTATGATTTAACAGGGAAAAACTTAGCAACACTTGCCAATCAAAAGATGTCTCAGGGAATTTATGAGATCACAGTCAGTACATTGCGGTTGGAGCCCGGTGTTTATATCTGTCGTCTCAGGAACGGAAACACTAAACGTTCTTTAAAGCTGGTGGTAGATTGATCGGAAAAGGTTATTTTTGTATTGTGTGTATAGTTATATCATTGAAGGATAATATTGATGACTAACCTGGAAAATGAAAAGCTGGTTAACTATCTGGTTGTACTTGACAAGCCTGGCCGGCAGTTTAATACAGTAGAAGCCTCCCGTTGGGGAGGACTAATTCAACCTGCTGCCTCTGAAAACACGGATAAAACTAATGATGGTTTGCGAATCGTCCTTTTTGGCAGCTGGGAATTCGGTTATCTAGTACTTGAAACGCTTAAGGAATATGAACACCGGTTTCCTGGAAAATTAAATCTTGTGGGGTTAGTTACAGATAACCCCCTTAACCCAGATGCTAAAATTTCGTTGAAAAAAAGGATCTGGAACTTTATTAATTTGCCATCCAGGGTATTTGATGAGACATTCATAATTGAGTCGGGCCTTAGTCATGGCATTCCGGTTTATACCGGTGAAATCAAAGTTGAATCGTTTTACAGGATTATGGAACAATGGAATCCCGATGCTATTTTAGTTTGTGTGTTTGGGCAGATCATCAATTCCTATATAATCAATCTGCCCCCTTATGGCATCTATAATTTCCACCCATCCGATCTTATAAAAAATCAGGGGGCTGGTCCTGCTCCTTATGAAGATTTAGTTATTCGTAATGCAGGTACAACTGTTTGGTCTGTACATCATGTTTCAGAGGAGATTGACAGCGGACATATTGTTGGACAATCCCCTCCGGTTAATGTCAGGAATAAAAAAGGAATATTACCTGGAAACTCCCTTGTTGTTTACCAGAAACTTGCCGAAGCATTGACCCCACTTACATTCTTACTGATTGAGGAACTGTATCGTAGAATTGAAATGAATAAGCCAATCCCCATTGATCATATTGATTTTAATAGTCTGATCTCCGATGAGGTTAAAAAGAAACTTATGCAGCCGGTTATCCACGATATCCCGCTCGAAACACTGCCGACAACTGATCTATCCATCATCAATTAAACGATCTTGCTGATAATAGGATATCCTCATTTTAATTTAGGAAGAAGAAAGCGGAAAGTCAGGTAAGCACTAACTGCTGAAATGCAAATTGAAAGCAAAGTTCCAAAATAGAGACCGCTTGAAATATATAAATACCTTAGGGCAACTGCATACACAGCCACTGTAATCATACCTGTTACCATCAATGGTTTTGTCATCGCCCTCGAAAATTCAATACCATATGCCTTATAGGAAATCGTAAGCGTAGCAATGAACATAGCCGGAAATGCTGCAAATATTCCTCCAAATACGGTACCTCCTGTTTTTGCAATCAAAACGGTCAACATAACAATAAATCCGCCAAACATGGAGCGGATTACAAGATGTTTTTCCGGATGCCCTGTTTTACCTATGGAAATCGACCTGATCAATAAGTATTTTTCAAGCATCATGTATGAGAAAAGCATAACTACTGCATAGATTACCAGGTTAAGTATGAAATTTTCCCACCTGAAAAGCACTATGGTTGATGACAACAGAAACCAGGAAAATAAGCTTAATACAAGGGCCAATATAAAACCGCGGCGGGCGATTGTTGCAAAAACAACAAGAAATAAAGAGGATATTGCTATTGCAATCGGAAATACCGTCGTAACAGATGAAGCAATTTCAGGAGATTGCGTAAATCCAATAAAAAAGAGTGATAAAAGCGCCGTTGAGGGAAGTCCTCCGATGAACCCTCCTGTCTTGCTGCCAAATCGAAGTCCGGCAAGTACTGTAAAGTATATCCAGCAACTTCCGATAAGGAATGTTAACAGTAATTGCAGCAGAAATATTTTAGTTATCATGTTGAAAATAAAAAATTACAAACGAATGTTTAGCAAATTTTCCAATAGCACTATTAATGAAACATACTGTAATAGACCAGGGTAATCCCGATCATACTAAAAATGATATTCAAAAAGATTACTTCCGAAGCAGTTTCTGAATCACAATGGTATTGAGTAGCAAAAACTGATCCTAAAACTGCTGAAGGCATAGCGCTGATAAGTACCAATACCTGCTTATCCAATCCGCCGACATGCATTATATTTGCGCCAAGACTTGTAAGAAAAGGTTGGATACACATTTGAACCACGACTGAAACAATGAACAATGGGAGTATCCGGCGAAATGACTTGAATTTTAGTTGCAACCCAAGAATTAAGCAGGCAAAAACCCAAAGGGTACCTTCAATCATTTTGAGCGCTTCCCAAAAAGGTTGCAGGAAAGTCATATTCACAACCTTTGGGAATTGAGAAACAATAATTCCGGCGATGACCGAGATGAAAATTGGAGATTTCAGGTAAACCAGGACAGATTTAATCATTGCATTGAATCCCGTACTTCCTGAACCGTAATATAATGCGACAATTGGACATAATGTAAATATTGGTACACCTATGCCAAGTTGGCTTATTACAATGGCATTCGTCATCGCATCAAGGTTGTTAGGAAAAGCAAATTTGATCAGAGGATAACCAATCAGAGCTGAGGAACCAAAGGTTGATGTAATAATAAGCATACCCAACGTTTCATTGCTAAGGTGCATGAGTTTTCCAATGATCCAAGTAATAACCATACTTAAAATACCAGCAGTTAACATTATAAATACTAATACCAACTGGTGTTTATTGAATGGGTTCAAGGATAGTTGAAAAAAGATAACAGCCGGCAGGATTGCCACCGTCATTAATTTTGAATAGGATTGCAGGTCATCAGGAAAAATGATTTTTTTCTTTTTTAAAATGATAATCAGTAAAACCACAATTGCAAAAGCGAAGATGGTTTCAGTGATATGAAGCATTGTATAAATCATATTATCCTCAACATTATTAACTGTTTAGTGAAATATGCTATAATAAACCAACGGTATCCCTATAAGACCAACCATGATATTCAGAAAAACTAATTCGGATGCAGTTTCCGAATCACAATGATATTGCGTAGCGAAGACCGTACCTAATACGGCAGAAGGCATAGCAGAAATAAGAATTAAAACCTGCTTGTCTAATAGACCAACATGCATAATGTCAGCACCAAGACTGGTAAAAAAAGGTTGAATGCCCATCTGAATGATAGCTGAGACGATGAAAAGTGGTAGTATCCTGCGAAATGAATTGAACTTTAACTGTAATCCAAGAATGAGACATGCAATTACAGTTAGCATACCATTGACCATCCGGAGTGCACTCCAAAATGGTTCTAAAAAAGGGTTCTTTACAATTGCCTGAAATTGTGAAAAGATGATACCTGCAATGATGGAAATAAATATTGGTGACTTAAGGTAGTTTACAAATGTTGATATGATCGCTTTAAAACCCGAACTTCCAGAACCGTAATAAGAAGCTACAATGGGGCATAAAGTAAAGATGGGAACCCCCACTCCAAGTTCACTGATAAGAATGGCGTTAGTCATTGCAGGCATGTTGGACGGAAAAGCAAATTTGATCAAAGGGTAACCTATCAGAGCTGAAGAACCGAATGTTGATGTAATGATAAGCATACCTAAAGTTTCCTTTTTAAGCCGCATAAATTTACCAGTAATCCATGTAATCGCCATACAACAAACACCGGAGATGAACATTATGAGAACAAGAATAAACTGATGCAAATGAACAGGGTTTTGTGAAAGTTGTAAAAAGATTACTGCCGGTAGAACACCCATGGTCATTAATTTCGAGTATTTCTTGAGATCACCCGTTGAAACAATGTTCTTCTTCTTTAAAATAAAAACCAATAAAACCACCAGAGCAAAGGCAAAGATGGTTTCAGTGACATGGAGAGTCGTATCGATCATATGTTAAGAGTGAGTCCTTTTGAAATTATCAGAACCGTTAATTTTGCTATAAAACAAATTTATTTATTTTTCTCTAACTTCACCTGGCATTTCAAAAAAAAGATATCTTTGTAAAGAATAATTCTAAATTATGGACCGGAGTTTCTTCTCATCGGATTATCTTCCAATTGTCATTCAGTCGGTGGTAGCTTTTGGCTTTGTAGCTGTTACAATGACATTGACCCATATTATCGGAGGAAAAAGGAAGAAAATCCACACCCTCAGGAAAGACGAAAATTTTGAATGCGGGATCGAAGTGAAAGGAAATGCCAGGTTTCCTTTTTCAGTTCAATATTTTCTGATCGCAATTCTCTTTGTTTTATTCGATGTGGAAATCATTTTTTTCTACCCATGGGCAATCAACTTCAAGGAATTTGGATGGGACGGTTTTTTCGAAATGATGTTATTCCTGGGATTCCTTTTATTCGGATTCTATTATATCATTAGAAAGAAAGCTCTGGACTGGGACTGAGTCAAGTGTAAAGTGTAAGGTGCAAAATGTATAGAATTAAGTGCAAAGTGTAAAGTATAATATAGAAGTTGATCCTCCTGAAGGGTACTCTTCACCAGGACTTTTTGCCACAACCTTTGACAAGGTTGTTGGGCTTGCAAGGAAAAATTCGATCTGGCCTTTACCCTTTGCTACGTCTTGTTGCGGAATAGAGTTCATGGCTACGATGGGAGCGCATTATGATCTTGGACGGTTTGGCGCTGAGCGTTTGAGTTTCAGTCCGCGACAGGCTGATCTTTTGATGGTTATGGGAACAATTGCAAAAAAAATGGCTCCTGTTGTTCAACAGGTTTATGTACAAATGGCTGAGCCACGCTGGGTAATTGCAATTGGCGCTTGTGCATCAAGTGGTGGCATTTTCGATACGTACAGTGTACTTCAGGGAATTGACCGGATCGTTCCTGTTGATGTATATGTTCCCGGATGTCCTCCGCGCCCGGAACAAATCATAGATGGCTTTATGAAGGTGCAGGAATTGGTGGGGAAAGAGTCAATCAGGAGAAGATATTCAAAAGAGTATATTGATTTATTGGAGAGTTATGGAATCAGATGACATATAAATTCTAGTTTAGAAATTGGACAACTCTTTTATCACAGGCATATTGAAGACTCGCTTTGCAGATGGCATTCTTTCTGTAGAAGATGAGTGTGATTTGCTAACCATATTGGTTGACAAAGAAATGGTCCATGATTTGATCCGTTTTCTCAAGGAGAATGAATTGCTCGGCTTTGCTTTTCTAACAACCTTATGTGGCATTCATTACCCAGACCGGGAATTGCCCTTAGGAGTTGTTTACCATCTGCATCGTTTTTCCGACAATACACGAATCCGGATAAAGACATTTTTGCCGGTGGAAAAGCCTGTAGTTTCAACCGTTACAGACTTATTCTCAGGGGCAAACTGGATGGAACGGGAAACCTATGATTTTTATGGGATCATTTTTGATGGACATCCCAATTTAAAGCGGATTCTGAATGTTGAGTACATGGACTACTTCCCTATGAGAAAAGAATATCCGTTGGAAGATCCAACAAGAGAGGATAAAGACAACCGGTTTTTTGGAAGATGAGCGCAGAACGATATACAACTCTTAATCTTGGGCCAACCCATCCTGCCACTCATGGGATATTCCAGAATGTGCTGACCCTGGATGGTGAACGCATCATTGATACGGAACAGACCATTGGTTACATTCACCGGGCGTTCGAAAAGATTGCTGAAAGGAGGCCGTTTTACCAGGTCACTACTTTGACCGATCGCATGAACTATTGCTCTTCCCCCATTAACAATATAGGATGGCAGATGGCAGTGGAAAAGCTTCTGGGGGTCAAAACAACCAAAAGGGTCGACTACATGCGGATCATCATCATGGAGCTGGCAAGGATCACAGACCACCTTGTTTGCAACAGCATTATCGGTGTTGATAGCGGAGCCCTGACTGGTTTTATTTATGTGTTCCAGGAGCGGGAAAAAGTTTACGAGATCTATGAATTGCTTTGTGGAGCAAGGTTGACAACCAATGTCGGCAGGATTGGTGGTTTTGACAGGGATTTTACTCCTGAGGTCATTAAGAGAATTTACGAATTCCTGGATCATCTGCCTAAAGTGCTGAAACAATTTGAAAAACTGCTTCTGCGGAATAGAATCTTTATGGACCGGACCATCAGTGTAGGGCCGATTTCCGGAGAAAGGGCCATGAATTATGGCTTTACCGGTCCGAATCTGCGCGCTGCCGGGGTGGATTACGACGTCAGGGTAACCAACCCATATAGTTCTTATGATGATTTTGATTTTATTATTCCTGTTGGATCCCAGGGTGATACTTATGACCGTTTTTGTGTACGGCAGGAAGAAGTATGGCAAAGCCTGAAACTCATCCGTAATGCGCTGGATAATCTTCCTGAAGGGAAACATTATGTTGATGTGCCTGAATTATTTCTTCCACCAAAAGAACAAGTTTACAACAATATGGAAGCCCTGATCTGGCATTTCAAGATCGTTATGGGAGAAATCGGTGTCCCAGTTGGGGAGATTTATCATTCGGTTGAAGCAGCAAATGGGGAATTGGGTTTTTACCTGGTCAGCGATGGGGGAAGAACACCTTACCGCCTTCATTTTCGCAGGCCATGTTTCATATATTACCAGGCACTCCCGGAAATGATCAAAGGCGGTGTTTTATCTGACGCCATCCTCACGATGAGTTCTATGAATGTAATAGCAGGTGAGCTTGATGGATAATTAGGTATAAGGAATTATGAGTTAGGAAATATGAATTAGGAATTAGGAATTATTATGAGTGGGTTGATTAAGCACAAATTGTTTGTTAAAGAGAACAAATTAGAAAAGTTCTCTGATGAAACAATGAAACACATAGAAGAGATTCTTATGCATTATCCTTCAGACCGGATGAAATCAGCTTTACTTCCAGTCCTTCATATTGCACAGCAGGAATTGGGGGGATACCTGAGTGTTGATGTGATGAATTATGTTGCAACTTTACTGAAAATTCAGCCGATCGAGGTATTTGAAGTGGCTACTTTTTATTCGATGTTTCATCTTGAGCCGGTTGGGAAATTCGTGATTGAAGTTTGTCAAACAGGCCCATGTTCACTTTGCGGAAGTGATGGTATCCTTGAACACCTTGAAAATCTTTTAGAAATAAAAAACGGGGAAACCACTTCTGACGGATTGTTCACTTTGAAAACTGTAGAATGTCTTGGTTCGTGTGGTACTGCACCGGTCATGCAAATCAATACGGAATTTTATGAATCACTGACCAACGAAAAAATCGATCAAATCATCGATGATCTTAAAAGAAAAAATAAAAATCAACCTTTGGAGACCAGATGGGCAGACTTGTTTTAACTGAGAAGATTGGCATTCCGGGTATTCGTGACATAGCTGTTTACATGGCTCACGGGGGTTATTCCAACCTGCTGAAAGTGTTGAAAGAAATGACTCCTGCTGATGTAGTACGTGAAGTTACCAAGTCGGGGTTAAGGGGAAGGGGTGGCGCCGGTTTCCCTACCGGGCTTAAATGGAGTTTCCTCGACAGAAAAACAGAAAAACCAAGATACCTGGTGTGCAATGCCGATGAGAGCGAGCCCGGAACTTTCAAGGACCGTTACCTGATTGAACTTCTACCCCATTTGTTGATTGAAGGACTCATCATTTCCAGTTTTGCCCTTGGTGTAAAGACATGTTATATCTATGTGAGAGGCGAATTTAAATATCTCATCGGGATCCTTCAGAAGGCCATTCATGGATCATATCAGCATAACTTCCTTGGTGAAAATATCCTTGGAAGCGGATTTTCTCTGGACATCTTTCTGCACCCTGGCGGTGGTGCCTACATTTGTGGTGAAGAAACAGCCATGCTGGAATCCTTGGAGGGGAAACGGGGAAATCCAAGAATAAAACCTCCTTTCCCGGCTTACAAAGGGCTTTATGATTGCCCTACGGTGGTAAATAATGTTGAAACTCTGGCAACGGTTGTTCCCATCATTGATATGGGAGGTGCCGCCTATGCCGATATGGGTAAAGGAAAAAGTACCGGGACAAAACTGATCTCCGCCTGCGGGAATATTAATAATCCAGGAGTTTATGAAATTGAGTTGGGATTGCCCGTTGAGGATTTTATTTTCTCGGAAAAATATTGCGGTGGGATCAGAAACGGGAAACGATTAAAAGCAGTGGTGCCCGGGGGCTCTTCGGTGCCCGTTTTACCAGCAGAATTGATCCTGCGTACTGTAAAAGGGACACAAAGGTTAATGACTTATGAATCACTTTCAGAAGGAGGTTTTGATAGTGGCACAATGTTGGGATCAGGAGGATTTATCGTTTACGATGAGGATGCCTGCATGGTTCGGAATACTTGGAACTTTACACGTTTTTATCGACATGAATCTTGTGGACAGTGTTCCCCTTGCCGTGAAGGAACTGCCTGGATGGAACCGGTTTTACATCGCATTGAACAAGGCAAAGGAAAATACAGCGATATAGATTTACTTGTAAACATTGCCGGTAAAATCGAAGGAAACACTATTTGTCCATTCGGGGATGCAGCCGCGTGGCCAGTTTCCAGCGCTATCCGGCATTTTCGCCATGAATTTGAATTTCATATAGAACACCCTGAAATCGTAAAAAACATAGATCATGGATCAATCGTTCAGTATCCTGCATCCAATATTCAGTATCGTTAAAGAAGAAGATGAAAGTCACGATAGATGAAATAATAGTAGAGGTGGAAGAGGGAACTACGATCCTCGAAGCTGCACGGAAGATAGGAGGGAAAATTGTACCCCCTGCTATGTGCTTCTATTCAAAATTAAAAGGAACAGGAGGGAAATGCAGGACTTGTCTTGTCAAGGTGGCACAATCCTCAGCAAAAGATCCGCGTCCCTTACCAAAACTTGTTGCATCCTGCAGTACTCCTGTCCAGGAAGGAATGGTTGTACAGAACATCACATCGCAAGAAGTGTTGGATGCAAGAAAAGCCATCGTAGAATTCCTCCTGATCAATCATCCGCTGGATTGTCCTGTATGTGATCAGGCCGGAGAATGTGATCTTCAAGACCTGAGTTTTAAACATGGAATGGTAGAAACAAGAAGTACTGAAGTTAGAAGGGAATTTCCGGTCATTGATATCGGGAATAAGATCAAGCTTCATATGAACCGTTGTATTCTTTGCTACCGTTGTGTTTTTGCTGCAAATCAGATCACTGATCATCGTGTTCATGGTGTTTTATATCGTGGAGATACAGCAGAGATCAGTACTTATATTCAGAATGTGATTGGAAATGATTTTTCAGGAAATTTGATCGATGTTTGTCCTGTCGGCGCGCTTACCGACCGGACCTTTCGGTTTAAAAGCCGTGTCTGGTTCCTTAATCCAATGAATGCTCACAGGGAATGCTCACATTGTTCGGGAAAAGTGACTGCCTGGATGTATGGAAATGAAATTTACAGGATCACGGGAAGAAAAGATCAATTTGGAGAACTGGAAGACTTCATTTGCAATGAATGCAGATTTGACAAGAAAGATCCGGCAGATTGGATTATTGAAGGACCAAGAAAGATCAGAAGACAATCGGTGATTTCTGCGAATCATTATGAAAAACTAATTAAACCATCAATCATTCACCCGATAGAAGGGACAACAGAGCAACAGGGATAAACAAATGGGTTCATTTATTCTATACAAGACCATCCTTGCAAGTTGTATTTTAATGCTCAGTTTGCTGGTTGCCATGTATTCTACTCTGATCGAGCGGAAGGTGGCTGGTTTTTTTCAGGACCGGCTTGGTCCTGATCGTGCCGGTCCATGGGGGTTGTTTCAACCGCTTGCCGATGGCATCAAACTCTTCTTTAAAGAAGAATTCATGCCCAACACGGCAGATAAATTTCTTTATATCCTTGGGCCTTCTCTTACCATGCTCATCGCCTTGCTTACCAGTGCAGCCATTCCCTGGGGTGGCAGCCTGATTATCGGTGGAAAAGAATATCCTCTGCAGGTAGCCGATATCAATATCGGGATCCTCTATATTTTTGCCATAGTCTCAATCGGGGTATATGGAATCATGATAGGTGGATGGGCCTCAAACAATAAATATGCATTACTTGGTGCAATCCGCGCCTCTTCACAGATGATCAGCTATGAATTGGCCATGAGCCTCGCCATCATATCTGTTGTGATGATGACCGGATCGTTAAGTTTGAAAGATATTGTGGAACAGCAGCATGGGTTTAACTGGAATGTATGGTACCAGCCGGGCGCTTTTTTAATCTTCCTGATCTGTGCATTTGCTGAATGCAATCGATCTCCTTTCGACCTTCCCGAATGTGAGACAGAACTCGTGGGTGGGTACCACACTGAATACAGCAGTATGAAGCTCGGCTTTTATCTGTTTGCAGAGTACATCAACGTATTTATTTCTGCTGCCGTCATGGCTACCTTGTTTTTTGGTGGTTACAATTTCCCTTTCATGGATAAACTTGCTTTGTCTCCCAATACTTTGGCTATCATTGGGTTCTTTGCTCTGTTTACCAAGATCACGTTCCTGGGATTTGTGTTTATGTGGGTCAGGTGGACTTTGCCACGGTTCCGTTATGATCAGTTGATGCGGCTTGGATGGAAAATGCTTATTCCGTTAGCAATTTTGAATGTAGTCATCACGGGAATTGTTATTCTTATTAAATAATATTCGTTGATGCAGTTAATATCAAATAGATCCAAACTGGTTTCAAACAAAAAGATGTCTTTTTGGGAAAAGATCTATTTACCTGCAATACTGAACGGGATGAGAATTACTTTCTCTCATCTATTCAGAAAAAAAGCCACCATCAGGTATCCGGAAGTCAAAAGAGAATTTGCTGAGATTTATCGTGGACAGCATGTTTTGAAAAGGGATGATCAGGGGCGGGAACGATGCACGGCATGCGGTCTTTGCGCTGTGGCCTGTCCCGCAGAAGCCATTACAATGATAGCAGCGGAGCGGAAATCGGGAGAAGAATATATCTACCGGGAAGAAAAGTATGCCTCAGTTTACGAAATCAATATGTTAAGGTGCATATTCTGCGGATTTTGTGAAGAAGCTTGTCCAAAAGAGGCTATATTTCTAACCAAAAGAATTGTAGCTTCAGATTATGAACGGGAAGGATTTATCTTTGGCAAAGAAAAACTCCTCGAGCCATTGGATCCTGAAAAAAGTATTGATATCTCAAAACGCGAAACTGAAGAAGTACTAGAATTCAAAAAAGATAAAACAAAAAAGCACAATTTATAAGATGTTCGCCAAGTACATTTTCTTCTTCCTCTCTATTCTGGCGCTCTATTCAGCGATGATGGTGCTGATGTCGAAAAAACCCATTCATAGTGTGCTATACCTGACACTTACCTTTTTTGCCATAGCTGGTCATTATGTATTACTGAATGCCCAGTTCCTGGCGGTTGTTCATGTTATAGTATATGCCGGGGCCATTATGGTTTTATTTTTATTTACTGTGATGCTGCTAAACCTTAATAAAGAGGAAGTGTCTCCTAAACCGGTTTGGATCAAGATTGTGGTCATTATTACGGGAGGAATCCTTATGATTGTGTTTATCGGAATCTTTAAAGGATATGATATTGCTATCAAAACGGATCCGTCACTAACGCAAATAGGGTTAGTAAAGAACCTTGGAAGAGTACTTTACAAAGATTATATGTTACCTTTTGAACTTTCGTCGATCCTTTTTTTGACAGCTATGGTAGGGGCAGTGTTATTAGGTAAAAAAGAACAATTATGATAGCATTAAAAATGAAAAATTAATTCAAAATAAACCCAATGCAATTTATTCCCATAAGCTACTACCTGTTTTTCTGTACTGCTTTGTTTTGCATCGGTGTAACAGGCGTACTAATCAAACGCAACGCCTTGCTTATACTGATGTCGGTGGAGCTGATGATCAACTCGATCAATCTTTTGCTGGCTGCATTTTCAACTTATCTAAATGACCCGGCAGGACAAATCTTCGTTTTCTTTATCATGGTCGTAGCAGCAGCCGAAGTAGCAATCGGATTGGCCATCATTGTTGTCATTTATCGCACGACACACTCAATAGATATTGATATTCTGAATAAATTAAAATGGTGATAGACAATTACGAATTACAATGAACCTGATAATAATCCTTATACTGTTGTTTCCCCTTCTCGGATTTCTCATCCTTGGCTTGGGTTTTCAGCGTATTCAACAGAAGGTAACATCGATAATAGGGACTTCAACAGTTTTTATTTCTTTCCTCTTTTCTATCATCATTTTCATTCATCTTCTCTCACTTACGGATACAGGCATCCCAACCAGAATTGTAACTACTCTATTTAATTGGATCTCTTTTCAGGGACTTACTGTTTCCATTTCATTCCTGATCGATCCACTCTCAGTTTTGATGTTGTTGATTATAACCGGAGTGGGGTTCCTGATCCACTTATATTCAGTGGGATATATGAAGGATGACCCAGGGTATAACCGATTCTTTGCATTCATGAACCTTTTTATCTTTTTCATGTTGGCACTGGTGATGGGCGACAGTTATATCACCATGTTCATAGGGTGGGAAGGGGTAGGACTGTGTTCATACTTTCTCATCGGGTTCTGGTTTAAAAATCAGGATTTTAACCACGCGGCTAAGAAAGCCTTTATCATGAACAGGATCGGAGATCTTGGTTTTCTGTTGGGAATATTCCTTCTTTTTTCAACCTTTGGCAGCCTGAATTATCTTGTTATTTTCTCACAAGCACAAATCATGCACCCGGGAATGGGCGTGATCACTGCAATTACGTTATTACTTTTTGCAGGAGCTGTCGGGAAAAGTGCACAAATCCCTCTCTATACATGGCTTCCTGATGCTATGGCAGGTCCGACGCCGGTTTCAGCGCTCATTCATGCAGCCACAATGGTAACTGCCGGTGTATATATGATAGCCCGGTCAAACATTTTATATGCCCTTGCACCTACAACCCTCATGGTCGTGTCAGTAACAGGACTTATTACTGCTTTATTTGCAGCTTCCATCGCCATATATCAGAATGATATAAAAAAGATCCTTGCCTATTCCACCATCAGCCAGTTAGGGTATATGTTTCTTGGGTTAGGGATGGGGGCTTTTACCGGTGCCATGTTCCACCTTACAACCCATGCGTTTTTTAAAGCCCTCCTGTTCCTGGCAGCAGGTAGTGTGATCCATGCAATGGGTGGAGAACAGGACATCCGGAAAATGGGAGGATTACATAACCCCTTAAGGAAAACACATTGGGTTTTTCTTATTGGAACAATCACCATTGCCGGGCTTCCTCCATTTTCAGGTTTTTTTTCCAAAGATGAGATACTCTCTTCGGTTTTCTCCAATAGCATTCCCTTTTGGATTATTGCAGTGATCGGGGTTATGATGACCTCTTTCTATATGTTCCGGTTGTATATTCTCACTTTTACGGGGAAATTCAGAGGGTCGGAACAACAAAGACACCATCTCCATGAGGCCCCGTGGGTGATGGTCATTCCTTTGATGATACTGGCGATATTGTCAATAATTGGGGGGACAATCAATTTGCCGGGATTTTTAGGAGGTTCAAATTGGCTTCAGGCATTTCTGGCTCCTGTATTTGCAGATTCTTTACCATTCATGAAAGGGTATTCATTTGCTCCTGATCATTCTGTAGAATGGATACTGGCTGCTGTCAGCATCATTTCTGTTATCATCATGATCCTGCTTGCAAGGTCCCGCTTTTTGAAAAAAGACCCAGCTTTACACGAGGCTAATGATAATACATCTTTCGTCTCTAAACTTCTTTCTCAAAAATATTATGTTGATGAACTCTACAACCATCTTTTTGTCAACCCTCTCTTATGGCTTTCAAAATGGTTTCATGAACAAATTGAAGAAAAAATTATAGATAAACTTATTGATGGGATCGGGAACCTCGTGATCCGAGCAGGAAACATAGTCCGTTATCTTCAGTCAGGGCATGTTGGTTTCTATGTATTCATGATGGTAGCCGGAATCATAGCAATATTGGTCTTTAATCTTGTTATTTAAAGTATGATCACAGGAATTCTGCTCTTACTTCCTCTATTGTGTTCGTTGATCATTTTCAGCCTGAAAAATGAAAAATGGATACATCTGATTTCTATTGCAGGATCTGTTATTGAGTTCCTGGTTTCTCTTTATGGACTCTTCCTTTATTCGACTCAATGTCATTGCCAGTTCATCTTAAATATCGGGTGGATTGAAACCCTTCATGTTAATCTTCGCTTTGGAGTTGATGGGATCAGTATATTGCTGATCCTTTTAACGACTTTCCTGACGCCATTGATCATCTTTTTTTCATTTGGTCACGCATACAGCAAACCATCCGCTTTTTATGGCCTGATAATGTTGATGGAGATGGCTTTTATCGGAGTTTTTAGCGCGTTTGATGGCCTGGTGTTTTACATCTTCTGGGAATTGGCGCTTATCCCTGCTTATTTTATCTGTGCGATATGGGGTGGCAATGACCGGATACGAATCACTTTTAAGTTCTTTATCTATACATTTACAGGCAGCCTGTTCATGCTGGTGTCGTTGCTTTATCTCTATTTCAGAACGCCAGCCCCTCATTCCTTCGAGATCATATATCTATATGCAGCACATCTTACTCCAAAAGAACAGGGATGGATCTTCCTGGCATTTTTTCTTGCCTTCGCTATCAAGATCCCCATCTTCCCCTTTCATACATGGCAGCCGGACACATATACCATTGCACCCGCTGCAGGAACCATGCTGCTTGCCGGAATCATGCTTAAAATGGGAACATACGGGCTTATCCGGTTTATTCTCCCCATTTGTCCAATCGCATTAAAAGAATGGGGCTGGCTTGCCCTTGCCCTGTCAATCACGGGGATCATTTATGCTTCCGTCATTGCCATTCGGCAAATGGATATGAAAAGGCTCATTGCCTATGCCTCCATTTCACACGTTGGCCTGATTTCGGCAGGAATCTTTACCCTTACACAAAAAGGACTTGAAGGCGCTACGATCCAGATGATTTCTCATGGGATTAATATCACCGGGTTATTGATTATCATCAGTTTGATTGAAAAAAGGATGAAGACCAGGGAAATCTTCCGGATTGAAGGAATGGCGACTCGTGCCCCCTGGCTGGCGGCATTTTTCATGATCCTTTTACTGGGCAGTATAGGAATCCCTTTTACAAACGGTTTTATTGGAGAATTCCTTTTATTGTTCGGAATTTCCGAAGTCAACATTTGGTTAGCTGCATTAGCAGGTTTAACGATCATCTTCAGTGCAGTTTATATGCTTTGGATGTATCAGCGTACCATGTTGGGCAATCCCAATGAAATTTCGCAGAGAGTAAGTGATATCAGCCTAACGGAAACGATCCCACTGATTCCTATTGTGATCATGGTTATCTGGATCGGGGTATTCCCTAACTTCTTTCTGCATATGGCTGAACCTGCTATCCGGGAAATAATGAATTTGATTCACTAAAATGACTAACAGAAAATATTCATGTTAACGATCATTTCTTTAACGTTACTTGGTATCCTGATCCTGGCAGAAGGAATTCTTGATAAAAAATCATGGCATCTGCCGACGATCCTGGCCGGATTACCTATTTCAATTTTATTGGCCCTTACCGGATGGAACCAAAATCTTCACTTTTACAAAAACATGCTCATTGTGGATAATGGGTCCATTGCTTTTACGGCGTTATTGATCTTTATCACATTTCTTATTTTTCTGTTTGCCGGGCGATATTACAAAGACGTTGTAAGGCCTCTCGATGATATTTACGCCATTCTTATTTTTGCTCTTGCAGGTTGTGTGATGATGACCAGCTTCGGGAACCTGATCATCCTTTTTCTGGGTATTGAAACCCTTTCGATTGCCCTTTATGTGCTGGCCGGAAGCCACAAGGAAGCAATCACTTCAAACGAGGCTACATTAAAATATTTCCTGATGGGATCGTTCCTTTCGGGCTTTTTGTTATTTGGTATTGCCTTGTTGTATGGTGCTTCGGGGTCACTCAATATGGATGAGATTTCCCGTTACACCATCCGTGAAGCAGGACATCTTTCACCAATGTTTCGCACCGGTCTTTTTCTCCTGATCATCGGACTGGCATTTAAAATCGCCATTGTACCATTTCATTTCTGGGCTCCGGATGTTTATGAAGGAACACCTACCTTGTTAACCGCATTCATGGCAACGGTTGTCAAGGTCGCCAGTATTGTTGCCTTATTCCGTTTATTCAATAACTGTTTTTCTTCCATTCGTGACATTTGGGCTCCCACCCTCTGGATACTTGCAGTACTTACGATACTAGTTGGGAACCTTACCGGACTTTACCAGCCGAATCTTAAACGGATGCTTGCCTATTCAAGCATCAGTCACTCCGGTTACATGATGCTTGCAGTACTCGCCTTCAGTGCGCGCTCTTCAGGAGCCCTGTTATTGTATGCCGCTGCTTATTCAGTTGCAACGGTAACGGCATTCGCGATCCTTATTCTCATAAGAGGGGCTAAAAGGAATGACCTGTACACTTCATTTGAAGGTATTTCGAAGAAGAACCCCATTGAGGCAATCTGCCTGACAATTGCGTTATTATCTCTAACCGGGATACCTCCCCTTGCAGGTTTTATGGCCAAATATTATCTTATCACAACCGCATTGGAACAAGGTTATCTCTGGCTTGTCATCATCGCTATTTTGGGCTCGGCAATCAGTGTGGCATATTATTTCAGGCCCATAATAGCCATGTTCCTGAAAGAAGGTGATGGTGTAAAACTTGAATCGGGAATAGCCTACAAGACCAATATCATTTTTCTCACGATCCTGACACTGGCGCTCGGATTTTTGCCTGCACTTCTGATCAATCTTTTGTGATCACATAAACCGCTTGATCTCTGCTGCGTGTTCTTTTTCTTCTTCAATGATCTGGAGGATCATCTTTTTTGCATCAGTAGAGGCTCTTTTCAATAATTCTTCATAGAAAACAACGCTGTCATTTTCAAATTTAAAAGCGATTTCAAGTGCCTGTTTAGGAGTTGATATTGTCTTTGCAAGTTCTACACCCGCATCTTTCTTGCCAAAAATATGCGTGTCGGCAAGATGTCCGATGTAATCAGTTGACTCCTCTTTGTTAAATTCGAAAGTCTCAGCTTCGAATTTGTCAGCCAGTTTCTGAAAAATGGCAATATGAGTGATCTCTTTTTGTGCAAGGTCAAGAAAAAGCCCCTTTACGTCATTGTTTTCGTTGATCATTTCTGCTGCTGCCGTATAAAATGCCTCACCATTTTCTTCGATTCTGACGGCAATCTCAATAATTTCCAATCCTGAGTAATACATAGTGTCCTTTGTTTATGATGGGCAAATTTAAGAAAAAACCTTCGACTTTAGTTGCACTTCTATGCTATATCTTTTTTTGATGTGCTTGAGAGAAAAGATAATTTACGATTTTCGATTGTGGTTTTCGATTGCAACATTTTAGAAGTTTAAGATATTTTTCTTGTTTTGTAAGGATAATATTAGTATCTTTACTGCCTGATAATATTGAAATGTGTAATAATCCATCCAAAGGGAATTTCTCCCAAGAAGTAAGTCAAATTAAAGTTAGAATTTGTTGCTTCTGACGAATTTTTGAGCGAACTCACGCCGAACTCACGCCGAACTCATGCCGAATTTACACCGAACTCATCATATAGCTATATAAAAGGAAAGATGGAGGAAGGATGGAGTTATGAAAATACGAGAAAGAAAGTTATTAATTTCCTATAAGACAGTCTATTTTCAATGGTTGAAGTAGTTAACTTTATCGATTTGTCCAGTGGTTTTCTCAATCAAACGTTATCATTGATTCCGAATACACCTGATTGAAAATCCGTTTGTCTTGAAACTATTGTATTTTGTTACGATTGCAGTGTCATAACCAAGTTTCCGGTTCCAGGATTCATTGGCATCTGACTGGGTTGAAGTCCAGAAGTAGGCGAGTTGTGTTAAATTATTAAAACTTGCATTGTTACCACGATTCCCTCCCGGGAATGCATTGAATCCACTGATATTAGTCCCGTTCCCATTATTGTACCAACCATCGGTCGACTTCATTTTTGTACCTGCTACACTATCCCCACCGAGAAATGCAGTTAGCACACTCCATTCTGCATCGGAAGGAATATGCCAGTTGTAAGGACAGATTCCCTGTGCCCCGGGAGATACAGAACTTCTCATCGCCTCATCCCATTGGTATAATCCACCATAAATGGAGCAGTTTGTACTATCGTCATTAAAGCAATACTTTTCAATAGTCGGATTGGTTGGATCCTGATTTTGGCTTCCTGTGATTCGTGTTCCAATGTTCAGGTTCTCTTTAAGCCAGCATTGGCTACCTATAAGAACCGAATGGTAAGTGACATTACCATAAAATACAATTGCCTGACCGCAAGGTAACCGGGTTGAAAATGTTCTGACAGAACCATATGCAGTTCCCTTTTCATTAGTGACATAGGCCACTATCTTGTAAGTGGTATCATTTATTAGTCCTGATATTTTACTTATGAAATTATGCCCGGTATCCGTTGTAAACCCGTCACAATGTGAAAGTGACGGATTTCCGGTTACACTCCAGCAAACTCCGCGGGCACTCAAGGTACCATTGCCATCACTGGTCACTTGTCCTCCACATTGTGCAGAAACAGACGTAATATTTGTCACCGGATCAGTCGTCACTGAAGCCAGGTTCAGAGAAAGCGTGGTAAATTCAAACTGAGAACTGTACACAACAAATTTTTTATCATCCATTACATAAGAGCGGATATAATACATGGTCAGGGTATCAAGTCCTGTTAGTTTAGCGGTAAACTTTACGGGAATTAAAGAACTTCCCAATGATAAATGGAAAGAGTTTAGGTCAGGCATGGGAGTGGTTGCCCAGCAAAACCCGTGATCAATAAGGTTTTTCAGTCCTGCGGTTTCGATTGAAGAAGAGACCACCGCCCAAGTTGCTTTTACTGTATCCATATTGGTATTGGAAACAGCAATCCTGCTGCTTCCGGTTGGTACCTCAGGGCCCTTTCTGCAGGAATAAACAACTGTAACCAGCATTATTATCAGAAAAATCAGCTTTCCTTTCATAATCACCTGAATAATTAAAATGTCACTCCTATTCCTGCAGTCCAGTTTAACAAACCAAAATTAAGTATCGTGCCCCCTGCTGAAACCAGGAACCATTTCACCCTGTACATCAACCCGGCATCGATTTCCAATCCGGAAGTGCAATATCCGTTGTATTTTGCATAAGCCTGGCCAAAAGAGGCTGAATTCTCATAGTTGAATTGATCAATCTGCACGAGGTAATTCTCTTTACCAAATCCGGCTCCTCCATAGATAAACAGATCGGGGATTACCTGCCAGGTTATTCCGCCAAGTATGGAAAATGCCGAGTATCCGTTCTTCCCGGTATAGGTATAGTATCCAGGAACATTATAATCTGTCAGCACACCATCATTACAAGAGAAGGAACTCTTTTTAAAAGCATCAGGATTTCCCCTGAATTCTGCATAAAAACCGACCTTTCCTAACATGCCTGCACGCAATCCGAGCCATGTTATTGTATTCCCCTCCCATATAACAAAAAACTTCTTTTTCACCGGTTGTTTTATAGCCTTCACCTGGAATGTGACAGTATCCTCTAAATAAGGCATCTCTTTCAATGCATCCCATACAATAGTTTTGGTTCCACGACGGATCCCTTCGCCGGCATCACCCTTAACCTCCCTGAGTGGTCCTGTGAAAGTTTTTCCACCATCAGTGCTGACATACAGAGAAATGGAAAAATAATCAGTCAAACTTCCTCCCCTGATCAAATAATGAACAAGTATTTTTTCCTCTTTCACCTCAGATCTGACCTCCTTTATCTGTTGTGCCTTCAGAAAACCTGAATAATAAGTGAACAACACTACTACGATAAGAATTTTTTTATGCATGGGTCTTTAAATGGTTGTCTTTTGTTTAACCGGTTTATAATTCTACCAATGGTATTTTTTTATCACCATGAAACTGCGGTACCTGAAGTCCGCTGATCTTTACGGATGTCTCCTGAACTTTGGAAATCACATATTGTTCCAATTCACCGGATGTCACAATGTTATCACCATTCAAGTCTGCTTTACCCTGTAATCCGGCACAGAGGAAATATGTAAAAAGACCTGTTTCACTGGGATCTAATGCGAGTGAGGTTTGGTCAAAATCGGAAGAGGAAAATACCGTGAAATTAGGATCTGTTTCCCAGGGTTGTTCCACAACTGGCCTTATTTTAACTCCTTTCATGGCAACCAGATTTTCAGCTTTATAAGTTTCACTATTCCTGGAAATCCCGCTAAAACATGCATCCATAAATATAGTCACACTCCTCGCCTTCAATTCTTTCAGATCCTTATAAAACTTGTTTATTTCATAGCCTTGTCTATCAATGGCTTCAATACGTGCATCAGAGGGCATCAGATAAGCTTTTGTTCCATCCTTAGAGGGGATACCATGTCCGGAATAGAAAATGAAGAGATCGGTCACTCCCTTTTCGATCGCTTTCTGCAACTCTCCATTAACTGGATCTAAAAGATTGTCAAAAAAATACCCTGTGACATCTTTGCTTTTATAGATATAAACTTTATCCACGCCAAGTGCGTTTTTAAAATAACCGGCAAAAACAGTGGCATCATTCTCTGCATATGGAGCAGCTACAAAATGGTCATACTGCTCAACTCCAATGACAATGGCAATGGCATTCCTTCGTTTTGACCGGGATGGGGCTACCTGGCGGATATTTATTATATTGGCAAAACTTGTAGTGATCTTTGGAGATGATACCTCAAAGCGGGTGACTTCCCTTGTAAGTTTGTCAATATCCGGGTTTACTTCGACAATGACAGGTTCAGGTGGTTTTTGCTCCAAATACAATGGAAGTGGAAACTCTTTTAGTTCACCACGGTTAACAGAGTTGTTTAAAGTAAGAAAAACCGGCAGGTTATCTTTGGTCATCACCCGTTTGTTCGGGCTTAGAGTGATCCAGATATCCCTGACCTCACCAATTCCAAGGTATCCAATTTCCCCATCCGCATTTTCTAAATAAATATTTGGATCGGTTGATTTTATACTGAACCTGGTTTTAACTGAAGGACTCTGTCCGATATTTTGAATGGTAATCTTTACCTTGACCTGCTCGCCTGCCTGTAGTTTTCCATCTTCCTTTATGGCAACCGTACCTGGACCGGCATCAATGATAGAGAGACCTGAGAAGACGAGCCTGGGTTCACGGAATGCCAGTGTATTCAGAAGCAGGAAAGCGGGATCCATGTCATAACCAAAGTTCTCCCGGATATTGATGACAAGTTTTTTCTGGCCCGATCCTATGTCCATACCTGCCCGGATTGGGATGGTAACCCTAACTTTTTGATCAGGGTAGATGAATGGAATTGTTTGTTCCTTACCGATGACTAGGGAAGGATCATGGGATAAATCAGTTACCGAAACAACCACCGATTGAGCAGGACCCTTTCCTTTGTTCGAAATGTCGACAGTAAGTGTTGCTTTTTCATCTGCCTCGAGGATATTATTGTTATTGGCATCTGCGAAACTCATTTCTGCAAACAGAATAGGTGGTAACCCGTGTTTGTAGTCGGGTTTCAGTACGAGCTTTGTGGGTGGGCTCTGTCCTGAGATGGTCACTTGCGAAGATACAGGAAATGTAAACGATAAAGTCAGGATCATGATGTACAAGGCCTTCATAGCAATGATTTAATATAGATCAGATAACGTTCAAACTTACGAAAAATAACCATTCGCAAGTACCTTGTAATCATACTTACACTATTTTGTAATTGTAATATCGACGGTTTTTACCGAGATGTTCCGGTTATGAATCCGGTTTTTGATCAACCATTCCTGGAAATCTTCCGAACTCAGTGCTTTTGGCACTTTCCAACCTTCTTGCTTCTCAAGATCTGATAATTCTTCCAGACCAATGCCCTCCTTTAAGCCAGGTTTGGAAATCGGAG
>Ga0364866_10141_pt1 | contig 52295 bp, 53 predicted proteins | sample ExccelAu500001D3_3_FD_206913 | JGI IMG/M metagenome (GOLD analysis project Ga0364866, IMG submission 206913) | Enriched cells from Trout Bog Lake Hypolimnion, Wisconsin, USA - BchlTB.Aug13.5000.01.D3 | ecosystem: Environmental > Aquatic > Freshwater > Lake > Hypolimnion/Profundal zone | place...
CGTCCGGCTTTAACGAACCCGCCGCCCAGCAGGTCCGCAGCCGTTCCTTCCGCGCGACCTTGAAACAAAAATCCGCCGGCCAGCTCGACTGGCTGCGCCGACTCCATCGCTCCCACTCGCCGCGATCGGGACCCTTCTCCACCTGTATGCACCGCAACGACGCGGCAACCGTGAGTTATACCGAGGTGGCCATTTTTCCAACCCGGGCTGCGATGAATCACCATGTCGGCCCACTTTGTCTTGGCGGAGACATCAAGCCACTGAAGCTGGCACTGAAACCCGATGCTTTTTCTCTTATCCGCCCGGCAAAGAAGAGATAAACCGACCGCCGTTCTTTAATTTCCAAATTTGTCTTGATGGCCAATTCGACTTGCAGATTCGATGCGACTAGCACTCGATTTCTAACCTGCAAAGCGAAAAGAAATTTTTAATTATGTATATCATGTCGATGCAAAAAAGAAGCTCCCAGGCCTGGTTGCTGCTTGGCGTCGTGTTGCTGGTAAAAAGCATTGCCCACGCGGCCGACCCAACGCGAACTTTCAGCGTTAAAGATTTCGGCGCCCTTGGCGACGGAAAGGTGTTGGACACGCAGGCGATTCAATCGGCCATTGACGCCGCGAATCAAGGGGGCGGTGGCAGGGTGGTTCTGCCGCAGGGAATTTTCTTGAGCGGCAGTTTGCAGTTGAAGAGCCGGGTTGAATTGCACCTCGAGACCAGAGCCACCTTGCTGGGCAGCGCCTCGCGCTCGGATTACCGACAGAATCATCGCTGGTACGCCTTGCTATGGGCCGACGGGCAGGAAGATTTGGCGATTTCCGGCTCCGGCACCATCGACGGCCAGGGACGCGAATTGGCGCAGGACGTTATCCGCCGGGTAAAGGCGGGGGAAATCGCCGATCCGATGGACAATCATCGGCCAGGCGAAGGTCAGCGACCGCTGCTGCTGGCGTTCCGCCAGTGCCGCCACGTAAGGGTCTCCGGGGTGCTGCTGCGCGACTCCGCCTGCTGGGTCGAGGATTACGACCAGTGCGACGGCTTGGTGATTGAAAATATTCGCGTGCAGAGCCTGGCGTATTGGAACAACGACGGCATGGACATCACCGATTGCACCAAAGTGCGCATCACCGGCTGCGACGTGAATTCAGCCGACGACGGCATTTGTCTCAAATCGCAGGACCCCGCAGGCGGGTGTGAGGATGTGGAAATTTCGAACTGCCGCATCCGGTCCAGCGCCAGCGCGCTCAAATTCGGCACCGCCTCCTGGGGCGGCTTCCGCCATATCCGCGCGCATGACCTGATCGTGTATGACACCTTTCGCTCCGCGGTCGCGCTGGAATGCGTGGATGGCGGCGTGCTGCAAAATGTGCTGATCGAGAACATCAATGCCACCAACACCGGCAATGCGGTTTTTCTCCGGCTCGGCCATCGCAACCTCAACGCCCCGGTCGGCCGGTTGAGCGAGGTGACCATCCGCAATCTCAGCGTGGAAGTGCCGGCGGGCGCCCCCGATGCTGGTTATGAAACCGCCGGGCCGACCGTTTGGGCCCCGCACAATCTGTTTCCCTGCTCCATCACGGGGCTGCCTGGGCATCCGGTGTCCAACGTGTTGCTAGATAACCTCAGCGTCCTTTACGCCGGCGGGGGCGTGCCGGAACGCGCGCAAGTGCGTGTGGACGCCTTGGAACGGGTGCCGGACCAGGCTGAACGATACCCTGAGTTTTCCATGTTCGGCGAATTGCCTGCGTGGGGCTTTTACGTGCGCCACGCCCAGGGAATTCAGTTCACCAACTGCCACTTCGCCCTCAAGAATGCGGACTTCCGCCCGGCGATGGTCTTTGATGATGTGCAAAAACTGGACCTCGCCGCAGTGGACCTCGGTCCCGTAAGCGGCGAGCCGGCAATGATTCTAAAGGACGTGAACGAAGCTGCTTTTGACCAAATCCAATATCCCAGAAGCAGCCAGGATCGAATCCGCCGGCTCGGCAAGTGTTCTTCCATCAAACTGTCACCGCCTGATTCACCGTAAAATGAGATCCGGCCCCGCACTCTGATCTTGTTGCTACCAGGGTCTATTCCAAGAAAAAACGGGGAGTCCCCTGCAGCGCTCTCCGTTGCGATGGAACTGACTGCTTTGCGGAAATGGCTTGGGCGATACCAACACGCGCGCCGCAGAAAAAATGAGCCGTTCGCAACCAGCACGGGCCGTTACGGTTGGTGTCGCAGCCGCGCCTCTGCCAGATCAATATCGCGCTGGATGCGCCGCAGGACTTCATCATTGATTACGTCTTGATTGCGGAGCGTTATGATTGTCCTGCGCTCGACCCGGAGCGCTTCGCGTGAAAGTCGCTCATATTCTGAAGAAAAAAGCCGGAGCGGGGCTCCGGCAGTTTCCGGTTCAATTCCCTCCACTTGGCGAATGTGGTCTTCGTATTCGCTGCGCAGCCGTGCCAGCGCGTCAGCTTTCGCGGGGTCGCGTTCCGCGATTCCAAATAACTGAGCCAGGGCTGCCTGGTTGGCTTGAAGCCGGGCTTCGCGTTCTTCTTTTTCCATCGCACCGTCATCTTTGACCCCGAGCCAGCGGATGAGCGGTGGCAAGCTCAAGCCCTGCACGATGAGGGTGACGAGGATCACTGTGAGCGTCAGGAACAGAATCAAATCGCGGCCAGGGAATTTTACGCCGTCTCGAGTAATGCGCGGCAGCGCCAGAGCGGCGGCGAGCGAAACCACCCCGCGCATGCCGGTCCAGGCCACCACCGTGACCTGCTGCCACTTGGGGTACGGATCATGTTTGCACAGGTTCCGGAACAGCAAACGCGGCAGATAGGTCGCCGGAAAAACCCAGAGGATGCGGATGAGTACAACTGCGAGGCTGAGGAGCAAGGCATCCCAGGCCAGCCGGGGAAGGGAAATGGCATCGCCGGACAGCGCGCGCAGTACTTCGGGCAACTGCAAGCCAATGAGGATGAAGACAAAGCCATTCAATAGGAATTCCACCATTTCCCAGAACGGCCCGCCCTGGAGCCGGGTCTTGAACGTGAGCAGTTCGGGCATGCGCCGACCGAGATGGAGTCCAGCCGCCACCACCGCGAGCACGCCCGACACGCCCAGCCGCTCCGCCGACAAATAAGCGACAAACGGTGTCAACAGCGAAACCGTGATTTCAATGGGGGCATCATCCACGCGTTTGTGGAACTGCTCCGCCAGCCAGCCAACCGCCAGTCCAAGCAGAATACCGCCAAGGCCCACGATCAAAAATTGCCCGCTCGCAGCTCCCAGCGAGAATGAACCCGTGCCCACGGCCACCACAGCGAAACGATAAGCCACCAAAGCCGTGGCGTCGTTGACGAGGCTTTCGCCTTCCAGAATCGTGACAATCCGGCGCGGCACTTTGAGCTGGTCGGCAACTGCGGTAGCGGCGATGGCGTCAGGCGGCGAAACAATGGCACCCAGAACAAATCCCGCGGCCAGCGGCAGGCCCATAAAATAGTGGGCCAAATAAGCGACCGCCACCGTGGTGAACAGGACCAAACCGATAGCGAGCAGGGCGATGGGCCGAAGGTTCGCCCGAAAATCGCGCCAGGACGTGAACAAAGCCGCAGGGAAAAGCAGCGGCGGCAGAACGAAGAGAAAGATCAATTCCGGATCCAGCCGAAAGGTTGGCAGCTTTGGAATCAAACCGAGCAACAAACCGCCAACCACGAACAAGATGGGATAGGGAATGGCCAGCCTGCGAGCGACCAACGCCAAGGCGGCGACGGCCAGCAGCAGCCCGACAAAGATCTCAGCAAAGCTCATCATAGCGCGCGCAATTAATCACGAAAACAGCAAAAAGTCGAACCAGGGATGCGTGGCCGGAGGGCATGGAGGCAGCATTGCCTTCGCCGCTAGCGACATATCCTGGCGTGGCCATGGAACCGGGAATGATCACCAGAACTCCGGCCCCGGCTGGCGTGGCCCCTTTGCGATGCGCCACCACCTCGCGTTCCACGCCCCCGATGACAGGCCATTCCTTCCATGCAAAATTGCGACGCTTTTCCACATCCAGTAGCACTTGCGCACCAAGATGTTCCGTGATGTGTCAGTGAACTTCTCTTAAACGGCTGCACAGGGCGTTGACAGTTGCTCATGCCGTGCTACAATGGAACTATCGCTGCGATGAAATTGATCGGCACAATCGTCGCTTGGAACCAGAGGTTTAAGCGCCTTTGCCGGGCTGACGCTTCCTCTGGTGATTCATCCAGCCGCCGGCTTCCAAGTAATTGCCAACCGTTTTCTTTTTGGAGAGCCGGAGTTTCCTGGTTGCAGTGTTGTCCTTTTGGACCACGTCCCCGTGACGCACGCAGGCAACCGCCATAGCCAAATGAGAACTGGCATGAGACCCCGAAAAGATAACCAGCTTGCGGCTGAAATGAGGCACGTTCCAGGGTGCGCCCCCAGTGTTCTATGTGGTCACCCAGGCTTTCCCGTAATCTCTCACGGAGCGGTTGCATTGGATGCCGAAGCGTGGCGGGAAATCCGTTGTGGCCTGAGATTATCGACTCGGGAACTCCAGATCATCCAAGGCATTTTCGATGATAAGCTGGAATACTCTCTCGCCGTCGAACTGGGTATTTCCGTCAATACCGTTCGCACCCACTTCCGCCGCCTGCGCCTGAAACTCAAAGCGGGCGACCGTGTAACGGTGGTCTTGCGTGTCCTAGAGGAATTTCTGCGGCAGACCGCATCAGACCAAACTAGGTTGCCTGCCATCTGCCGAAATCATGCTGGCGGTCGTTGCCCCTTTCAAAGAGGTGCGGCACCGATCGTCCGGTAAGATTTGGGGCTCTCGCCGAAATGAATTTCAGTTCGATTTGGCAGTTTATTTGCTCCGACGTCCTGTCACCCCTAGGTGTGACTTCCCACTTGGGATCATGCGTGACAAAATGAATTCAGTTTCGCAAATGAGTTATGAATCCATTGGCAGGGGCCTAGAGCGCCACCGTCCCTGGGTAAGAGCCGCGCGTGGGCATCCGCGAAACGATTCGGGGCGGCGAGGATGGGGCTGAGGATTAACGGGTGAGTGCACAGCGAAGCGGAAATTCGTTTGCTAGTTTTCTCCGTATAGCTGCGCATTATCCGCACGGTCGCACGGAATTGGTCCGCAATGATTTCAGTTGGCAAAGGACAAGCAAAAAAAGAAAACCAGGAGTCTAATTATGAAAAATAAAACCAAATGGTTCCCGACGTTGAGTCTCGCCGTCGTGGCGATGCTCGCAATGCTCAACGCTCAGCCTTCCACCGCCCAGGCCCAAGGCTCGGCCTTCAACTATCAAGGCCGGCTGAGCGCCAACGGCAGCCCGGTAAGCGGCAGTTACGATTTCCGCTTCAAACTCTACGATGACCCTTACGGCAACACTCAGGTCGGCGCCACGCAGTTCAGCAATGCCGTGCCGGTCTCGGCTGGCCTGTTCCTCACCACGCTTGATTTTGGAGCGGGCCTCTTCACCGGCAGCAATTGCTGGCTGGAAGTGGATGTGCGGACCAATGGCGCGGGTGGCTATACCGTGCTTTCGCCGATGCAAGCCGTCATGCCCACGCCTTATGCCATCATGGCCAACAGTGCCAGCAATCTGTTGGGCACGCTGCCTCTGGCGCGTTTGGGTGCAGGCACGGCCAGCATCAGCATCAGCGGCAACGCGGCGACGGCCGCCACAGCCACGAGCTTCTCCAGCTCGTTGGCGGGGGATGTGACCGGCACGCAAAGCGCCACCGTCGTGTCAACGGTAAGCGGGCAAACGGCGGCGAGCGTGGCTGCCGGTGCCAGCGCGGCCAACAATGCCACGAGCGCCAACACGGCCAGCCGCATTGTGCAACGGGATGGCAGCGGGAACTTTGCCGCCGGGATGATCACGGCCAGCCTGAACGGTAACGCGGCGACGGCCACCAGCGCAACTTCCGCCACGACCGCCACCACGGCCAACAATTTCTCCGGTTCGCTGGCCGGCGACGTAACCGGCACGCAGAGCGCCACCACGGTGGCCGCCGTCGGCGGGCAAACGGCGGGCAACATTGCTGCCGGCGCGAACGCGGCCAACAACGCCACCAGCGCGAATACGACCAGCCGCATTGTGCAACGTGACAACAGCGGGAGCTTTGCCGCCGGGACCGCCACGCTGGCGGGGAACTTGAACCTGCCGACGACCAGCGCCAGCGCCGGTTTTATTACTTCGGGCGGCAGCCTGCTTTTGCATGCCTATGGATCGGGAGACATTTTCGTAGGGGCTAACGCCGGCAATTTGGCAATGGTCGGGGGCTACAATACCGGAATTGGGGCCGGGGCTCTCCAACAAGACCAAGGCGGCTTTTGGAATACGGCCAGCGGTTATGCGGCCCTTGCCGACAACACCAGCGGTAGTGCCAACACCGCCAGCGGCTTCGGGGCGTTGGTGTCGAATAACAGCGGTACGGAGAACACGGCCAACGGCGTTAAGGCGCTTTACTTCAATACCAGCGCCTGGGATAACACCGCCAACGGCGCTTACTCTCTTAGCGCTAATACCATCGGGAGCAACAACGTGGCCAATGGCGCTTATGCGCTGAAATCAAACAATTACGGCAACAATAATACGGCCAATGGTGTTTACGCGCTTAACGCCAATGTCAACGGGAATAATAACACGGCCAATGGCTATAGTGCGCTTTACTACAACATCAACGGAAACAATAACACCGCCAATGGGTATAACGCGCTTTACTGGAATGGGAACGGCTCTTTCAATACCGCCGAGGGGCGGGAAACCCTGGCGTTGAATAACAACGGGAGCAACAACATCGCTCTCGGCTACCAAGCGGGCTATAATATTTTCAACAATAACAATATTGACATCGGCAATGTGGGAACATCTTCGGATAATAGCATCATCCGCATCGGTACGCCGGGCACGCACACCACCACCTACCTGACCGGCAATGTCGGCATTGACGCCGCCAGCCCGGCGCACAAGCTGGTCGTACAGGCGGATGACGGCGGCCCCTATTATGATGCGCAGCAAATCATCATCCAGGGAAACACCAACAACAGCCAACAATTGGAGTTGGGCTACAAGACGAGTGGCAACTATGGTTCCATCCAGGCCGTCCATCAGAATGTCGGATTTAAACCACTCGTGCTGCAACCCAGCGGCGGGAATGTGGGCATCGGCACAACTTCGCCGGGCTATCCGTTGACGATGAATAGCGGCGCGTATTGCAGCTCGGCGGGCGTTTGGACGAGCGTTTCCGACCGCAACGCGAAGGAAGATTTCACGGTGATTGCGCCAGCAGAGGTGCTGGCCAAGGTTGTCGCTTTGCCCATCACGCAATGGAAATACAAGATGGAGCCGGCGGGCCTGAAACATATCGGGCCGGTGGCGCAGGATTTCCACGCGGCCTTTGGCTTGGGCGACAGCGACCGGGCCATCGGCACAATTGACGAAAGCGGCGTGGCACTGGCCGCCATTCAAGGCTTGAACGAGAAGCTCAATGCCAAGGACGCCGAAATTCAGGAATTGAAACAGAGCGTCGCTGAGTTAACAGCACTGGTGGAGAAACTTGCCGGCAAGTAGGAGGCCATTATGAGAATAATCAAATGGTTCGTCCTTGCCTGCGCCGGCTTGTTCGCTGGGAACGGCATGGCGCAGAGTTATGCGATAGACTGGTATAAGATAGCCGGTGGCGGCGGCATCAGCACCGGCGGCCTTTATCAGGTTAGCGGCACCATCGGCCAGCAGGACGCCTCGGCCACGATGACTGGCGGCGGTTATTCGCTCACCGGCGGGTTCTGGAGTCTCATCGCCGTGGTGCAAATGTCGGGCGTGCCGAAATTGAGCGTCGCTCACGTCGGCAATAGTGTCATCGTTTCCTGGCCAAATACCGGCAGCTACACGATGCAGCAAACTGCGGCCCTCACGCCAGCTCACTGGGTGACAAGTGGCTACACGATCACCACGAACAACGCCACGAACAGCATCACCGTCACGTCGCCGGTGGGAAATCTGTTCTTCCGGTTAAAACAGTAGTGTGAATTGGTGAATGGAGATTCAGAGCTGTAAGCAGGGCGTGGCGCTCCGTGCAGTGTCAAGGGAGACACGGAATTGCCCGCCCTGCCCATGTGGGATATGCCTTGGCGCAGCGCGGTTCCGCACGGGTCCAACTAGGCTAAACTCAAACGAGGGAGGATTAATATTTTTGGCAGATGTCGCGCAAATTAAGTGTGGAATATCCCGAGGCGATTTATCATGTGATGCGGCGGGCCAACGGGAAGACTAACATTCTTGAGACAGACGTGGACCGACCGGATTTTGTCAAAGCGCTGGCGGAGGCTTGCGACAAAACGGGTTCCCAGATTCGTGCTTACTGTCTGACGCGCAATTAGTTTCACTTGGTGGTGGAGACGACCCACGGGAATCTGGTTGCGGGTAGGCGTTGAGGGCTTGTTTGAGTTTCTCGCTGAATAGCTTGCCCTGCACGAGGTTGCGCTTGGAGCGCACTTTGAGTTCGTTCTTGAGCAGCTTCTCAAGCAACTCGGCGGCAACGTGCTTGCGCTTGAGACCGCGCACTTCGGCCAGGAACTGGTCGGATAAGATGCTAATGTCTGGCTTGGGCAAGCCAGCGGCGGTGAAGACGTCAATCACCTGCCCGTCGGTGGTGATGGCTTTGGAGACGAGCTGGCGGATCGCGGCATCGATCTGCTCGGGCGTCTTCCGGTTGACTGTGGCCAGGGCGGCTAGAGCATCCGCCAGACAACGCGATTCAGGTTTAGTGTTCATACCCAGCAATTGTGAAAGCTCTATGGTGGTCGTGTCACGCTCGACCGGGCAGCCGATTTCCGGCACTTGGCAGCAGCCCACACCATACCGAGAACGCGATTCAAAACCTGAAAACTGGCTCAGAAGTGGCGCAGTGAGAAATTTGTCAAATTTGTTTCACCAATGGAGATGTGCCGTAAGCCATTGAAGCCGTTGTATTTAGAAGTGGTGCACCCATCAGGAGTTGAACCTGAAACCTGCTGATCCGTAGCTGATAAAGACCTATTAATCGCTAATGTTTACAAGGTGATTGTCGCATATTCGCTGGCGATGTCAAGACTGCTCTCCCGTGCATATTCCCTGCAGCGGCGAAGGCGTGGACTAAAAAATGGACTAAAATCACTTTCGAAAGAGCGATAATCATTAGGTTTGACAGCAACCCGCAGCAACCGCAGCTACCTTTTCAAGAATCCAAGATTTGAGATTGTTTTCTCAATAATTCCGGGGCCCTTACTGCGGATGGCTGCGGTGCTGCGGGAATCCTGGTTGCCATTCCTTCGTTAAAATTTTCCGGTTTTGACACGACGCATGGAAATTCCTAGTTTCCACAGATGGAACAGAAATCCAATAGGGTTCGCCTTGGAACGGCGGCGGAAAGGTCGAAGCATTATCCATTGTCGCTGGCCGAATCGTTGCGCCAACTTTCGAGCATGGTTCCCTTGACGAAAGCTGGCCAGGCGAGATTGGAAAAAGCGGAACGGGAAGAAGCCAAATCCAAGCTGAAAAATTCACCAACATCAAAAAAGCCCCGGCTCTGAAAAGCCGGGGCTTCGTTATTTAACTCGCGTGCGCTTCCACGAACTTGGTGCCGAGAATGTAGTCGGCGGCTTTCTGCGCGTGGGCTGCGGCCTGCACGATGAGCGCCTTGTCGTTCTGCAATTGCTCCAGCCAGTTTTGCAAATACGCGGCGGAATTCTCCATCGTGTTTTCGATGCCGGCATGACCGCACAAAAACGCTGCGCCCATTTCGGCGATGAGTTCTTCTTTGCAATACGGATTCGAGCCAAAGCCGGCCGCTTCCGTGAGTGTCGGGCGGTTCAACCGCGACGCATGGCCGGTCGCATGGGTGAGCTCGTGAAACAATGTGGCGTAGTAGCCCGCTTCCGTCTCGAACCGTGCGCGATCCGGCATCGCCACGATGTCAACGCTCGGCGAATAAAACGCCTTGGCGAGTCCGTGCTTAATCTCCGGGCGCTTGGGCATGAGCGCGACGATGTCCTCGGCGGTGGTGTTCATGGTCGCCGGTGCTGCTGCCGGTGCGGGAACATTCTTCAATCCCTCGCACTGGGAGGCATTGAACACATGGTAGAGCCGCAAAACGGTGTAGTGGGATTTTTCGCCGGTGATTTCATCCTCGGTTTCCTTCCGCTTGCCAAAGATGACGGGGCAAGACTTTTCACCTTTCTTGATGCTGCCGCCAAGCTCCTTGGCCTGCCGGAAGGTCAGCCAGAATGGCGATTCGTAGCTCATGGCATGAAGTAAAAGAACATTCATGCCGCGATACGGCTTCTTGGTCACGAGGTTGCAGGGCAGTCCGCTGGAGACTTTCCATGGCTTTTGCCACGGAACGGTGCCCGCTACGAGCATCGCGACGATGCGCTCGGTGATGACTTCGTAAACGCTGCCGTGTTTTACACCCGTTTTTTCGGGATGGCTCAAGAGTCCTGAATTTGTGTTTTGGATTTCGATTTTGGCATTCATGGTATTTTTTTTGTTACGCCCGCTTTCGGTCTGTTCTGTCGTCCTTCACCCCAAATCGCCCGCGTAGTCAGGGCGGATAGCAGGGATTCCTTTCAAGGTTCGCGTCCATCCCCCTGATGGAGTCGGGCGGGTGAGGACGGCGGAGCAGAGACCGGGAGGCGGAGCTAAAAAACTACCTGAACCAAACGGCGTGAATTTTTGTTCCCTTCCTGCTCTAAAGTGTTTTCAATGTTGCGGGTGAACAAAATGAAGAAAAATGCTCCGGTGACTATTCGCGTGCTTTGCGCGACGGACTTGCATCAGTCGGATTTTCAATACCAAGCCCTGCGGCAGGCGGTGGTGCAGCACAAGCCAACTGTCGTAGCGCTGGTTGGTGATTTTCTCGATTCAATGGCTCCCCAAGGGGAATTACTGCCGGTGGCCGAATGCGCGGAAATGCTTGCAGGAATTCCAGTCGAACACGTGCTGTTTGTTCGTGGCAACCATGAAGATGAGAACTGGGGTTCGTTTGTCTCCGCCTGGCCACATGAGAGTCGTGAACTGACTGCATTGTACGGCAGCGCACATACCGTCGGTCCTCTGACCATGATTGGATTCCCCTGTTTGATGGGCAACGAATCTCACTGGTGCAAACATCTGTCGAGCGACAGAAGACGGATGAAGGTGGATCCCGGAACGGGGGTGCCACGCCTCCCGGTTGACCCGCAGAAATGGCTCCCGGAAGTACTGGAACAAACAGGTCCGGCTGGGCGGCTATGGCGGACGCTTTGGCTGATGCATGAATGTCCGCTGGCGTTGCCAATTTCGCGTCCAGGCTTTTTTAACCTGAGATGGATGGAAGCCATCGATACATATATACCCCGGTTAACCATTTCGGGCCATGACCATGATACTCCCAAGGAATACAACACATGGCAGATCCGAAATGGTGAGACCCTTTGCGTTAACGCCGGACAGGCGCGCCGGACATTTCATTTCGTGCTGATTGACTTTGAGTTTTCTACCGTGGCCCCTTCGCTGCCTAAACGCATCAAGGTTCGTGCGTTCCCGTGGAACAAGGAAATTCTCGTTTGACGGCTCGCTTGGGAATTCTGGATACCGGGTTGTTGGTGGCTGAATCTCGGACCTTGCACCTGCCGAGAGAAAAGCAGCCAGGGCGGCAGCCAACGCAGCCACCCGCAACCACCCGCAGCAACTTTTTCAAGAATCCTTGATTTTCGATGGTTTCTTTGAAATCTCTGGAACCCTTACTGCGGGTGGCTGCGTTGGCTTTGGTGAGCGCAAGTCTGGACTGTTCACGGAGGGAACCCGGCTGGTGAAAGGTTGCGTTTCCCTTCACCGGGCATAACCGGCGGCGTTATAGCCACAGCAGGTGTGGCGGGTTTGTGGTCACAAACCCTCAGCTACATCCAACTTAAGCTTCTTGACGCGTGCACGGGCATTTTTCATGAGCACATCGTTGATTCGATGCGTGTCATACATCGCGAAGCAAAAGTTCTCGAAGATGCGGAACTGGTTACGGTAGAGGCGGCGCGAAAATATGTCATACAACGCCCCGAGCGCCTTCATCATGGCGCCCTGCGCCGAACAAAATGTCTGATCCAACAATTTTCTCTCCGCCAACTGGTTCTCGGTCATCGGGGTCAAATCATCGGTATCGTGTTCGACATCAATTGGGGTAATCACGAGCTGCCCATCCTGGCCGCGACAAATCGCAAGTACCATGATTTTCTGGTCTTGCACTTTGGTCTGAGTGTTTGGGGCAGTTTCGGTCATGCCAGACGCATTATTTAGTTTTGTCATAATTTTACTTGGCCGCACCGTCATCCGGTTGAACGAGATGACAATTGAAGGATTGAATTAAAAACAAAGGGGATTTTGTGTTTTGGCGATGTGACCGATTTCGAGTCATTTCGGTGTTTTTGCGCAGCACGAATTGCACCAAAATGCCGAAATGCTTGCAGAAAAAGCGGATTTCCTCTCAACTCATGGAGCGGATTCATGGTTTGGCTCTGGCGCTTGGTTCAGCGCAGGCTTGGGGGAAGCGCAAGTCTGGACATTTCGCGTTTGGAAGTGGACAGTCGTGCGCGACGGGGACAATTCAGCGGAGTCGAGAGGGCTTGCCCTTTCGCGCCGGGCCTGGGCTGGCGTGAAGCCCAGCCGGCGTAGGGGCGCGGGCGGCGGTTTAAATGCATCGGTCTTCAGTCCAGCCCTTTGCCTGCCGGTAAAGCGACAGATACCGGATGGCCAGCCGCTTACAAATGGGCTTGAAGTCGCCGGGCCAATGCCGGGCCAAACGTGCCCACTCGATAGCCTCTCGCCGGTAAAAATAGGCCGTGCGGCGGCGCCGGGTGTCTGCGGTTGAAGCCGCAATGACGGTTCCGAAAAGCTCAAACTCGCGGGTGATTTGATGGCGTGTCATGGAAAGGAAGGGGGCGGAGCCTTTCGGCCCCGCCCCGTGTTGTTCAGTTCACCGCAAGATTGCCGACACGCAACGCCTCGGCGATTTGCCAAAGCGACTTGTTCAACCGGATGTTTTCATCCAGTCCGGTCACCGCGCGCGTCTTCTGGTGGCTTTTGCCATTCTCCCGCCGCCGGCTGTAATCCCGCTGTCCGCCCCGGATCAGGTTTTCTTGGACCCGGTTGTAAACGCTCCAAAGGTCGTTGCCGGTGTCCTCGGTGCGCCGGGGCTGTAACACTTTGTCCACCCCGAGGGGCGCAAGTGCCATGTCCTCCCAGCGTGCCGCAATGGCTTGCCGAGCAAATTGCTGTTGTTCGCCTGCTGTCAACTGCCGGGCACGGAAGGCGTTCACCCGCTCCGTCAACTGCGGGATGTGCGCCAACATCGTGAATGACGCGGCAATGATCTCCTCCGCCTCGCGTCCACTGTGGCGGATGCTCACCGCCTCAAAGGCGCTGTCGCTTACCATCAGGCCGTTGCCGCACACAAACCGATATAGTGCCGCGTGGATCTGGTAGGCGCTGCTCCGGTCGTGCGAGTTCACCAGCGCAATTTCCGGCGTGTACTCTCCCGCCATGGCAATCTGATCCCGCCGTTGGAAGCGCAACAGGTGCTTCTGAAAGCCAAAGCGGCCTTCCACCCTCACGGACTGTTGCCGGACTTCCACAGGAGCCCAGCCTTCCTGACGCATCCGGGCCACAACTTGTGACGTGGGCAGGAACGTGTAACGGGCTGATACGCCCGCTTGCGGTGCCCCGGCAAACACGCTCGGGGCTTGGGCTTTGATTTGCTCGTCGGCCAGTTCGAAGCGGGCCTTTGTGCGAGTGTTTTGGTTGATAATGGAACTGAACATAGTTTTATCTTTCGTTGTTTGGAGCGTGATTGCTCCGCTCTGGCTCCGTTGCCGGGGCCAGACCGGAAAAGTCATTCTTTCGCCAGCACCGCCCGGAAAGGCCGTTTGAAAGCTGCTACCCGTTCCAGCGCCTCCGCCTCGCTGGCCGCGTGGACGAAGCCGTAGATCTCTTCGCCAACAAAGAGGTTCCATTTCTGCTGTTTCGTGCTCAATTGTTCGGATTGCTCTTGAGCCTTCATCGTTGTCTTGGTTGTCGTGGTAGTTTTCATTTGGTCGTTTTTTTTAGTGCTCTTCTGTTCGTTTTGTCCGTCGCCTTCGCAAGAGAGACCGCCAGCCGGGGCGGCCAGTGGAAGGGCTCCTCGGAAGGTCGCCACGCCCGGCCCCCCGGCTGATAGCGGTCGGTAGAGGCGATGGACAGGGCGAAACAGAAGAAGCTAAATGCGACCTGAACAACGAAGAACCACGACAAGGGACAGAGAAAGCGGCTCCAGGCAAGCGAACTCTGGCCCCCACTATCGAGCGGCACGCGAGCCAATTTAGCCGCCTATTCGCTTGGGATGTTTCGCAGTGAAGGCGTCGCGGTTCCTGGAGGGTGGTTGGGCCAGGAATATGCAAAGCCGCAACGGAGAAAGCTCACAAGGGAACGCCCTTCGGGGAGCGCAAGTCTGGACTGTTCACGGAGGGAAGCTGGCCAGTCTTGCGCGACGGGGAAGATTCAACGGTGTCCAGAGGGCATAGCCCTTTGGCGCGGGCCTGGGCTGGCGTGAGGCCCAGCCGAGACTAGAGCCCGCGATCCGCCAGACGGGCGCGGGTGATGGTGCTAAATCCCGTATCCGTCACCGGCCATACTTTGGGCCGCCTGGGACTTCTGCCAAACAGCGGCTCGGTCCTCGGTGTAGAGGTCACGGACTTTGGCCTGGGCGTTTTCGTCCAGTTGGTCGGCAATGCGGCGGGCGAGGTCGTAAAACAGATGCCAGCGAGCGCGCTGGTAAATCCGTGGCCTCTGCTCATGCAGCCAATAGAACACGGCGCGGAGAGTGTCGGCAGTGTCATTGGTGACCTGGTAGCGCGGAAAGATGGTGCCTGGTTTTACCCTGGCAAGAGCAATTTGTTCACCGGGGAAAAGCTCGGCTGCGAGTTGTTGAGCCTCAGCTTTGGTTCGAGTCAAACTTGGGAGAGTCATAAATTAATCCGGCATTGCTTCATTGATGAGTTCAAGCCGGCGATCGTGGGCCATCTGCCGGGCAAGTGCCTGGGCTGATTTGAAGTCGCGGCAGTGGTAAACGGTGCCGACGGGGTTGGCGTCCGCATCGCCGATGAAAACGAACCAGACGGGAATTTCATCGCCATCATGGTTGGTGTGGCTTTGCGGGCCGTCAAAAAACACGCCCCGCCATTGGGCACCAATTGCTTTTGCTGGGGTGGTTGCCATAAAAAACTCAATAGAAATAGCCAAGCGCGCGAAGACTCGAAAAACCGGGCCGGCCAATTATCACGTGGTCAACCAGTTCGACTTTCAAAAGCTGGCTGGCCCGGATGAGGTCGCGCGTAACTTTGATGTCGGCTTCGCTAGGGGTCTGGTCCCCGCTGGGGTGGTTGTGGGCCAACGCGATTGCAGCCGCAGAAGCCATCACTGCCAGCCGGAAAACAGAGCTTGGGCTGACCAGCAGCGTGTCCATGGTTCCGATGGAAACGATGTGATGCCCCTTTGCACGTTTGCGGGTATTCAGCAGCAGGACGGCAAGACATTCCCGTTCTGGGTCGAAATACGGATGCGTGGCAATGTGAAGATTCCAGTAGGTGGCCACCTTGTCTGGACTGTCGCAAAGCTGCAAATCCATTGGTGTCGGGCATTCCCGTAAAGCCGTGATTTTAAACTCGTGCGGAGTTGATGGAAACTTGAACGGTGCAACCAAGTTCTCAATTCCCGGCAAATTGGGCGTGGCGTTGTCTGGTTTCATTGGGCACCTCCGTTCACGGTGATGAGCGTTAAATTCCAAAGCTGCCGATTCAGTCCCTTGGCCTTCGCTGATGATTGTGCGGTGCGGCTCAGGAGCCCTTTGATTTTTGTATTGGTCGGTTGCATGTTTTTTTTTGATGCTCGTGCGTCTGCGTTCTATCGCCCTTCACGTAGCAAGCCCGCGAAGTCAGGGCGGCCAGCGGGAGGAATCCTCGGAGGGCACCGCGCCCGGCCCCCTGATGAAGTCGGGCAAGTGAGGGCGATGAAGGTGGACGCCGACAAAAAGGACCTTCAAACGACGCGACAATCCCTTCTAAACCATGCCGACAATAGGAGGCTTAACCCAAAGCGAATCAGGATTTTACAGGAATGATTCGCGGGGCTCTCTCGTGGGTTTATGCAGCAATAGCGGAGGGGGGCGGAATAAACTTACGAGTGAGCACAAATGGGCGAGCCAAGTCTTCACGGTTTCAAGGCGGAGTCCGCGACGGGGGAATTGATGCCGGGAAGTCTTGGCGAGGGGGGAAGCAAACCGCCATTCCCACTCGCAAACACCAGTCCCCCGCCCAACGTGAGGCCCTGCTCCGGGACTATCACCAGAGCCAGCTTACCCAAAAGGATTTTGCCGCCCAGGCGGGCATCAGCGTTTCGGCCCTGCGCGCCTGGCTGAGAAAGGCCGCGGCGCCCGCCGCCGTGCCTGTGCCGGCGTTTGTGCCGGTGCCCAATTTGCTGGCTACCACCCCCGTTGCTGCCGCTTATCGGCTCCAGTGGCCTGGCGGTTTGACTTTGGAGATCCGTGCCGGATTTTCCGCCCAGGAACTGGGTGCGCTATGGCAACTGCTCCCGGGGCTATGATCCCGCTGAGTCCGGCCACCCGGATTTTCCTAGCGGCTGGGGCCACGGATTTGCGGAAGAGTTTCGAGGGTTTAAGCGATCTGGTCAGCCACCATTTAAAGCAAGACCCGCTCAACGGGCATCTCTATGTTTTTACCAATCGGCGGAAGAACCGCCTCAAGCTGTTGTACGCCGATGGTTCGGGGGTGTGGCTGTGCACCAAGCGGCTGCAGGGCAAGGGCACCTTTGCCTGGCCGGCGGTCACCGCACCGGCGGCCTTGCAGATTCTGGCTCAGGAACTGACGTTGCTGGTCAGCGGCATTGACTTGGCCCCCACCCACCAGCGTCCGTGGTGGCGGCGGGTGGAGTGAGGGGCGGGGTGAAAAACGCGAAAAGTTAAACATTAGGCTTTACATTCGATGTGATATATAGTATAAGCCGGATGTATTTAATGATTGCGCTGGACCTCCTCCCCGAAGCCGCCCGCCCGCTGGTGCAGGCCGAACTGGCGCGCCTGGAAAAAGTCATCGCTGACCAAGCGCAACTGCTCAAGCTGCATGAGGAGAAAATCCGGTGGTTCAATTTGAAGCTCTGGGGGCCCAAGGGCGAAAAACTCTCGCCCGATCAAACGCTGATGCTCTTGGAGGAGGCCAGTGTCACGGAACCCGAAGTCGAACAGGAAGCGGCCCAGCCGCCGGTGGCGGCCACGGCCACGTGGCAAGGCACCGATTTTTCGTACACTCTTCACCTTGAAATGGTGACGGTCTCAGTTCTTTGCGCGCGTCTCGCGTGGAAATGCGATTTTAAAGATTCCTCGTGAGCTTTGGAGGAATAACACCTCAGCACAGCCATTGATCCTCTCAGCAAAAAACTGATGTTAAACTGCGATGATGCCATGATATCAAGAACACGTATACAATGCGACTTCAATTTCGGAGCACTCACCTGTACGAAAAAAAGGGGTCATGCCAATCTGCGCTTACGTGCTGGTGGCGATCGTCCGCAAAGAGCTCCCTTAGTCTGTCGCAAATTTTGCAAGTTTGGAGTGTTAACGTGTTTGAGCAAGTGCCTCTGGCGGAGCTGGTTGCGAAAAGCGCCTTGCAAAATCAAACTATCACTTCTTGTAACCCGCTAGAACTCGACAACTTATAACCGGATGGCTGTGACCGGACATACATCCTGTTCTTCTGCGGAAAGCTCGATCTCTATCCACTATGATCTGTGAAGAATCTTACTTCTTATAAGGGTCTACTGTAAGTGCGTTATAAAATGTCTCCAAATCGGGAGCAATTGGAAACAGACGTGGCCGCTCAGCAAATTTCGGGCCCGGGGCTGAAGATTCACCCATTTCCCAGAGTTCGTGGTCACACCAATAAACCATCCCGTTTGGCGAGTCAACCCGCACCACGGTATGATTACCAAATAAATCCGCGCTAATTGGTAGCACATACTTTGCCACTTCGCCTAAAACATTTCTACATTCATTCAGCAAGCTGAATCGAGGCAATTTCTCCGTCGCCCCAAAAAGCTTGTCGGCAATAATGCCCTTGGATTGCCTGTATTCATCGTAAAACTCATTATAACTCTGCGGCACAATGTAAAAATTGTTTGATTTATCAGGAAATCCTCCATTCCAGCGTTTACAAAATTCTACGAAAGTGGACGGTAAGCGAAGCCCCAACGTCGCTTCCAAAGCAGCTAACTCCTCTGTTGAGGCCAAATTTGGCGACGAAGCTTCAAAGTTTAATGTCTTAATCATAAAAATAATTTAATAGTCCCGATCAAAATTCAGGTGGAGGAGGCGCAGGTGATTGATCGCCAGGCGTGCCGCTAACATCTACAGGGGGCACATAATTGAATTGCATAAGCGAGTTACCATTATAGAGCGTGCTCAATTGTGAGTTGATAAACAACTGAGTGTAGTTGATAAAAGTTATAGCATTTTGGGAATCGGATGGTGCACCAAGTGTAAACCCAGAATTAATAAAGTCAAGCGCGTTTTGTATGTCTGCTGTGTCTTGGCCAACGGGGTTCGAGAGAATTGATTCATATTTGGAATAATCGCGCTCAAATGCTCCGGTCGCTGTCGCGTCACCCATAGTTGATGTGGGCCCTCCCACGGCGGATGCTGGATCCATTATAAAACCAATGATACCTATAATTCCGATTACCTTCCCCATTCCTACCCCGACACTATCACCGTAATTTAATGGCGGCTTAACGTCAAATCCATTACGAAGAGCCGAAGCAGGCCCTGCGTGCGGGACATTACCAGCCCCATTCAAATCTGAACTGACCAACTGCATTTCCCCGTCAAAAAAATGATGAATTGTCACGTCATTGTTCCTAAGCGCCCGGTCAATTTCCACTTCATCTATTTCTGTTCGAGTAGATAATTCTTCAATTGCCAATCTTCTGTCTCCCGCAGAATCACCAGTTAGATTTGCGACGCGGAATGTACTTGGCAGGTCTATCCCGCCTACCGAAATATGTTCAGCATATGGCGCAAAATCAGGAACGCCGTAGAAAAAGCGTATAGGCAAGCCTCCAGTTTTAGCGAATGCTACAGAGCCATTGGGCGGTGTCCAAAAACTGTTGCCTACTGCACCACTCCACGATCCTACTTTGGGTATAATCCAAGTTCCTGAATTATACCATTGGTAACCGGGGTACGGGGAATTACCATCGGGATCAACTAGTTCCAGTGGATTGTTGAGCGTGTAGGAATAACGATTAAGGATCTGAGAACCCCCAATACCCGGGACTGTTGGATCCGCTTGAATGAAACGACCCAGCTGAGGATCATAATATCGACTACCGTAATAATAAAGCCCCGTTTCATAATCATAAGTCTTATCGGTGTATCTGTTGGAAATGGGAAATGCAGAGCTATTCTCGGTAAATCCTGCACTCCCAAAAGGGGTATACTCATAATGTTGGACTTCATTCCCCGAGCGATCAGTCAAGACGCTAGCAGAACCTAAATGGTCAGAATGATAATAGTAGAAAATGCCATTGGTCGTGGTGCATGCAGATTGAAACGTGGCGATGCGGCGATTATTCGCCATAATATGATACATTATGTTAGAAGTGTTTATCTCGAAAACAGAGCCGATCCACATCGCAAAGCCATTCGTGCCGGAACGCCAAAGACGTTTGCCACCGTCATCATATGCGAAAGTGACGGAATCGTTTGTGGCCGTAACTTGAATTAAACGATTTTGAGCATCGTAAACCAATGTTTGATTACCACGGCTGGTCATGTTTCCACAGGCGTCATAGGCGTAAGCAACGCCGTTGGCACTGGTCACAGCATGCGGTTTAACAGTATACTGGTATGTACCAAAGCCAAAATCCTCGTTAGTAAGAATGTTCCCGATGGAGTTATAACCATAAAATACTAATCCCCTCGCAACGGAATTAACAGAGGTAACCCGGTAAAGGTCATCGTACGTAACACTGCTAAGAGTGGCAGAAGCTGCCCCGGTGTGTACTCCATCATAAATACTCTGAATATCTGACGCGCTATCATAAGTATAGTTCAAATTCTGGTACTTAGTCCCGTTAATCCCAGTCATAATTGCCTGAAGTCGCTGTGAGTTTGTATAGTACGAATAGGATGTTATAACGCCATTCCCGTTGGTGTAGCCGGTTAGTTGGTTCAACTCGTTATATGATTGCGGCCTATAAAAAACTACTTGGGAACCTGTTCCGGCCAAACTTTTTATCTGCGAGATATGGCAAGATGTGTATCATACGAGTACTGGATAATAACCGAGGCACCTGGATAAGTAAGAGTCTGCAAGCGGTCGGCATCGTCATAGGTTGCTTGTTTAACATAATCCATCGCATTTACATTTACAAATCGATCCGTCTTTAGAATGCGCCCACGCACATCATAGCTGCTGCGCTGGAAACCAGCCAAATCAGTTACCTTGTAAAGTTGACCTGGATATACTATGTAATTCGTGTCGTCACTAACGTCGTAGCTATAATTAATTAGGCCCACTAAAGTATTGGCTTGGTTGTATATTTGTTTAGAGCTTAAGCGGCCGATCGGGTCACTGTAGTAAAAGTAAATACTATTTGATCTACCGTCCGTTTGTTGAACCATACGTCCCGCATTATCGTAGCTGTAGCGCCAAAAACCCATGTCAGGGTCAGACATTGATATTTTGCGCCCAAGACTGTCGAAAGTCATCACAATTGAGTTGTTGTTGTTATCAGTGACGTTAGTCAGATTGCCAACCAGATCATAGATATATGCGGTGTTTATGTTACCAGAGGAGTCGATATCGGTGACTTGAATCGTTCGCCCATAGCCATCGCGATACGATTTCTTCGTCTTACCCATTGCATTCGTCACAATCGTTGCCCAAGGGTTGCTGCCGTCCACAAAACTGCTCGTGATTGGCCCAACTGGTGATCCTACATCACCACCCGTGGCCGCGCTGGCCACGAACACACCAGATAGGAATGAACCATTTTCGGCGGCTGTGCTACGGATCATTCGTCCTATTGCGTCATACTCCTTAAGCACGCCGAGAGACGTGCCACTAAGGAAAGTATAATTGGAACCAGAGCTAAAGTAAGGTGCAGTTTGAAAACAGGCCTTACTGCGCAAATCATAGGCTGTGTTGGCAACTCGAAATTGACCGTTCTCTGCCGCGTCCCGAATTTCGGTGGACCGTCCCAAACCATCCGCGTAAGTGTATGTATCGTGTCCATTTACGGTGGACGCATCATTAATTTGACTGTGAACGACATTCGCACTAATTCCGTTGCTGACGCCACCTAAAATGTAATATGTCCGCGTTTGCCAGAGAGTAGGCGGACCGAATGCATTCGTTGAAATGTAGCTTGCAGTGGGTCGAAAAAATGCGTCATAAGAATTGGATGAGACCAATCCTTTAATGTCTGTCGAAGCAACTATCTCTCCAGACCGAATATCAAAAATCGCAGAGCCAGTAAAAGGGCCTGCGGACACGCTCACAGGGAATTGCTTTTAAGTTGTATCATAAACAACTGTTGACATTATTCCCGAAGCATCCGTTGACTGTGTGAGGTTTCCATATTGGTCAAAACTATTTGATGCCGATATAAAGAATGTTGCGGCTGTATCTAGCCAAGACTGACTCGCTTTGAGGTTACCATTGCTATCATATTGAGTAGTGGCTTCTTGTAGCCGGATCACACCCGCGCTGTCTGAGGTTACTTTAGTATCAATTGGTCGATTTACAATGTTGCCAATGTTGGTATAAGTCACCCACTTGAACAGAGAATCACTACCCATATCGGTAAAGGATTGGCCGTTGACGACCACGTTTCCCACCTCCCCATAGTCCGCCTCAGCAGTCATATTCTCACGGTTGGTGTCATAAGCATATTCAACTGCGGTTGCTCGGTAAGTTCCTAATCCTTCATAATCCATCACTATTCTTTGCACTAAACACGGGAAATACCAGCCATTGGTGTTCAGCACGTACTCTTGAACTTTGCTTAAAACGAGTTGATAGAGTAAGCCGTTTGTGCCCCAAGTTTCAATTCGATACGGCATTCCTTTCTTGGCAAAACTGCCTTGATCTTGATACTCACCGTCAACAGAATCATCAAAACCACCGCTTTGATGAAAATATGTGACCGACTTTGCGCCGTACGGATCGGTGACTGTCGCGCTGTTAAATCCGCGGAATTCGCGCGAGATCGGGTCGAACCTGCCGTGTTTATAGGAATAAAAATTTGTCGCGACATTTCCAAAACCATCGTTGATTGCAATTGAAGAAACAGTATAAACTGGGAACGGCAGGAGGCTCTTTGCTCCTTCAGCCCAAGGATCATTTGTCCAGCTGCGGTCTGTATTATCATATTTTGTCGAAGGGATGTAAGCAATATTCACACTTCCGCCAATACCGTTGCTAACACAACATAGTAAATCTGGGAAAGGTCCGAGGTTCAGTTGTACTTCAAGGTTTGTATACGGAGCATTCAACTTCCGCATTACCCGGTCTGGCAGACCGTCCCCGTTGATATCAAGCAACGCCACGGCGTTTTGGCCATTCGTTGTGTAATTAACGGCGTTCCAACCTTGCACCGTGCTTCCCGCTTCTGATTGAACATTTGTCCAATCAATCAACGGGCCAAACCCCGAACCAGTGTTAAGCTGTACCTTAAATCGGTCAAACGGAGAAGCCGCCTTTGTTAATACGCGATCTGGCAAACCATCACCATTGATGTCTATGAGCCTTACCATTTGGACAAGGTTGCCAGTTCCGAGGCTGCTTTCATCAACGGAATACTCTGTACTGTTCCAACCACCCTTTTCACCCGCGTACCCCTCGCTCTGCAGTGGGTCGAAATAAGCGCCCAAATTGCCAATAACTGCGCCTTCGATGCCCATTCCGTAATTATAATCAATGATATAATTTGTTGCGGAGCCAGAAGCTCCAGGCCCAATAATTAAATCTGGAAGTCCATCGCCATTTATATCAACAAAATCCTCCAGTGACCACGTTCCATAGGCATAAGATGGCAAGTATGATGGCGAAAAACCACTGTTCGAGAGAATGTAGAATGTGCTGGTTGCGCTTGAATAGTAATTTGTACCGCTGAATCCGCTTCCGTTGTTAAATTGCACTTCCTGTCCCATTAATCTGTCCGGAATGCCATCCGCATTCATGTCAATCATTTCTTCATTAGCCAAGTCATACCCACCCTGATTCCCACTTTCGCTGTGGATATTGCCCTCATTTTGCGGAAGATTTGCCCAAGTAATTGGTGCGGCAAAGCCGTTCGTTCCCGGACTACCAGTGTTAAGCCGAACCCACCAATTCGTTGCGGATCCAAAATTTGTCATTACTCTATCAGGTCTTCCGTCACCGTTAATGTCGAATAATTCGGCAATCGTACAGTTATTGGTGAAAATCGCAATACTTCCCCAGATTAGATTAGTCTTTCCTTGATTGGTGATGCCACCCCAGGTGTAATTTCCCGTAAAACTTGTGCCAGTATTGCGTTGGACAACGAATCCGCTATACGATGAGTTTGTTTCTCGCATTATCCGGTCTGGCAGGCCATCCCCATCCATGTCCATTAGTCTTACAAAAGTAAGACCGTTTGTATCAGATGCGGAAATGCTATTCCAGTCTGCCGTAATGTTTCCCTGGCTGTTTAATCCTCCCCATGACTGAATATTACCAAATCCGAACTGCTTGATCTGGTAATTAAAGGTTACGGACGGCAATGTGCTCGTGTCGTCCGCCCCATATTTAGTGACGGATGCGAGCAGAGAGCGCGACGTGCACGGTGAATTATTATAACCCAGCACATACCGGCGCACGTTCTGCCCGTTGGCTCTGACAACAATCTGCGAGAGCAATTCCCTGCTTTCCATACGCATTCCGCTGATGTAGCTCAAAGTCGGATCGGTTCGGTTTGTCAGCACAAATGTTATAGTGTTGCTAGCCGGTAAAGTGGGTACATTTACGTTTCCGTTATAACTGATTTGGAGCGGACATAACTCATAATTGGTATGAATTCCATTGACAAATGGCACGTTTGTATACGTTATGTAAGTGGAGTTGCCATTGGCATCAATAATCCGATCGAGTGCCCAGCGAAATGTGTTTGTCCCGAAGCCAGCACTGAAATGCGGGTTGTCAATTCGATTTGACGACGATTCACCAAAATAATACTGCTTGCCGTCCTTATCCACCAGATTCCAATATGCGTTCGAACTATTATTGTAATAAAGAAATTTTAGGTATGATGTATCAACGGACAATCGGTACTCAGCGGGCGATTGGCCCTTGGGACTGACTCTGACCAGATGGCCGTTTATTGCACCCATGCTTATCGCGAACGATTTACCATCGTCATATTGGATTGGTGTCGTATTAGTTGTCCATAACGCCGGAACTCCATACCTTGTCTCCCGTTCGATCTTTCCGATTTCAAATTGCCAACCAACACCACACAAACCATTTCCGACGGACGAATTGTAGTTCAGTGCCAACTTAGGCTGGCTATTTTGTCGCCCAGGAGGAACTTCTACCGGAACCGAATAGGTGAACCGGCCTGTAAAAAGATCCGGTTGAAAATTCAGTTTGCCCGAGCCAAATCCTCCGCCGTCAGCCGATGTGGGCAGGGACGTCGTAGGCGGCCCGCCGGTGACTTGGGCCTCCACAAGTGTACAACTGCCAATTAATGCGCAACCTGCCAACAGATGACTAAAATAGTTGAAGGTAGTCCCTCGTTTCATAAAGTGCAAAGTAAAATAAATAATTGAGCAATAGAACGCCCGCATTTAATCGCCACAGAGATTGGTTACCGTGACACTTACGACGGAGCTGGTTACGGACAAGCCGAAATTATCCCGAGCGATGCCTTTAATTGTATATACACCTGCCGAAACCACTGGCCATGAATACGAATAGGGCGAATTCGTAATCCCAGTAATGGTGAGTGTTCCCTGGACGAAATTGACATTAGTAACCAAGCTGCTCCAATCGGAAACCGTTGCCTGAATCGGAATCGTGGCTGGTTCAGTATAGTAGGACCCGGAAATTGGCATGACCAGGGAGATTTGCGCGCCTAAAATGCCTCGGCCTGTCGGGTCTTCCAGATAGTCGGGTATGCCGTTGCCGTTGCTGTCCAGGGGGTTCCCATGGGAATCCGTTGCCACATAATGGTAACCGATTGTGACTACGCTATTTGTTTCAGGGATCTGATTGGTCTGCGTAGTGAAATGATAAAGACCAAGAAGATTGGCGGTGCTGCTCCCCTGATGAATCAGTGGGCTGCCCGGCGGCAGATAGTAGTTGCCGAACCAACTGCTTTGCCAGTTGAAGTTCGTTACGGTTACGGTCATCGCGCCTTCGTTTGGAGGTTGGTTCGATCCCTGGTTGAACGCGTTGTAATTGTAACTAGCGTAATTCGTGTTGACACCAAAAGGATCGTCAATGGCAAACGTTGTGCCTTCAAAAGCACAGTCGCTCAGGTCGGTGTACCAGTAGGGCGCGCTGCTGGCCCATTGGGCAAAGGTCAGGCTGCCGCCATGAAAAGTGCAGTTATGGTAAATTTCAAAAGGATAGGTTGAGCTGGTGTACTCGGCCACATCCGCCCGGTCAAAAAGACAGTTGGTGAAAGCGAACAGGAGGTTGTACCCGCCACAACCATTCAAGAATTCACAATCTGTGGCCTGCACAGAGATGGGCTGGCCGCTGTTGCCGTCCCGAAAGTGGTTAGAGTCGGCCGCCGGTTTGCTGAAGTGGGTGAAAAACGACACCAGGGTTGGTATATTTGATGCACTGTAGCTGTCAATGTTCACGATTCCACCCAAATAGCCCTTGTCTTGCCACAGGCCGTCGCCACCTTCCTGAACCATGCTGTAACGGTCAAAATTGCACGCCGAAGTGGCCGTGCCCGTAAACATCACGCAGGTACCCATGTACAGGCCAATGCCGTAACCTGGCCCGCCCGAACCTGGCAGTTCGAACCAACCGACTGCCGTACCGGCAGAAAAGCTCACGTTGGTATTCGCACTCACGCCGCCGAATGCATAATCCAGCGGATCGTAATGATAGCCTGGTTGCGGCACCGCGTTCGTGTCACGAGAAACTGTCGGGCCAAAATTCGTGACTACCGAAAGAGTGATGTTGGAATAGATAATTGGAGGGAATGTGGTCTTCCGCATCAACAAGGATTGCAGCCCCGCGAAGACATTAGTCGTGCCATTTGTCAAAAGGGTGCAGCCATTTGTCAGATAGCAACTAGCCGCTCCAGCCGTCTGGAGGGGATAGAAGGTGTTGGTGGCCGCCTGCGATCCTACCGATGGCGATTGGTAGAATCCGTTGTAGCCAGCGGAAATCGAGCCCCCCAGGTTGGTCACATTGACAAAAACGCAGTTGGTAATATAAATCCCGGTGCTGCCAAAACTGCCGTCAATAAGGTCAAAAGCATTGTTGAACGTCGCGTTTTCGAGGTAGATCGAATTGGCGGAGCTGGTTGCATTGAAATTGGTCTCGTTGTTGGAAAACAGCGCGTTCTCCAAGGTGACCGTGCCATTCACGTCGGATATGGGCGTCGCACAATGGACGAATTGTGCATCGTAAACCGTCAGAGAAGTGCCTGAAACGGACAAACCCCTTGTGGCATAAGCGATTCGAAATTCTGACAGCGTTATTCCCCCCATCGAACTGAGATTGAGCGCTGGGTTGGCGTAAAAGCCACTGGGATTGCCCGTGCTGCCACTAATCGTTTCACCGATGGTATTGTCGTCGATTGCGGTGAATAAGATTGGATGGTAGGGGGCCGAGTGGAATGCCACCTGACTGCCCGCCACCGCCGTGATTGAGGCACTTGCCCCATACTTGATGACTGTTCCTCCTTCGTAAAGATTTGTCCCTGCTAGGTTTAGAGCACTGCTCACATAGTACGTCATATCACCAAGAAACGTGTAGTTGGTGTATGCCGAACCGAGGGATGTATAGTCTAATACATAGCCCTTGTGCGGCCGCTTGCCCTGCGCCAGTCGCATTGGGCGGGTGGAAGTCTTTATCGCAGGTCCTTGTGGAAAATGAAAATGAGCCGAGGCCAAGCCCGGCAAACGCCGCGCGTTCGAGGATTGTTGCGGTAATTGCAACAGGACTTTCTGAATGTCCGCCAAACGGACTTTTTCCAGCAGAAAACAGCGTCCGCCTATCGTGACATATCGCTTGATCACCTTTACCGGCGTATCCTCACCCCCAATGATGAATGCCTTACCTTGGCCAAGGTGTGTCGCTCCCCAACTGATGGCCTGATCCGGCTCCAAGAGTTCTGTATCTGTTCCCATGTCCGCCACTCTCGCCGCCGGAGGGCTCAGGAATTCCGTGAACACCTCCAATTCGATGGTTGGTGAGTTGACCATTCCAATCGACTCGGGTGCAGGCAATTGCGTGCGTAGAATGACGTCCTGCTCCACGCCATCCAGACGGTTTTGGTAGAGGACGTCAGCATCCACACCCTCAAAAGCGTTCGGATACAGCACTTCGTTGTTTCCGATCAATTCACCTTCCGAATCTTGGATTCCCGCGATCTGGACGGCCTGGCCGGTTGCCGGATCGACGTACATGAGCCCTAAAATATTGCTACGCAATCGGTTGCCATCTTCAGTTTGTACGTCGACGGCTCCGGAAGTGTTCAAGTTATTGGCGAAAATGATTTGGTGCTGACAATGCCTCACAATTGCGCCACCGGCAAACGCCTCGATTGTGGTTTGGCAGGGCACCCATTGCCCCGTGCTTGGAGCTTGGAAATTAAGGCCAGAGCCAAGCTCAGTGAAGGTATGGGTATGCGACGCTATCTGTCCGTTCGGCAGCGATTCATACGTTTGGCATTGCCACACACGGTGGTTTGGCCCGATGCCTACCACCTGATATGGTGTCGGCGCTGGAACAGCAGTTCCCGGACTGCTTGCCACTTGTGCTTGCGCCACAGCTGCGGTCATCGTGAAACAGCAAACAACTAACGTTGAGCTTTTCATAAGGAGGAGTTCGTGGTCATTAGAATACCCTACCGTTTCGTTATACTCTAAATTAGTGAAGCCAGTATTAGACCCAACGTGTGGCAATGCGTGTCGCCAGACCGTAGACTTCGAAGTAAGTGAGTGTCCCCTCACGGCCATGCAATCCAGCAAACTGTTTACCCAGTAAAATCTGATGCTTGATGTTCACAACACGCCCAATATCAAATCGATCCCAATCCAATCGATTTTAAGAAAACGAAGGCTTTATACTCTCGTCGTGTGAAAAATGCAAGAATTTTCTCAAATTATTTTAGGACTGGTGCAGCGCGGAGATGTTCCTGCAGGCTGAAGCCTCATCCGGCCCATTCGGTTCCCCATTTGAACTCCTGACGGATGACGTTGCGGAGGAATCACCGAAATCCCGGGTTAATCCCGCAAGTGTGTTCCTTGCCAGTTCTCCAATGGCTCCAGCCATGATGGCCGAAGAGCTAGCAGGTTCCGAAGAAGGATTCAATAGATTATTAGCAGCTGCGAAAATGGTGGCAAACCGCAACCAAGCAGCGGCCGCCGAAGTATTTGGCGTGCCAGCCCAGTAAGCCGTCGCCACGGCAACCGGCAGGGGTTACCGATCTTCCCGACCACCCTTGCCACGGATTAGCACTTCACCCAATGACCAAGCCATGCCCATCAGCGTAAGCCCTGCGCCTCAATCGGTCGATGGCTCATCGCCGGGAAGTTCTCCCTGGACCAGGCCGAGGTGCCGAACCATCCACATCAGGTTAGTCGTCCGCACCCACCCGCAGCAATGACGTTGAATAATTTGGAGGCTAAAATGCATCTTCTGGTATTTCGGGGAGACTTGTTATCCTAACTGCAGGCGATGAAACGGGACTGTCTAATTTCCGTCTCTCGGACGATAAACGAGAATTGTAGTTAGTGTATACCGTGGGTGTAAGCGACTATTCCATGGCGCGAGATTATTGCATGAAGCTCTGGTCGGCGGCGGGCCGGGGAATGAAAAAGCCCGCGTCGCACAATTTGACAAGGCGGACCAGACACTCTCGTCAAGTGCGTTTCCGTTTCCACAAAATAAACCAGGCCGCCCCGAATGCAGCTATCAACAAGATCAACCAGCTAAAAAGATCAACTACATCGAACCATGATCGAGGCGGAACAGGACGATATTTTATTGTTCCAAAATAGCCGTAAGCGAGGTAAAAACAAAAAACAATGACGGCAGGAAATATTGCGATAATAATCTTGCATTGCCTTATTGCGCACGCGGTAACAGCGCCCAAAATACTTCCGAACATCAAATAAGTAAGCATATTGTAGGCATAAATAGAAATCATAACAAGCCTTTTATACCTCGGCACAAGATGAATAGACATCGATGAAATCAATGCGTCAAAGATTGGAAAGCAAAAAATAGCCAAGCTGCTGATACCAGCAATAATACCCACATCCGCAATCCACTTAGCGGTGTTTTTAGATACACTCATAACCACTATGGCATCGGTGTGTTCGGCCCTTCGTTACCATCACTTGCTGAACAAGCCGCTATGCAAGCCTTTTTCCAGTTTTCAATAGGAAGATTCCTTGGGTTCATTGGACTGCCTATGATTTTCTTGTCGGCTTTATCTTCGCAGCATAGTGCGCAATCAGAAGCCCTGAAAGGATCACCTTCCTTGTCACCTTTCCATGTATCGCAAGGAGTTGGTTTAGTTGGGCACGAAGTTGGCGGCTTTGGCGGCTTTGGCGGCTTTGGGGGTTTTGGACCGCCCCATGGTGGCCAAGCCCACTGCCAGAGTCCTAATGGATCAATATTTATAACTGGGTCGTTAGCAAAACACTCATACAGATTGGCATTGAGACTCGCCACTCCGTCAATAGACATATCGGTAGAGCTTCCTGAGGTCGGAATGCCACCATTTCGCAATTGAACCTTTGTCAAGGCGAAAACCGAACTGCCTTTGTCGCCAATTAGATCTCTATTCAGCCATCTCTGCAAGGCTGGATCGTAAAACCGGTAGAGATAGTAGTAAGCATTGGCCATCGGCACCCATTCCTTGCTGCTAAAACGGTAGGTGTTTTGCACCGGCAGGCCGTTGAGTAGATTGTTCAACACATTCCCATAGGCATCATACCGGTAGGTGGCTCCGACTGTTTGCCCATAGGTCACTAAACACGTTATGTTCCCGTTCCCATCTGCATGGTAATAGGCGTGGGCGTTGGTGGAGGGTAGCTGTGTGTTGTCTGTGCGCGACAGCAACCCGCCAATGCCGCCCGCGCCTTCCAGACTGCCGCTCAAGTCATTGCCCCGCGTATAGCTCACTGTGGGATTGTTGTTGATGTCCCGCTCCTGGATCACCCGCTTGCCGTCATAAACATAGCAGGTGCCGCTGATCAAGGTCCACGGATTGCCGCCGCTGTTGGGTTGTGCGCCGCCCAGTCGCGTCGCCCCCGCGCCCCCGCCCCCGCTGTTGGTGCTGCCTTGCGTCCAGAACAACTGCTGCCGCAACCGGCTCAGCCCGTCATAGACAAAGGTGGTCATGGCTAACGCGCCGTTGGTTTGCACGCTGGCCAGCCGGTTCTCGTCGTCGTAAGTATAATTCAAGCTGCCTTTGGCGGTCAGGTTCCCGCCGTTGTCGTATGAACATGCCGCCCCCGTCGCCGTTGTCAACTGGTTTTTAACGTCCACGGCAAAGCTGGACAATGAACCGTTGTTGGTCAAGCTGCTCAAATTCCACGCCGCGTCATAGGCGTAGCCGCGATTCTCGCTGCTACTGGAGCTCGTGGCCACTTTCAACTGGCCAATTTGGTCGTAAGCATACTTGACATAAGTGCCCGTCACGTTGGTAAAAGTGAGGCGCTGGTTGCCGACGTTGTAGCTATAAAGCGCGGAGTCCTGCACTGTGCCGTTGGATTTGACCAGCTTCGTGTAAAGCAGCCGGGCATTGCCGTCGTAGGCATTGGTAATATAACTGGTGTTGGGCAACCCCAGACTATCCAGCAGTTGCTGCCGGACAGAATCGTAATGGTAGCCAAAATTTCCCGCAGGGGAGCTGATGCCATACAGCCGCTTGGCCCCGTCATAGGCAAAGAGATTGGTCCACAGTCCGCTTGGCTGCTGCAACCCAAGGCCTGTCCGCAGCCGATGGGTGTAGAGGTTGGTCACGGTGTCGTTGGCAAAGGGACCGTCCTCGGTCAGCAATTCCCCGCCGCTCGCATAAGTGTAGTTGTTGGTTCCCGCTGCGTCCACCATGTTGGTCAGCCGGTTGAGGCAGTCGTAAGCCAGCCGCACCGCTGTGCCAAAGTACTGGACATTGGTGAGGTTGCCAAAGGCATCATAACTGTAGCCTGTGTTGTGGCTGTTCGCCGCGTTCCAACGGTTGGTCAACCGGCTGTCGGCGTCATACTGGTAGCGGAAAACCGAAGCGCCGGCCTGATCCAATTTGTTGGTCACCCGGCCAAATTGATCGTAAATCCACGTGGTGGTTTGGTTTTTGCCATCGGTCAGCGTCTGCAAGTCACCCGCCGGACCATAGGTGTAGCCAAGGACCTCGCCGTTGGCGTTGGTTTCATACGTCTTGCGACTCGCCGCGTCATAAGCGTAGAAATTGGTCTGATTCAACTGGTTGGTGTAAATTGCCAGACCACGGGGCGAATAGGCAAATTGCTCCAACCCGCCGTCGGGATAACCGCGCGCAGTCAGACGGCCCAGCAAATCATAGGCATTGGTGATCGCGACCTGGTTGGCATCCGAAACATAAACCGGGCGGTCTTCCGCATCGTAATACGTATAGTGCTCCAGTCCAAAGGCATTGCTCACGGTGATGTTCTGGCCCTGATTGTTGTAGGTGAACACGCGGCTGCCCCAGGAATCCGCGTTGGTCGTCACGCGCCCCAAGCTGTCATACTGGCTGCTGATGGTTTCGTCCGGCAGATAGGTCAAGGTGCGGTTGCCCTGGTTGTCATAAGCGTAGCTGGTTACCATCTGGGCGGGCGTGTTCCAGGCGTTGGTCGTGGAATACAGCAGGCCGCACTGGCAGTAGTTGTAGGCGGTGACCACGTTGTTGGCGTTGGTTTCCGTCACCTTTTGCCGGATGGCATTGTAGCCATAGCGCGTCCAGTAGCCGAGCCGGTCCTTGCTTGCGGTCAAATCCAGATAGGTGTATTGATTGGAAACGGTGCTACCGTCAGGATAGCCCACGCCGGTCAACCGCTGGAGGTTGTCCCAAACATTCGTGGTGGTCAGTCCACGCGCATCCGTCCGCGTGTTGACCAGGCCGTTGGCATAGTATGTGAAGGTGTTGCTTCGGCCAATCTCCATGTCCATCGTGGCGTAGAGGCGGTTGCTGGATGCGCCGCTGGCATAGAAAATGTTGGTGGTCGTCAGCCCGGCGGGTGTCCTTGTGGAAGTCAACTGGCCATGGCCGTTGTAAGTGTAATCGGATTCCTGATTCAGCGCATCAAAGCTGGCGTCGGGCCGGTGAAGGGTGTTGCCGGGCGCATAGTAGTTGCTCACCACTTGCTCGCCAAACGCCCCAATCCATTGCTGGAGGTCAATGGCGTTAGCCGCGTAGTAATAGATATTCGTGCGCAAACCCACGGTGCCACTAATCGCGGTGTAAGTGGAAATCTCATTGGTCACATTCAAATGCGGGCCGCGCTGATAATAGGTGAAGCGGGTGGAGCCATCAGGCAACACTTTGGCAATGCAGGCCGGCAGATAAGGCAGTCCATCCAAGAATACCGGATAGGTTTGATCTTCGAGCGCATAGTTAAACCAGGTGGACTGTCCGGGCGCGATGCCATCCGGCGATGGCAGGCGTTCCAACCCTTTGGCCACTGGCGAACCATAATTGTCATATAACCAATGGCGCAGCCGTCCTAGGGCATAATCCCCACTTGTCAAAGCCGTCGGGTCGCTCGTGCTTAGTTGGGCATATTGCAGCGGACTCCAATGGAAGCTGTCGCTAAGTTCCAAATTACCATCAAACACAGTGTTTACCGGGCCGGTGTTGGGCGGTGTCGGCGCCCAGCTGCCGAGCGCGATCGAACAATCATACTGGAATAAATACAGGTGTTTGCCACCGGTCGGCAAGGTAACTTCCACAAACCGGTTGACGCCACTGCCAAAGTTGCTGTAATCGTTGGTCAGATTGCTCCCCCCATAGCGGAAACCGGTGTTGCCGTAAGGCGTGGCCAGGTTTGTGATCCAGGAGCGCGAAAATGGACCGCTGTCATATGCAAAGGAACTGGACAAACCCGCCGCGTCAATCGTGTTGGTCAGATAACCTTGGGCATCGTAGGCAAGCCGGTTGGTACGAGCGAAGGGGTCCACGACTCGGGTGATGAGGTTGGGAGACGCCGGCTTCTCATAGTAAATATGGGTCACATTGCCATCCCCGTCGGTCACATTGGCAAGTTGCAAAATCGTCAGACCATTGGTATAATAGGTTGTGTAGTTGAAAGTTATGCTGTTCCCAACAGGATCCGTTTGGCTCGTGACAAAATACAGTAAATTGCCATAACTATCAGTGAAGGACTGACTGTAGGTGTCCACGCTCCCATCCGCATTTTCCACCTGGTAACCCGGCCCAGGACTTAACGCCTCACAGAGGCTGCCGTCGTAGGCATTGACGCCACTGTTCAAATCCGGCGTGTAAAACAGTAAGCTGGTCCCACCTTTGTAGATGCCGCCACTATCCGGGAGGACGAATGACTTGAACGAGGTGGACCAATTAACGCCCACATCAAAAATCGTCGGATCTTGCGGAGCCGAGCCACGCTGCCGGTAGGAGAGGTGAAAGGCGATGCGCGGCCCCAAGGCTGGCTGGTAGCCGAGTGGTTCATCTTCCATCTTCATATTGAGGTATGGCTCCGAAACCCACCAACGAGGCATCCCATTGGCACTCATGGCGGTTGAGCCGCAGCCACCACAGGAGTTACCTCCCTCGCCCGGTTGTCCCGATGGTGCGCCACCGTTGCCAGACGGGGCACCATCTTCGCAATTTGCTGGCAGGTCTAGGACATCCAAAACCGGACAAGTATTACTCGCTGGTGGCGTATACCAAGGACTCCCATGGCAGGCTGCTGCCCAGGTCGTCGGCACAGACCAGCAAAATCCGAGCGCAATAATTGATGCCCAAACCCAAAATGGCATTGTGAATGTGGATTTGTAAAACGACGTTTTCATAATGTTGCTCCCAAATTATGCTATCCCGAGGTTGTTCCCGCGAAGTGGTTGTTTCCCGGACATTTTGTCCTTTATACACCAGCTGAGGCCGCTTGAAATCCTAACTGCCACGGAGCCGACAAGCCTAGATATGGAGCTTCTACGCCAGCGCTGCAAGCCTGCAGGCTGTTTACCTGTTGAAATCGGACCAAGGTTGTTCATAAAAAGCACGCTCCCACACTGTCCCGTCCCGGAGCCTTTAAGAAACGTATCTTTTTTAACCCCGTCTCGTAGAAAATGCAACTAATTGCGCAAAAAAGTTTTTGGCTGATGTAAAACCATGTGGTTGCAGTCTTTAGGCCGCCGATAGAAACAGAGAAAACAAAATCGCCAAACAATTGCCCCTGAAAATGTCGAGTTGTGCTCGTGGAGATAGCACCCGATTTGAGCCCTGCGCCTCAATCGGTCGATGGTTCATCGCCGGGAAGTTCTCCCTGGACCAGGCCGAGGCGTCCGTGCCCACCACAAGGATATTGGCGGCCACCCGCAACCACTCGCAGCAATGGCGTTTAATAATTTGGACGCTAAAATGCATCTTCTGGTATTTCGGGAAGACTTGTTATCCTAACTGCAGGTGGCTGCGGCAACAGGTTCCTGCCGGCAAACGGGTTACGGACTGCATACTGTCATTACCTCCAGTTGCCTTTGGCTTTGAAGGAGTTACCAGCCTAGCTCCTTCAATTCTAATCACTGGCAGGAATTTTCTGTCATGCCTGAATTTGAAGACGGACGTCAGTGCGAAACCGAGTGCTCAAGATTAAGGTCATGCCGTTTCCCTTTCCGCTGGAATGCTGGTGGAATTTCGCGGGTCTTCCAATCTTCCTCCGGCCATTCGCGCCATTCGCCGCCATGCTGGTCAATCAGCTCCAGCGGGTTTCCATTGAAAAACGGACTGCGACCGAGTTGCTTGAGGAAAAAGGCCGAACCCGATTCGCGGCAGTCATCACGCAGTTTCAAGGCCCACTCCACATGAAATGGCTCGGCATAAAGGTCGCTGCCGCCGCCAGCAATGACCCAATCAATTCCGGTCAAATCGAGCGACAATTCAGAAAACATCGGTTCACAGGAAAGGCCCTTGAAGCGGCTCGGTACTGAACGAAGTTCCTGAACCCGCCCAGCAGTTCCTTGCGAGGTCACGGTGGTCATTGCCACGAGGTTTTCCGGCCAAGCAACCTCTTGGGCCACCAACCAGCGGCCAAATTCCGCCATCCTCGCCGGTCGTTTTGACAGCCAAAGCCAGAGGTGTCGCCTCCCCAAATCGGACGAAACCGCGTCAATGATCTCATTTTTGAGAAAGGTGAAGGAAATGGCACCGCTCAAGGCGTCACCCATGTCTGAAATGAAAATCATGCGGGGCAACCCCTGCAACCATGGTTTGGCCTCTACCTCCCTTTGCGAAACCGGTGCCCAACGAGAGGCCATCGCCATCCGACCAGGAAACAGTTTTGGGGTCTCAAAGTGATCGGCGTATCCGGGATGCGCAGGCCGGGCAGTTCCAAGGAGCCCGGCGTAGCATTTGCACGCCTCGCGAATCACTTTCTCCAGTCGCAGACGGATGGGTGAAGGCAAGGAAAACTGATCTGCCAGTTGGCCGGCTAAAGCGACACGGTTGAAATGAATTTGCGAAGTGTATTCCCAATCCGCAGTGGTGGAGTCCAGCACAGTTCTCACCTTGTCCGCGTCGGGTGACACGGGCGAGGCACAAATAACCTCCGTCAACTGGCGGAGCAAGTTGCTTTTGGATGGCCACAATTCACAGCCTTCGCAACCCATGACCGGGTTAATTGTTGAATGGGTCCATTGAATATTCGTCATTTTCATATTAGTTTTTAGTTTTGGTACCTTTTCCATTCTTCAGTGAATGGCTTAAAGCATGAAAATTTGTGTGACGGCATTTTGGGGAACCCGGTCTGGGGAGCTACGAGGCAGATTGACGCTACTGACTTTCCCCGCAATGGAAAGCTCAACCGAAAGCAATCGTCGGAGACTTGGCTGGCGGCACCCGTCGTCTGGACACTTCACACGCCTCCCATGCCAGCACGCGCAGATCCCAGAGCCGCCGATCAGCAGATTGCAGCAAAGCCTGAATAAGCTGGGCGTCCTCCGGGCGGCTCTTCAAATCCAGCGTGAGACTTTCCCCGCCATGCCACCACGGTTCGGCATGGAACATTCCAGCCGCGATGGCTTTGACGCTGGGATTATCCCGCTGGATATAGTTAAACACGTCAACATGCTGGATGGTTTGAGGGAAGGCAACGGCCTGCTCACGGCCTTGCCACAACAGGATGATATATTTGGCGATGTCCATACATTACCGCCGCTGTCACCCTGCATGTAAAAGCCCAACCGGCGAGGTTCGAGAAGCGGCACTGTTCGACGAAGTCGGGCAGTGATTGTCCAACCGAGCGCGAGCGAAGGCGGACAGCACCGCTTCTCGCTCTGATAAATACCACAACGGATTTTGGGCTCAAAACAGCGGCGGCGGCGCAATATAACGGAATCAATTTCTGCGTGGCTTCGCGTCATCGCAGTGACCCGCAGCAACCGCAGCAAGGGTTCCTGCAATTCGTATAGCGAAATGAAATCTCAGGATTATCAGGTGACGTTTCTGCACTGGCTGCGGGTGGCAGCGGATCTGCCGGGAGATGCAATTTTTTCTTCAAACCATTCTCGACAGTGAACAGCCTGAGCCTGAAGCACCCGTTCGACCAGGGTACGGTCGGCCGGGTCCCGCAGGTCAACGGCATCCAGGCCGCTGCTCAAGGCAAACTCTTCAAGTGATTGATACCCGATATAGTCCAACGCAGTTTGTATGGTAAAGGCCTGCATATCCCCTATTATAGGGCCTACTTCCGATTTTGCTCGGATCAGAAATTGAGCGGGTTTCCGAACTGCGATTATATTCTACGGCCTCCGTTGCCGTCGTGCCTTTGGGTAGCGCACCGTGATTCCAGTGGCAGCAAGCTGGGCGTGTCGACGAGCCGCGAATGCAATGGCCAGCTTAACTCTCTGGTTGCCAGGCTCCAGTTTGAGCAGTTTGGTGGGAGTATAATAGAATTCCGGGTCCAGGCCGTGGCGTCTCGCGAATTCCAAAGTTCCGGTTTCACAGTTGCCGGCGTTGAGGCTGTCTTGCAGGCAAACACGCACTCCTGGGGCATGTCCCACGAGCAAGTTGATTTCCCGGCGAGACCTTGCCGCTTCGGCTCGGCGGGTTTGGCGTAACGCAACCGCCCGCTTAAGGAGGTATCCCGTGCCTTTCAACAAATCATCCGAATTGGGATGGAAATCATCGGTTGGTGAAGAGCGTGAGATCAATCGGAGACCGTTATCGTCCTGGTGCCAACGCCAACCCCGTGGAGCCTTCACAAAGCGTTTGCCATCGTGATGGTGGTAAACCAGGGCCTGTCCACCCCAGCGCGAAACCAGAGCGAACGATTTCAGTGCCGGCACATAACTCCACCGTGTGAAGGTGCAGCGAGATGAATAATTGCCATGATTCTTATCCTTCACTTCTGAGGTCTTCCCAGGAACAGGTGATTCCCAGTTTCGACGTTTGGGATACGCCGCTTTGGCCAGACTCAATGCCAAATCTCGGCCTTGTTCCCCAAGCGGAACAAGAATACTCGCTCGATGGGGCCAGCCTCCTTCAAGCCGTGATTTGGCGCGCTCACTGTGCCTCCGTCGCGCTGCCACATATTGCCTGCGGGTGTGGACATCCAAACTGCGCATCGCGGCAGCATCGAGAATCTTCAGTTTTCCAGAACATACGCATTTTTGAACAAAGGCGGAATAAATTGCTGTGTTTTTCATTTGCCATTTTGTTTGACGGGGTTTTCACCCCAATCACCCGCACCAAACGCAGCAAGGGGATTTGCAATTCTTATAAACAAATTGAACTCCCTGGATTGTCAGGAAAGCATCCAACACTGGCTGTGGGTGGCTGCAAACCAGTGGACAAAGATGCTGCTGCTAAACCCAAGCTGATTTGACAGCGTTCAAATGCCTGCCGACTCCTCGATTTGAATCGCAGCTTGTTCGATGAAATCCGCGGCCTCATCGGCAGTTCTGAAGAATCGGCGGCTTCGTTTGCCGCCACGAAAGCGTTTCGGTATGCCAACGACAAACCGGTAGTCCGGGTGAGCGTAGGTGCGGAGTTTGAAGGTTCCCCGCCGATATTTGTCCAGCAACTCAGCCTCATGCAGGGTGATTTCACCAGAGTTCGACTCTGCCCCCGATGGGGCTGGCTCGGCGTTGCCGATACCAAAACCTTTACGCCTGGCACTGCTATATCCAGCGTAATATGCCAGGCTCGCAATCGGCAGGATGAAGTAAAAGGTGTTCAATTGGTAACACTATATTTTGCCAAATCCTGCCAATTGTTCGGGTGGGCTTTCCTCATCCTGAGCACCATTAGCAGCGTGCGAATGTTCAATTGGTTGATAGTGGCAGCGATGGTATGTATGAAATTCAACGCCTCGCGCTTGTCAGCCATGCCGAAGCCCTTAATTTCTGGAAGGATGTACTCAATCCGCTCCAGAATTTCCTCTTTGTTCATCTCCAAGTCGATGACCAAGGATCGGGTGCAAAGAGGCTTGTCCAACTCGGAGATAAGTTTGTTCGTTATAAAAATAATGCGGCCATCGTAGTCGAAGCACCGTGGTATATCAGCATCCATGGTTGACGCCTTGACCAGCCAGCTGATCTTCCGCTCCGAATAGCTGTCCAAGGCTCCTTTCAAAATGGAGGCGCTTATACGATCCTTCAATGCACTGTCACAGTCATCAAAGACCGTCAGCATGCCATTAAAGTTATAGAGCTGTTCATACAACCCCCGTGACGAAGTGAATCCTTTGACGAGACTATAATCAACATCCTTCTCAAGACCGAGGTTAGATAATGTTTTCAGAACCTCGTTGGTTTTTCCAAGTCCTGCCTGACCACTGATTATGGCGCTGGCCGTGTCGCCGTTGGCCACCATTTCCACCACCTGCTGCATATACTGAAAGCGAGATTTGATGTCTGGCTTTGCCGGGAGGTGGCAAACGGGCTTAACGCGATCAATTAAACGCGTTTGCAACTTGCCATCAGGGGTTTTGATCCTGACCAGGCCATCATGAGAATAGACGATCGTGCCTTGCAGGACACGCCGGGTTAAAACATCTTCAAACGCGACAATGGTTCCGATAGCTAGTTTATTCATGGGGGGTCTCCTTGGTTGTTTCGAGCTTCAGTTTTACGGCTGCCATGCGGCCGGCGTTGGTGCCAATCGCCTGTTTCAGCAAGTGGAGGGCACTGCCAAATTTCATTTTTCGCCCCCACAATTCAGTCGGATCACTGATCTGTAGAAGTTTGATGCCTCCATCAACATCCAGCTTGCCGTTTGCAAATCGTGGGAGAATATCCGCAGGCAAGTTTTCGACATCCGCCAATTGCTCGTCGGTCAGTTTTGCGGGGTTGGTTACCGTTGGTGCAGCGGGCACTTCCTTTGACGGTGGCTTGTATCCACGACACCTCAGCATTTCCTTCAAGCGGTACCCCGCTGTACCCGGAAGATAACGATAGTCCCACAGCGAACTCGGGTCTTCCCGCGTCAAACCGAACATGGCCAATCCAGCCTCCAAGTCCTCCCTTTTGCTTCCGGGAAGCTTCGGCAGTTCCGTCCGAAGAACTCGCGCCATTGGGTTGTCTGGCGTTGCCTGGGGTGGAAGCAATGGCTTGTGTTTTGGTCCGTACCCGATGCCGCCAAGGGCCGCACGGATTCGATACCCTGCCGAAGTGGGCGTATAGTCCTGATTCCAGAGGTCATTTGGATTGGTGATGCCATACAAGTCGAGGCAGGCATCAATATTCAAACGCCCGACACGATGGCGGCCCCGGCGCTGGACTGGGAGGCTTGAACCAGGATCGGTGAACAAGTCACCCAGGGTCTTGGGAGCCGGGATTTCATGGTTTAGGATTACGGATTCCCCGGTAGCTAATCTTGAACCGACTCCGCCAGAAGCTGCTGGAGGTTCTGGCAATCGCTTACCAATAGGCAGCGATGCATCCCATGATGGTTGGGGCTGAGCGGGTGAACTGCGTTGAAACTCAAAAACTACGAGGCCGCATATTATTAATTTCATATAATTCTTGTTTGACGAGGTTTTAGTTTTATTCACGGGAAGGCTGCACTGGCAAATCGCAACAAAGTGCCATTGCCCGTTTCACGATGTCCGCTTCTCTAGCCACGAGTTCCTCGTAGTGGGCTTTGGATTTGACTTCGCAGCAATCCGCCACTAATTCGTTGCATAGATCAGCAGCGGCATTTCGCTGGTCATTCGGTACAAATTTAATGATTTGAGACATTACCTCTATTGTGACCTCTGGTGGCAGCGCAAACGGCTCGCCTCTGGGGCTGCGCATGATGACAACCCCCTTGCCTGCGCATAGCGCACAGGCCACCGAAAGGTTATGGACGACAAAGAATCCCCCCGTGACATTGTGTGGAGGCGCGAGTTCGCGGGGTATATGCAACATTCCGCAATCGTCCACAAAGATAGTTACGCCATAGCCGAGGTTAACAGGGCCAAGCCACTTACTTCCAAGTAGCCTCCGAATGTGGTCTAGCGGGTGTTTTTCGGGTAGTTCAATACTGGTTATCAATTTCGAGTCTGGGTCTATTAACATGCTTCTCATAGTTCCTTTCGTTTTCACTTCCACCCGTCATTGAGTGGTTCGTGTAAAAAAGTGTTTGACGCGGTTTTGGTCGAAACCTCAGAGTTCGACGATGGCTTCGCGGCGGGACTCGATTCGTGGTCTGCGCGGAGCAGATGGGATTACACGCCGAGGATCTTTCCAGAGGAGGAGGATCGTGACGGCACCTCAACATCCAAACGCACCGCATTGGCGGAAAGGGTCGTCGGGAACCAGAAATTGAGCTTCAGCCGTCGTTGGGAAGCAGTGATTTGGCTGCCGCAGCAACCCTCAGCAACAGCAGTAAGGGATTTGGAATTGGCTATTCCGAAATGGATTCCCTCAATCACCAGGATTTTCAGGAAAGGTTGCGGCACTGGCTGCGGGTGGGTGCGGACGACTGACCTGGTGTGGATGGTTCGGCACCTCGAACCCAACCCGGCCGCCGTCAGAGCCAACTATGAAATGCGCTCCCTCGCCGAGCCCATCGACATATCCCGGGCCGATCCGAATTCGTCTGCGGCGACCTTGATCCACAACCGGCAGGTCAATCCAGTGATTGCGACAGCAAGCTGGCTTTATGATCCGCAGCAGCGGGTGACCGACGCGCTCAAGGTAGCATCGTCCGCCATTGGCTCTGATGATGGCAAGATGCAAATTGATGAGGGCCGAGATTCTTCTGAGCTCAGCCAGGTAAAGTCTTCGCGCCGCTTCGTGTATTACCACCTTCAATGCATCGTCTTGCTGGTGGTTTTCCTGGCAACCGTTGTGGGTCTGGTAGTTTTGGCACATATACATTTGTATTTGATGTGGTTTTGAAATCGACTCAGATGGTTAATGCCATTGCTCGGCGCACGATTTGGGCATACCGACGGTCGTGCTCCTCGAATTCTGCTGGATTGGCGGTGATGCCCACTCGGGCAAGTATTTCAGCGCAGAGTTCAGCAGCGGCATTGCGATGCTCGTCCGCCACGAATTTGATATGTCTTTGGATCAGGGCCGGGGTCACCCAAGCGGGCAAGTCAATGGTTTCCCCCTCAGAATTATAGGCATTGATCAACCCATTGCCGGCGATCAGGTGCCGAGGCACGCCTTGGGAGTGGGTGACGAAGAACCCTTGGCTCACGTCATGTGGCGGGTTGGTTTGCCGCTTGATGCGGTATAATCCCTCGTCGTCGACCAATAGCGAAATGCCGCTGCCTAATTTTACTTCAGAGAAACACTCGCAATTTATCAAAGTATGGATATGCCACGCTTCATTCGCTTCTGGCACCTCCATTTCGGTGATGGTTCGTTTGATTGAGTCGATGAGCAGGCTGCGTGTTGATTTTTTCTTCATGGTTTTGATGTTTGATATGCAAATGCCGATTCCGCTCGTTGTGAGAGGCGTCGGTCAAAATTTAGTTTGGCGTGGTTTTGGCGGAACCCGGGGTGACAGCAGCTGGAGGTATGGCAACTTTCCAACGACAAATCGGCTGGCGGGCGGTGCGACATGGCGTGGTTGAAACCGACATCCACCGGGAAGATGTGGCGCTAAACAATGAGCGCCGGGGGCGATATTGGCTGGGCGTCGAGGTCAAACCCGAAAACGGGCATCACGAAATCCCGGAGTTGGGAGGTGGCCTGTATTTCCTACGCGACCGCCAAACGGACGAATTGCTTGTATCTGATGGCGACAAGTTCATCGCCGGCATGGACGCGTGGGTGAAGGAGAAATCCTGGTACCTGCGCGAAATTTCCGACCCGAAATGCATGGGCGGAAAGCGGTGGAAGAAAACGCCAACCAAAGGAGTTCAAGGCATGGTTGTGTCCTGCTCTCCTTGGTGGTCGAATCTGATTTTTGAGGCCGCCCGGAAGGGTGAAGCGGCCAAGGTAAAGGAATTCAGCCGAAAGCTAGCACTTGAACTCAAGGCCACGGTGGAGAAGCAGACCAAACGGCAGGTGCTGTCAGTCCAGGTCCATTATGACACCGTCAACCTCCATGCCCATGTGTTTTCGACCCGCATCGGCGAGGATCACAAATTCATCCGTGGCACGACCAAGAGAATCGGATTGATCGGGCCATGGGCCAATGGCGTCTTGCGGCAGGGGGAACAGGGCTTCATCCCCCAGGAATCCACCAATTACCGCACGGCCAACCGCCTATGTGAGCGAAACCAGCAACGCACGGGCGAATTGCCGCTGGATCGGGTGTTGTGTCGAGCTGTGGATTCGCTCTGTTTCGCCATGTTTGGGGCATCCCCCCGGCTGTCATTCTGGCTGCGGATTTACCGGCAAGGGCTGCCGGCCTTGAGCTTTAACCGCCTCAACGCGCTGCATGAGGCTGTTGGACGGGAGGTGAAAATTTGGGAACGCCATGCACAAAGAAACCGGGATTATGCCCCCAGCGGCTTCAACCTGGGTCAGAGCGTCAATGGTGGGCGCGAAATCACGCTGAAGTGAAGCCTCTCGGTCAGGCGAAATGGAGATAAAAGATGGAGCGGAGCCACGGATGGTGCCTGCACCGCCAGCATTTCGTCGCGGATTGCGCCCCGGTTTAGTTTGGTGGTGTTGAATGAACTGAACATGGCTGGCCTTTCTATTTTGGTCGTTTTTATTGTTTCGAAATGCTTCGCGGGGGAGCCGAGTCTGCGCGGGTGGGTGAAAACCTGAACCCAAACCTGGCAGCCTCGGTGACAGGGTTGCTGTTCACCGGCCAACCTCCGGTCCCTTCATGCCGAGCTTGGGATCGGGACTGCCACCGGCCAACTTGGGAAACATGGCTGGAATCCCACCACTCTCGACCAGTTCAACCCAGAGATTCACTTCGCGCAGCATCCATTTCCAAAACCTTTCACCGTGATGGGGCTGAAGTTTGCAACCTTCATTATAATCAAGAATCGTGGGGATCGCCCGGGCCAGCGTCATTTGGGTCAGGCGAAAAACCGAGACGGCCATGGCGTCAGGGTCGGACACATACACCAGCCACTGGCCATTCTGGTATCGCAGCCCCCTGACCGCCTCTGGCGGAACCACCAGACAGACCGTCTGGTTGTTTTTGGTATAGATGAGATTCATAAGCAGAGAGCCTCGTAAAAGGTTTCGCGCCAGGCTTCCACCCGCGCGGGCAGGAGCGGGTCGCTTAAAACCGTCTGGGCGATACCGCTGCCAAGCTCTCTGGTCAAGGTGATGGTGAGGGCACGCATGGCCGATTCTTCATCATCATTGGGTTTATTCATTAGGTGTTCACGGTAGTGGCGTTCCGCCATTTTCCACGAGGAGTTGGTATTGATGTTCATTCGATTAAAGTCAGGTGTCACCCTCGTGTGCGGCACGATAGGCGGCTTTGGCGGTTTCTGATTTTTCCCATGCCGCCTTCACACCGGGGAATCGGCGCTTGAATTCGCCCCATAGGATGGCAAGCCGCTGCTTGGAAATGCCCAGCCGGTTGGCCAACTGTTCCAAGGTGGGATTCCCTAATGCCGCCGGGTTGGCATACAGGGTCAACAGCGCCAGTTTGCAGCGGGTGCTGGTATCCAGCCGCCAGCCGATATCTGAACTGGGGCTGACGAATTCCTCCTGCAACCATTCCGACATGGCCGCCAGCGCTTCCGCCGCGAGTTTCAAAATGGCCTCCCGGGCTTCTTCAGCGCGATCCCCGTCCAGGTGCCGGTATACCTCTTCAAAGTCGAAATGGACGACGGGTATGGCCTCGGACGAGTCGGTTCCGGGAACTTGTGGGTCGGATTCACTGGCTGAGCCAAAATCGAATCCATAGTCAATCCCAACCGTCGGCGCCCCAGGATGTTCGCGACGGGAACATATTTGTCGCGCACGGTACTCGATCGGGCGGGCAGGTTGGCCGAACAACTCTAAATCAACCGGCAGGGTGATTTGGTCGTTGTCTGATGCAGGTCTCCTCATACTCTCATTTTAGTGCCCGCCGGGTGTGGTTGCCGAAAAAAGTGGAACTATTTTGCCCGCCCAAGAGGCTTCGCCCAAAAGCCACACTAAAACGCCGTCAAACAAGTTTTCAAATGAAAAATTCCGTCAAACTAGATTTTATGAATACAAAACGCATTCAAGTCACTGCATCAACCGAGAAGTCCTATGGTCAATCCCCGGGCAACTCCTACCACAACCTGGAAGTCATCATCACCCGCAAGCCCAATGGTCGCTGGACGGTCGACATTACCGATACGCTCGGCACCGACCTGGGCTTCGATGAGGAGAAAACCATCACACGAGTCGTCGGCAGGGATGCCACGCTCGAAGCCGCCACACAACGCGCCACCCGCCTGGCCATTGCGGCCGGAATGAAATCGGTGGTTCTAGGGCCAGCCCTGGAACAAGCCAACCGCCAAGCCCGGGAAAAATCCGGGGAATGTACCTTGCCAACGCCCGCCAACCAAAACGCCGTCAAACATTAATTCTGAATTCTATGAACAACCAAAACAACAACTCGAACAATGCCAAAAACGCCCGCCCCGATTACTTTGAGGTCAGGAAAATCGGTCCAAATGAATACCTCGCTAGCTTCCCTGGAACCCTCGACGACCTGCTCGCCATTGCCCGCGAGTTGTTGCACGAGGGAGAACCGGGGCCGGCGACAGTCCTGCTCAACCCACTTCATCAACAGTTCCCCCAGCACCCGCGAATCGCGCAATTTCTCATCCAAGCGTTGCTGGGTATCGGAGATTATAAATCAGCGAAGGAAACCGCCAAGCACCTGACGCAACTCTGTCCCGATCATGCTGTTCCCTGGGTGTTGTTGGGGCTCGCCCACGACGGCCTGAGAGAAGATAAGCTGGCTATCGACGCACTTGAAATCGCCCTGAAATCCGAGATGCCTGACTTTGGTTCGGTATACGGTGTAGTGGCCTTGGCGGTCAAACTGGGGGAATTCCGGCCCTGCGTCCTGAATCTGGCCTCGCGAGCCGTCGCCATGGAACCAGAGAGCCAATTAGCGTGGTTCTTGCTCGGCATGATTCACATGTCCCAAGGGGCTCACGCCGAAGCCAAATCAGCTTTCACTCGCACAATCAAGTTCAACCCCGGCTCCCGTGAGGGCAAAGCGGCCACCTGCTTTCATGACTGGCTATTGAAACAATGCTAATCCGCACCAACCAGGCACCAAATTATGACCATAACCATCAAGCAAAAACAAAAAACCCAAATCCATGAATAATCCAGACAACAAATCGAATGACTCCAATAATTCCTGCCCCAATTTCTGCGAAATTAGGGGATCAGGGCCAAACCAACGCGTGATTGGCTTTGGCGGAACCCCCTCCTACCTGCATTCCAAGGCCAAGGAATTCCTCCTCAAGGGGGATTCCCAGCTCGCTGCACAGATCCTTTTGACGATCGAGCACCATTCTCCCAACAACGCGGGACTGGTACAGGATCTCACCACCGCCTTGCTCGATATTGGCGCTTCCCAATTGGCCAAAGAAAAGGCCAGCCGACTGACACAACTTTGCCCCGATCTGGCCAATACCTGGGCGTTGCTTGGGTTGGCGCACGCCTATCTGGGCGAAAGGAACAACGCATTGGAAGCCCTCGACATCGCCCTGGCCGCTGACATGCCCGAATGCACTTCCATATGCGTGACGCTGCTGCTGGCAATGCTGCTCAACGAGTACCGCCCCGTACTCGAGGGATTGGGCGAGAAGGCGGTGGGGATGAACCCAGACTATCAAATGGGCTGGATGGTGCTTGGGAGGATTCAGTTGGCCAATGGCAAGAAAGCCGATGCGAAAGTGAGCCTCGAACGCGCCATGCAAATCAATCCGGATTCACTCTTGGGCCGCGAGGCATCGCGCATTCATGCCAAGCTGCGATGACCGCAAGCGTCCTGCCCTGTCCAAAATTAACCCATGGAGAACCTCATCAACCTCGACACCCTGCGATCCATCTTTGGCCAGTGTGTCTTCCTAAAGTGGCCTCCGGGCACCAAAGGCGGCTGCCGCCCCTGGAAACACCTCACGCTGGCTGACATGACCCCAGAATACCTGGGAGACCTGTTCTCGGGCAATATCGGCATCGCCTTGGGCCAGGTCTCAGGCGGTATATGCGCCATCGACTTGGATGATGAACGGCTGGTCCAGCCGTTCCTGCGCATGAATCCGTGGACCAGCCAAACCGCGATCACCCGTGGCGCACGAGGCTGCCAGGTGTGGGCGCGGATCATCGGCGACTACCCCCCTTCATGCAAGTTCAAGACCTCGGGCTCCCCCCATGGCGAATGGCGGGCCGATGGCTGCCAGTCCATCATTCCCCCCAGCATCCACCCCGCCACAGGTCAGCCCTATATCTTTATATCGAAATGCCCGGTGGCGAAGGTCCAGTATAACGAAATCCAGCTTCCGTCTGGGACACCAGGATTTTCCATGGGGGAGTTGGTAGAGACCCAGCAAACCCAGCAACCCAACCAAACCAAACACACGACTGAGTATACTCAGTTGTGTCACCCCTTTCATTCAAGCACGACAACCACGGAAGACTGTCATCCATTGACGTCATCGCTGACTGTCACTGATGACTGTCACGGGTTCCACGGTGCCTTGGTCGAACCCCATGTGGCCACGGAGAAGGGGCACAACAATGCCAAACTGTTCCGGCTGGCCCAGGCGATCAAACTGGCGATGACCCTGGGCAAACCGGTGGATGCCGACCTGGCATTTCGACTGTGGTGGGAGCAATCTGAACCATTCACCAAACGAACCCTGAATCGGGACACCTACCGGTGTGAATTCCGGCGGGCGCTGGGGGCGGTTGATGGTGACCCGATAGCCACCGCCTGGATGGCCAGCGCCGGGCTAAGCGCCCCGGGGACGGAATTGCTCCACGACAACAACATGAAACGCTTGGCAGCCTTCTGCCATTGTCTGCGTGATTCAGATGGGCGGTTTTATCTGTCCTGCCGCACTGTAGGCACCCTGTTCGACCTCCACCATCAGGATGCCTACCTGTGGCTGCGGGCACTGGAGGATTACGGCCTGATCCGGGCGATTCACCGGGGGTCGCAAAAAGCCCACAAGGCAACCGAATATCAATACACCGGCCGGAGTTCTACCCAGTGACTAGACCAATGGAGCGGATTGGACCCGCACACTCACGCTGTAGCCTGTCATCCGGAGCGCAAAACAAAAAAGCCAGCCCCGTTGCGGGGCTGGCTTTGTGTCCGTGCGAGTTCAGTCAGCGGATTCTTCCTCTGACTTGTCGGCGGTGCCTTCGTCAACAGCCTGCTCATGGGGTTTTGACGGGTTTACCGGACTGTCCGGAGCCGCTGAATCCACAGGCCGCACAGGCACCTCTGTGGCGTCCGGCGGTGTTTCCGCTGTGTTGGTCGCTGGTGAATTTAATTCAAAGACATACATCTTTGACGGGAAACTTCCGCCTTTGCCGTCCTTGCGCTCGACCTGTTTCACGAAGCGTGACACTTTGTAAATGTCCGCAGTGATGGTGTCGTTTTCACCGAAGGCCCGTGTCATTATCATGCCAACGGACTTTTTAGCCGCGTCGTCGTCACCCGCCTTTCGCAGTCCGGGAATGACAATGCTGGCCTCAAATGCGAGGGCCGATAATTCTCCGGCTTTAAACACCGTGCCCAGCTTATGGCGGGTGGCCACGGCGATGGCTAATTGACGAAGGAAGGTCATATCCGGGCTGGTGACGCGCTTCTTTTCTTCCTCCATGTTCTCAAGCAGCGGTGGCAGCTTGAAAATTTCCTGGACAATCCAGTCCATGATCCGGGCCCAGCCCGTGAAACTGTTGTAAGAAACGTTCGTTCTTTCACACCCGCGGTTGATCCACTCGGCTCCCACCGCATAAACCGCCGCGAGATATTTTTTCCAGTTGGCCCGGACGTGCTCCAGCAAACTGCCTTCGGGATACTCTGGAAACCGGTAACCTTCGGGTTGTTTTCGCAACCGGATGAAAATCGTCCGGTTAGCCTGGTCAGGGGTCAGCTCGCAACCATTGCTGGTCATCGTCAGCGTAAAGTAACGTGGGTCAACTCCGCGATATTTCTCAAAGGGCAGCCGAATGGGGACCATGCCGCTACGGCAGGTCATGAACATTTCCAGGGCTTCGGAGGCGAGCTTGCCACGCCAGTTGTCAAACAACACCAGCGGATTGCCCCGGGCCAGGGCCGCGTAGAAGCTCTCATCTTGCCCACCTGCGCCCCGTCCTTCGTGCTTCGCGACATAGGAGATTTCCAGGTTGAACACGGCGGCCATGAGGTCCACCAGCATGCCCTTGCCGGTCGCAGACTTGTCCGCCTCGATGAAAAACATCGGGACCTCTTCCTGCATCACCCTGCCCGTCGTCAGCGCCGTGGTCAAAAACATGGCCATGGCACGGGATTTGTCGGAGGGAGCGAGGAAATGATAATCCTTGAACAACTCATTGAGCGTGTCCACGGCTTGCGAGATGGTGGGCTTGACTGGCATCTCCTGCTTGGGCTTCACCAGAATTTCGCTATACTCGTCGTAGCCATCCAGATGAATCTTCGGACGGTCATTCTTGACGGTGAGTACCGGATACGAAACCAGTCCGCGAACATTGGGCAGAATTTCCGCCTCTTCAGCTTCGAGCAGCACGTTCGCCTCATCATGCTTCATATTGGACTGTACCAGCTTTTTCACAAAATTGATGTAGGCATAGCGCATCAGCGTCACATCCAGTTTTTCGCTACGGGATCGCAATTGATTGGGAGTCATTGGGATCAGGACATAGTTCTCCCGCACACGGTGCAAGGTGCAAACGCTACGGTCCTGACGATAGTAATTGCCCTTTTTTAACAGCAGGGGGTAAAGCGCCCCGGCCGTTTCACAGAAACTCGTGTTTTCCTCGGAAGGCAGGACGAGGAACTCTCCCCGTCCGCCCCGGCTCGTCTGGCACTTTTTTCGAGCCTGTTCAGCCTCCTCCTGCCGGCGTTTAAGTCGAATGGTCTTGCGTTTAACCCGGATGGCTTGATTTACAACCCCGCTCTGGTGGCCAAGGTCGTCGGCAATGATCTTTTTGACTTCTTCCTGCCGCAGGGGGTCATCTTCCAACCTGGCGGCCATGGTGATCAGGTTCTTTTCCGCCTTCTCTTTGCTGGCACCCTGAAGCTGACGCAACCCTGGCAACTGGCGATGCACCAGATCCAGCGGCAGCGAATAGGAGTCTTCATTGCCGGCCATGGGATAGGCTGATTTCGTCAAGCCATCAAAAAAACCGCAAAAAGCGGCTCCCAATTTGGCGCGCAAGTCGTCCGCACCTTTTTCCGGGCTTTCAACGGGAATGAGGATTAAGTTCAGTTTCATATTGTGTTGTTGTTCGTAGTGTGTGGTGGCGTGTTGTTGTTGGTTTACTTGATCAGGTTGTGGAGTTTTATGGCGGCATCGGAGAATTGAAAGTTGGTGCACATGTCGGAATCGCCGACGAAATAAACCAACTTCGGCTGGAAGTGGTCGAGAACTGCCTTGACCTCCTCCAGCAGGACGGTGCTTTTCTGCCGGCCGAACCCGTAGATGCCGCCCAACCCGATGGCGAGGTAGCCGGCTTCCACCAAGGCCAGCGCCTTGAATTCGCCTTCGATGAGATAGACCGGCGTGCCCTTGGGGAATTCAAGTAGTCCCGGTGGCAAATAGGCGCGAACCGGAGACCCGAATTTTTGATGGTATTTTTGTTTGTCGGTCGGCACATCCATGCGGATGCGTCCGAACGGTTTGCCATCATGCACCATGTCAATGCCATCCAGATTGCGGTAGGAGATCCACAAACCCGCGTAGGGTTGGTCGGTGCGTTCAAAGGCGGTCCTGGCGTCAATGTGGCAAATGCCGGCCCGCTGCAACATGGCATCGCTGATACCGGGCCGAATCGTCGAAATGATCGGCGCGGGTGCGGGCGGTGTGGCGGTTGGGGGAACCGTCGGCCGACTGGGCGCAACGGATTTGCTTTTGATGTGCGGTGTGGTTTTGCTGGTCTTGTGTTTTTTCATGGTGTTGTGTGTTGTGTGTTGTTGTTGGTGGCGTGCGTAAAAGGTTATTCGTCTATTCAATAGGCTAAAATGGAGTCATCAAAACATACAGGATGCAGTGGGTTTGCTATCACAAACCATCATTTACATCCGACCTGAGCGCCTTGGCTCGTGCCTTGACTTTTTTCATGAGCACATCGTTGATTCGATGCGTGCCATACATCGCGAAGCAAAAGTTCTCGAAGGTGCGGAACTGGTTACGGTAGAGGCGGCGCGAAAATATGCCATACAACGCCCCGAGCGCCTTCATCATGCCGCCCTGCGCCGAACAAAATGTTTCATCCGACAATTTTCTTTCCGCCAGCTGGTCGTCTGTCATTGGCGTCAAGTCATCGATTTCGTGCTCGACATCTATTGGGGTAATCAGCATTTGCCCATCCTGGTCAGGACAAATCGCGACAATCATGAGCTTCTGGTTTTGAATTTCAGCCGCCTGCTGCAACGCGGCGTCGCTGATGCCTGGCCAGATGAATTTCGGCTGGATGTCTGTCACAGACTCTACGCTTGCATCCTTGCCGGTCGATTCTTGTTTGCTGTGGTTCTTGGTATTCGCGGTGTTTTTGGTGTTTTTCATGTTTTTTTGCGTTGTTGTTTTGATGGAATGGTCCCAAGCCTTTCACTTGGGGGATCTTGACTGCGGGGGCGGGGCGGAATTGACCCTGGCGGCTCACACCCAATGAACGGATAGCGTGACAAGCAAACTTCGTGGTCGGAAATGCTTGCAGTCCTCTGCGCTGTAGAATCAAGAATAATTGCGGAGGGAGCATTGATTCCGGCGGGCTACATTAGATAAACGGGACCCGTGACAAGCGGAAATTTTAGGTGGCAAATCACCACTCGCTGGCGACCCTGCGAAGCAGAGCCAGACCTGCGCGGTTGGCGGGTAAATTCGAACCCCACTATACAATGAACGGAAGGCGTGACAGAACAGCTAAACCGCAGATATTCAACTTGCAGCAATCGCCACATTTCGGTCGCCACATTTCTTGATATTTTCAGCCAAATTGTCACCATGGCTGAAAATGATTTGAAAAATGAATCCAAAAAGCACATCCGAACTCACCTCAATCAGAGAACTCGATGCGGAAATTGAAGATATTGAAAATTGCGGGAAAACCCGTAATCAAGAGCCGGTGCCTGAAATTGATTCACCGCAAGCAGCCGTGTCACTGGTGAGCCTGATATACGACATTAAAAAATATAAGGATTCAAACCCAAAAGCGGCCGAGCTGGCCC